>Ga0207015_1024_pt1 | contig 62430 bp, 67 predicted proteins | sample Alteio_BWMinCont_53_FD_153486 | JGI IMG/M metagenome (GOLD analysis project Ga0207015, IMG submission 153486) | Enriched cells from forest soil in Barre Woods Harvard Forest LTER site, Petersham, Massachusetts, United States -... | ecosystem: Environmental > Terrestrial > Soil > Temperate forest >...
CGGCAAACATTTTATTTCCGATCGGCACCATCATGGGCGAGCGTCTCATGTACGCACGGCCGTCCGCAATCTGGACTGGCTTAACCCCAAACGTTTCTATACACGGCTGGCGGAAACCTCTCCATCCAGCGCAAAGTCTCATTATTCCGTGGGCGTTATGCATGCCGCGAGCGGCGACGATGTCGCCGCCATCGAGGCCTATGACCGCGCTATCGCCATTTTCCCCGCCTACGCCGAGGCTTATCGCAATCGCGGCAATTCGCTTGCGCGGCTTGGCAGGAACGCGGAAGCCATAGCTAGCTACCGCGCTTGTCTGCGCTTCGATCCGGGAGACTTCGCCGCCGCCTTCAACCTGAGCCAGCTCCAGGCAGGCATCCCTGTGAACCCGCCCCGCGCCGCTCTGATGTGATTCGAAAACAGTCGGGGCGAAGCCCAGGCTTGCGACGTGTTCTGAACGAAAAAAAGCGGGGAGCCGTCGTGGGCTCCCCGCCTCTGGTAGGCTGAGTTGTTGTTAGTCTTTGCCGGTGGCCGCCACAGTCTGCGGGCTCGTCGGGTCGTTGTCGAAGATGCTCAACGTAGCGTTATTAGGCGCCCCGGCGTTACCCGCCGGCGAGTTGAACTGCACCGAAACCGTGCAGTGTGCGTTCTGGGCTAGCATCAACCCACCCGCTAGGCACGTGCTGTTCGTTCCGTTGGATGGAAGTACCTGATACGCGCCAGCCCCTGTCCCAGTCATTGTCGGGGTAGGGCTGAAGGTCAACGCTGTAGGCCCTTCATTGGTGACGGTCACAGAGAGGATTTTCGACGTCCCTCCCGGTACTATGCCAAAACCGAGCCCTCCGGTAATCTTCACCGCAGTGCCGGTTCCAGTCACATTCATTACGAGTTGCGTTACGCTGTTCGGATCACCCGTAAAGTTCGCGGTGACCGTCCCAGGCGTCGCGCCCGTCGCAGTGGGCTTAAACGCCACGTTAAACGTACACGTTTGGTTCATTGTCAGCGCCAAGGGTTGCGCGCTGCAATTGCCGGAACTGAGTCCCGTGTAGTTGATCGTGTAGGCCGAGGGCGACGCCACCAGACTAGTCAGCATCAATGTCCCCGAACCGCCATACTTGAACGTAACCTTCGTGTTCGTACTCGGTGTGTTAATGATCTGTGGTTTGTACGCGATCGTGCTAGGAGTGAACGACTCATAGCTGCTTCCCGTTCCGGTGAGTGCCACCAATTGCGGGCTGGTCGGATCGTTGTCTTGGATCACTAACGTGGCCTTCTTCGCCCCGGTGCTCAGCGGATCGAATTTCACGTAAAGGTTGCAGGTGGAAGTGATCGTGCCGGTGCAAGGAGTTGCGCCGGTCGTTAGTGTGTAGTCGGTGGTGTCACCCTCGATGTAAGCGGGTGTCGCGTTGTAGGTAGTGGCACCCTTTACCGTCACTGTCTTGGTTACAGCCACCGAGATGGATTGGCTGCCAAAAGCCAGCGGGTTCGGGCTAGCGGTAAGGGCCGTCCCCGTTCCTTGCAGCGGCACAACCAGCGAGGGCGCGAAGAAACCGGGGTAGCTGATTGTGAGCGTGCCGTTCACCGTTCCTGCTGTCGTGGGCGCGAACTGCACGTCCACGATGCAGGTTTGGCCGCTGTTGAGCGTGCTCGGGCAATCGTCCGTTTCCTTGAAGCCTGTGCTCGGCGTGATGCTCGCGATGTTTACGGCGCCGTTGGCGCTCAGCGTTATAGCAATTGGATCGCTGGTGGAGCCTTTGCTTACCGTGCCAAACGAGGCGCTTGGAGGATACGAATTGAGTATCACAAGCGCGTTGATCTTGCGGACGAGCCAGTTATAGAAGTCGGCTTCGTAGATATTTCCCGAAGGATCGACAGCCACGCCTGTCGGCTGATACAGTTCGGCTGTTGTGGCCAGAATGTCGTTGCCGTTGAATCCGGCCGTTCCATTCCCGGCGATGGTGTGAATGATGTTTGACTCATCTACCAGCCGCACTCTTTGGTTGTCATAGTCAGCGATGATCACGTCTCCAGCTTCGTCTACTGCAACGCCCGCTGGATAATAGAGAGTTGTTTCGTACGCTAAGCCGCCATCGCCGGTATATCCCGCAGTACCGTTTCCGGCGTACGTGCTGATAATTCCCGACGCGTTCACTTTGCGGATCCGGTGGTTATACTGGTCCGCGATGTACACATTTCCCTGAGTATCGGTGGCTACGTCCAGCACGTAACTCAACTCCGCACTTCCGGCTGGGCCGCCGTCTCCGGCGAATCCGTAGGTGTGGTTGCCGGCGAATGTTGTGATGTTGCCGCCGCTCACCTTGCGAATCACATAGTTATATTGGTCCGCGATGTACACGTTTCCCAAGCTGTCTACTGCAACGCCGTCTGGTTCATACAGTTCGGCGCCGGTGGCTGCTCCGCCGTCTCCCATATAGCCGCAGGCCAACGAAGGGCTCTTGCCCGCGAACGTAGTAATCGTGCCGCTGGTCACCTTCCGAATCAGGCAGTTAGCGGTATCCGCGATGTAGACATTATTGGAGCTGTCCACCGCAACCCTAAACGGTTGGTTTAGATCGGCGCTGGTGGCCGGACCGCCGTCGCCGCTATACCCGCAAGTTCCGCTTCCGGCAAACGTCGTGATGATTCCAGTAACTCCATTTACCTCCCGAACGACGCAGTTGCTGCGATCAGCAATATAAATATTTCCTGAGGAGTCCGAAGCGACTCCGCTCGGATAATACAAATCTGCGCCAGTCGCTGGAACTCCGTTGCCGAAGTACGTGGTCGCTCCCGTTCCGGCGATTGTGTAGATGTCCTTCGCCGTATCGCTTCCCGGAGGCGTGCATGTGAGTGTGCTCACATCGCAGGGTACCTCGCGGATGCGATTGTTACCGTAGTCGGCAATGGCCAAATCCCCGGCGCTATCTACTGCCACTCCATTGGGCTGGCTCACGGTGGCCGACGTGGCCGGGCCCATGTCGCCGGTGAAACCGCCGCTTCCATCTCCAGCCACGGTATAGATGTCTCCGGTCGATTGGCCAGTTGAAGCTGTGCAAGCGCCTCCGGTACTCGTCGTGGTCACGCAGGCTACTTCGCGTATGCGGTAGTTATCCTGGTCGGCGATGAACAGATTGCCCGAGTTGTCCACGGCTGCCGTGAGAGGGTAGTAAAGTTCAGCCGAGGTGGCTGGCTGGCTGTCGCCGTTGTAACCGGCTGTGGCAGTTCCGGCTATGGTGTAGATATCCCCGGGCGTTTGTCCGGATGCGGCTACGCAACCGCTGATTCCGGTTCCGCAGGAGACTTCGCGAATGCGATAGTTATTGGTATCCGTAATGAACAAGTTTCCGTCGGTGTCCACTGCTATGCCATACGGATAGTACAATTCGGCGCTGGTTGCTGGGCCGCCGTCGCCGGCGTAGCCGCCCGTGGTATCTCCGGCGACGGCGTAGATGTCGCCTGCGGTCTGGCCTGTATTGGGAGAGCAAGTGCTCCCAGTGCTGGTCACCGTGGCGCACGAAACCATTACGATCTGCATATTGTATCGGTTGGCGATAAAGAGGTTCCCATTCTTATCTATTGCCACGCCGCTCGGATAATAAAGCTTGGCGCTCGTTGCCGGTCCGGTGATGCCGCACCCCGACGCGCCGGAGCAGGCGCTCTGCGGGGTTCCAGCGACCGTAGTGATGATTCCCGTGCCCGCGTTCACTTCGCGGATGATGTGGTTATATTGGTCCGCAATGAATATGTTCCCCGAGTGATCGATAGCGATGCCTTGCGGGTTATACAGTTCAGCGTTTACCGCGAGCGCTCCATCTCCGGAATATCCGTAATCGTAAGCGCCCGCAACGATTGTCAAAATCCCGGTTGATTTGGTTATTTTCCAAACCCGCATTTGGGTATTGCTACCGCCCTGCGAGGAGTAATAAACGTTTCCCGCGCCGTCGAATGCGACGTTCGTCGGCGTGAACACCGGCGCAGTCGTGGCTGGAATGTTATTCGGCCCGCCTCCTGCGTAGATATTGATGTAGTCTTCCTGCGCGCTGGCCGCTCCCGATAGGAGCAGCAAAATTCCGGCGCAAACAACGAGTCTAAAGTAACGCATCGTGAGGTCCTCTCTTTTTGTCCGCTCGTCGGCGCCTGAGCGCCGGATGAAGTTCAATTCAGCAATCTGCCCGGGGAAAAATCTCAAAATCCGTATTCCGAAACTGGCTATGGCCTGCTGTTATGTCAGAGGCGCGAGGTCAAGTAGCTCGTGCCGCTGCTCTCCCGACGCATCCACGTAGTCGATCGTGAAGCTCGCTGCGCCGGTGCCCCTCTGGCTCCAGCGCTCGAACTCGGCCTTCGGAATGGTGAATGTCGCCACGATCGGCGGAACAATCTTGTGCTCGTTAAAGTGCAGCACCGCTATTTTGATCGGAGTTTCTTCCTTCTCCCACGCCAGACTCGGCTCCGGCATCGGGTGCAGGGTGCTTCTTAGCAGGATGCTCGCGTCTTTCACGTCCGCTCCGCTGTTGTTAATCACCACCATGGACAGTTTTACTTGCACGTTCCCGCCTTGTTCGGTGACTTTGATTACCCTGTAATCCCCCCCAAAGTTTCCAGTGTTCTTGGCGGCGAATACTTGAAGGGATTGGAAGGCCAGTACGGAAATCGCACAAGCCATGGTTATTACGGCATACTTCGAAATTGCTTTACCACGCAGCATAGACATCACTCCCTGCCCACCCCTTAACCCCAGGGCTGGCAATGCATCGTCGATTTGTATTTGAATAGAAACTTAAGAGTGGGGCGAAAAGAAGAGCTGCATGAACTACGTATGTAGTCACGCATGTCGTCGGAAGACCTGAACGCAAATCATCCTCCAGGTCTTTTCAAGGGCCCTTGAGAACTTCTTCGAAGCCCTTCGAGAGACCGTGTACTCGGAAAAAACTTTATTGGCCCGTGAGATTCAAACAGGAAGCGTCCAGGAGGTCGTTTCCGCAGAAAGGGGCTGCAATCGCCTTGCCACCAGGGAAAAAGCACATAATTCTTCCAAGGTCTACGTCGCAAAGACCTTATGGCGGGGTGGGGAATCACTGTAGGAAGATCTTGGACAAAAAGGGTCATACTGGGAACTGGACTTGCCAAAGCATGCAATTATTTGCATACAAACGGGGATCGCAGCTTGAGGCGGGCCCGGGTAAGCTCAGCTCATTAGGATTTTGGATTTTGTCACTTGCTCCAAAAATCGGCAGCGGGCTCTTGGAAGCAGATGATCACTGCGGTGCGCTCCAAGTATTTGGAGCGTTCGGCGACCACTAGGCATTCGTGTTCTTTCTGGTTTACCTTATTAATGAGCAGGAGGCGTTGGCCGCACCTCACCGGGGAGGTAAGAGTGATGAGTCCACCGCCGGCGTTCACTCGGAGCGCTTCGGTTCCTTCGTGAAAAGGTTCACTTTCGATTGTTCGGCCATACACTAATACGGGCAAGTACACCCATTGACGCTCGCCGTGCCGTCGCTCGACGGCGCGCGCGATTGTCGCTACATCATCGCGCTCGGAGGGCATATTTGCGGGCGCTTCCGGTTCGTGCAAGAGATTCCAGATCTTGCTCACCACTTTCCTCGTCCTTTACTTGTTCAATTCTAACCCTAGCATCGGTTAAGAGGCTGTCGCGCGCCACATCAGAAACGGATTCGTGTGTCGTGAACCTTATATTAAATTTCTCTAATAGTTGCAGAGAACTCTGGTATGCCGGATAATCGTGCGTTTGAGGTAAGCTCGAGCCGCCCTGGCCGCTTGCTATGATGAATTGTCCTCACTGCAGCACCGCCAATCCTGACTTCGCCACGTCTTGCAAGGAATGCAGCACACCTCTTCTTTCCATCAATGATTCAGATTCTGAAACGATACAGATGGTGGATCCTTCGGCCATCGCTCTGGGCAGCGATTTCGGAACGCGCTACCGGATCGAGTCGCTATTAGGCCAGGGCGGCATGGGCCGCGTGTACAAAGCCTATGACAAAGAACTCGATCGCACCGTGGCCATCAAGGTGGTTCGCGAGGGAGCTATTGGACAGGCTGACGCTCTAAAACGTTTTAAGCAGGAACTCGTTCTCGCCAGCAAGATTTCGCATAAAAATATTTTGCGCATTCACGACATGGGTGAAGTGGCGGGTGTGCGGTTCATTTCCATGGCTTACATCCAGGGGAAGGACCTGCAGCACATCATTAAGGAAAATCCGAAAATGCCGCTGGAGCGCGTGCTGAAATTTTCGCAACAAATTGCGGAAGCGCTGGCCGCGGCGCATGCCGAAGGCGTGGTCCACCGCGATTTGAAGCCGCAGAACTTGCTGATTGGCAACGACGATCAAGTTTTCGTCTGCGACTTTGGACTAGCGAAATCGTTTGAAGAAAGCGCTATCGGTATGACGCGAACCGGAGCGTTTCTCGGCACGCCCCGCTACATGTCTCCCGAGCAGGTGGAAGGCAAGCCCGCGGACCAGCGCGCTGATTTGTACGCATTCGGATTGATCCTCTACGAAATGGTCACCGGCGACGTTCCATTTGTCGGCGAATCCACGCTGAAGGTGATGTATCAGAGGATCCAGGAAAAACCAAAAAGCCCAAAGTTGATCAACGCGGACCTGCCCAATTGGCTGGTGCGAATCATTATGCGCTGCCTGGAAAAGGATGTGGCGGACCGTTATCAAAGCGCTTACGAAATCCTCGCGGACCTTCAAGGCGCCAAAGGGCAATCGTCTGGCGGTAGCGGTAGTGGTTCCCGCGGCGGCATTTCGCGCAGTGGCGATAGCATACAAATCCAGCTCCCGGAATTTGCAGGCCGGCGCTCGGTATGGATCCCTAGCGCAGTCGCTGTTGTGTTGCTCATCGTTGGCGCCGTCTTCCTGATACGCCATTTTGTTCAGAAGGGTGGCGGAGGAGGAAGTGGAGGGGGCGGACAAACCAGCGTATCCGGAATTCCTCCGCTTTCGTCCGGAAGATTCGTGGCCATCTTGCCTATTCAAGTGTTAGGCGATGCTTCGCAGATTGGATATTTGGCGCAAGGCGTGGAAGAAGCGCTTTCCACAAAACTTTTTCAAGTAAAGGATGTCCGCGTTACGTCCAGTGAAGAAGCCGATAAGATCGATCAAAAGCAGCCAGCGACAAAGATCGCGCGCGCTTTGGGTGCAAACTATCTGGTTCAAGGCACGCTGCAAGGATCTGGAGAGCGCGTGCGCGTCACCATGCGGCTGCAGGACGCGCTGCATGACAAGCGTGTCTGGAGCAAGGAGTTCGACGGTGTTTCCTCAGATCTGTTCACGCTGGAAGATCAGATTTACGGCGAGCTTGTTTCCGCATTGAACTTGAATCTGACTACCGATGAAGTGGCCAGCTCTAAAGCGCGGCCAACCGAGAATGCCGCAGCATATGATCTGTACGTCCGTGGACGCAATTCTCTGCGCGCACACGATACCAAGAGCGTTGAAACCGCCCTCGATTATTTTGATCAGGCGTTGAAAGCGGATCCGAAGTTTGCTCTGGCCTTTGCCGGCGAGGCGGATGCCAGCCTGCGCATGTACGCCGTAAAGAAGGATAATTTCTGGACACAGAAGGCGCTGACTTCCGCCCAAGCGGCCGAGCAGATAAATGACAAGTTGCCAGAAGTCCATTCCGTACTTGGAAGCGCTTTCATTGTGACCGGGAAGTACGCGCAAGCAATCACCGAACTGAAACGCGCGATTGCATTGGCGCCCAGTTCCGATGAGGCGTACCGCCGGCTCGGATCTGCTTATCTAGCCAGCGGCGATTATCCGCATGCAATCGAAGCGTTCCAGAAAGCTGTGGACCTGAACTCTTACTTCTGGGTGAATCAGACTGCGCTCGGTGACGCTTACTTCCGTTCGGGGGATTATCCGAAGGCGCTACAAGCATTCCAGCAGGTGACGGTATTGGCGCCTGACATCGACGCGGGCTACGAAAATATTGGCAACGTGTACGCACAACAGGGTAAGTATCAAGAAGCAGTTCCTTATTTCCAAAAGGCTCTGGCGATCGAACCTTATTTCTCAACCTATTCGAACCTGGGTACCTGTTATTTCTTTTTGAAGCAATATCCGCAGGCGGCGGAGATGTTCGAAAAGGCTGTTGCCCTCAATGCTAACGATACGTTGACGGCTGTGAATCTCGCCGATTCTTACCGCTTCTCGGGGCAGAAAGATAAAGCGCACACTGCCTATCAGCAGGCCGTTTCACTTGGATATAAGGAGTTGCAGACCAACCCGCAGAATTCGGATGTGATGGCGCAAATTGCGTTGTCCTATGCCAACTTGGGGCAGGCGCAGCAAGCCGATACTTTCATCAAGAAGGCGCGCGCCATCGATAAGACAAGTTTGGATTACATTTACGACCAAGTGCAGATCTACGCGCTTGTGGGAAGAACGAAGGAAGCGCTGGATGCGTTGCGCGAAGCGCTTGAGAAACACTATCCTGTGGACGCGGTGGCGGCGGATCCGAACGTCGATAGCCTCCGTAGCAGTCCTGAGTTCAACGACCTGATTAAAAAATATTCCACGAAGAAACCGTAGCGGCGCCTCTCCGGCGGAATAGCGCGTCCAACCTTGGGCCACTCCTTTTGGCTAAATTGCTTTATCGTGAAGTTTTCGATGACACGCGTCGCAAAGCGTTACAAGATTCTTCTCTGAACCCTCGCCGGAGCGACTCCGAAATTGGATATGATGAATATGCAGTTCGCTCGTTACTCCACAGCTCTGGCATCTCCAATTGTCCCTTTCCTGAACTTGGCGACAAAGGCGAACGTAAACATCCCTTTGCAATGTAACTCTGGAACGCTTGGGCTGTATCCGATTCACGTGGATCTCTTTAGACTTTCTATGAGTTTGAGTTTCTCGGGCTCGGGAAGCAGTTCAACTAATTTTCTCATCGAGACTAAGAAAGTTTCGGGGTCCACCTTGTGGAGTGTCGCTCCCGCGAGAAAGTCGGCACAGGTCATCTCCATGCAATCGCTGCGTGATTTTTGAGATCCCAACATCAGTGAGCAGTTTCGAAGGCCAGTTCGATGATCGGTATTTGGCTTTTGTAAAGGTTTGAAATAGATAATCTCCCAAGGCTCCGTTTCCTGGCCTGTTAAGTGACGTTCCACTTCTCGTTTGAAGGCCTCTTTTAGCAGTTCCTTGGCTTTGCGCCGAAGGCTTAACGGATGGGAGAGGCATAGAAGCCCGTCCACTTCGTTCTGTACGTCGCAGTACGATTAGGACGAGGTTATTACTACGTCGATATACCGCTTCAGATTTCTTGGCCTCAGGTAAACACTCGATGGACGTCACCAAGATTCGGGGTTCAAATCCACGGCGCCGCGGCGACTTGCAGTGATAGCCGAGCCAAAAAGCGTGACGGCCGGAGCATCCCCGGGGGTTATGAATAAAATGAAGAACATGAAAGCAGCAGCGTTAATCTGTGTCGCAATAATCGGCATCGCTTTGGTCGCCATTCCGGCTAACGCAGGCTCGATTAAGCCGAAAGGATCGGCTATCGATTTTTCGTCCTCGGGTCCAGGAAACCTGCAGCACACCGGAGGGTCGATACAATTCACCGAAGGCTTCGGTAACGTGCTTACGATAACAAATGCACCGATCTATGAGTTGCATGCACCGGCTGGAAGCCATGGGCCTTCGAAAAACGGATTGTACGCAGTAACGAGCGGGGAGTTGAACGTTACCACTGGTCCATGCATATCGTTTTGCAACGGCATCAACGGGAACGGTTACCAAGGCGCCAATTTCTCCGGCACAGGTAGCTCGCTGACACTGACAGGAGAAATCGCCAGCCTTGGGATCGGCAGCCCTGAGCTGTTGATCGCGGGATTCTTCAGCAACTTGGGGTCGAATGCGCCGGCGACCCATGTGGGTCTAAACAAGAGCACCAATGCAAAGTATCCAGGAACTGGGGGTATGAATAGCTATCTCGACATCACCTACATCAATCCGAGGATCGTTGACCTACTGCACCTGAAGGACGGCTCTGGCGAGAGTCAGCTCACAGAACTATATTTCAATCTCGACTTTCTCATGAGCTCGCAAAGTTGGAGTGGAACAGTCGCGGCGTCTGATCTCAATGTCGTTCCGACTGCCGAGCCGGCCAATTTCATCCTCTTGGGATCGGCCTTATTGGCTGCTGCCTGGATACTACGACGCACGCGTGCGAGCTAAACGGCAAAATTCTTCGTCAGCATCTAGTTGCTTCCGTAGAGTTATCACGGAAATGACTGGAATATCTCTGAACCAAGCTCGCGCGTTGCACAGCAACTGAGGAGACTTTGATAGCGGGTGGCTGCTAGCTCAGCCGCCGAGTCCAGGTGACTGCGATTAAGTCCTGGAGCCCAACTCCCACCGAAAAGGTGAGAAGAGAGGACGCGAATCCGGTAGCAGCATCTACTGAACGAGAACACCCACCTAGCACCGAGCGAATATCGCTCACTAAAGAGTGCGGATAGAAGGATGGCGACAGGGGCGGCTTGGCTGAATAGAAAGAAAATCATGGCACGAACAGCAAACCCAAAAGTGTTCCTTGAATCCACACTATAATGGTGCTCCGGAGCCAGTGACCGATTTCATGGTTCCGGTGTCCGAGTGGTCGGACGGAACGCCGGCGGACACGGATGGTCACTGACATCCGATCTTGATGCGAATTCAAGTCATGCGTGCGAAGAAGATCGGTGAAATCTTAAGGCTCCGGTCCCGAGCGGTCAGGCGCACTGTTGAAGCGTCGCGAGAAATCTTCGACTGTGTGGATGTAATGGCGTGTGGGGGTCTCTGCGTAGTTACGTCGCTGGAGTTCCTCCAGCATCATTTTGCGTAAATGGATCACAGAGATGCCTTCTTGTGACCCAAACTTATCTTAGCCGACCGCCAACCACCGCGCCCTTACGCTTTCTCGGCGGGAAAACCACTTAGAGGGCAGTTTGCGTTGGCCAGCCGCTGACGGAGTCTGTTTTACAACGAGCAGACGGGACTACTCACCGTTGCTGGGTTTGCTCCATCCCACGGCAAACATCTCAAGATTCCCGTATTATCGATAAAGTAAGCCTCACCGTTCGTTAGAGGAGATGCGGAAAAAAGCCAATAACTGCCGTTCGAAATGTAGGTGTAAGTATAGCCACCCATCTGAAATGGAGAGGCTGACGGCGGAATCATCGGAATGAACACCGAAGAATTACACCCCGCATTTGGCACAGCGCAGTAAGCAGCCATGACGTTCGCATTTGCGACCTGTTGCACGTATTCTTTCGCGCGATTCTGGTTAGAGGCTTGTTGCATTGCGACCGCGCCGGGGATCGCCATAGCAAAAAATGTGCTCATAACGAGAAGCACCATTACCATTTCCAGAATCATGGCGTAGCCCGCTTGTTTGTTTCGCATAAATCTCCTCAAATTGCGCCGGGGAAACTTCTTTGTAAAATTGGCGAGCCTAACCGTATGACCTTGTTATGAGAACGGGCCGTAGGAAGCGTAGTCACTATCGTTGCACGTCTCAAAAAGCCGCAAGATGAGGACGCGCCATCCGACGTTTCCTCTACTTCACCTCGATAACCATACCAAATGATTGTCACTGAGCCCTATAGTACGAAAGATTCAATCCACCAGGACCTTCATAGCTCTGAGTTAGCGCACAAAATATCCTAGAGTTGAGGCCGTGAGATAGCTCTAACGACTCCTGATTAAGCGCTATTCGGACAAATGGATTTTTCCTGCGGCCGGAACAATGAATTTAGAAACGGTTGAACGAAAGGGTGCGGTTTCGCGCGGTCCGTTGGAACGCATGACCTTACTCCATCACCACCACAAAGTCCGGTAGCCCCTCTACTCTATTAAGGAAATCGCAGTAGGAGCGGCAAAGACCAAGCGACGCGAAGGGTTTCGCAAGAGGGCGCGGGCAGAGGCGGACCTTGGGAACAGAAGTGTCATCTGCCGGTCGCTCGATGGAGTGAACGTAGCGTCGGTTTTTATCTGGGGGATCTGGACTTACGATGTAGAAGAAACACCCTTTGGAAGGCTTTTCCGATGTGAGGCCTCGCTTGTCACAGTCCATGCTGATGCCCCCATTTCCGAGTCTTACTTTTTCCATTTGAAGCTGTTGGAGTTTACTTTTTCGGCAGGTCCGCAGCCAATAGACAGAAGGTACTATGCGAGGGTACTTAAGCAGGTTACTTAAACCCTCTGAATTCGATAACTACGCTAATCAAGAATGGAACGAGCAGTCTGTTCGTGTGAAAGGGTACGTTTGGTTGTCCGATTGTCAGTGTGGTCTCAACCGGTCGATGCAACACCATCTGATCGGGCATGTGGCATCGGTCTCATACGAAATTCTGTGGCGCGATGAGATCGATTAGAGCGGACACAAACCCGCGGCTCAGCCGAACGAAATCCCTCCAAATCGGAGCTTCCCCGCCGTAGAAGTGTAAAACCCAAGAATGGCGAGTGCCAGGATAAACAAGACTGCGAAAAATGTCGGTCCTGCATACCAAGCCGAGAGATGCGTCGTCAGATGAGAAACTTCCAGATGGTTATTTACGCAGAGCGCCACCATAAGTGCCAGGAGCCCGAAGCGGATTAGCATGAGCAGCGCCATACCCCAGAGAATCACATGGAAAGTCATATTCAGCATCGGGTGATCCCCGTGTATCGATATGACGGATACGATCTAGAGCGCAAACGAGAACTGCCAGCCACTGAAGAGTCTGAGTGTCAACGATGTGAGCTAATATCGGGCTACGATATCTTCAATTTCCGTCAGCGGCTCTTCCAGGCTCAGTACTTCGTCATCCAATTCAATTTCGTAGAATCTTGTACCGGCGAGAATTTTCGCGACGTTGGGAGAAAAGACATGGTCGGCCTCACGCGCAAACCGGACAACGGATAAAGGATCACTTCACTTCTACGGTAATCCATAATGCCAAAGCGGATACGTGCTCCTTAAGCCCTGATTGACCCCCCCGCTACCGGAGAAGTTGGTACTGGGACCAAGCTGTCCGGTTATCTGAGTCATCGTCATTTCCTGATCCGCAGCATGCGCCAAGCACGGATTTTCCATTGACAATCTTGGGCCTGGGTGTAGAGTCTCGGCGTTCAGCCGTACCCGCGCGTACGAAGTCCACAGAATTCACGAGGTATCCAAATGAACTACAAAGCGTTGGTGCTTTTCTTCTTTGCCACAATCGTGTGGTGTGCTGCCACAACCGTAGCCTTCGGGCAGGACGCGGCGGCGAGTCAAGGACAGGCGAGACTGAAAGCCTACACGACCGTTATGCCTCAGAAGGCGGCGGAATCGCGCTCCGCTTCGTCCCTCGCCGACCGCAATTCGAGCTCGATGCTCCCCTTGTGGACCTTCAACGTCTCCTCATCTCGAGACCACAATAACTATTCTGGTGTGATGGTGGGCCGCGATCCGTTTGGTGGCGGACCTAAAAAGGCTAATGTTCCTGCCCAGATTGTTCCGATTGTAATTACAACCAATCTGGTTGGCACTTTCGTTGATTTCAACTCCGGCAACATTACCACCACAAATGGCGTTACCACCCTTGATCCTACCGTGGCTAACTCAGCGTGTCTGGCTCCGCCGAACGACGTTCCGTTGACCTTGTATCAACAATCGCCGATCATCCAGGACGCCAACTTTAACTTTGGTGGCACCTACGTGGGCAACACACAATATGTGGATGCCTTCCAGCGGGCCAACTTTTGGTCCTTTATGCATGGAAACAGCTACCATGTGTTGCTCCAGCCGGTTACGACTACTGCCCCGATCTATATCAACGTGCCGGCTGCCGACGGGCTAGCCTTATCTATCAGTTCCCTTGGCCCTCCGGACTTCTGCGCTCCGCTAGGGATTATTGACATCAACTGGTTTGATGCTTATTTGACCAGCACGATTATTCCAGAGCTCTATCCGGAAGGAGTGGATCCTGGTTCGCTGCCGATTTTCCTGCTGGCGAACGTAGTCATGGCGTCTCCGGTAACTGACATTTTTACTTGCTGTATCCTGGGCTACCATGGCGCGACCGGGTTCCCGATTCAGACGTACGCGCCGATGGATTTCGACACAACCGGCGTCTTCGGACCCGGGATTTTTGATACCTCGGTATCCGCCCACGAGGTGGGGGAGTGGATGAATGACCCTTTCGGGGACAATCCAGTGCCACCCTGGGGACATATCGGACAACAACCGGGCTGCCAGAATAACCTTGAGGTGGGGGATCCGCTAACGGGAACCGATATCCCCACGGTGACGATGCGCAACGGCTACGCGTACCATTTGCAGGAGTTGGTGTTCTTCTCGTGGTTTTTCGGTGCACCTTCAATTGCGGTAAACGGGTGGTTTTCTGACAACAACACGTTCACCACTGATGCAGGGCCTCCTTGTATGTGAGTGTTCGACCAGAACGCCGAAGGGCGGGCAGGTAACGATGGCTGCACGCCCTATTTCCAAATTGGTCGCGGGTGTTACACCTGTTCTCGTTCGGCGCGGTTCCTGAATGTGGGTCGAGGTGACCGCATCCACCCCCATGGCTCGTAACTGCCCAAGTCCTGCCTAGTGCTAATATTCTTCATCGCCGGTCTCCTTTTTTGTGCCTTGAGCACGTCCAACATTGGGAGCGTATCGCATCCCGCTGGAGACCGGCCTTCTCATCCCATCTGTCCTTTTAGGGCCTTCGGCCCGCGAAACCCTATGAAAATTGCCGAATCCGCAAGCCAGCCAGGCACAGGCGTAGTTATCGGGGGCGCGCTTTCAGGAGAAAAGTGTGCACAAGCACGGCGCCCCGGCGCGCTTTCGATAAAGCCGTTAGGTGGTTCGCTAGCGCGCCGAGGCGGAACAGAAAATCTCTGCCCCGCTCCGTCGAGGTCTGGCTAACTTATGGCTTATAGGCTCGGTAGTTTGAGTTGTAGTAAGCCACCTTCGCGCCATTGGTCGTAAGGAAGTGCGTCTGAACCGTGTGGTCGCCGACGGCCAAGCCCGTGACAGCCTGAGAACTTGAATTTTGCACGTAGGACGTGTCCGAGGGCGTCTCACCCGTAACTGCTCCGCAATCAGTGTAGGGCCTGCCGTCCACATAAAGGCATATCACGCTGGAATTGAGGCTAGAGGTTTCACCGCCGTTCTCAATCCACATGTCAGCTTGGATCGTACAGGTCCCAGATGTGCCAGGGCAGTCTACTGTAAGCTTAGTGTCAATCGGTGTATAGCTGGAGGCGGAGACAGAGCCGGGGCTGTAAACACCATGACCACTTCCGTCTCGCAGCTGCTCGGTTCTCTTTTGCCAATGTTTTCATAATTACCCCCTACACTGTCAGTAACGCAAGTGTAACGCTAAACGCGTTACGCTGTCAATGGCGGGGCGGCTGCCGTTCTTGACGCCACATATCACCTTGGGTAGCATCGGTAACGGAAATTCGATTGAGGGATAATGCGAAAAACGGAGACACTAAATCTTCGTGTGTCAGCAGAGTTCAAACGAAAGCTGTCGAAAGCTGCCCAAAAAGAGAGAAGGTCAATTACAAACTATTTAGAAATTACTTTAGAGAAGGTGTGGTCAGAACACAGACCGCCAAACTCGCTTGAAAAAAAAGGGGATTAGAAACTTCTCACGTTGAGATTTCGTCGTGTTGTCGAAGACAGAATATGTTTCCATTCCAGTAGTATGCTGTATTTCCGTGAAAGGCATTTCCTCCCGATTTAGTCAGGAAGTTGAAAGGCGGGACAGTCGCTGCATGAGATTGGGCGTGCGTTCGGCAAGAGTCATTCGTCCATTCGCTGTGTGGTGTCGCTTCGCGGTGAGTTTGTTCCGGCAGTCCGTCGACGCTCGCTCCTGGCACTCACACTGCCTGAGCGGACGTCTCTCGAGGGATCGCTTCCGGTTCGTCGATTCGTGAGATCGCCAAACTTCTGGACCGATCTGCGTCGACGGTGAGCCGGGAAGTTGCACGTCATGGTAGCCGTCCTGAATATCGAGCCAATGAGGTGGATGCCCAAGCCTGGAAGTCAGCTTTGCGGCCGAAACCCTGCCTTCTTGCTATCCATGAGAAGCTGCAGGAAGCCGTTGCGAGTCAACTGATGTTGGATTGGTCGCCGGAACAGATCTCCGGATGGCTGAAGACCCAGTATCCCGAGGATGAGGGTATGCGCGTGTCCCACGAAACCATTTACCGTAGCCTGTTCATTCAAGCGCGGGGAGTGCTGAAAAAGCGCTGGTTGGACATCTTCGGTCCAAGCGTCAACCCTCTCCGTCCGTCGCGTCATTTCAGCTGAGCGAATAATGGCCTATACTAAACAGATGCGCGGACATTCGCTGCACGAGGATCTTGACCGAAAACAAGAGGGCCACGGCTCATCAGACCGCAATTTTGGAATTGTTCTTTCTATCTTTTTCGCCCTGGTCGGCCTCTCGCCGTTGCGAGCTCACCATCCAATACGCTTGTGGGCAGTGGCGTTAGGTGGCTTGTTTCTGGCTGTGGCTCTTTTGCAACCTGCGGGGTTGCGTCCATTGAATCGAATTTGGACGAGGCTCGGGTTGCTCATGGGGCGGGTCGTCAGCCCGGTGATCACCGCCCTGCTGTTCTTTCTCGTGGTCACACCTACAGGCTTTCTCTTTCGCCTTCTGGGAAAAGACCCGTTGCGTCTGGCCTCGGACCCCGGCGTTGGGAGTTACTGGATTGAACGTCGGCCGCCGGGGCCGCCGCCCGAAACTATGTCGAATCAGTTTTAGAGGGAGATCTTCATGTTCATATTTCTGAGAGAATTCTGGACCTTCCTCCGTGTTCGCAAGAAGTTCTGGTTGCTGCCCATTATGCTGGTTACCCTTATCCTTGGAGTGCTCCTGGTGCTTGCACAAAGCAGCGCTATCGCCCCGTTTATCTACAGCCTATTCTGACCGTGAGCGAATGGTAATTCTCGGCATTTCTGCGTTCTATCACGACAGTGCGGCTGCGCTGGTGCGGGACGGCGAAATCATAGCCGCCGCGCAGGAAGAGCGATTCACGCGCAAGAAGCACGACTCGCGGTTTCCCTCCCATGCGGTGGAGTTCTGTCTAGCGCAGGGAGGAGTGCGGCTCTCCGATCTCGATTTTGTCGCATTTTATGACAAACCGTTTCTCAAGTTTGAACGTCTGTTGGAAACCTATATCGCCTTTGCCCCGCGCGGGCTGCGGTCTTTCGGGATGGCGATGCCGCTCTGGGTGCGGGAGAAGCTGTTCCAGAAAAGCCTGCTGCATGCTGAACTTAAGCAATTCGGTAAAGATTTCGACTCGGTGCACCGCCTGTTGTTTACCGAGCATCACCAGAGCCATGCGGCTAGTGCATTTTACCCCTCACCGTTTGAAAACGCGCTGATCCTCACTATGGACGGCGTCGGTGAGTGGGCCACCACATCCGTGGCGCTAGGCCGCGGCAACGAACTGGAGATCATTAAGGAAATCCATTTTCCTCACTCACTCGGCCTGCTCTACTCGGCCTTCACCTATTACACCGGCTTTAAGGTGAACTCAGGTGAGTATAAGGTAATGGGTCTGGCCCCATACGGTTCGCCGCGGTTCGCGCAAAAGATTCTGGACCATGTCATCGACCTGAAGGCAGACGGCTCCTTCCATCTGAATATGGAGTATTTCAACTACTGCACGGGCCTGACCATGACCAATGGCAAATTCGATCGGCTTTTCGAGGGCCCACCACGGAAGTCGGACGAACTACTGACGCAAAGACACATGGACCTTGCGGCATCGGTACAGGCCGTGCTGGAAGCTGCGGTGATACGCATGGCGCACTCGCTCGCGGCCGATACGGGTGCCAAAAACCTGTGTCTCGCTGGGGGTGTGGCGCTCAACTGCGTGGCCAATGGGCGGTTGTTGCGTGATGGCTGTTTTGAAAGAATCTGGATACAACCGGCAGCCGGGGATGCTGGCGGTGCGCTGGGCGCTGCGCTGGCCGCCTATTACTCTTTTAAGAGCCAGCCTCGAAAGGTGAATGGTTGCGGTGACAAGATGAAGGGCTCCTATCTCGGCCCCGAATTTTCGCAAGTGGAGATTGAGCGACGCCTGAGTGCCGTTGGCGCGAGATACAACGTCCTTGGCGATGAACAATTACTAGATGCCTGCGCCGAGGCCTTGGCCGCGGAGAACGCCGTCGGCTGGTTCCAAGGACGCATGGAATTTGGTCCACGCGCGCTGGGTGCCCGCTCCATTCTGGGTGACGCCAGGTCGCCCAAGATGCAGGCCGTGCTGAATCTCAAGGTGAAGTTCCGCGAATCCTTCCGCCCGTTTGCGCCCTCGGTGCTGCGCGAGCGCGTGGCTGACTGGTTTGAACTGGATCAAGACAGCCCTTACATGCTGATCGTAGCTGACTTAGTGGAACGCCGCCGCAAGCCGATGACGGCAGAAGAGCAAAAGCTATTTGGAATCGAAAAGTTAAACGTACCACGCAGCGATGTCCCTGCGGTTACCCACGTAGATTACTCGGCGCGCATCCAAACCGTGCATCAGGACACTAACCCCCGGTACCACGCGCTGCTGCAACGCTTCAATGAACGCACCGGATGTCCGGTGATCGTCAATACCAGTTTCAACGTGCGAGGCGAGCCCATCGTTTGCACACCAGAGGATGCATTTCGCTGCTTCATGGGTACCGATATTGAAGTGTTAGCAGTGGGCAACTGTTTTCTGCGCAAAGAGGAGCAGGATCCCAAGTTAACCAAAGACTACAAGTCGGCCTTCGAGTTGGATTGATGACTGCGTCGCTTACATATTTGGCTAGATTGATCTTTTCATTCACGACAGGGTACAAAGCGAACGCAACAACGCTTCGAGCGGGATCGAGCCAGGGCAGCTTGGGTCATTTGCACCTGTGCCTGCGATGGGAGCCAGGAAAATTTTAGAAAGTCGCGAGGAATTTCCCGAAAAGAAGGATGGCCCGGCCGCATTGGGCCGCGGCAGCCGCTGGCGTCGTTGGCTTGCGAATCTTCTGCTTCTTGGTTTTTCGATGGCCATAACTCTAAGCATCACAGAAGTGCTCCTGCACGCCTACTTTCCTTTCGAGGACACCACCCTTCAGCTAGATCCCCGCTACCTGCACCGGTTCAAGCCCAATTCACAGGAAATCTACTGGTTCAGTGAGGCCAATGGCGGAAAACGGCTCATCGCGAAAGTCAACGCGGAGGGCCGGCGAGGTGAGTTGGTCGATATGGATCGGCCTCGCATTTTGGTCTACGGTGATTCCTTCATCGCCGCGATGTTCTCTCCGATGAAGGAATGGTTCACCTATCAACTGGAACAAAAGCTGAAAGACAAGCTTACGCCTTCGCCACAGGTGGTCAACTGCGGTGTCCAGGGTTATGGTCCCGATCAGGAAAGCCTGGTGATGGAAGATGAGATTGATCGCCTCAAGCCCCGTCTCATCATTATTTCTATTTACACCAGCAACGACTTTGGTGATCTGCTGCGCGACAAAATCTACAAGTTAGACCAAAAAATGCAATTGCAGGACAACCGTTACACTTTGGATCCTTTTCTGGTCCGGAAGTTTTACGAGGCCGAGCACCTTCCTCGCTCGTACTTTGCCCGGATGGTCCAAAAGGGCTGGCAAATGATTTTCCATCCGGAGAACGAACCCGACGATCCTACAGGCGGTGCCTACATGGACGCGGCCCTCCGCGACAGCCAGTCCGAATACAAGGACTACGTTATCGACGGCAACAATAGCGTGAAGAATTTGCTGCATGACCACTACGACGCCGATGTCAGCCTGACTCCCAACAGCGATTCGGCGCAATACAAGCGGACTTTGATGGACAGGGTCATCGAAAAGATGAAGCGCGTCGCCGACGCACATTCGGTTCCACTGATGCTAGTCATCGTGCCGGCGCCCTTTGACATCGTGGACAACTATGCTTTGACCGTGGATACCAAGAAGTATCCCGAGTACCGTCGCTCGGAGCTATCGGATATTGTCGAAGGAATCGCGCAAAAATACGACATTCCCTACGTTAACCTTTATAAACCGTTCCGGGAGCATGGCGCGGCTTCGTTGTATTTTGTCGTCGACAACGATCATTGGAACGCGGCCGGTGAACAATTGGCCGCCGATCTGGTCGCCGATTACATCAAGCAGCACCGCTTCGAAACACATTGAACTTGGGTCTTTCCCAGGAATAGCGGGAGAAGATTCGGGACCTCATCTAAGCGAGTTTGGAACCTTGTCGAAAAGCCTGACGCCAACTGACAACGGCAGAGGTGGCCAGGATAACAACGAATGGGTCCAGCGGATGGCGGTACACGAGATCGGGATGGGTCATATAGTAGACCACGGGAAAAAGAATGAGAAGAAAAGCAAATGGCAAGGCCAGGACGAAGTCCCGTTGAAACAGTTTCCGGAGACCAAGCAGAGCGAGAATCGTTGTGATGGTATAGAAGGGGATGTTCGCCAGATCGAACTGCTCTTCGCTGAGGTAGGCAGGATTAAAACTCCAGTAGCCGGTCCACATATAGATGACGCGGCGAACGGAACGCCAGAGAAAAATGCCGGGATTGTTTTTGATGTACTCGTAGGCCAATGTGCGTTTTTCGTCGAGGTAGGCTTGCTCACCTATTCGGGCGAGTTTGTCAAGCTCGGCAGGATTGCCGGAGGGATGAAGGGAGGAGTTCCACCAATGGACGGCGTTGCCGACATTTCCGATGCAGAGCTCGAGCGGCATGCTGTCCTTGAGAAAGACGGGGCGATGGAAGGTGCGGAAGTTTCTGACCAACCAGGGAGCGATCAATGCGCACATCACCAAGCCGGCGACGGGAAAGAAAAAATGCTCGTGCCGTTGCGTGCGCCGTTGATACCACACCCACGCACCCAGAAAAGGAACGATGCCTAAAACGACTGGGTTTGTGAGTACGGTCACGCCGCAGAGCAAGCCAAAGCCGAGCCAGGCGCGAAGGCTAGCGGAGTCCCGCAGCGCGAGGGCCGCCCAGACCACGCAACTCAATAGGAAAGTCGCAAGTGGAGTTTCGCGAGCGGAAGTGGTGGAAAAATAGATGGCCATCGGGAAGATCGCCCACATCCATGCGGCCCACTTGGCAGTTGTCTCGTCAAAGCACTTCTTTGCGATGAAATAAACCGGGATACACGTGATTGCGGAAAAGAGACCGTTCAGACTCAGAATTGCGATGGCTGAGGCGGCGGTATAGAAGCCAAATTGTAGAAAAATGGCCGCGAGAACATAGGGCATTACAGGGGTGATCAAGGCTGTGGGACCCTGCGGAGGGCCGTAGTAGGGATTGGCGAAGCCGCGGCCCTGAGCAATCGAGTAGGCGATTTTTCCTGTTTCGTAGCCGAATACCCAATGCTCGCGGCCCGGCGCGAGAAAGTTCTTGTAGACAAAAGCAACCACGAGCAGGCGTAAAGCGAGCGCCACCAAGACAGCCCAGCACAACAAACGAAATTCGCTCTTGGCAGAGTTCTTGGAAGCGTAGTTGGTAGATTGATGCGTGGCCGTTTCCGGCATCCGATTCACCGTCGCGATGTTTTGGCAGACAAAACGTGGATCTTTTTTCGAATCTAGATCAGGCTGAGTACAAACGAAAGATGCACAGGCAAAAAAGCCGAATGTTAAGGAAAGTGCCCTTTATTCAAAGATTGACTAGTACTTGGACGCGATACACCGAACCGCCGCGTCCCGTGCCTCTCTCAATCAGTCCTTTTGCGATCAGTTTCGGGTCACCCGCATCAGACACCACACAATGAGGACAACGAAAGTCACTTTGCAAGACTCCCTTCACATGGACGGAGGCGAGGGAACTTGAGCCGCTTCAATCACGCTCGGATCGGAGTTCGCCTCTGTCTTCGCGGAAGTTATCTTGATTGTTGAGTTGTTCCAATTGTCAGAAGTGACAAGTGGGAACCTAGAGCTCGTCGCTCCTTAACCCCTTGTAACCTGCCCCGCCCGTTGAACTCTGTACCAAAACACAATGTTTGATACGGTGAAATATTCGAGAATTCGGCCCCGAGCTCTCTATGACTTGTAGACATCGAGCAAACAGCCCTTTGATACACCGGGTGTCGCGCACGTTGCTGCGTACTTTGAGGCTGGCACTCTCCACAACGTTGCCCGTGGGCGTTCCAGGGAGCCAGAGGGGGCGTTTGGAATGGTTGTTCACAAGTTTTCGGGCCTCCGCAGCTGAACCCGTCAGCGAGCTGGACTACAGAATACTCTTCCCAAGAGGAGCGAGCTCGCTCGGCCGCGAAGATCAGGAGCAACTCCAGTTTTCGCGCGCACGGTGAGTCCTAAGCGAAGAAATATCGGCTTAGTAATTTACTCGGTTGCAAAAGCTATACTGTGAGCCAGACTGTAACTCCCGCAGACCTGAGGGCTCCTTCGGGATCGTGCAGGACAGCCCAAGTACGTTCGGATTGAACTAGGCGATCCTGACACTGGGCCAAAGAAACACGACGAAAGAGAACCCTCTTCGGAGTGGATGCTATGGCTTTTTCTACCACATGGGATTGCCCGTTTCGCGGCTACGTGCGCCACGTCCCGGCCGTGTTAGTTGTCTAGACCCATGCCTGTGAGGGGCAAAGACTGGGACTGCCCGCAACGTTGTCGGTAACGAGCAGAGCCGGTTAGTCGGGCGTGATGCCGAGAAATTCGTTGTGCCCCTCGAGCATTGGCGCCAGATTGGACATCAGGAACAGGTCAACAATTCGCTGATGGGCATTGACGATTTTCAGCTTGCTCTTTGCTTTCTTCGCGCTCACCCAAAGGCCTACAAGCGTCCCGAGTCCCGAACTGTCCAGAAAACTTACGTTGGTGAGATCAATCAAAATACTCTTCGCTTCGGGAATCAGGGGACGGACGGTGCTCTTGAGCATTTCGGCCATACTGGATGTGATTCGGCCCGAGCAATGAACGATTGTTTCCGTTGGGGTCTTTTCGACTTCGATCTTCAAATCAGGGGAAGGAACAGCGCCGGTGAGAGACATAAAGTGCCTCCAGTTAGATAGGGTTCCCTGGGAAACTGCGATGGCGGGGAGTCTAACATAAATGGACGACGTGTGTGGAGATAAGCGCAATTCAGAACTACGGAGCAATTATCTCGTATGCACCGCGCGTATTCTCAAGTCTTTTTAGGGCCTTCGGCCCGCGAAACCCTATGAAAATTTCTCAGTGATAAGATCCCACGGTCTGGAGCGGCGAGGTCGAGCTTATCAATGGAGATTTCGAGGCCGTCCATCTGTCTGATCCGGAGCGTGCGTGTTTGAGCGAATAATTGGGCGTCGTTGTCTTCCCCCGGAGAGCAGCGATAGCCCGCGACTCTGGTTAAGGTAATCGCAGCACGCCCTCCGCTCCCGGCCAGGAGGAAACTATGCCCTGCAAGATAGCCGGAATTGATGTCCACAAGAAGATGCTGGCTGTAGTTGTGTCCGACGTTGAAATCGAAAGCGAATACCGATTTGAGCGGAGGATGTTTAGCAGCAACCCTGAACAACTGCGATCGATGGCGGCGTGGCTCGTCGAGCAAGAGGCCGAAGAAGTAGTCATGGAGTCGACGGCGCAATATTGGAAACCCGTGTGGGAAGCACTGGTCCGATTATCGTCCACGATGCTGGTCGGGCATCGTAAATGGACTTCCATCCCCGACTTATTGCCATTTTCCGAGGTTCGTCAAGATTCTTGCTCCGATGCCCGATGTTTGATGGCATTTTGACGGACTCGGCGCTTTGCTCTACACGGCCTTTTTCGTCCAAGCACCCAGGATGCTACCCATCAGACACAACCCCACCAGCGGATAAAATTCGTTGATCGCGAACAGTTGCATCGGCCTCATCTCGAACATGTATGTAGTGCAGACAATCGGGCCGACAATTCCGAGCCACAAAAGCACGCCGATCGCGGCGCCGCGCGCGGCTGTATTTGCGTTGCGCCAGATGCACAGCTGCGCGAGAACAAACGCGATCAAGAGATTCAGGAGAAACGTGATGATGAACGGCCAGATCCAAACCGGATTCGCGGAACTCGCGTGCGCTTCGCTCATGTGCTCAAGCACAATCCATTGCTTGCTGAACAACCAATCGAACCAGAGCCCCCCGAGCAACCAGTAAACAATTGCGCAAACAACCACCGCCGGGTAGTTCGTTCTCATCGTGGCATCCTCCTCTACATCGTTGCAACGCCCCGGGAAATTCACGGAGCTTTCTGTCAGAACCGCCCTCGCGAGCCAAGCGAGCGATCGCTACTGTTCACCAAAAGAATCGACGGTACAAACACGACTCTCCGATTTGGATTTCTGTTTCGCGCATAATACGCTTGTCCTTCCCTAGAGCACAATGAACTTGCTTCCGGAGCAAGCCGATGGACACCGGGCGAAGAAACGGAGCCGGAGGAGTGGAGTAATGGTACGCGGAAGATGTCCGGTTAGGCATCCGCTTCGGGATCGATTACTTGATCTTTTCGGAACTCAAAGGCAGATAATGCGCACTGCAAATGGCAGATTCCAACGGTCACTGAGCTTGAGAACGTTCTTGAGATTTATCGCAATTTTCGCAGGCTTATTGACGATCGTGGGCGTCGGCAACGCCCTTTGGGCCGATGCGGACTCGGCGTTCGTGCTTCAGATTGCCCCCTCGCAAGACGCAATACAGCCGGGAACAGCAACCTGGAGCACAGGGGCGCCAGTTTTTTTTATTTTGACGATGAAGAACGATTCACGGTATGTACTCCATTTCGCATTGACGTCTACGCGCAATAAACTGGTAGTGCTCAAGCCTCATGAAACCTGTCAGGACACCATCGAGGTGAGTTATCTGTACGAGTTAGCTAACCCGGGCGAGTATATGGTACAGATCGAACGAGATATGCCTCCAGAGCTTGGTTCGGGCGTCGTAAAGTCGAACGTCGTCAAAATCACCGTGGTCGAGTGATCCACCCTACTCTTTAGAGGTCCTGTAGATCTTCGCTCGGCGAGCAAAGCGAGTTTACCTGTCGAAAGATCTTGATTACACTCAACAATGCCAAGGCGGTAAACGCCCAAAGCGGACAAATAAAGTATCGCTTCTCCGGTAGTCTGACTATCAGGAGTTGAGAATCATTCGGACAAATTTGCTATAACATTTCTATCATGCGATGTCTCCGGCCCATTTACGTGATCAAGATCAAGGCTACGAGAGGCTACCACGCCCAGGCTGTATCCAAGGAGGTTCCGTGACTCCTTACAATCACCAGACGGATGCGTGGTTTTCCTTCGGCCTTGCTTTGGTTGGCGGATATGGCGACGCCGCTGGTTTCGTCCTCGCAAAGACCTTCACTGGACATGTAACCGGCAACTTAGTACTCGGGGCAATTGCAGTGGCCGGTCACGATTGGCGGGCCACGCTCGGGCATCTCTCAGCCATTGTCATTTTTTTCATGGGGGTTTCTCTGAGTGTGCTTATCGCCCGCCCCTTCAAGGGGTGGCCATCGGCGCGGTTTTTGCGTACCGTCATGGGAATAGAAGTGATTCTGATAGTAGCCGCTTCTTTGGTGCTGGCATCAGACGTGGCCCACGGAGTTGCAATATTTGTTACCTTTGTCTCGCTGGCGCTCGGTCTGCAAAACGGGGCATTTCGTCGCGTCGGTGGCATCAGCGTTCACACGACATATCTCACAGGGATGATTACCAGCCTCATCTCTACCGAAACTGAAAAATACACATCGGGAGAGGCACCTCCGGCGATGAGAGCGCCCGACGCCAAAATGCGCCTTCTGTGCGGAATCTGGGCCGCCTTTGCCTTGGGCGCTGGGGCGGGAGCGGCAATGGTCCTTCACTTTAGAGCGCTCGGGATGCTCGGAGCCGCGCTGCTCTTGGCCGTACTGATAGTGCGCAATTCACGGGGTTCTCCGATGACGGAGACGAGTTAAGACCGCATCGTCCACGGATCGGAAAGTACGATGTAGTTTCTGTAGAATGACAGATGGTTATGTGTTGACGCGCTGCTTAAACGCTATTGAGACAAGCAAGAGCATACAAAACATAAAGGAGAATACGATGCAACTTCAAAGTGACTATTTTGCCGCTTATCACAACCTAAAGCTGACGCGAGATGCCAATGGTGTGCTGCTTGCTGAATTCCACACCAACGGCGGACCGTTTATCATGACCGCGCAATCTCACACAGAATTTGTCGATGCCTTCTACAGGATCGGGCAAGATCGAGCGAACAAGATCGTAATCCTAACGGGCGCAGGCGGGCAGTTTATTACTGATGTCGATTGGTCCTCTTTCGGCGATGTCACCGATCCCGGCGTCTGGAGTCAGGTTCACGACGAAGGTCTTCAGGTCTTGGAAAACATAGCCAACATACGAGTGCCGGTCATCGCGGCGATCGAGGGACGCGCTCATGTGCACTCAGACTACGCGCTACTTGCCAGTGTCATTGTGGCGGGAGAGGGTGCGACATTCCAGGATGTAGCGCATTTCGCCGCGGGCGTTGCACCCGGTGACGGAATCTTTACGACGTGGAGTTACCGCGCCGGAGCCGGAAGAGCGGAGGCGTTCTTGCTGAACCCGCAGCCGCTGGCGGCGCGTACCGCGTATGAATGGGGAGTGGTCGCCGAAGTTGTGCCGAACGGCAAGGCGCTAAGTCGGGCACGAGAATTGGCGGAGTTGTATTTGAAGGCTCCGGAAGTGACGCGCCGCAACACCCGCATCCACTTTATTCAACCGTTGAAGGAGCGCATCGTGCATGAAGTTGGCTATGGATTGTCGCTGGAAGGAGCATCGTCTGCCGCGCTCATGAAATCAATGAAAGCCAAGAGTGAACCTGATGCTCGCAAGGGAAAATCGGCATGAAGAGAGTCTCAGGTTCCGGGATTGCCCCATAGCTTTAGTCCAAGCATCAAGTCCTGGTCCGCACAAACCGCACATCATGTGAGTTGGCGCGCCGTTACTAGTGATAATTAGGATTTCACAACATCCATCTGGCGATTCCTTTCCGCGCATCTGCCAAGCCGGATTTCCGATTATACGAACCAGCCGGAAGGAACGGCGCTAGCGCGGAAAGCCGGCGGACTCCTTTATGCCGGCGCATTGATTGCAGTGGCGCGCGGAGTGGCCGGCGGCGAGGATGAACCATTGGTAGCAATCGAGTTCGCCGAAGAAGGGATGCTGCATGAAATAGTGGCGCAACTCCTTGGTATCGACCGCGGTGGTGGCGAATTCGATGGTGCGCCGGCGGGCGGCATCGAATTCGTTTAGAAGATCGGCGACCGGCCAACGCGAAGTGGGGAGCAGGCGTTCGGGCGCGGTGAGTGGCTGGGCCACGCGGCCAAAATTTGCCAGCAGCTGTTCGTCGGTCACAGCAGATTTCTTTTCGGGCTCTGGCGGCATCTGGAGCGTCCGTGCCAGGCCGGCAAGGATGCTCTGCTCGACGATCGTGATGTGCTCCAGGTTTTCTGCTACCGACCAGCGGCTCGCGTCCGGGCGATATTGAAGTTGCTGGGGCGTGAGCCCGCGAGCGGTGCGATGGACGAGATCACGGGTTTCTGAGAAGCGGTCGAACATCACCTCGCGTTCGACTGGAGTAATAATGGCCGGCCTCCCGAGCAATACGGAATATTAAGGACGCGATTTGAGCGCCATCATACTCCTCGTAGTAGCGAAACGGGAAAAGGGATTATCCCGCCCGATCGACTAGCGCCTGTGACTTATCGGGAGTTATGCGCAGTTCTTGTTAGACCGGAGGAAAGATGGAATCGGAACTGGATGCTATGAAGGCCAGTGACTCACTTAAGATTCATGGTGCCGCGGCATTTGACCGCACCGCACCGGCAAACCCTTCTGGGCGCATCTTTGCCAACAGCATAATCCACTGTCAACTCTTCGCCTGAACGAATTTTGCGGCGGCTAAAAAAGAACAGACGCCCGCGAATTCGCCGCGGAGTAAGATTAGGCTTGCAAGAATGGTTGATCAGCTCGGCGCCGCTTCCTCTCACCGCGCCATTTATAATCCAATTGTGATTCAGCTGTGCGAGGTAATCATTTTTCGGAGCACCACGTCTCTCAAGCTTTCTTTCGAGCCTTGCAGCTTGCGCCCAAGTGAGCCGCTGACCCATATATTCAATCACCTTCCTGCCGCGCGGGATAGCTTCCTCAGCAAAAATGCCAGTGCCGTGTATCGTGGATTTGTCGATGAGCAACCGGTACCGCGAGTTCCGCGGAGCTATATAAGATTCTCGCGATCTTTGTTGGTGACGACTCATATGATTCCGAACGCGTGACATGTTTGAGCCTCATTTTCGTGATCTGGCTTGGGGAATCACCTCTTAACCTGTTTGAGTTCGTCCGCCGATGTGGACCAAGCGTTGGAAGCCGCATCAGCACAACAGTCGGCTCCTTCAGACGACCTCTAATAGGGGTATCGGAAATGGGAGGCAAAACACGACAGGGTGGCGAAAAACTTTATTGAGTCAGGTATGTCCGTGATCCTGGAGTCCGGTCATCCGACTTATCGTCCAAGTTCAATTTGTTGAGGAAAATGAAAATGCGCAACTCGTGCGGTTTGTGCTCAGTAGCACGAATTTACCGAGCCTATGGCTCACGGAATTGTCAATTCTGGTTTGTAGGTCTCGCTCCTGCGAGGGTTTCAATTGTCACCTGGAACTCGGCCTGAATTTGACGAATCATGCTGGTACTTTGGCCAGGCGCTTTGCATCAGCCCGCGACTTGCTGTCTGCACCGCATAGATGGCGCCTTCTTGCGTTGCAATATAAAGGGTTCCGTCAGGAGCTAGAGCTGGGGACCCTCCGAAGGACCCCTGCAGCGGCAGTTCCCAGAGCATACGGCCCTCGGGCGACAACGCTATCAGTCTCTGTGCCCCAAGTACGTAGATCGTTCCATCACTTCCCAGAACGGGCGCGGGCAGCTCCTGATTAAGGACCGGGTTGGGCGATTGAAATTTCCATTTCAGGCTGCCGTCCGGCGAAAATGCATAGAGGAAGCCTTGGGGGTATGAAACCGCAAAGACCGTGCCGTCTGATGCAATCACCGGGGAGGTCCGAAAGCCCTGATCGCCAACATCGAAGGTCCATTTGAGAGCACCGTGCGCATCCACGGCGAGGAACTTCTGATTAACCAGAGAACCAACGTACAGGGTTCCGTCCGAACCCACTGCAATGGGAGTATCGGCCCAGACTTCCCAGGTTTCCGGAGGTGAGTTGCTTGCCACTCGTGGGTCATAGGTGAAGATTGAATCGCGGGGATAAGTCCAAAGCGTTTTTCCCTCCCGGTCAACCGCCACAATCTGCCGGCCAGTAAGAGACGCAAGAACTCCGTCCTTCAACATCACGGGCGCGGACTCACGGTCTAACGCGGCCCGCGACCATATTTGCCTGCCGTCATCCTTGTTTAGGGCGCAGAATTTGTCCCCACACTCCGCATACAGCACATTACCGTCGAAGGTGCTGCCTTGATCATCCTGCCACATCCTGCCTGGCGAGCAGGCTGTTTCCCAACGCTTCAGTCCGGAGGACGTGAGCGAGTACACTGCGGTCAAGGTCGTAAAGTAGATGTTCTCATTCCGGTCCTGCAGCAGCCCGCCTGCAATAAATTCGGGCACGCGATATTGCCATCGCATCGCACCGGAAGAATCCAGGGAAAACATAGTCCCGCTTATGCTGCCGAGATATAGCTCTCCATCGTTCCCTAATAGCGGCGAAGTCGCGAAACCTTGCCCATCTGCGAATGACTTGGTCCACTTGATGTAGGGGACATGCGAGGGCAGGGCACGCCTGGCGATACGGTACTGATAGAAAATGCATCCGAAGGCAGCCACAATTACAACGCACAGAATCAACCGTGTTGCTCTCGGTGGCCAACCGGGCGCTTGATGCGCTGTGTGAAGGTTCTCTGCGGACACTCGATTTCCTTGCTCTCTCGTGACTCTAAGCGGATGCTAACATGATCGAGAAGACATTCAACCGTCCGTGAAGCGAGGCCATCAATGTGGATGTTCTTATTTCTTTTTTTCATGCAAGCGAATCCCAACCCTTGCCAAGCTCCACCAGGCCAAACTCAGCCGCCATCTCTAATCGTCCAAGTCGTTGACCCGGGTTGGCTGCCCATCCCAGGAGCGGAGGTGACGCTCAAACCGTTACGTGAGGAGGCACAACTAAAATCGAACCGTGCGGAAACCGATAAAGATGGGTATGCGAAGTTCTTTGTCCCGGGCGATGCTGATTATGCGATCGAGGCGCGATGGTACGGTTTCAGGCGCGAGAGTCTGAAATCCGTCCATCTCTTCAAGGCCGCAGGTTCATCCAGCCCCGCCTACATTCAATTTAGGCTGCGCCTTTCTGGGCCCGGCACAACGGTTTATTAAGGGACCCCAACCCAACTGTTGCGGTAGGGACGACCATCGCTGATCGCCCCCCGCGCAGAACCGTACGAGCGGCTTTACCGCATACGGCTCCCACCTTGGATGAATGACGAGGAGTACAGCGACTCGTACACCGCTCAATCCCTGGAACACACGGTTTCCCCGCACTGTGTCGGGTGAGTGTTGAATCAAGCGATGTTCTCCTTGGTCCGCGCCCTTTTCTCCCCAGGCTCCGCCGAAGATCGCTCCTCTTTGTTCGTCTGGTTCATCGATGGTATGGCGCGGTCCGACTCCTCCAGAGCGTGCGCGTCTGCATTGTAGCTTTGCACCTTCGCAGACCGGCCTCGTTCCTTTTCTGGTCGAGGCGCTCTAGAGGTCTCCCGGTTCTCGTGCATGTTGTTTCTCAGCGTGCGCGGGGTCTAAGACTACGCAGGACCGCTGCTCGCTCGCGTTTATCGCGAACAGCCGTGTTGCCTTCCCCCATCAGGAGAGAGTCGGCGTCCTGATTTTGCGTTTTTCGAAGCTCAATAACCCGGCCCACCGATACCCCTGTCTACACTTCAAGTGACATCTCACGATGCCTCCTGCAAGACTGAGGGCCAAGATGGAGTCGCTGTCTCCTTCCTTGTAGGACTCTTTCATTCCTTACAACATGCCGGTTTATCCCGGCGCACCCTGATAAACGCACAAACCGGACTTCTCCGGTAATCCGACCAGGAGTTAGGACGCTGAAGCTTCCCAGAAGGGGATGAATCCGTGGGTCTCGTTTCGTTTACTTCCGTGTGCCAACAAACCGTGAATTGAATGGTAGGTTCGGCCGTCTATCAACTGCTTATGGCACGCGGCAAGATTCTTTGTAAGGTTTTTTGCCTATCTGAGACTACCTGAATAGGGACGGCTAAGAACACGAGGGCGCAAATCCAACTGTCGGATTCCAGCTCTGGCGGCTTCGATTTCTTGGATGGCCGGACCAATCCTGATTCAGGAGAGAAAAATGACATTCGCAAATCCAGCGAAGGCCGCTGAAAACTTGCCCGCATTATCGACTGAATCTTTCCAGCCAAGTTCCCATCCCACGTTCGGGTTGAGATCAATTGTTGTTGGGCCCAACGGTCTGCGTGCCGGCTGGCGGGTGCTCATGTTCATCACGTTGTTTGCGGTTCTGCTTGGAGGTTTCGTTCTCATCCGAGCAGGCGGGCCTGAAGCCTTTCGGGAGCAGTACAGGAACCAGAATCAGAGTCAGATTACGATCACGCCGCTTTTGATGGGCGGGTCGGAAGCAATCACCTTGCTGGTTCTCTGCGTCGCTGCGCTGGTGATGGGCAAAATTGAGCATCGCAAATTCGGCGAGTATGGTCTGCCCCTGCGATTGGCGCTGAGAAAGGATTTCTGGGTTGGGTCTCTAACAGGCTTTTTGGCGATCAGCGGCACGCTGCTGACGATGTTTCTGCTGCACGGGTTCCGCGTAACCGGCCTGGCGCTTCACGGGACGGCAATTTTGTCCTCGCTTTTCGGGTGGGCCATTGCATTTCTGCTGGTCGGCCTTGTTGAAGAATTCTTGTTTCGCGGATACATCCAGTACACACTCACTTCCGGAATCGGCTTCTGGCCAGCGGCGTTCGTGATCTCAGGCTTGTTCGGCTTGGGCCACTTCTTCAATTCGCACGAGAATGCGGTAGGCTCCGAGGCGGTGGTGCTGTTTGGACTCCTTCTGTGCCTGTTTTTGCGGCGGACCGGAAATCTCTGGTGTGCGGTCGGCTTTCATCTAGGCTACGACTGGGGACAAATGTTCTACGGAGTTCCTGACAGCGGCATCGTGCCCTACCACAATCTGCTCAATTCCACGTTAAGCGGACCGCAGTGGCTGACCGGCGGGATGGTTGGTCCGGAGGCCAGTTTCTTGACGCCGCTGGCATTGCTAGTTGTAGCTCTAATTTTCAGCCGCTACTATCCCGAGACTCGGTATCAGGTCGAGAAACGACAGTCGATGCCAGTGACCGTCTCGTGATGTTTTGGCCACCTCGGAGAACTTCTTAAACTTTGCGTTTTACGTTTTCTGTCCGAAAGAGCGATGCGTATTCAGCCAAAGATCGACTTGCTGGCCAGGACACAATCGTGAGTGAAGGCCGCCACGATTTGGAAGAGCAATTCGATCGCATTCTTAGCGAGCATGGGGCCGCCGTCTCGCGGCTGGCGTTCAGCTATGAGACGGTGGCGAGTGTGAGAGAAGAGCTGGTGCAGGACATTGCGTTGGCGATATGGCAAGCGCTGGCTCACTTTCGAGGCGAGTGCTCGGAGCGAACATTCGTGTACCGCATTGCCCATAATCGCGGGCTTAGCCATGTATGGAAGCGACGGCCTCCTCATCAGCCGCTGGAGGAGATTGAAGAGTCCGACCAGCCGATTGATCCGCGACCGCATCCGGAGGAGCAGGTGGCGCAAGCCGACCGGCGGACGCGGCTTATGTCGGCGATTCAATCGCTGCCCGTGGCTCACCGGCAAATGATCGTACTCATGCTCGAAGGCTTGTCGCACGCACAAATGGCTGAGGTGCTGGGCATTACGGAAAACAATGTGGCAGTGCGTCTGAACCGTGCAAGGAACATGCTGAAGGACGCGTTAGGAGAGAGACCATGATCGAAGACCGCGAACTTGATGCGTGGCGCGAACAATGGAGCAGCGCCGCGGACCCTTCAGCCGACTTCCAGCGCAATTTCCAGCGCAAGGTCCAGCAGAGGATTAAGCGCGAGGACCGGCGCTTCGCCCTTGGCAATGTCCTCTCGGTGATCGCGTTCGTGGGGATTCTGATTTTTGCTCTGTACATGCGGCATCAATCGAGCTGGATGGGAACAGGCTGGGCGACGAGTATATGCGTCTTAGTATTCGTATCGGCCGGAATTCGGATATGGGTTTTGCGCCGAACGTGGAGTCCTGAGACACAGTCAACGCGCGCGTTCGTCGAACTTTGGTACAAAAGAGTGGCGGCTCGAATCCTTCTGCTTCGGATCTCTACCTATTTGTCTATCGGCTGGCTTATTTTTTGTGCGGCACTTATAGCTGTTAATTGGTCAATCATTGGGCAGGACGTGAGGGCTCATCCTAAAGCCTGGGTTGCGTTGCTGGTTACCTGCGTGCTGATGCAGCCGGCGGTGCTGTGGTACGGGGCGGCTTGGCTCCGGCGCCGCAAACTCGCCGAACTGAACGAAGTAAAAAAAATCCTGGATGAAATGAGCGGAAATAGCGCGCCGTGAAGTTCGGTCGTATACCCAAGTCCTGAGTTGCCTCTCAATGATTTACGCTGGATGCTGGTGTCTCTTGTTTAAGGCTGCTCTCGGAACTCCGTTCCCCAGATTTGCGGACAACACTTGAATCCGTTCCGTGCACGGAAGCGTCAAATAATTGCAGGCGGTTATGGGAACTGGACGAGGCGGAAGACTTAGAGGCTTAACCCAATGGAACTAATCATTATAGACACGTTCAACCTGCTATTGCTTTGCTACGTTTTTGCTCGATTGCTAGGCGTATATCGCGAGAAATAATCCAAAGTCCTTCTATGAGAAGGCCGATCGATGTCAAGGCACACTTTTGGGTTTGCTGTTCGTGCCATGATTTTCTTTCTATTCAGCCAAGCCGCCCTCTGTCGCCATCCTTCTATCCGCACTCTTTAGTGAGCGATATTCGCTCGGTGCTAGGTGGGTGTTCTCGTTCAGTAGGTGCTGCTACCGGATTAGCGTCCTCTCTTCTCACCTTTTCGGTGGGAGTTGGGCTCCAGGACTTAGTCGCAGTCACCTGGACTCGGCGGCTGAGCTCGGCTGTTCGGATCAAAACTTTTTAGGCCACCGCACGCATGGCTTTTTGGCTATTGCGCAGTGGTTCGTACACCTCGCCTCTCACCCACAACCGATGGAGCAGTACCGCCAACTTTCGCGCCACAGCCGCTACCGCTCGCTTCTTCGCATTTTTTTCCTCCTCGTTCCGCAAGCTTTTGTCCCCATTTCCGCAAATCACTTGGCAAGCGGACGAACAATCTCCCGTGGGCGACATCGTGACACTTTCTCCGAGAGCCGGAAGCGGGAAATCCGCACATCCGGTTCGATGAGCGGGGTGTGAAGACGGAAGCATGGTTCTGCTAGTGAGGCACCGACGAACGAAAGAGTCGGCAACGGATAGGCTGAACCTAAACCACCGCGTCACACCTCGACTCCACACAAGGGAAGTATCACTTCCACGGGCGGCTAATTTCTCGGGAGCCGAGTCCTCGTCGAAGTGAGCCGCGACAGCCGCTGTACCGATACGTCCTGGAATTGCGCCCTATCAGAGTAATACTATCGGGTCGCGCCACCCACGAAAGGAGATGTGCGATGAACTCAAATTCAGCTAGGACAGCGTTTGCGACAATAGGTGTGATCCTCGTTGCAGTTTTTGTCTTTCAAACTCGATCAGCACAATCCAGTTCCGCAACCACGTCCCAGACCGCTCCAAAACCACTCCTGCTGGAGAAAAATGAGGGTGAGCGGCGGATTTGGCGAGAACCTCCTCCTGGGGACTTCATGCTGAAGGTTGGCCCAAAAAACAACGGTTCTCAGCACCTTGTTATGGGAACCGAGGACATGGCTCCCGGAGATGAATTTCCAACGCACAAGCACCTCGGACAGGATGAAATTCTGTATATCGAAAAAGGAACCGTTCACGTTCATCTGGGAGACCAGGAACGCGATCTGCACGCGGGAGGAATGGTGTTCATACCGGCATATACGTTAGTAAGTGTTAAGAACGCGGGGACCCAGACCGTCAGCGTTGTGTTTATATTTTCAGCCCCAGGTTTTGAAAATTACATGCGGTGCGACTCTGTGCTGCCAAATGAGAAAGTGATACCTCTCTCGCTAGAAGAACAGAGAGGGTGCGCTCACGAAGGGCATGTCATCTACCAAGACCTAGAAGAGAACCCCAAAAAGTGACAGCAAAGCCGGCGGCTCGAAGGCTTGGCCCTGGCCAGTTTCTAGTCACGATAAACGCCCTATCCGTAGAAGTCACCCATGTTGGCCTCGCGATTCGAATCACCACGCGAGATAGCTCCCGGATTGTCAGCCGGAAGTAATTCGGTAACTTCCGGATGGCCCGTAATCGGGATTTAGCACGTATCCACGACTGCGATGAGCTGGATCTACGTCGCGCGAAAGCCAATTAGATGGCTGGCCCAAGCAATTGTTTCAATGCCTTGACGTATTCGGTGAGAGCTTGACGGCCGATTTTGGTGATGCGATAGAGGGTTCGCGGCTTGCGCAACACGAACTTCTTTTCGACGGTCACGTACCCGGCGTCTTCGAGCTTGAGCAGTTGCGCTCCCAGGTTGCCGTCTGTGGCGTCAGTCTTGGCGCGGAGCCATGTGAACTCTGCCCCTTCCACGGCGCTGAGCAGCGAAAGCAAGGCCAGGCGTAGCCTTCCGTGAACCACGGGATTGAGCTCGGGGAAATCAGACATGGTTTGGACCGCGCCGTTTGCGCTCCCGCGCTTCGGTGATCACGCCGTAGATGCCGAACGCGATCTGGCAGAGAAAGATGGCCACCAGAAACACGATCATGCCCTGCGAATCGGTGCCAAAGCACGTAGCCACAGCCGCGACCCACCACACCGCCGCGCACGCAAACTGAACCTTCCAGCGAAGAATCAGGCCTGAGGCTCCGTTGGCCATCCCAAGGATGGCTGATATCACAGCCGCAAAGAGATGCTGATCGGTCAGTCTTCCACTCAGGCCTAGGGCTAGAAAGAGCAGAAACATCGAAATCCCCAAGGCAATCCAGATAGAACCGATTGCCCGATCCAGTGTGGTCTGCGGATGATTGCCGGCCTTCAAGGAAGCAAAGGCAATGGCAACAACAACAGCGATCAACATTGTGACCGGCCAAGCGCGCGCGCTATGACCCCACGCGGACCAGGCCATCGCGACGTAGTAAGCAACGCCCCACAGGACGAACATCCATCCCCATCTCTCTGTATTCCGGCGTCCCTCGGCGATCATGCTTTCGATGAGGCTCAGCCTGTCCTTCAATTCCTGCTCGGTGGAGTGGTCCTGCATGGCAATTCTCCTTTGACGAAGCTCGAATTACCGCTTACTCCGTGCGCTTTGCTCCCACAGCGGCGTGCGCGAGTCGCTTCACGGCTGATGCTGGAGCTGCATGTCCACGCTGCGGTGCGGAGGATTGCCGCCAACGGTCACCTCGGTAACCTCGTCCCACTCGCCCTTCTCGGTCAGGTGCATGGTGTTCACAATGTGCGCCGGCCCGGCCGTAAAGCTCCACGAAAAGCCGTTAGCGGGCACAGAAAGCTCCGTGTCGAGGTAGTGGCCGGCATTGTAGGCGCGGAAGTGGTAGGTATGGGAGGCATCGTCGTAGGCAATCGTGGCCAAGGCGCTGAACGCTACTTTGCCGTCGGCGCTGGTGCTCTTGCCCTCGATGAGCAGGACGAGGCCATCAAGTTTGTACTCGACGTCTTCCCTCTGCGTGAGATGCAGCGGTTCGCCCGGTCCGCCAACGATGGTGGCAGGCCCAGACCAGTGGCCGGCCAGGAACGAAAGTTTGTGCATGGCCTCGCGCTGTGCGTCGACGCTGTTCGAAACCGGCTGCTGTGCGGCAAGCGAGAGACTAATCGAAATCATGAACGCCGTTGTGAGCAACGTTGCAGAAATAATTGGGGGAAGAGCAAAGGCGGGAATCGCGGATTTCATCGGCGAACTCCTTGTCGCGGAAAGTTAAAAGCGAGGAAAGCCAATCAAGCATGAGAGCCACCTCGCATAATTAGAGTACTCTGTATAATAGAGTAATGTCAAGGCTTTTTTCCTAAGCATGATTCGTAGGCAGGCAAGATGGAAGAAACGCCCGGTAGTTACGAAGGAGATGCTGGTTGGGTGCTTTCGACCAGGAGTCGTCAGGGCAGTGATAAGCGAAGTGGAAAAAAAAGCAGCGGCGCAGCCGGGCCTCGCGATGAACGCGTCGCGTTTGAAACTCTGACGCCGGAAGACTCGGGGACGCGGTTCGATTTAAATCATAACCAAGCTCCCGATTGGTCGGCAAGAATATATTCGACTAGGTCCCAGTAAACGCGCTAAAACCAGGATTTACTCCAAGACGCCCAGTACCCAAGCCTTGTTAGAACGAGGTGCGTGGCTTTCGCGCTCGCGACGTGTTCGGTACACCTATATCCGAGTTTTACGGTGTCGATGCCAATAAAAAGGTGCCTACACAGGACTTTGAGCGAAAAGACAGTCATTGACGCAAGATTGCAGTTCGATTACCACAATATGCTAGGTAGTCTTCTTGCTTCGTGCCTTTTCACCAATCAATGTTGAGAAGTCATAAAATTAGCCAAGTTCGGGTGGCTCGCAGCCTACGATCTGAAACGGAGAACACGATGTCCAACAGCATATCGACGTTGCTGCTTCGCAATCTGAGCGACGTATTTGGCGAAAATGACCCCGTGCGTCGTCGCGCTGCAATCGACGAGATCTTTCACGAAGATGCAGTATTCTATGACCCAAAAGGCGGTATATTTCGTGGCCGTGACGAGATTGATCGTATTGCTGGTGTGATAAAAGCAGCACATCCGGACTTCGAATATCAGCCCCTCTTCCCGCCCGAGGAATTAGGTGATGCCGGACGGGTTCGATGGGTATCTGGCATTCCGGGCAAACCACCAGCTTACGCGGGAACCGATTTTATTGTCGCTCGGAGTGGTCGCATTGCTTCGGTCTATCTCTTTTTCGACAATCTTCCTTAAGACTCCGGGTTAATTAGATAACTCTTCTTCAAATGGTGTCAACGGTCTGAGCACCTAGAGGGACACCATCTAGACTAATGAACTGAAAATGCATCTGTTTTCGATCGGACGACATCGCTTGCCGGAGCCCACTACTGTGGCTTCCGGTGCGCTTACGTGGAGGCCCAGGTGAAGTGAACACAAACACATTTATCAGACCTATCGGGATCTAACTAGCGTAGGTATTTACAAGAAGTTAGCTAATTTCGTATTATGAATTTGCCTGGTCCAATAGAGAAGAAACCAATTAATGGAGGTCTATATGCCTGGCGCAGAATTATCTTGGCATCAGATCGAAGCAACGCAAGTATTCACCGACTGGGCCAGGTTCTTCGATAAGCATCTTGTCCACTAGGCGTAGCTCACAGATGATGAACCGCGTCATCAACATCTGGGCTGACGTTATTTGACCCTTTTGCTATCTCGGCTCAGTTTGGGCCGAACAAGCGGCGCGAGAACTGCATGCTGATTTGCGTTGGCTTCCTTTCGAGATTCATCCGGATACGCCGCCCGAAGGTGCACCGAAGCCGTTTTCGCCGGAGGAGTGACCACGGGTCCGCGCGAGGCTCGAGCGTTTTGCTCAAGAAGTCGGACTTCCAATCGACCCGCCGCGACGTAACGTCAACTCACGTTTGGCGCTTGAGACTGCTGAGCTCGTGCGCGCCCAAAAGGGCGACGGCGAAGCCGGCGCTTTTAGCCACGACGTTTCGCGTGCGTTTTTCACCGAACACGCCGATATCTCGAAACGCGAGGTCATCGTCCCAATCGCTGAACGCTTCGGTATCGCTGCTTCAGACGTGGAAACCGCCTGGCACGAGCGCCGGTTTTCTCCGACGGTCGACGCCTTCATGGAAGACGGGCACAAGGCCGGCGTCGCGGGTGTCCCAGCCATGGGGTGGCCGAATCGGCGGGCAATCGTCGGATTGATGCCGCCAACCGAGCTCGTGCTTCGACTTCGGAGGGCCGCTCGGTAGCGAATTCGTAGCGAATTCGTTGTGTCCAGGGCAGGAAGAAGCGTACGATGCGCGAGAGGTCTAGATCCGAATTTCCGGATGAAACGCACTTGAGCGTATAAGCAGGCGCACATGTGCTGCAAGTTGACTCCGGACCATAAGGAATCTTTTTCATGCAACCGGCCGTCGAGAAGAAAAATCCGCACTTCAATCGAGCCTCAGAGAGCACAGCCGGTTTCGCACGCCATCCTCCCGCTGGCGGCGGCAAGCTAATCGTTCTGACTGCACCGCTGACGGAAACGATTGACCACGCCGGTTTTTTCATCCAAATGGCGCTGGCCTCGATACCACAGTGGCTCGAGTTTGTTCTGAATAGAAAGTATCCAAAGTGGCGCGAGGTGGAGTGCAATGAGGATGGCACGGCACGCTACATGCCTGCCGGAGTGCGTGTGTTGGAGAAGTCCCTGCTGCGCGAATTCACCGCGGACGAAGTGGCGGCTTGCTTCCCCGACGACCTAGACAAATTCGTGGGGCCTGACACTCGCGTGGTTGCCGTTTCCACGCACAACCCGCTGGGCGTGACGTTTGCGGCAGGCGTATACACTTCGATTTATGGCTCGTCAAAAGAGCCGTTGAATTCGATTTACACTCGCGTGATGTTCAACAAGATTAAGTCCAGCCCGTATCGCAAGAATTTTCAAGTGATCGTGGGCGGGTCAGGCGGCTGGCAGATCGCGCAAAACAACGCTTTCGAGGAACTTGGCGTGGACTGCGTCGCAGAAGGGCGCAGCGAGTCCCGCGACACGCTGGCGCTGTTCCAGAAGGCGATTGCGGGAGAAGCGCTGCCACGAAAAATCAACCTGGCCCACCCCACCTCGCGTGATGCCATCCTGTTTCCCGACAAGCGCACGACTTTCGGCGTTGTGGAGATGACTACCGGGTGTGGTCGTAGGTGCCAGTTCTGCGTGCCCGATTTGAACCCGCAGATTGACTTGCCCAAGGGGCGGATCATGGACGCGGTGCGTGCCAACGTGCGGGAGGGCAACAAACTGATCTCGCTGGCCACGGAGGATATGTTCATCTGGGGCCAAGTGCGCACGGACACCCCATTCTTCTTTCCCAACCGCGAAGCACTCGTGGACCTGTATACCGAGATCGTCAACACGCCGGGGGTGGAGCAGCATCTGCTGAGCCACTGCACAATGGCGCCTTTCGTGGTGGATCCGGAGTTGATCCGCCAACTTTCCGAAGTGCTGCTTCCGAAGAGTCCCATTCATCTGCCCCGGCTCAGCAACCACCCGCAAAAGAAGGCGCTGGTCCCGCTGATCGGGCTCGAGACCGGGTCCGTTCGCATGGCCCGGCAGATCATGCCCAGCAAAGGCATTCCATTTTCGATCGAGGACTGGCCCAGCATCGTTCTTGAAGGCCTGAGCGTTGCCAACCAGAACAACTGGTTCCCGATGATGACGCTGATGATTGGGAATCCGGGTGAAACCGATCAGGACGTTCGAGAGACGCTTGATCTGGTGTATGAGATGGACCGCCGCGGCCTATTTGCGTTTCTGGTGCCGTCAATTTTTACTCCGCTGCACGACACTCGGATGGAGCACCAGACCGGCGTCACTCGGACCCGGCAGCTCAGCCCCCTGCAATGGCAGCTCATGATGAAGTGCTGGAAGCATAACTTACGGCCTGGGCAATATAGCTGGTGGGGCCCCTTGGCTTGGCGCGCCGGATCAGTGTTCATGTGGCTCTACCGTCTGCGCAAACTGAACGGGCCAAATTTCACCTGGCCACTGATGATGTTCGCGGGGGTAGCGCCGGAAAGGGTCCTTGAGCGCGTAGGCAAGATTCACGTTGGCAAGCCGCTCCTAACTAAGAGCCGCCGAGGATTGATTGCGACCCTGCGGCCGAACTACTTAAAGTATCTGCGGTCCGATAATGGCGACCTGCCCGAAGAGTTTAGCGGGGAGGGTCTTCTCAATCAGAGCCAGATGGACCCGGTGCCAGGCGGACAAAGACTTAAAGTTCTTACCTAGCAGTGCAAGCTCGTTTGCTAGTGGCCGCGACGTCACAATGGCAATGGGCGACTAAAGGAAAGGCCATGATACAGTTCGAAGGAAATCGATCGTGAACGTCGCCACGCAACCAAAGCTGTCACTCCGTCCTCAGAGAGAGGAGTTTGCTTCCCTTCTCAATTTGTCCAGGCGGGTCGGGTGTGACCCTCAATTGGTACAAGGCAATAATGGGAACATATCTTTAAAGCTCGATGGAGTTCTGTGGATCAAGGCTTCCGGCAAATGGTTGGCGGACGCAAAGCAAGAAGATACTTTCGTTCCGGTGGAACTCGCAGTAGTCAAAGAATCCTTGCGGAGGAACGTGGAAATTGCGCAACTCTATACATGGGGTGACGAGTTGCGGCCCTCGATTGAGACGGCGATGCACGCTGTCTTGCCGCACCGGGTTGTCCTGCACGTACATTCTGTCAATACAATTGCTTGGGCAGTACGCCGAGATGGACCTAGCCAGCTCAGTAAACGACTTGCCGGTCTAGATTGGCGATGGGTTCCTTATATATCTTCGGGCATTCCGCTGGCCAAGAAAATTGAGAAGCTTCTCTCCGCGGGTCCGGAGACAAACGTTTTCATTCTGGGGAATCACGGTTTGGTCATCTGCGGAAATGATTGTGAAGCCGCTGAAGCGCTTCTCGATGACATAGAAAGACGCCTAGCAATCATTCCTCGGCAGTCGCCCGGGCCTGAGGCCGATCTTTTGGCAGCGCTCACTGGTTGCTCTCACTGGCGCTTTCCGGATATCCCCGCGTTGCACGCGCTGGGTACTGATCCAGTTTCTCGGATGATTCTAAAAGGGGGCGTGCTTTATCCTTGTCAGGCGATTTTTTTAGGACCGAGAATCCCGATGTTGCCGTTCTCCGTTCGTTTGTCCCGGTTCGCAGGATACTCTAACGGTGAGGCTGAAGCTCCGAATTACGCTATCATCGAAGGCGGCGGAGTGGTCGTCAACGAAAAGATAAACAGCGCAGAGTACGCCACGCTGATAGGTCTCATGCAAATCGTACAGCGAGTCGAGGAATTCGCCCCGCTGAGATATCTGACGGTGACAGAAATCGCGAGCGTGTTAGGCGACAGGACGAATCGTTACCGCCAACCCTTCAGATAAATACCGAGTATCTATCAACACTGAATGTCACAGTTATCCGACTACTTGTCGGAGAATTGCAAACCTTTATGCGGTTCATCCACAAACTGAAACGCAATATAGACATTATATTCGCTGCAATATCAAGGATGTTTCTCTTCTCCGATTTTAACTAGCTCCGCGTAGGCGCTTCTCTCGACGACGCAACACATCTTTTGGTACTTGATGTCATTTGTTTGAAAATAGTCTTCGACGCCTTTGCGGGTCGTGCCGAGCTTAAGGGTTTCGGAGTAGGATTGCAGCGCCGCCTGATACCCAGCCTCCCGCTTTTGCTTTGCACGCTGTCCCCAGGCATCAAGGTTAGTGGTAAGCAGAAAGAGGAAAACTGAGTTTCGTAGCCATGAATGGTTGGTCATCTTGACTCAACACTGCAAGTTATAGCCGAGAATTGTTTTCCAGGAAAGTAGGAAAGTAGGTAACGGTGGCGCAAACCGGTCAAGTCACGACTGGAACGAACTTGTTCGATTACCAGAAGTTAGCCAGTCGCGGTTCGTGCCAATCGCACTCGGGTCGGAAACTAATCACCGCTGCAGTGTACCAGTCACAACTGTGTTGGCGTCCGTCTCGATAGCCAGCATTTCGTTCCCGCCGTCGACAATTACGAAGCTGAAATTCAGTTCGGACTTGCCTTTCGGGGTTAGCGTAGCTGTGCCGGTACAGTTCGCATCGACCGAGTAAGACCCTGTGACTGGTCCCTCTCCGAACGTGAGAATCGTGCCATCCTCGCTACCGGCCGTGTCAGGTATGTCGGGCCTAAGTCCTGACAGCCCAAACCGGACAGAATCTCGCTTATCCTTCGGATAGGTGGCCTATCACCTGGCCTGAATGAGAAAGAAGATGCCCGCAAAAAGTATTAAGGTACCTAGCGCGATCAGCCCAACAAGGACGCTCCAAGGTTGTCGCCCAGCACTATTCCTCGAAATTAATACCTCATCTTGAACCGAAACAAAATTAAAGAGTGCCTTCTTATAGGATCTCCAAAGCAAAAAGTATGGGACACCGACCAACAGACCATAAATCCCCAAAGAAATGCTCACGGATCTAATCAAATGTGCAGCAGGTTTGCCGAATCCCTGGATATTGATGAAAAATGTCGTCCATGCATTTGCTACCGCCATCCCTAGTAAAACAATCCAGAAATAAGCAAAGTAAAACATCTTTAGGAAAGATCTGATCTTTAGTTCGTCAGCCCCAGACCTTACAAGGTAGCCTCGATTGCGACGATCCCCGCTGAAAACAACTACGCGGCCAACTTTTTCGTCTCTAAAGGCCCTACCTACCATAGAGTCAAGAAGATCCATATCTATGTTTCTCCTTGGTTAGATTCCTCTGGCCCCAGTGGACTCCACGGTAACACTAGAAACCTAGCCCGTTACTCCTTGAAAGTACAGTTGTGATGGCAAGGTTAATACAGGCGCAAGATTGCGCGCAGTGCGACCAACTCGAAAACTAATCTGGAATAGGTGACCAGTTAACTGCCGAATGCCTGATAAATGCGTTAGAACGTTTACCGAAAGGTGGTTCCCCGTACAAAGATGCCCGGTACGAGTAACCTAATCGGCCACAAGGCGATTCCTCTCGCGCAAACCTGCCTCGACTGTATCGCCTTCTTGCCCGCGCGGCTGTGCCGTGTTCGTAAACAGAATGTGCCAGGGGGGAGACAAGCCTCCTTCCGACTCAAGTCCTATCTCATTATCTTTCTGTGTCCTGCGGGATACTTACCTCAGTACTAACGCACGCGTGGAAATTGAACCGCGTTAGAAATGTAACTTACGTACCAGTGTCTTCGCCGGGCGCGCGTCCTATTCTGCTGCCATGTTCTCCAAGCCAAGGGAGTACAACATTTTTGAGTAACTTTACGCGCGGTGGCCACCCACGACTGCCCAAGGGAGAAACAACCCAAAAATAGAAAATAGGAGAAGAAAGACATGAACAGGAAACAGAAGGGTTTTTCGTTGATTGAGTTGTTGATCGTCGTCGCGATTATTTTGATCATCGCGGCCATCGCGATTCCGAACTTGCTGCGCGCCCGCATGGCGGCCAACGAGTCTTCGGCCGTCGGCTCGATTCGCACAATCAATACCGCTGCGGTCACCTATTCGACCGCTTGGGGAGTTCAATTTCCAGCGTCCTTAGCGGCAATGAGCGGCGCACCCGGCGGCGTTGCAGTTTGCGGAGCAGACCTATTGATTGACCCAGTGCTTGGTAATGCGACAGCAGCAGCCACAGCCAAGAGCGGTTATTTCTTCACCTATGTGGGAGCCACGGCAACTCCGGCACTTGGCGGTTGCACGGGATTCCAAACCTATACAATTGTGGGCCAACCGGCAACCGTTGGACAGAGTGGACAGCGCGGGTTCTTCAGCGATCAGAGTGGCGTCATCCGTTACACCACCGACGGCAGCGCTCCGACAGTCGCCAGCCCTCCGCTCCAGTAGTTCGCCGTAACATGATGGCGAAGAGGGGGAAATCACTCTCCCCTCTTCATTTTCTTCCGGCTTGTTGGCCGGCGAAGCGGAGGCGGACGTAATCGGCGGTCCACTTGCCCTCTGCGTCGCAGAGTTCTGGGCGCAAGGCTTCGCGGACTTCGGCGATATAGGGCGGGCGTTCGGCGGCAGCAAGGTTGAAGTGAAACTCTCGGCGAACGTTTCCAGCCAGCCGGTGACATCACCAGGAAGCGGCGTTGGGCGGGGTATGTTTCTGGGCATGCACAACTGAACTGAAAAGTAAAATTAAGCTGAAGCCGTCAGTTTCGTTTTCATGTTATTGCCACCATCGCCAATGAATCGAATCTCAGTTGCAGCCCATCGTGTCCGCAACAGCCGAAGGCGAGTACGCGCAAACGTAAAGCCTGGCCATCGCTGACGCGGAGGCGGATGTTTCGCGCGAAGCGCCACAGCGCGCGGATGATATGGAGCGAGTGGCTATCATGACGTTGTTGTGCACGGTGCCCAGCCCCGAACCAGCGGATGCCACTGCATGCAGTTCGTTACCATGTGACAGAGTGGCCGGTGAGCGCTCGCCACAGGATACAGATACTAACAAGCGAGCGGCGAAGCAGGTGGCGCGCGAGAGAATGGCGAGCGGCTCGTGGATGTCTGAGACGGAAGCGACCGAGGCCAGGTTCCTGGAGACGCGTGTGGCAGGCGAAGCGCTTGATCAATCTTGGCGCTATTCGATACGACCTCGGACACTATGTTGAAGCGGAACAATTCGACCGTCAGGCGTTGGACATCGTTCAGTCTTGGTATGGCGAGGACAACCCCGAGACGGCTACCGATTTGACTATCCTCGCTCGAGCGCTAGTTTTCCAGCAACGTTTTGATGAAGCTTCCGATCTGCTTCAAAAATCGCTGGCCATCAAGGAACGCGCGTTTGGAAAGGTTCACCCTAGCGTCGCATCCACCCTTACAGCGTAGGGCGCGCAAAGATAGCACACCGCGAAAACTGCTCACGTCCGGCCGTTTTTCGTTCGAGGGAACTGCGATGTGCCAGGGCCGATTCCCCCGAACGACGCTGGCACATCCTACATCAATTCTCAGCACAACTTTATTCGACAGCCGCAGGCTTCATGGACACGTGTGCTGTCGACGAGTCGCACGGATTCGGGTTGCCTTGGATGACGCAGGTCTCGGCAGCTCCATCTTCTGAAAATTGGAGCGAGATACCCGTTACGGGGTTCTGAGAATTGAGCGCGATGGTGTTAGCCGCGCCGTTAAACTGAGCGAGGCCATTCGCGTCGGTAATGGCTTCCAATTGAAATGGCGGCGCGGTTCCGGTTGGCGTGATCGTGACGATTACAGTGACGTTGGGGAACGGAGCGTCATTTCCCTGGAAAACGCGGACCAGGAGATCGCCGTTGGAGTCGACGTCTAGCTGAGCGGCGACGTTCGCACATGCTGGGGTTACGGAGACCTCCGGATTCGCAATATTGAACTGGGCCCCTTCATTGGCAAACAACTGCTTGTAAATGGAGGGTGACGCAGTATCAACTACCTTAGCGATAGCAAACTGTTCGAACTTCGCTTTGCCTGAGGCCATACTCGCCCCGTTATAAACATTGCCCACGATGACTGGATCAATTGGATTGCCCTCGGCGAATGTGATCGTTACTTCGTCCACATTTGCAGCGACGTATGAGGCGTAATTGGGAGTAATCGCGCCGGACAAGACACTATATGCGGCGAGGACCGTTGTGGGCGCGGTGATGCCAGAGGGAGTGGTCTTGGAGGCTGGTACTCCGCGGACGATTACGGTGATGCTCCCCTCTTTTTCAGTATTGGTTTTGACGCCGATCACCTTGAGAAACAGATCGGAGGGGGCAGGATCCTGCCGGGTTGTGAGTGTGGAGTTCAACGCCACACCACTGCCCAGGGATATGTGGCTGATTTCCTCGACAACTTGGGCTTGGGCCGAGCTGCAAAACCCCGCCGCAATCATCGAAGCCAGAGTTGCAATTCCGAACGCTGCTACGAACATCCTAGCGAATTCTTTCATTGTGTTCTCCGTTTTTGTCGCGTTAAACAGATCTTGCGCATTGTCTCTGTCCTGGCACGTTGCGGATTAACTCCGAGTGATTCGGGTTAGCCCTACGCGAGGAATAGTGCGGAGTTTCGGATTGGGAAACAATGGACGGGCTATGATTTGAATATGAAAAAGTATGACCGTGCAAACACAAGAATCAATGAACCTTCTAGTTCTATTTAGAGCTTGGAGGCGATTTGGTACGAGGTTAGAATCCGCGTACCGAAGGCCCTTCTATGGCACAGAACGAACCTGTACCCCTTTCAAGGTTCGGTGATTTCATTGTCGACCCAAGTGGACGTAGCGTCCGAAGGCATGGGATTCGTCTGAAACTGCACGGCCAGCCGTTTGAAATCCTTCTGCTACTTCTGGAAAAACCCGGCGAAGTCGTGACTCGCGAGGACTTGCAGCATCGCGTTTGGCCGGAGAACACTTTCGTCGATTTCGAACAGGGTTTGAACGCTGCTATTAAGAAACTGCGGCATACGATTCAAGATTCCGCAGAGGAACCACGTTATATCGAGACGGTGCCACGGATTGGCTATCGTTTTATCGCTCCCGTTGAACGGGTAAAAGCCGCGGAGCCGACTCTTGTTTCGGGCGCGGACAAAATTACTGAAACTAGCGGCGTTCGGTCGTTAGCAGAGATGCCCGAAGGGTGCGCGGTACTAGCTCCGCGTTTCGGGGATAAAACTGGGAATAAGATTCGGCATTGGAAGTGGTTGGCGGCTGTCGCACTAATCGCTGTCGTCGGCATTATGGCGATTCGGTTCGCGCGAAGCCGTTCCATTCTCGCGTTAGGCCCGTCTGATTTTGTTCTCGTTGGCGATTTCGTGAATACCACCGGCGATCCCGTATTCGACGGCACGCTGAGGCAAGCGCTGGCGGTAAAACTTGGCGAGTCGCCCTACTTCAATTTGGTCAGCGCAGGGAAAGTGCGTGAAACGCTTAAGCTTATGGGGCGCTCGCCGGAGGATCCGTTAGTGCCTCCGATCGCACGAGACGTTTGCCAACGAACGGGGGCAAAAGCTGTCGTCGGCGGCGCGATTTTTAATCTGGGAGACCGCTACGTAATTGCGCTGGACGCTACGAACTGTGTGAACGGCGACCGCGTGACACATCAAGAAATTCAGGCCTTGCATAAAGATCAGATTATTGCTCGTCTGGGTGAAATTATTCCTCCCGTGCGCCGCGAACTAGGCGAATCCATCAGCTCAATTCAGAAATTTGATACGCCGATTGAGCAGGCCACTACAAGTTCGCTGGCCGCCTTGAAAGCATATACGGTCGGCGACGAAAAGCGCATACGCGGCGACGAAGCTGAAAGCGTAACTTCGTACAAAATGGCGGTCGAGCTGGATCCGAATTTTGCAATCGCGTACGCAAGAATCGGCGCGGTTTACCACAATTTGGAAGAAATCGAATTAGGGAACGAATATCTGAAAAAAAGCTTCGATTTGCGCGGGCACGTCAGCGAGAAGGAAAAATTCTATATCGCGGCGCACTACTACGTGGATTTTACGGGCGAAGAGGACAAGGCGATTGACCTTTACAAGCTCTGGAATCAGATTTATCCGCGCGACTGGATCCCGTATAACAATCTGGCGAACGAACTCGTAAAAGTTGGACGTCTGGACGAATCTATTGCCGCATCGCAGGAAGCGATTCGCTTAAATCCCGCGCTCTCCTACAACGTTGCTTACAACTACCTAAGGGCCAGCCGCTTCCCAGAGGCCAAGGCGATGTGCGAGCGTGCGACCGCAGACAAGCACGACAACTTCGCCACTCACACGGTGTGTTACGACCTGGCGTTTGTAAACGGAGACGAAGCGGCGCAGCAGCGCGAAGTGGATTGGTTCAAAGGAAAACCGCTCGAATACTGGATTCTGAACATACAAGGATGGTCTGCTTTTGCGTTGGGCCAAGTCCACAGGGGCGAGCAGTTGTTTGAGCGCGCGCGAACTGAGGCAATACGGCAGGAATCAAGGCAATATGCGGTCGCCACCGCCAACGACCAATCTCAGCTCGAAGCGGATCTTGGGAACACGAAAGAATCTCGCTCAAACGCAGATCTCGCCATGCGAATAATGCCTGATTCAGAGGAAGCTCAAGCGGGTGTAGCCATCGCCCTGGCGCGAATAGGCGATGTGAAAAAGGCTCAGACGCTGGCCGCATCGGCGGTGCAACGCCATCCGCTGAATACTTTAATCAACAATGCGACGCTCCCCTGCGCTTACGCAGCCATCGATATGCAGAAGAAGAACTTCGCGAAAGCGGTGGACGACTTGAGCCGCGCTGTTCCTTATGAGCTTGGCGACATTCAATCGGCGGGGAGCGGATTGCCAATGTATTACCGCGGCCTCGCGTATCTGCAGGCAGGTTCGGGAAAAGAAGCCGCCATTCAATTTCAAAAACTCATCGACAATCGCGGTATCGTGTCAGTCTCAATGTATTGGCCACTAGCACACCTTGGTTTGGCGCGAGCCTTTGTCAGCACGGGAGACAAAGAGAAAGGTCTTTCGAGTTACCGCGATTTTTTGTCGCTGTGGAAGACGGCGGATCCGGACCTTCTCGTATTGCGGCAGGCGAAGTCCGAATATGCAAAGTTGACCGTCCAAAAGTGATGATCGAAGACGCTTCGGCGTCTCGCCTTCAGCATTCTTCGGGATCCGATCGGCGCGGTGCTGGGATTGTGGAAGTCCAAGTCGAAACAAATTCGCGACGACCCCGGGCACACACACAAACTCGGCTAAAAACCGGACAATGTATAAGATGCTGTTCAATGTAGAACAGCAAGACTGACAGAATCGATCCAAACTCCCGGCATGCAGAACGAAACTAGGTGCGAGAAAAGAGAGCGTTGGGACTTTTTTATTTAGCCACGTTTTTGAAGACGAGAGAGAGATTGCGGGGGCGTTGTGACATCAGAATTCCTTGAGACCACAAGAATGAGATGCCGAAAGCTCCGATTGTATTGCTTGACTTCGAACATTCTAAGGACTAACTTTTTCTAACCAGCCTATAGCTCCTCCTTCGGATTCGCTCGTTTATGAAAATGCTCTACATAATCCGGTCTCACAAGTGTCCAATATGCGGCAGCACCGACATTCATCGCTCGAAACGCAAAGGTATTGCAGAGCAGTTTGCTTGTCGGGTCACTCCCGTTCGCCCTTTTCGCTGCAAGAGTTGCGATAGTCGGGTGTATGCATTCGAGGCCGATGCAAGAAAGTCCGCTTGAAACGGTCTCGGAATCGTCAGTCCGAAATCAATTCCTTCCGAAGAAAGGTGTCTTGCCCGGCTGGGAGGCAACATGCCTCAGTCAATAACGGATGTGTTCAATTGTAATCGGTGCGTTGCTCTGTACGATTCCGAAAGAGAATTGCGGGATCACCAAGAAGCTGCCTACCATGCGGTTAGTAGTGGCGCAAGGCGCATGAATATCTGAGATAGAATAGATAGAATCTATGAATCAGCAGGTTAAGGCAAGAGCCCAGAAGGCGTAGGTGATACTCTCTCCCGGCGATTCTTTGGTGATATAGAACCTTTCATTTTCTAAGTTCCGCAAGCCAATCATCTAGGATCGACAGGCTGCTTGCCTCAATTGAAGTGAATGCGATTCCCATCCCAGCATCAGGCCGCGAATAGGCGACTTTGCCTTGGGCGAAGAAATTCACTCCGTGAAGACGAAATTCGTAATCTGACTTTCGCCCCCCCTGGAACGGAGAGGGGGTCTCTTACAAAGCATCCGGACAGATTCAAATCCTCTGTGTGTGCCGCAAGTTGCTTTTCCGTGCTGAGATCGGTAACTTGAATTCCGGCTACGAATGGATAACGCTGCGCGCGATGGCGTTCGGAACGGATCGGAGAGTGACCTCGGCACGTTGAATTCTATTCCACGGCGAATCCCGGACCAAACAGAATCGACAGCCCCGATTTTCCGGTACAGTGTTCAATGTAGGACGCCACATCGCCGGGCTTGCCGCTGCTGTTTGACGACCGGGGATCATGCAAACATGTTCCTTGAGGTATTAATACGGCAGCGGACATACGCCTACCACAGAAACGGTTATAGTCCCAGAAATTCACGGGAGGCTCGATGCCAATCAAGGTGCTCTTGGCAGATGATACGGACTTTGTGCGGAGAGCGATTCGCCGCCTTCTAGAGGCCCAATCCGAGATCGAGGTTGTCGGCGAGGCTGCAAATTTTGTTGAAACAATTCAGATGTCGAACGATTTGAAGCCAGAAGTCATCGTTATGGATTTACATATGCCTGATGGATTGAAAATTACGCCTCTAGAAGTCAAATCTTTACTCAATTCTGGCACAACGCGGTTGTTGGCCATTTCTGTCTGGCAAGATGACGATGCCGATGCTTTGGCTGAGAGCTTTGGCGCGCTTACTCTACTGGATAAAAGCGACCTCGGTAATAAACTTATTCCCGCCATTCTAGCGACGCCAGAACAACTTCGTACGCAGCTACCGGAATCCGGAGACACAAAACGGCCTGCTTGAGCATCCACAATTTATTCTTTCAATATGGCGAAGGCAGCAAGTCTTGAATGCACTCCATCAGGTTGGTCATGCCATCCGCCTTATCAACCACCGCGTCGGCGGCAATTCCTTTGGGGCTGAATGTCCTGCGGACGGCCTCGCTATACATGGTGAATAGGATTATCCGCACGCTCGGCATCATCTCTTTGAGGACAGATGCCACCACGATGCCATTCGTCCGGGGCATCGCCAAATCTAGGAGAACTAAATCAGGCTTCAGTTTCCACGCCTTTTCTATAGTATCTTCGCCATCGACGGCATCGCCGCAAACGTGAAAATTTCGTTCGGTGAGACATGTACGAATGACGTTGCGAAAGTTATCACTGTCGTCCGCGACTAGAATTCGTTGAGACATCATATGGGTACCTGCTTGGGCGTGGGCGGCCTACCCCAAGACGCTACGCGAATATAACTTGTTAAGGAATACGATGTTCAATGTAGGACACCTGAGAAGCTGCTTGGATAGTTGATTTACTAACACTGTAGTTGTAGCGTTACCGCCAAGTGAGTTTCCGGGCCTCCTCAAATCGTAGTTTCCGGCATCAAGAGAGCTTTATGCCAGACTCTAACTCATCGTCCTGGAAACAGCCTTACATTGAAGCTCTTAGAGAATCGAATAAAAAGAAGCTGAGCGAGCTTGTCTACGCCACAGAGGCAGCAATATTGCTTCGCTTGTTTGAACTCGGGGATTCTGCGGACCATGATGAAGAACGGAATGAGATCGACGCGGCTTACGCGGATTTGTTGACTATCAAGATTCACAAACTTGGTTGGCCGCCATCTATGCCCAGCAAGCCCGCACAGTAAAATCTACAGGGTGTTTTTCTAGGCGTCCCGAAGGAGCCTCTCAAAAGTTAATCTACGGATTGTCTCCTTATGTCCTCGTCGGTTATAGGAGAGCACCGACGCCTAGCCAAACGTCATATCAGCGATCAGGGCGACAGTCTGCGGTAAAAGTAGTCAGCAGCCCGTGGCCGCGATTAGTGATGCGGACATCCAGCCCCCGCGAATGGGCGAACTGGCTCCCTGCAAGGTGTGGACGTTACAGTCTATTCGGACCTCGGTCTTCGTGCGATCCCGTTTGGCAACGCTGGACTAGCGCCCGCGCAGGCCGTTCGGAAGCTGGGCACGTTGAAGTAGGTGTTCGTCGTACTCAAGCCCGAGGGAACATTGTCAAGGCCGATAGGCGCATCGTTGATCGTGTTGCTTTTCACGGTGCCGGTAAAGCAATTTAACTCGATCCCGGCCTGAAGAGATTGGGTGATAGTGTTGGATTCTACCTTGGCTCCAGTCACGTTCAAATTAACTGAGTATGAGTTATTCCGCAGCGTGTTAGACGTGTAGCTTGCGGCGCTGAAATCTTCGAAGCCAATGAACCAATTTGTTAGTGTATTGGCTGTGACGGTGGGAGATGCGTCTTCAATGGTTATGCCCTGGGAGTCAATGCTGGCGCCCGGACCGATAACGACGTTATCGGTTACAGTGCCGGCTGCCGCTCCGAGGATGCCAAACACAAAGGCCGTAGCGCTACTGCCGTTTACATGATTTGCCCTGATGGTCGCAGTGTATTGACCGTTAACGAGAATTCCAATGTAGTCGAAATCATGAACGCTGCAGTCTTCAATCGTTAGCAACTCGCTGGTGCTATTGCTGTTGCTGGCGTAGATTCCTACACCCTCGCCTGAGTCCAATTGGTAGCGCGTGGTAACATCCTTTATAACGCCCGAGGAGCCGGCCCCGTAGTAAATGCCGGCGAGCTCTGCTGAACCCCCCAAACCGTTGCCCGTCCCATCCACGATGATATTGGTAATGTTTACCGGACCAGACGTCACCAATACCTGCGCCGCATAGGGCGATGCGTTCACCGCCAAGCCTCCGCTAGGTACGGCGATGATGACTTGGTCCGAATTCCCGCTGGTGATGCCCTCCAAGGTTAGCGCTTTTGAAATGGTGAGCTGTTCAGCATACCTACCCGGGCAAATTTCCACGATCGAGCCAGCCGGAACCAGACTCACGGCGTCGGAAATCTTCGTATAGCTGGTAAGTTTCGGCTCGCAGATTCCGACCGCGTAGTCGGTCGCAAACACAGAGCGGGTCCCGAAAAGCAATACTGCAGTAACTAAGAACAGAATCTTGAGATATGACATGTTGGTTGCCTCCCTTTTGGGCAGTGATTTACGGAATCGGTGCCGGCACTGAGCGCAGTCTGGGCAGCAAGCGTTAGACAGTCAATGGGTCGGGGATGATTTATTTATGACCGCGCAACGACATGAAATCACTGTTCTTACTTCTAGTGACATTGAGAGTGCTTGGCACCGGCCATGTACTGGCCAATTACGATCATTGGATTATTTGAGATGTCCGGCTATCACAAGGACGGGTTGGTTAGAAGATCGCAGGGAATCAAAAGTTCGGATCGCGTGGAGCATACGTTATTGCAGCTTCGCGTACTCGGATTTCGCAGCGATGAGAATGGGAATATCGGGGTCGGCGTCCTTCCACAGTTCCAAGAAGTCTTGGAAGGTTTTTCCAGCTCTCGCCGTGTCGCCCGCGAGCGCGGAGGCGCGCGCCAGGCCCAGGTAGGAAAGCGAGTAGAACTGTCCCCAATAGGGGTGTTGCCAAGCACTGCCCCAATTGGCGCCCTTGTGATCCAGGATCTTTTCGAACTCAGCCGCTGCCTCAGCGCCTTTCCGCTGACCCAGGTAAGCCAAGCCCCGCAGGTACACCGCCTCGGGGTAAGCGCGATCGTACGGCGAGGCGGATGCCAGCAGCTCCACGGCTTTGGCGGGCTGATCGCGCTTGAGCGCGATCGCAGCGCGAATCGCGGGTAGCTGCACCGCATTCCAGAGGGTTCCGTTTGGAAACAGCTTCGAAGTCTCTCCGGCGAGCTTCTCCGCCTTGGCCGCATCGCCACACATGGCCAGTGCCAGCGCAGGACGCCCCAGTCGCCGCACGGTCTGGCAATTACCCGACAGCGCGTCGGCACGCGCATCGGCCTCTTCAAATTCGGCGGCGGCGTTCCGGAGTCCATGCCGCAGCGATATCTCCGCGGCGCGCCGGTACAGTTTGCTCGACTCGCGACGCCGGCCAAGAGCATTCTGATTGGCAGCCTGCAGGCCAAAGCTGAGGTACTCCACCGGCTTGCCTGCGAACCATTGAATCTCCCGCGCAGCGGCCGCATCATCGCCCTCGACGTAAGCGATTTCGAGGAAGCGCTGGTGGATCCTCGCTCCGCCGAGTCCCTGCGCCCGCAGTTTCTCCGCTAATTGCTTCGCCTCGGCGAGCCGATCCAGGCACATGTAGGCGTCCAACTGCCGCCGGTACGGAGGTTCAACGTTCGTCTGTAGCCCAGTCGCTTCCCGGCCCTCCTTGAGCCCCTCTTCGAATTGCCCCAGGTCTATGTATTCGACACTCAAGTCGTTATGGAATCCCCAAAAGCGGGGATAGTTCTGGATACCCAACCGAAATGCGTCAATCGCTTTGTCAGACTGGCCATCGTATGAGTAGTAGGTAGCCGCAATGAGGTCACGCTCAAACTCGGAAACTCGGTCGATCAAACTGAAAGCTTTTTGTGTGTATTCCCGGCTGCGCTCTAAGTCCCCGGCATTGTTGAACGCGATGCCGAGCATGAAGTAAGCCATCGCGAAATTTGGATCGAGTGCAATGGCACGCTCAAACAACGGGACAGCGACCAGAAATTGGCCCTGGCCCATCTCGGAATAACCCGCGGTGTAGTTCTGGAGAGCTTCCAGCGATGGAGTGGTGGCTTGTTCGAGCGGACGATTCAACTTCTGGATCGAGCTGAGCGACTCTCCCAGCTTGGCGCGCATGGCTGTGGAGGCGGTTCCCAACGCGTTCAACACGTGCTCTTTGTCGCCCGCTTGAATCTGTTCCCGAGCCAGCGTCGCGCCACCCTGGCAAGTGATTGCCTGGAGCGTGATGATGTAGTCCTTACCCAGGTTCTCGATGGAGCCGTCTATCGTAGCCGCAACTCCTTCTCGCACGCAGATGTCATGCGCGATCTGGTTTGTGATGCGCCCCCCCGGCAGGCAGGCTCATCAATCGCAGGTCCTGTTGCACCTGCTCGTCGTCCATGATTTTCAGAAAGGGTGATTGCTCAAGCTGGATGGCGAGACCCTGGCGCAGCGTCCCGTCAAACACCGGGTCGCCCGTCGTGTTCGTGAAATCCGCGAGGACGATAGTGTCTTTGTCCGTTAGCGCATGGACTTTGTGGGAGAAAAACAGCCAGCCGCCCACAGCCAGCGCAACGACCACAATTGTTGCGCCAGCGGCCAACCGCCATCGAGTAGATTTCGTAGCAGGCGATGACTCGACTTCTACTGTCGCGGTGACTGCACGTCCTGAATCTGAATCACGCTTCAGCCGCTGCAAATCCGTACGGATTTCAGCGGCGCTCTGGTAACGCAGCTTCCGATCTTTCTCCAGCGCCTTATTGACGATTTCCTCTAACTTTGGGGGAAGGTCGGGATTCAGTCGCACTGACGCAACCGGCTTCTGATTCAGAATCGCTTCCGCGATCATACCAAGAGTCTCGCCACGGAAAGGTAGAACCCCTGTAACCATCTCGTAGAGCACCACACCAAACGAAAACAAATCCGTGCGTGCATCCAGCTCCTCACCCCGCACTTGTTCGGGTGACATGTACGTGATGGTGCCAACTGCGGTTCCCAGTCGAGTGAGCTGTTCTAGCTCGCTGGCCGTGGGCATGGCCGAAACATTTGCGACACCGTGCGCGGGTGTCAGCTTCGCCAGACCAAAATCCAGAATCTTGGCGTGACCGCGCTCGGTCACAAATATATTCGCGGGCTTGATGTCGCGGTGGACGATTCCTTTGGCGTGAGCGGCGTCCAGCGCGTCGGAAATCTCAATCCCCAATTCGAGCACTGCCTCTAGCGCTAACGGCTTGCCGGAAATTCGTTCTTTCAACGTCTGCCCGTCGAGACATTCCATGGCAATGAAGGGCTGGCCGTTGTGCTCACCGATTTCGTAGATAGTGCAAATGTTGGGATGGTTCAGAGCGGAAGCAGCCTGCGCCTCACGATCGAAGCGGCTCAGAGCTTGTGAGTCTGGCGCGAACCCGTCAGGAAGGAACTTCAAGGCCACGAAGCGGTGCAGCTTGGTGTCCTCTGCTTTATAGACCACACCCATACCACCGCCGCCGAGCTTTTCGAGGATGCGGTAGTGGGAGACTGTGCGACCGATCAACGGCCGCGAATCGGGCATTTGTCGCTCATATTAGGTTGAGGCAGAAGGCAAGTCAACGAATGGAGGGGACCACGGACAGCGCCTCTTCACCATCTATATGCACATGTCCGAAATCGATGTGAAGTAGTCGGCAAGCTTGCGAAGGGTGATCGGCCAGTATTGGCCGGCGCGCACTTCGCATAACAGATATCGTTTCCAGTCTCGCTCAGCAAACGTTGCGTGAGTCTGCGGAGTTGACCAGAGACTACGAGGAATTGAACAAGCTGCGAGTAAGTTGGCAGCGCTTCCTTAAATTGTCTAATCGAATAGAGTCGGAGGAACGCCGATTCAATATTGGCGCAAACAGCAACTACACCTGAGACCATCTCATACTCTTCGCATGGGACAGGAACTTTCAATCAGTTTTGAAACAGTAACCAGAGTAAGTCCTCACCTTATATTGCATATTCAAGGTTGTAGTTTCAATGCAACATCAGTGTGACAGCCAGCCCAACCCTCCCTCAATGATGCTTTTTTGAGACTTGAGGGGCGACAGAGAGCAATGGGTGAATTCAAGAAAATCTAAATTCCAAACCATTTTCAGAGAGCGCGAGTGAATCACGTCGGAGTGGGCATGTTACAATGGCCGTGCGTTTGTCGCTCTTGTGAACCTTTAGAATTGATCAGAGGCAGGTTACAAACTTGCAGCTTTAATCTCCTGGAGGCGTCGAGACGTACAAATAGCTTAAAAACAACGAAGGAAGTAATCCAATGAGAGAACAAGGAACAGTAAAGTGGTTCAATGCAGCGAAAGGATTTGGATTCATCCAGCGCCAGTCGGGCGAGGACGTTTTCTGTCATTTCTCGGCCATTCAAGGGGACGGATACAAATCTCTGAACGAAGGACAGGCGGTTGAATTCGAGGTTACAAAAGGCCCCAAGGGTTTACAGGCGGCGAACGTTACAGCCCTATAGTCATTGAACGTGGGCCTCTCGCATAAGCTAGGGGCTTGCGCTTTCTTCCGCAAAGCTAGAAACCCCCCGATAAATAGGATTGTCGGGCGTTTCTTTTACCTACATTCAAGACGTCCGATTTTAAATGAGCAAACCCGCGTTAGCCGGTTCGCAAGACTTGCTCTCACGTGAAACTTGGAACAGGTATTCCAGAAGGAACAGACTCCAGCAGGTCATAGGTGACAATATGAACCATGCTCAAGACCAAACGATCTCACACCAAGACTCTCACGCAGGTGAGGGCCGCAACGCGCGCGGACGTAAAACGACTGCTTGCCCAGCCCCGCATTGCGGCTGTCCCGCGCATACGAGATGAGTCTTGGTAAGCTGAATGAAACGGGCATGTGAAACTACAAGCCCGGTAAGCGAGTTATGAAGTAATGGAGAAATATGCCGGCACAACAGCACTATAATGGGCTAGACAGTAAGCAGAGGCAGGAATTACTGCTAAAAATTGGCGAGACTAGTGAAGAAGCGCGATTGTTCAGTGAGCGCGATTATGCCGCACTTGGCGGGCGGGTAAAAGCCCGGATCAAGAGGCACTTGAAGCACCCTAAAGTCTAAGACCTCTGATGATGATTCTTCGGGAAATGTTGCGCGCTACCAACCGTGCGTTATCTTCGTGATTTTATTCCGGGAATGGCCCGCCGATAATCGGGTCGGCAACCAGCACGTCAAAGTCTTTCTTACACGCTATACAAGTGACGGTCTGGTTGTTCATCGGACTTCGTCCCGCTCTTACAAAGACATGAATAATCTGTTTCCGTTTGCAATGCTGGCAGTAGACAGGGATTTTGGACTTCTCCATACCTGATTCTATAACGCGCTCGGTGAGGCCTGCCCGTATCTTTTGGATGTAACCCGACATCTAAGTCCAATCAGGCCCAATTAAATTTCTTCAGTGGAAGTTCACGATTGCATATGTGTTCATCGAAGCGCCGCTGAACTTGCGAAGCGTCGTGCGCTTTCTCGGTGAGCTTTCGCGGGTCGATGGATTTGCCACGCTTTGGCTTTCATGACGATAGACTCGGGCCGAAAGACGAAGTGCTGCCCTTTCACTATGTTGCTTGCCCGATCGCTAGTGTTGCTCTACCCGCACATCTGACTTGGGCAAAAGACGTAGGAGATAATGCAAAACGAACCTATCTATCATCATGAAAATGGGCATGATGACAAAATACGGATGAGGTTGAAGAGGGCAAATCCGGAGCCAAGAACACAAAATGAAGTTCACTAAGCGTTACGTAGCAGAGAACTGCGATGTGCCAGCGCCGATTCCCCCGAACGGCGCTGGCACATCTCTCACAACAATTCCTAGTTGCAACCCATAGTGTGGCCAACGCTGGATGGCATATAGGCGCAGACATAGAGCCTGGCCATCGCTGAAGCGGACGCCGATGTTTCATGCGATGCTCCGCCACGCCCCGATGAAATCGAGCGAGTCGCAACCATGACATTGTTGTGGGCTGAGTTGAGCTCTGTACGAGCGGAGGCAACTTCGTGCATATCGCCGCCGTGTGAAGCGGTTGCTGCCGACGCCTTGTCGCCGCACGCGGAACCGATCATACGTGCCGCGAAACAAGTGGCGCGCGAAAGAATTGCGGCCGGCTCCTTTGTGCTGCTTGCCGAGAGGTCTCCAGAAGCTCTGGACACGCGGTGCGCAGGAGAAGCGCTGACTGCGCCTTGCGAAGCGGATGCCACAGCTCCGCCGGTGATGGTTACGACCACATCCGTTGGATTGTAGGTCACCGAACAGCTATCGCCATTCGAGAAGGAGCAATCCACGGTCGAAAACGTCCCGGTCACCGAGCTGGCGTTGAGAATGTCAAACGTCTCGCCATTGGTTGGAGTGAAGCCAGTCAATGCGTCAACATTCAGGGTCCCGCCTACAGCGGCAGCGCCCGAGACGTTGAGCACGTCCCACTTGCCGGTCGTGGTACCGTCCAGATCGATGTTGAGGATTCCGGCTCCGCTCTGAGTGTAAGTGCCGGTGATGTTGAGGTCGCCAACCTTCTTGATTCCATCGCCGGGGTTGATCGTTCCCCCAGTCAACTCGACGTTGCCGACGAGGGTACCTTGCTTGCCATTGGTGATGCCAGCGGCGTTGCCATAGATGAACCCGCCGGAGACGTCGATGGCGCCCGAAGCGTTCAGCACTCCGTCCACCGTAGTGGTGCCGACCGTCTGCGTGTAGCTGCCATTGACGATCAATTTGGTGGTGCCGGTTCCGGTGGATTTTGAGACCGTCACGGTGCCGGCGTTCGTAAGGTTGCCGCCGGTGGTGAAGCTTCGATCGGTTGTCAATGTGAAGCTGGCTGTGCTGCCATTGGTTGCGAAGTTCGCCAGGGCATTGGCGCCGGTCTGATCGATGAAAGACGCCTTGGTGTCTGCCGCCGCGAGTGTGATGTTCGCGTCGTTGGTAACGATATCGTTCGTGAAACCGCCGTTGTTGAATTGCAATTGTCCCGTTCCGGTCATTATGTATGTGCCGCCGGTCAGCGTGCCGCTCGAGAAGTTGGTCAAATCATCTGCGCCACTGGCGCCCACAGAAAACTTGGCTCCCGCGCCCACGCCGAGGATCCCACTGTTCGTGAAGTTTCCGGAGGTAGTGAAGTTCAACGCGTTTATCGTGAAGCTGCCGTGGACTCCGTTGTCGTTGAAGTTGGTCAACGCGCTCACATTGCTGTTGCCAGTATTCACGATCGCTGCGGTAGCGCTCGTCAGATCGATGGTCGCCTGGTTCGTTTCGATTCCAGTGGCGCTGCCGTTAAATTCCAGAGTGCCTGTCACATCGTAGGTGCCGCCAGTCAGCGTACCACTGCTGAAATTGTTGAAGGGGCCGCCTTCGATGTCGATCGTGTTCTTTGCGCTCACATTCAGGATGCCATTCTTGGCGCCGCTGCTGTTGCTGAAGCCTGCGGCGCCCGTGGAGATAATTAGAGTCGACGGAGTGTGCGCCCCTGTTTCATTGGCCAAAATCGAGCCAGTGTTGATCAGCCCCATCTCGCCGTCGCCGATGTTTCCTTCTCCCTCGATCGTGTTCTGATTGGTGAGCGTGCCGGTTCCGAGAATGTAGTTGTTCGCATTGGCGCTAAGGATTACCTTGCCAGTGCCAGCGAGCGTAACGCTTCCGCTGCCGATGTTGAGCTCCGTCGCGCTACCTGAACTTCCAAGGTTGATCGTCCCCTTGTTGGTAATGGTTCCCAGGATATTCAAGACGGTACCATTCGGAATATTTACAGTGCCGGCTGAGATCGTCAGTCCGCTAAGCGTGGCGGCCTCGTTCGTAAAGACACCTCCGGAAGTGCCGGTAAGTGTCCCGCCTGTAATTGTCACGTTGTCTTCCAACAAGACACTTGAACCAGCTCCGGTGGCGAGAATCGTTCCCCCCGTGTTCGTGTACGCTCCACCCTCAATGGTCAAAGTACCACCGGCGGTAGATTCCAGCTTGCCGGTGTTTGTGACTCCGTTGCTGATCTGCAAGGTCAGCGGAACGGTCTGGTTGGCATCAATCGTTCCCGAGTTACTGAGCGCCATTTGGCCGTTGCCAATGTTTCCTGATCCTTGAATGGTGGATTGGTTCGTCAGTTGATTGGCCGACGCCGTACCAAAGATATAGTTCTGGGTATTGTTCGACATGGTCAATGTACCGGTTCCGCTCAAGGTCACATTGGCTGTGCCAATCTGCAGCTCGGTAGCGTTTCCTGTCGAGTTCAGCGTCATGGTGCCCGCGTTGCTGATGCTAGAGCCGGTTCCCAAAATCAGAATGCCGCCGTTATCAATAGTGATCTTGCCGCCCGCCGGGTTGGTCAAGGTGCCGCCAATCGTGTTGTTGGTAGAACCTACGACCTCGATGGTGCCCGTAGTGCTGTTGCCAATCGCCGTGTTGATGATTCCGTTTGCAAGCTTCAGAGTTCCCGCGCCCGTCTGGCTTACCGTACCTCCATTGATCGTGGCGTTTCCCTCCAACTCAACCGTGCTGGCATTGTTTGAAATCGTTCCGCCAGCATTTGCGTATGTTCCTCCATCTAATATCAAAGTGCCGCCGCTCGTCGCTTCCAACGTTCCCGTGTTCGTGGCGCCATTGCTAATCTGCAAGGTGAGGGCATTACTCTGATTCGCATCAATCGTTCCCGAATTGTTCAGCGCCATCTGGCCGTCGCCGATGTTCCCCGCTCCTTGAATGGTGGATTGGTTCGTCAGTTGGTTGGCCGAGGCGGTACCAAGGATGTAATTTTGGGTATTGTTCGACATGGTGAACGTGCCGGTGCCGCTCAGCGTGACGTTCGCTGTACCAATCTGCAGCTCGGTAACGTTTCCTGTGGAGTTCATGGTGATGTTGCCCGAGTTATTGATGCTGGAGCCTGCACCCATCGTGACGGTAGCGGCATTATCAATCTTTACCTGGCCGCTGTTATTCGGGTTCAGAATCTCGGCCTCGATCGTGGCGCTCGTGCTGGTGGGGAACTCGATGGTTCCGTTCGTTTGTGTGATCGTGCCGCCGCTAATCGTGGCATTACTAATAAATTGCACGGTAGAGCCAGCCAACGCCTGAATAGTCCCGCCGGTGTTGGTGTAGGTTCCCCCCTCTACAACCAGAGTGGCGTTGTTAGTTGCCTCCAGCGTTCCAGTATTCGTGGCTCCGTTGCTGATCTGCAAGGTCAGCGGAACGGTCTGGTTGGCATCAATCGTTCCCGAGTTACTGAGCGCCATTTGGCCGTTGCCAATGTTTCCTGATCCTTGAATGGTGGATTGGTTCGTCAGTTGATTGGCCGACGC
>Ga0207015_1025_pt1 | contig 61882 bp, 55 predicted proteins | sample Alteio_BWMinCont_53_FD_153486 | JGI IMG/M metagenome (GOLD analysis project Ga0207015, IMG submission 153486) | Enriched cells from forest soil in Barre Woods Harvard Forest LTER site, Petersham, Massachusetts, United States -... | ecosystem: Environmental > Terrestrial > Soil > Temperate forest >...
GTATCGGTGGCGAGAGATCGGTGTCATGGGGATAACGTGATGCGGAGCCAATTTGGCGCGATTTTAGCGGCGGTCGCGGCGATGTTCGGCGCAACGACGGTGTCGGGGCAGCCTTCGTCCGGATCAGCCACGCTCGCGCAGGTTCAGCCGGAAAAGCCGAAGGCGGACAGCAAAGAGTTTGCGGACGAGCCCTATGTGATTGAGCGGTTGCAGACCAAGGTGCGGTTCGAAGCGGATGGCAAGGGGCGGCGCGAAACGAGCCTTCGGGTACGGGTGCAGTCGGAAGGGGCGGTGAAGGACTGGGGATTGCTGGTTTATCCGTACATGGCGAGCTTTGAGAATCTCGAGGTTTTGTACGCGCGAGTGCGGAAGCCAGACGGAACGGTGGTAGAGACGCCGGCGAGCGATGTGCAGGAACTGGATTCGGCGGTGAGCCGCGAAGCGCCGATGTATACGGACCAGCGCGAAAAGCACATCGCCATCCGGTCGCTGGGAGCGGGCGATGTGCTTGAAGTGAGCCTGCGGTGGAACATTCACGACGCGATCGCGCCGGGGCATTTCTGGCTGGACGACAGTTTCTTTCAGGCAGGGATTTGCCAGAACGAGGAAATCGAGATCGATGTGCCGTCAGGCGTTGCGGTCAAGCTAAGCAAGTCCAGCAGTGAACCGACGGTGAGAGAAGAAGCCGGTCGGCGGGTCTATACCTTCCATTCATCGCATTTGAAAAAAGAAGAAGAGGATGAGCTTCCGGCGTGGGAGAAGAATTTCTACGGAGCGGAGCCGCCGTCATTGAGGATCAGTTCGTTTTCGTCGTGGGCGGAGGTGGGAGCGTGGTACGGCGGACTGCAAAAAACAAAAGTACAAGTCACGCCGGGAATCCGGGCGAAGGCGGAGGAACTGATTCAGGGGAAGACGTCGGAGTTGGAGAAGACGAAAGCCATCTACGATTTTGTGTCGACCAGGTTCCGATATATCGGAATCGATTTGGGAGCGGGCCGCTACACGCCGCATTCAGCCGAGGAAGTGCTAGCGAACCGCTACGGCGACTGCAAGGACAAGCATACGTTGTTTGCGGCGTTGTTGGAGACTGTGGGAATCAGGGCATATCCAGCACTCATCAGCAGCGCGTACAAGATTGATCCGACGATGCCATCGGCCAGCTTGTTCGACCACATCATTACGGCAATTCCGCAAGGCGAGGGTTATCTTTTTCTGGACACGACCCCAGAGGTGGCTCCGTTTGGTTTGATCATGCGCGGGCTGCGCGATCACGACGCGCTGGTGATTCCGACGAATGGGACGGCCATGCTGGTGCGCACACCGGCGAACCCGCCGTTTCCGGCGACGGAAAAATACCAGATGGAAGCGGCGATTCAGCCGAACGGAACGCTAGATGGCAAAGGACGGCTAGAAGATCGAGGCGACGCGGAGGTCTTGATTCGAGCGGCGTACCGCAACACGCCGCAGAATCGCTGGAAGGAACTGGCACAGAACATGGTCGCACGGATGGGTTTTGCAGGGACGGTGTCCGACGTCACGGCGGAGCAACCGGAGGGTACCGGAGAACCCTTCTGGTTTGCCTACAGCTATCATCGAACGGACTATTCGGATTGGAAAGGGCATCGGATCACGCTGCCATTTCCACCGTTCCTGTTGCCGGAGCTGACAGAGAAGCAGAAAGCGTCAAAAGAGCCGCTGCCTTTGGGTTCGCGGCAGGATCTGCTTTACGAGGCTTCATTGAAATTACCTGATGGAATAACCGCGGTACTGCCGGAAAAGACCGCACTCAAGGAGGATTTCGCCGAATACAGCGCGACCTACACGCTGGAAAAAGGAGTTCTGCGCGGGATGCGGCATCTAGTGCTGAAACTCGACGAAGTGCCCGGGTTGGAGCGTGAAACGTGGAGTAGATTCGTCAAGAACGTGACGGAAGACGAGAACCGGTACATCTTCGTCGCCGGAGATTTTGGTTCGAAGGGAACAATCGACAAGAGCCATACCCTTTTGAACGGGGGCAAAACGGCGGAAGCTGTGGAGCTGCTCGAAAAAGCGGCGGCGTCAAGCCCCGAGGACAATCTGCTAAGACTGGCTCTGGGTGGGGCCTACCTGCGAATCCCGGATGACGAGAAGGCTATGAAACTGTTTCACGAGATGCTTGGCGAGAAACCGGAAGCCGCGATGCTGGGAGCGGTGGCACATGAACTAGCAAACGCCAATCGGCGAATCAGCGATGCGGTGGACTACGCGTCGAAAGGGGTTGCCGAGACGGAAGCGAAGACGATGGAAGCCACTCTGGATTCGGCCAAAATGCAGGATTATGCCCTAATGGGCGGTCTGGCCCTGCAGTGGGACACCCTTGGGCTGGCGAAGCTGCGAGCCGGAGACACGGTCGCGGCGGGGAGATACATCGAAGCGGCGTGGATGCTTTGGCAGCGGGCTACGATTGGAAAGCATTTGGTGGAAGTGTACGAGAAGCAAGGGAAAAAGCAGGAAGCGCTGCGAGTCTGCCGCATGGCGCTGGCCGCGCCGTTGACTCTGCTTGGAAGGGATGAGGAGCCGGATACGAAGGAAAAACTGGAAGCGGTACAAAAACGGCTAGGAGGCGGCGGCGCGGTGGGGACCCAGACGATCAACGGCAAGATCGTGCCCAAACTCGGATCGGGAGGGATCGAACTGTCGGAGCTGCGCTCGGTCAAAGTGCCGTTGCGATTTGCGCTGCAAGGGGAAGCGAAGAACGCAACGCTGGCGATTGCGATCGAAAACGGAAAGAAGGCGGTGGAGATCAAGTTTGTGGAGGGCGATGAACAGTTGCGCGGTGCGATCAAGGCGCTGGCTATGGCGAGGTTTCATCAGCCTTTCCCGGACGATGCACCCACAAGGATTCTGCGGCAGGGTTTTGCGAACTGCTCGAACTACACGAAGGAATGCACGTTCGTTTTTTTTCCATTGGAGAACGGAGTGTTGCCGGTGAGGGTGGAATAGGCGACGAGCCAGGTGGTGAGGTGAGCGGGTTAGAAATACAGACGAGTTGCAGGAGATAGGTTGGCGATCGTGGTGTTTTCGTAGGATTGGAATTATCGCGTCAGGATCCTCGTTGCGGCCAGTATTACAGCCTCGGAACCGGCAAGATGCCGGTGCTACTAGAGAAGGCTCGGATGGCGACGTAAAGTCGCCCCTATAGGGTGGATGAATAAGGGCTTGCTGTGACAGGAGGGTGTATGGGGATTGAGGTGCGGGGGTTGGCGCCGCTGCTTTCGGTTTTTGATATGGCGAGGGCGATGCGGTTCTACTGCGAGGGATTGGGATTTGCGATGGCCGCGAACGATGGGAAGGCTGCGCCGGATTTCGATTGGGCGCTGCTGCGGTTGAATGGCGCGGAGTTGATGCTGAACACGGCGTACGATGCGGGCGAGCGTCCGGCGAGTCCGGACCCGGCGCGTGTTGCGGCGCACCAGGACACGATTATTTATTTTGGGTGTCCAGACGTGGATGGAGCGTACGCGCACTTGCGGGGAGTGGGGATCGAGACAGCGGAGCCGAAGGTCGCGCCATATGGGATGAAGCAATTGTATGTGACGGATCCGGATGGATATTTGTTGTGTTTTCAGTGGCGGGCGGGGGAGAAGTCGGGGGCGTAGAGATTCTCTGTGCACGGCGGAAGAGCGGAGAGAGTCCTCTCTGCGCAGGCCGACCGCCTCACAGGAAGTGAGGCGGGAAGAAAAAGCGTCGGCCTGCTCCGCTCGAAATGACGGGTGGTGCATTGGGACTGGCGCAGCGAGCTGCACCACTACAAGGAGTCTGCGGATTGCTTGTTGCCGAGATGGGGCGCAGCAGTGCTGCGCCCCTACCGGGCGGAGAAGAAATTAGTGGCCGAGGACCAGGCCGCTGGGGATGTATTGGGGGACTACATAGGCGTAGGTCATGACGATTATGCCGATGATGGCGGCTAGGGCTACGGAGTGCCAGAAGACGTAGCGGAAGATGGAGCCTTCGTTGCCGACCTGATTGGTGGCGGCGGTGGCGATGCAGATGGATTGGGCGTCAATCATTTTGCCCATGACGCCACCGGCGCTGTTAGCGGCACACATAAGGATGGGGCTGATATTGAGCTGCTGGGCGGTGATGCGCTGCAAGCCGCCGAAGAGGGCGTTGGAGGAAGTGTCGCTGCCGGTGAGGGCGACGCCGAGCCAGCCGATGAAAGTGCCGAAGAAAGGGAAGAACCAGCCGGTGCGGGTAAAGGCCAGGCCGAGGACGGCATCCATGCCGGAGTAGCGGGTGACGTAGCCTAAGCCCAGCATGCAAGTCATGGCGGTGATGGCGAAGCGCAGGCGGTAGAGCGTTTTGCCGAAGACTCCGAACAAGGAGGGAACGCCCATGCCGAGAATGAGTCCGGAGAGGATAGCGGCGAGGAAGCAGCCGGTGCCGGTGGCGGTGAGCCAGTTCAAGTCAAAACGGGCGCGTTCGACGGTTGGTTTGGCTACGACCGGCACGTCACGGAGGACTTTGCCGTCGAGGTAGGGCCAGTTCCAGCCGGCGGGCCCGGGACGCGGCTTGCCGTCGGGCAGGATGGGTTTGAAGGCTGGAGTGGTGGCCAAGTTCATGGCGTTTTTTACTTTGGGCAAGCCCCAGACGAGGACGAAGGCCGAGAGAATGAAGAATGGGAGCCAGGCTCTGGCGACTTGGCCGGTGGTGTAGTTGTGGACGGGAGCTTGCTTTTGGAGTTTGCGAACGTCCCATTCTTCGCCCATGGTGTCTTCGACAATGGGGGCAGTCTTGCCGTGAATGGCGTCAGTTGTACGCATCAGCTCCTTGGTGCTTTGTTTTGCGGCCGCCGTGATGGAATCGAGATCGCGTTCGTCCTCGAAGCGCCAGATGCGCTTGGGTTTCCAGACACGGAGGAAGAGGAGCGTTGCTACGAGGGAGACGACGCCGGCGGCGATGTCCACGAGATTGCTGTCGACGTGATTGGACCAGAACCATTGCGTGGCGGCAAACGAGCCGCCGACAACGAGGATGGCGGGGAAGACTTCGAAGGTTTCTTCCCAGCTGACCATGGCGCGGACTAACCAGAAGGGCACGATGATCGAGGCAAAGGGAAGAATGCGGCCGATCATGGCGTTGAGGTCGCTGTCCGGGAGCCCGGTGACAGCGGCGAGAGTGTGAACGGGAGTGCCGATGGCGCCCCAGGCGACGGGCGCGGTGTTGGCGATGAGATTGAGGGCGGCGGCCTGAAACGGTTTGAAACCGAGGCCAATCATGAAGGCGCCGGCGATGGCGACTGGCGCTCCGAATCCGGCGCAGCCCTCGATGAAAGCGCCGAAGCAGAAGGCCACGAGGAGGAGTTGCAGGCGGCGGTCCGGGGTGATGGCGGCAACGGACTGCTTCATGATTTCGAACTGCCCAGTTTCCACGGAGATGTCGTAGAGAAAGACGGCGGCGATGACGATCCAGACAATTTTTAACAGGCCGAAGGAGGCACCGTAGAAGAAGCTGCTGGTGGCGTACGGCGCGGGCATGTGGAAGACGAGGATAGCGATAACCACCGCGGTGGCCGCGCCGGCGATGGCGCAGAGGTGCGGCTTCACTCTTAGGCCAGCCAGCAAGCCCAGAAGAACGACGAGAGGCAGAGCAGCTACGAGCGTGGAAAGCCACCAATGGCCGAGCGGGTCATACACTTGAGTCCAAGGCACGAGCGATCCTCCTGACCGAGCCGCAGTAGTTGCGGCGGCTGGGTCGAGTGCTTCATGTCGAAAAGCGTAAGGCCGAAAGGGGCCGTCTAGCAGCTTGGCCGCGATTGTTTGGGTGCTGAAATACTGCGTTGGGGCGGCAATGTCAAGTTGTATATCGGAAGGCGCGCGGGCGATTGTTGCCAAGACGCAGCGGCTGGCCGGGCGCGAAGCTCTGACGAAAACATCAGCGTTCCTTTACGACTTTTTAAGACTGTTCGTGGGACCGTGGACTCGGCTCCACTAACGGTGCGAGGGAGCTGAATCAAGAGAGGCAATTCCATGCTGGACATGATGTTCATTGGCGCAACGCTGATTTTTTTTGCCGCGGCCATTTTGTACGTTAGCGGATGCGAGCGGCTGAAGCCGGGAGGCGAACGGTGAGCTTTGGCAACGTGGTTTTGATCGTCATCAGCGCGCTGCTGCTGGGCTATTTGCTGTACGCGCTGCTCAAGGCCGAGGACTTTTAGAGCCATGACCGCGAATGGGTGGCTGCAAATCGGGTTTTTCCTGCTGGCGGTGCTGGTCATTACCAAGCCGCTAGGGATTTTCATGGCCCGGGTGTTTAACCGCGAAAAGACCTTCCTGGATTTTGCGTTGCGGCCGGTCGAGCGCTTGATCTACCGGATCTGCGGCGTCCGGGAAAAGCACGAGATGCGCTGGACGGAATACTGCGTAGCCATGCTCTTGTTCAGCGGCGTTTCCATGCTGCTGCTGTATTTGATTGAAAGGACGCAGCACTGGATTGGGTTCAACCCGCAGAAGCTCGCGAACGTGGACCCGACGCTGGCGTGGAATACGGCGGCATCGTTTACGACCAACACCAATTGGCAGGCGTACACGCCCGAGACGACGATGAGCTATCTGACGCAGATGGCCGGGCTGGCGTATCACAACTTTGCGTCCGCGGCGACGGGGATCGTGCTGGCGATCGCGGTGATTCGCGGGATCGCGCGGCGAGAAGCCAAGACCATTGGCAATTTCTGGGTGGATTTGACGCGGTGTTTTCTATGGGTGCTGCTGCCGGTTTGTATGGTGGCGTCGCTGGTGCTGATTTCACAAGGCGCCATTCAGAATTTGAAGCCGTATGCCACGGTGCAGTTGGTGGAACCGCAAAGCGTGCAAGCGACAGGACCGGATGGCAAGACCGTCACGCAGATGGTGACCCAGCAAGTGATTCCGATGGGTCCGACGGCTTCGCAAGAGGCTATCAAGGAGTTTGGCACGAACGGCGGAGGATTCTTTTACGCGAACAGCGCGCATCCGTTCGAGAATCCCACGCCGTTCAGCAATTTCTTGGAAATGTTTTTGATTTTCGCCATTCCGTCGGGCTTGACTTACACGCTTGGGCGCATGACCGGTTCACGGCGGCACGGATGGGCGGTGTGGGCGGCGATGGCAGTGCTGTTTTTCGCGGGTGTTAGCGTCGCGTATTGGTCCGAGGCGCGGGGAAATCCATCGCTGGCTGGAACCGAGCAACATGCGAATGCGCTGCAATCCGGCGGGAACATGGAAGGGAAAGAGGTGCGTTTCGGGATCGCCAATTCCGCGCTGTTCGCGACGGTTACGACGGATGCGAGCTGCGGGGCGGTGAACGGGATGCATGATTCGTTTACGCCATTGGGCGGCATGGTTCCGCTGCTGAATATCATGTTGGGAGAAATTGTTTTTGGAGGAGTGGGATCGGGATTGTACGGAATGATCGTGTTCGTGGTTCTGGCGGTATTTATCGCGGGGCTGATGGTAGGGCGAACGCCGGAATATTTGGGCAAGAAGATTGAAGCGTACGACGTAAAGATGGCGATGCTGTCGGTGCTGGTTTTCTCACTGGTCATTTTGACGTTTGCCGCCGTCTCGGTAGTGGCCAAGTTCGGTACGTCGAGTATCGCTAATGGCGGTCCCCATGGGCTCTCGGAGATTCTGTATGCGTACACCTCTTCAGCCGGGAACAACGGTTCAGCGCTTGCCGGGTTGAATGCGAACACGCTCTGGTACAACACGACGACTGGCCTAGCAATGTTGCTCGGCAGATTCTTCATGGTTATCCCGATTCTGGCTATCGCCGGGAACCTGGCGGGCAAGAAGGTGGCGCCGGAATCGCTGGGAACGTTTCCGGTAACCGGGCCGTTGTTTACGGTGCTGCTGATCTCCACGATTTTGATCGTCGGCGCCCTGACGTTTTTTCCAGCGTTGAGCCTGGGACCGATATTGGAACACCTGCTGATGCTGGCAGGGAAGTCTTTCTGAGGCACCATGGACGAAGCACACTTTCAACATCCGAATTATCCGAGTAAGGCGAAATCGCTGGCCAACAAGAAACTGTTGTGGCGGGCGATGATGGATTCGTTCGTCAAACTGCATCCGCGGACCATGGTTAAGAACCCGGTGATGTTTGTCGTGGAAGTCGGGGCCGTGCTGACGCTGATCCAGTGGGTTCGTGACTGGTACGCGCATGCGGGAACGTTTGGTTTCGGGCTGCAGATAACCTTGTGGTTGTGGTTTACGGTGCTGTTCGCGAACTTTGCGGAGGCCATGGCCGAGGGGCGCGGGAAGGCGCAGGCGGAAACCTTGCGCAAGGCGAGGGCGGAGACGGAAGCGAATCGCTTGAAGAGCGATGGTTGCGTGGAGTGCGTGGCGAGTTCGGTATTGCGGTCCGGTGACGTAGTGATTGTGGCGGCAGGCGAGTTTATTCCGGGCGATGGCGAAGTGATCGAAGGCGTTGCGTCGGTGGATGAATCAGCGATTACCGGAGAGTCCGCGCCGGTGATTCGCGAAGCTGGCGGCGACCGCTCGGCCGTGACTGGCGGGACGCGCGTACTCTCGGATGAAATCAAGGTGCGTATCACTTCGAATCCCGGGGAGACCTTTCTCGATCGCATGATCCGGCTGGTGGAGGGAGCCTCGCGGCAGAAAACGCCGAATGAAATTGCGCTGAATATTTTGCTTGCGGGGCTGACGATTATCTTCCTGCTCGCAGTGGTGACGCTGCAGCCGTTTGCGATTTATTCGGGAGCACCGCAGAGCATTTTTGTTCTGGTGTCGCTGCTGGTGTGCCTGATTCCGACGACGATTGGTGGATTGCTGTCTTCGATCGGCATTGCCGGGATGGACCGGCTGATTCAGCGCAACGTTATCGCGCTGTCGGGGCGTGCTGTCGAGGCGTCGGGCGACGTAGATGTATTGTTGCTCGATAAAACCGGGACGATTACATTGGGGAACCGGCAGGCGACTTCGCTGCACACGGCGCGGGGTGTGGACGAGATGGAACTGGCGCGGGTGGCGCAGTTGGCGTCTTTTGCCGACGAGACGCCGGAGGGCCGGTCGATCGTGGTGCTGGTGAAAGAGAAATACGGCCTGCGAGGACGCGAACTGGCGCCGCACAATCCCACGTTCATCCCATTTACGGCTCAGACGCGGATGTCCGGAGTGGACCTGGACGGCGAGCAGATTCGCAAAGGATCGCTGGATGCGATCGAGCAATACATGGCGCGGCGGGGCGGAGAAGTGCCGGCGGAGATTAAGGCGGCCGTGGCGGCGATTTCGAACGATGGAGGAACGCCGCTGCTGGTCGCGCAAAACAATCGGGTGTTGGGCGCGATCGGGTTGACAGACGTGGTCAAGGGCGGAATGCGCGAGCGGTTCGACCATCTCCGGGCCATGGGCATTCGTACGATGATGATTACCGGCGACAATCCGCTGACGGCCGCGGCGATTGCGCGGCAGGCGGGCGTGGACGATTTTCTGGCGGAAGCGAAGCCAGAAGACAAGATGGCGCTGATTCGCAGGGAGCAAGCCAGCGGCAAACTGGTGGCCATGACGGGCGACGGAACGAACGATGCCCCGGCGCTGGCGCAGGCAGATGTCGGCGTAGCGATGAATACCGGGACGCAAGCGGCCAAAGAAGCGGGAAACATGGTCGATCTGGATTCCAATCCGACCAAGCTGATCGAGATCGTGGAGATTGGCAAGCAACTGCTGATAACGCGAGGCGCGCTAACGACATTTTCCGTAGCCAATGATGTTGCCAAATATTTTGCGATCATACCGGCGATGTTTGCGGCGGCATTTCCGGAACTGGAAGTGCTGAACATCATGCACCTGCGGACGCCGCAATCGGCGATTCTTTCCGCAGTCATTTTTAACGCGCTGATCATCATTGCGCTGATTCCGCTGGCACTGCGCGGGGTGCGCTACCGGCCGGTGGGCGCGGCGGCGCTGCTGCGGCAGAATCTGCTGATTTATGGCGTTGGCGGGGTGGTCGCGCCGTTTTTTGGGATCAAGCTGATCGATTTGTTCGTCACCTATTTGCACCTGGCCTGAGAGAGTTTATGAAAGAAAATCTGCGCATCGCGGTGTTGATCACCATCGTTACGACAATCATTTTTGGGTTGCTATACCCGCTCGCCGTGACCGGCCTGGGCCAGCTTCTTTTTAGTGCGCAAGCAAATGGCGGATGGATTGTTCGCAACGGACAGGTAATCGGCTCGCGGCTCATCGCTCAGCCGTTTTCCTCGGACCGTTACTTTCATCCGCGGCCGTCGGCGGCGGGGACTGGATACGATCCGGTGGCTCCGGGCGGCAGCGCCTCGAATCTGGGCCCCACGAACCGACAATTGTCCGATCGTGTGAAAGCCGACGTTGAAAAACTGCGCGCAGAGAATCCCGGCGCAGCGATTCCGGTGGATTTGGTCACTACTTCCGCATCCGGACTGGATCCGGACATTTCTCCAGCCGCAGCGGAGTTTCAAATCCCGCGCGTGGCCCGCGCGCGGGGCGTCTCGGCGGAGCAGTTGCGTTCGCTGGTGGCCAAGCACACGCGGGGCAGGCAGTTTGGGTTTCTGGGCGAGCCCGGAGTCAACGTGCTGGAGCTGAACCTGGATCTCGACGCGGTGGCTCCAATCCACTGATTTACCCGCATAGCAGGGGAAACGCTTGCGAATTGCGGCTCGCTTTGTGCTATATCTGGACGCATGAGAATTCAGTCTCGCCGCGCGGAACAGGCCATGCGCCGCGAAACCCGCCTGTATGACTCGGTGACTTTCGCGCGGTTGTGCAGGGCGCGCGACTATCTGGGCGATTGCTACCGCGACCGGGTTACGCTGGCCAATGCCGCCGGGCAGGCCTACTTGTCGCCTTTTCACTTCAACCGTCTCTTCGCCCAAGCCTTTGGAGAAACTCCGCACGAGTTTGTCACTCGTATGCGCATTGAAGAGGCCAAAAGGCTTCTGCTGGCCGAAAACCATAGCGTCACTGACATTTGCTTCGATATCGGCTACGAAAGCCTGGGTTCATTCAGCGTGCGATTTCGATCGTTGACGGGTCTCTCGCCGTCCGCATTCCGGCGCGAGGCGCGCGTGGCTTTTGGCGGATTTGCCGCTCATTGGCCGCTGTATTACATTCCCGCCTGCTACCAGCGGTTCTTTCTAGACACGCAGCCTGGCCAGGGCGCGCTGTAAGACCGCAAGAATCGAGAAGCATTCCGAGCGAGGTTGCAGCTAGAGTGCGGGCCAAGAGGGCACGATGCATCGTGCCCCTACGGGAGGAACACGAACATGATTCAGAGACTTTCGCACGCTACCTTTTATGTTCTAGACCAGGATGCCGCTCGCGATTTCTATGTTAATAAGCTCGGTTTTGAGGTGCGCATGGACGGCAAGATGGACAATGGGTTTCGCTGGCTGACCGTCAGCCCGAAAGGCCAGCCGGATCTGCAAATCATCCTAATGAAAGTGGATGGGCCGAATATGCAGCCGGAAGTGGCCAAAGTGTTGAAGGAGCTGTTGGTGAGCGGGAAACTGGGCGCGGGCGTTCTGCAAACAAGCGATTGCCGCAAGACCTACGAGGAACTCACTGCCAAAGGCGTGGAATTTCTCTCTCCGCCCAAGGAGCAGTTTTACGGAGTCGAAGCGATCATGAAGGACAATTCGGGCAACTGGTTTAGCATGACGGAGCCCAAAGGCGCCTGAAGACTGGCTTCAAGAGAGTCGCTGCTGTGGAAGCCTATTTTGAATGTAAGTCAATCCGGTCACAGACGAGGGCAATCCGTAGCAGCAGTTCAATGGTCGCGAACTGCTGCCGCGCCGAACGTGGGGAGATTGGACACATTCCAGCCGCCTCCCAGCGCCTTGACTAGGAGTACGCTGGCGTCCAATCGACGGCGCTGAATATCAATGGCGTTTCGTTCGTTCGCGAGCTCGATGGTCTGGGCGGTGATGACCTGGAGGTAGGTGTCGACACCGCCCTTGTAACGGTTCGTAAAAAGCTGCAGAGATTCCTGCGCTGACGCGACCGCTTCCTCTTGCTGCTGCGTTTCGTTCTCGAGAATGCGCAAGGCGGCGACGTTGTCTTCGACTTCCTGGAACGCGGTCAGTGAGGTCTGACGATAAGTTGCGACTGTAGCATCGTAGTTCGCGCGTGCCGATTCGGAAGTGGCGCGACGGCGTCCCCCGTCGAAGAGAGTCTGGGCAAGGGCTGGACCGACGGCCCAGAAGCCGCTCGGCCAGCCGAACCAATTCGAACCCTGTGAGCCGGAGAATCCTGCGATTCCCCCCAGGGTCACAGTGGGAAAATACGCTGCGCGGGCAATGCCAATCTGCTGGTTGGCCTCCGCCACTCGGCGCTCCGCGGCGGCTATGTCCGGGCGTCGCTGCAACAATTCAGAAGGGACTCCAATCGGAATGCCGGGAGGCTGGTTGCTGAACGGTGCTGCGGCCAGAGTGAATTCCGCAGGCGGCTTTCCGATCAGAATTGCAATGGCGTGTTCGAATTGCGCGCGTTGTACGGTGACATCCGTGTCTTGAACGCGAGTTGTGTCGAGCTGGGTTTGCGCTTGCGCCACGTCGGCTCTTGGAGCCACTCCGCCTTTGAAGCGATTGTACGTGAGCTGCAAGTTGTCGCTATAGGCTTTCACCGTATCGTCGAGAAGTTGCTTCTGAGCGTCGGCGCTGCGCAATTCGAAATAATCCAGTGCGAGTTCCGCCTCGAGGCTGAGCTTTGCGGTCTCGTAGTCAGCGGCGGTGGCCTGCGCTTCTTCCCGCGCGGCGGCAACGCTGCGCCGCACGCGGCCCCAGAGATCGAGCTCGTAGGAAAGATCAAAGGGCAGCACGAAATCGCCCTTGCTGGATTGGCGAATTTTCGACGGAAAGCTCGGTGAAAAGTCCGAACTCTTCACATAGCTCGCGCTCGGCGCAGTCGAGACGGTTGGAAACTGCGCCGCCCGATTGAAGCGAATTGCCGCGCGAGCTTCGCGGAAGCGCGCTTCGGCTACTTTCAGGTTCTCGTTGGAGCCGGCAATCTGCTCTTCCAGGGAGTTGAGTTCCGGGTCGCCGAAAATCTCCCACCAGTTTCCGCGGCTGGTCTGATCGCCAGGATGCGCTGGCTGCCACTGCTGTGATTCCTTGAATGAATCCGGCGTTTGTTCCTTATAGGCCGGTGTTGTAGGCACGGTAGGCTTGACGTATTTCGGGCCGACGGTGCAACCCTCGAGCGCTACGATCAACAGCACCAGAAGGAGCGCGACTACGCCGGCGACCACGAGACGCATGACGGCAAAGAGGTACCTCATCGCCCAGATCCTCCTGCTGGTTTGTTGGTGAGGTGGACGCGCGCGCCGGCGACCAACGAGTCCGATGGATTGACAATGACTGCGTCCGTTGGTTGCAGGCCGGAAACAATTTCTACGCTATTGCCGTAGTCGCGGCCGATCTTGACCGGAACCAGCTCGGCCTTCTCATTGCGAACCAGTCCTACCTGCAGGCCCTCTTTGCGGAAGATTAGCGTATTCGATGGGATGGTTACGGAGCGCGTCTCGTCAGGCAACTTGAGGTGCACAAAGACGTAGGCGCCCGGCAGGAGCTGGCCGGTCGGATTGTCGACATCGACTTCAACAAGCAGCGTACGTGAGGCGACGTCAATGGAGTTGGCGTTGCGAACAAGAATGCCATGAAACATTTGGCCGGGGAATTCATCGAGGGTCAAGGTGGCTGGTGCACCGGAGCGCGAAGCACGGGAGTACACTTCGGGAACCGAGACGTACAACCGGAGCTTGCGAATGGCCGCCATATGAAAGAGCTCTCTCGGTTGCGTGTTGGCCCCCGCATCGATGAGTGCTCCGATGTCCGTATTTCGGGCGGTGATGATGCCGTCAAAGGGCGCATATATCTTTTCGAACGACTGCAACTGCTCGAGACGCCGCACGTTAGCGGCGCTTGATTCGGCCGCGGCTTTCACTGCGCTGAGATTGTTGACCGCCTGGTCGGTTTCCTGTTGGGACACGGAGCCCGTACTCACCAGGTCTTGCCAGCGGCTCGCCGTAATTTTGGCGATGTTCAAGTTGGCTTGCGCCGTATCGAGGTCGGCTCGGGCTTGCAGCAGTTGCTGGTCGACTTCCGGGGTTTCGATTTCCGCGAGCAACTGGCCCTTCTGGACATGTGCGCCAATGTCGAAGTACCAGCGCTTGAGATAGCCACTGGTCCGCGCATAGATTGGCGAGTCGCTGAACGCCTGAGTGTTACCGGGCAGGACAATTTCCTGTGTGGGTGCACCTTCGCGAGGAAAGACTACGTCGACGGTAGGAATGGCGGCTTGTTCGGTTCGTTGCTCGAGTCGTGCTTCGGCCACGGCGCGTGAATGAATCCCTGAGTAAATCACGAGAGCGAGAAGGGCGAGCGCGGCGGCCGCGACAAGGACCGTGGTTCGGCGGCGCGCTCCGGCACCAGAGCGAAATCCATCCGGACTCGGTTGCATGGTTTGCACTTCGATCGTTTCTGGTGCTGGCGTGTTGGTCACATTTTCCTCGCTCGATGTCATTGGCGTTCCCTGCACTCACGCTTGCATTGCTTCGGGATTGCCCGCCGCCGGTTGTTGGACAGCCGAAGGGTCACGCCGTCCGTGAAGCAAGCTGAAGACCGCAGGAACGAAAACCAGCGTGGCAACTGTTGCGCACAATAGGCCGCCGATGACGGCGCGGCCCAGCGGTGCATTCTGCTCGCCGCCCTCGCCTAGCCCGAGGGCCATGGGAATCATGCCGATGATCATGGCCAAAGCGGTCATGAGCACGGGGCGGAACCGGGTGAAGCCGGCTTCGATGGCCGCTTCGACCGGGTCTCCGTGATGCAGGAGCCGTTCTTTCGCAAACGAAACGACCAGGATGCTGTTCGCCGTCCCGACGCCCATGCACATAATGGCGCCCATTAAAGCGGGAACGCTGAGGGTGGTATGGGTTACGAACAAGAAACCGACGATGCCGGCCAGCGCGGCGGGAAGCGCGGTGATGATGATGAAAGGATCGAGCCAGGATTGAAAGTTCACTACGATCAGGAGATAGACGAGAACGATGGAGAAGACGAGTCCGCCCAGCAACCCGAGGTAGGAGGTGCGCATGGTTTGCAGCTGGCCCTTAACAGTCACGAAGCTGCCGCGCGGCAAGGACTTTCGGTTGGCATCTACGATGCATGTGACCTCGCGGCCCACCGCTCCCAGGTCGCGGTCTTGAACGGAGGCGTAGATATCAACTACGCGGCGAATGTTGTAATGCGAGACCACTTCCATCTCGTTTGAACGCTTGATGGAAGCGATATCCGCAAGAATTTCCGGGCGCGCGGCGGCCGTCGCGTTGAGTGGAGTGTTCTGAAGGTCTTCGAGGGATTGAATGGAATATTGCGGAGTCTGGGTCACCAGGTTGTAGTTCACGCCGTTCTTCCAATTCAGAAAGAACATCGGCGTAATCTGGAAACTGCCGCTGAGTGAGTTCAGCACGCTATTGGCTACATCGCGCTGCGTGTAGCCGCCTTGCGCAGCCTTGGTACGGTCGACGGCCACATCGAACCCGGGATAATCAAACGCTTGCTGGATGCGTGCATCGGCGATACCCGGGACGCGCTGGACTTCTTGGAGCATGCGGGCCGCTACTTCCCGATTGCCCTCGATATCAGTTCCCTCGATTTGGATATCGACCGGCGCCGGTAATCCAAAGTTCAACACCTGCGTAACGATGTCCGAAGGGAGAAAGTAAAAGGTTGTGCCGGGGTACTCCCGGGGCAGCGTCTCACGCAGGCGCTGAACATAGTCCGCGGTGGTGTGGTGAGGTTCTTTGAGGGACACCAGGATATCGGCATCGCCCGCTCCTATGAGTCCCGAGGTGCTGTGCATGAAATTGATGGCGCTGTAAGGCAGTCCGATATTGTCCAGGATGTTGTCCACCTCGCGCTCGGGAATCTCATGGCGTATGGTGCCCTCGACGAGATCACACAGCTTGGCGGTCTCTTCGATTCTGGTGCCGCTCTTTGCGCGCAAGTGGAGAATGAATTGACCGCTGTCCGTATTCGGAAAGAAATCCTGGCCGAGCCAGGGCACCAGGAGAAACGACGCAAGACAGGTCAGAAGAAACGCGGGGATGAAAAGGCGCCGCCGGTGGACAAGCGCCGTGAGCCAGGAGTGGTATGCATTGCGGAGGCGTTCGAATCCGCGCTCGAACGCCAACTGGAACCGCGCGAGAGGATTCCGAGAGCTGGCGCGGCCGTGCTGTTTTGCTTTCAGCAAATACATGGCCAGCGTAGGGACCAGTGTCCGCGACAGGATGTACGACGCGAGCATGGCGAAAACTACTGCCTCGGCTAAAGGTACAAAGAGGTACCTCGCTACGCCGCTCAAAAGAAACATGGGTAAGAACACAATGCAGATGCACAGGGTCGACACCAGGGCGGGCACCGCGATTTGCGCCGCCCCTTCCAGAATGGCGTCGCGCTGCGCGTGGCCTTCTTCGAAATATCGCTCGATGTTTTCAATGGTAACCGTGGCGTCGTCCACAAGAATTCCGACGGCGAGGGCCAGGCCCCCAAGGGTCATGATGTTGATGGTTTCGCCCAGAAAACTGAGGATCATGACCGAGGTCAAGATGGATAGCGGAATGGAGACCGCGATAATCAAGGTGCTGCGCCAGCTTCCCAGGAACAGCAGAATCATCAAGCCGGTGAGACACGCGGCGATAACGGCCTCGCGGATGACACCGTTCACAGAGCCTCGGACGAAGATGGATTGATCGGCCAGAGGCAAAATCTTCAGTTCCGGCGGCAGAGTCTGCGCAATGCGTGGAAGGAGGCCGCGAATGCCCGTGACGACGTCGATTGTCGAAGCGTTACCGGCCTTGAGGACGGACACCAGGGCGCCGCGCCGACCGTCCTGGCGCACGATGTTGGTCTGCGGCGCAAAAGCGTCGCGCACATTCGCTACGTCGCGTAGATAGATCGTGGAATTGCCAACCACCTTGACCGGGAGGTCGTTCAACTCGGGGACCGTCTTCATGCTGGCGTTCAACCGAACGTCGTATTCGAAGGGGCCCATCTTTGCGGTTCCGGAAGGCAAGATGAGATTTTGCTGCTGCACCGCGGTAAGAACATCCTGTGGCGCCAGACCTTTCGACTGCATCAAGCCGGGATTCAAATCGATCATGACTTGGCGTTGCTTTCCCCCATAGAGGAAAGGAATTACGGCCCCAGGCACGGTCACTAGCTGAGGCCTCAGGAAATTCTGTCCGAGGTCGTTCAACTGTTGCTCGGAGAGACCGTTTCCGGACAGGCCCAACTGCAGAATTGGCACGCTGGAAGCGCTGTAGTTAATGATCAGAGGAGGCAGAGTGCCCGGCGGCAATTGACGAAGGGCGGTTTGCGATATGGCCGTCACCTGGGCATTCGCGGTGTCCAAACTGGCACCGGGTTGCAGGTAAATCCGGACAATCGCTTGACCGCTAACCGTGGTCGATTCGATGTGTTCGATGTTATCGACGGTCGTGGTCAGGACTCGCTCAAACGGGCTGGTGAGCCGGCCTTCTAATTCTTCGGGATTCATGCCGGTGAACTGCCAGGCTACGGCGATCACTGGGATGTTGATGTTCGGGAAAATATCCGTCGGCGTGCGCAAGATCATGATCGGGCTCAGGACCAAAATGAGCACGGCCAGAACGATGAAGGTATACGGCCGGTCCAGAGCGACTCGAACAATCCACATAACTAGAACTCCTTACAAATCAAATCGCGAATTGACCGCGCAAGCTGTTCTTCACCTGGAGCCGCCAGCGTCCTTGCGAGAGAGGTCTGGTGTTGCCGATCGTTCGTGAAGCATCCTTTCCGGACGCCCACGCTGATCCGATAGAGTGATTCAATCTCCCGCGCAATTTCCTTCGCCCATGAAACACTCGAGCTTTTACCGCGCCAGCGGAAATTCCCATGATTCGAGCGGTCTCCTCGGTCGATCGCTCGCCAAGCTCCCGCAGCTCGATGGCTTGCCGCATTCCGGGCGTTAACTCATTCATGGCCTCGGACAGAATCCGTTGCTGTTCCTGTTGGGCGTAGAGCTGTTCGGGATTCGGGCCTTGGTCTTCGGCCTCAATCCGGGCTGATGGCTCGTCCGATTCAGGCGATTCATCGAGCGACACGTCCCGCACACCGTGCTTCTTGCGCAGTTTCATAAGGGCGGCGTTGATGGCAATGCGGGACAGCCACGTGGAAAACCGCGAATTTCCGTTGAAGCTCTGGAGATGAACAAAGGCAAGTTGAAACGATTCCTGCACCACATCTTCGGCATCCTCGTTGTTGCGCGTTATTCGCAGCGCTACGTGAAAGAGCGTATTTGCGGACTGTTTGCAAAGGATCTCGAACGCAGCCGAGTCTCCGCGTTTTGCAGCGGTTAGCAGCGTGCATTCCTCTTTCGCCGTTATGCCTTGTCTGACCCGCTCGCCCATTCCCTTATTCACGACATGCTCCTTTCCTGATAGCTTACGATTCGATTTTTTTTCTTGATGTTGTGCACCAGGTGCCGGGTGTAGCAACCGGTTGCGATGAGTTCCGCGCCTTCTTTGGACAACTCGGCGAGTACCTTCTCCCCGTTCTTGTCGATGGAGGTCAGCCCTGTGAGATCCACCACGCATTTGCGCTCCCGGCGCGCTGTTTCGGTTTTCATCCACGCAGACTTAAGTTCCGAAATCCAGGGCTGAACGAGCCGCCCTTCCAACGTCCACTTCTGTTCGGTCAGTGTCTCCACCACAGTGATTCGTAGCATTCCCATAACTCGCGCTTGGTCCATCAGTGGTGTTCGATCGATCACCAACCGGTTTGCCGCCCCGATTTCGAACCTTCCGTAATCGCTGAGCTTCGCCAACGCAACGCACTTCGCGAACGCTTGTACATATGGACTTCCGACCCGCCGCGTTCAAAACACACATCGTCCATATATGCTTTCATCAGCTGGATGCCGCGCCCGTGTTCGGAATCGGGATCCGTTGTGATGCCGTTAGCGACGATCTTTTCGAAGTCGAATCCTTTTCCCTGATCCGTCACGACGATGGATATTTCCTTGCCGGGCTGGCAGCGGCAGCGGACGTGTACTTGTCTTTCGGGATCTTCCTGATTGCCGTGCACAACTGCATTATTCAGCGCTTCCCGGAGCGCCAACTCGATATCGAACTCTTCTCCCGGAACGCATTTGGCCCCTTCAATCAACCTCATCAAGCGGTCCACCAGCGGTGAGATCGCTTGAATCTTGCTGGGCATCCAAGCGTCGACTTCCAGGACGGAGGAACGGGAGCGCTTTCCTGCGAACGGCAGTTGAGGACCCGATACTCCGTTCAGGCTTCGCATTCCATTCATGGCGACTGCCTCGCGGCCAGAAGAAATGCACCCGGCGTACCAAAGCGTGTTGTGCTACTGAAACCGCGGAACTTGTTGATATGCCATTAGATCGCCGAGGGAAGGGCGCACGGTCGGATTAAAGTGCTAGCGTGCTACTGCCAGCCGTTTAGCAGACTGCCAAATTCTTCGCACATCAAGAGCGCGATGTAAGAAGCAGGAGGTCTTCGGAGAAGGAGCGGAGGGAAGGAAGCCTGCGATTATGCGGTGCCGCGTAAGATTCCGAGTTTGCGTATTCGTACTTGGAGAGTCGACCGATTCATTCCAAGACGCGCCGCTGCGCCATTGGGACCAGCAACAACCCAATTGCTTTGCTTGAGGGCCTGGAGGATCTGTTGACGCTCGGTTTCCGCCAAAACGCCATGAAGTACCCCGCTTGCCGGGGATTTCGGAATAGCGGCTCTTTCTTCCGGATGAGCGGCCTTGGGAAATTTCAGCTCGCCGACATCGAGGTCCAAGAAGGGGCCTGTCGAGATAATTACGGCGCGCTCAATCACATTCTGAAGTTCTCGTATGTTGCCAGGCCAATGATAGCGGGTCAGGGCCTCCATTGCCGCCGATGGAATGGTCTCGATGCTCCTGTTCATGCGGCGAGAAAACTGCTGTGTGAAGTGCCGCACGAGGAGCGGAATATCTCCGTCGCGTTCCCGGAGGGCCGGAACGTGGACAGGAAAAACGTCCAAGCGAAAGAAAAGATCAGCGCGGAACTTCTGCTCGCTCACCATCGCTTCCAGATCGCGGTTCGTTGCGGCAATCAAACGCGCGTCGGTTCGCAGCGTGCGCGAGCTTCCCAGCCGTTCGAATTCCCTTTCTTGCAATACGCGGAGCAGTTTGGTCTGCAATTCGAGAGGAATTTCTCCGATTTCGTCCAGAAAAATGGTGCCGCCATCAGCCACTTCGAAGCGTCCAATGCGCTGGGTGATCGCTCCTGTGAATGCGCCTTTCTCATGACCGAACAGCTCGCTTTCCAGCAAACCCGTCGGAATTGCCGCACAGTTGAGCTTGACGAAAGGCTTTGCGTGACGCGGGCTCAAATCATGAATGGCGCGGGCGATCAGTTCCTTTCCCGTCCCGGTCTCGCCATAAATCAGAACCGTCGAATCCGTTGGCGCCACAGTTTCCACTCGCTTGAGGGTTTTACGGAGGGCTGCGCTATTTCCGATAATCTGAGCGAAATTCATCTCCGTGCGGATTTCATTTTCGAAATAGAGTTTTTCCTTCGCGAGCTGCTCTTTCAGTTCCTGAATCTCGCGGTAGGCGAGCGCGTTCTCGACGGCGAGAGCAATCTGGTTGGCGACCTGGGCAAGGAAACTGATATCGGCCTCACTGAAGGCATCGTCTCGGAGCCGGGCGAGAACCAAGGTTCCAATCGCGCGATTTCGGTTGATCAAAGGCAGAAAGCAAAAGGAATTCAAACCCTCACGAACAGCGATCTGAACGATCGGGTAATTGCTCCAACCGGTGAATGGGCTCTGGAGCGTCAGAGATTTCATGGTTCGAAATGCCGCGCCGGAAGGCGACCCCTCGATCGAATAAATCAAGTCTTCCTGCAGGAATCCTTTGCTCTCCGGAAAATCAACCGCATAAAGTCGCAGTTGCTTGCCCTCCGCGTCCGGGAGCGACAAGCCGGCGTAGTCGCACTGCATCACGCGGCGAACGTCCTGCGAGATGGCCCGCAGCAGATCACGGAGCTCCAAGTTCGAGACAACCTGATTGGTGACATCAAGGAGCAGCTGCAACCGGTCGTTCTTATTCTGTAGCTCCTCAGAAGCCAGCCGCAACGCCGCGAAATTCGACGCGTCGTCGAACGCCAGCGCAATGTAGCCCGCCACTTGGGACACGAATCGCACTTCGGGTGGCGAGTAAGTATTGGGCTGCTTGCCGCCGAAAGTGATTACACCCAGTTTGCGGTGCGCCGTCGTCAAAGGGATTGCGCAGATTGAGCGAATAGAGAGCCTTTGCAACATCGCTTGCAGCCGGGCATAGTGCAGCTCCATTTCGCTCGTCGACCTCAGCAGAGGTTCTTGCCGCTCGTAAACCAATGACGCAAGCATCTCCTCGGGCGCCAGCTTCTCGTCGGGAACCAACTCTGCATGGCTGGTCATGTCGATGAAATAATTGTGAAACGTATCGGAGTTTTTGTCGCGAAGAGACACTCCGATAAAGTCAAATTGCACCACTCGTTGCAGTTCGTTGGCTAGGACGCCAAGAAGCTCTTTGGGGTCTCGGTGCGCTCCGATGGCCTGGGACACGCGAACCAGCGTTTCGTAACACACAGCCAGGGGCGGTGTTGTCACGACTTCCGAGTCATTGTTCACGATCCCGCCGCCTCTTTCGGCACGATTGATGCGCCCGCCGCCTGAGACCGTCAGACTCCATCTGATTTGTAGCTGCCGACAGCTACCTACGGTATTCAGGATCGCCGCATTCGTTTCTATTAACTAAGAGATGCTGCGCGTCGGCGCATAGTTACACCAGCGGGTGTTTGCGTCAGCTTGAAGAAAGGAGTGAGCCGGTTATTGCAAGCCCTAAGGCGCGGGAGACGCGAACGTCATTTTCCTGTCCCATGCTCTGAAAGCATCGCTGTTCAACTTACAAAATATTGCCGACAGATGTTACCCCAAGCTGCTTCTCTCATCAGATAGATGAGCTGAGATTCTCTGCGGCGGCTATAGAGGCCTAGCCGCATGCCCATTCGGCATAGCTTCGGATCAGAAATGCTGAGTGATGGGTGAGAGACATGGGGACCCAGCAACGTCGCTACGCCGTTGATGGCATGCGATTCGTCAAAAATAGGAGGCAGGTAAAACCATGACTACAGAGAAGTCACTAATTGACTCGGCACTCCGCGCCTGGAAGTCTAACGTGGAAAGCGCGGACAAATTGTTTGTGGGTCTCTCGCCCGAACAACTTGAGCAAGAGGTTGCTCCCGGGAAAAACCGTCTGATCTATCTCTGGGGCCATCTTGCGGCGGTGAACGATGCGCTCTTACCACTGCTCGGGATTGGCGAAAGACTTCATCCCGAATTCGACGGCATGTTCATCTCAAACCCGGATAAGTCCGTTCCGCTGACCGTCTCGGGACAATCGCTCAAAACCGCCTGGCAAGAGATCAACCACAAGCTGTGGGAGGGTTTCTCGAAGTTCTCGGCCTCGGACTGGACGAAACGGCATACCGCGGTGTCGGAAGAGGATTTCGAGCGGGAGCCGCATCGGAATCGATTCACGGTCCTGCTCGGAAGAACTGCGCACCTCGGCTACCACCTGGGGCAGGCGACGTTGGCGCGGCCAAAGGCATAGTTAGCCGCTTCACAAACCACGCCTGCCTGCTGTAATCGCAGCGGAACCCGGAGCGCCGACTGCAGAGACTTGAAAACTGCCTATCCAAATCGCCTCTGCAACCTTCTGGCGTCACTCCTTCGCCCCGTTTAGAAAAAACAACATCGTCACCGGTGTTGTGCCTTTGTTCCGCCACGCGTGGCGCGTACCGTTTTGCACCACGACGTCACCGCGCCTGAGGTGAATGGTTTTGCCGTCATCAAGCTCCAGCCAAATCTCGCCCTCATAAACTACGGCGTAGTCGACGGTGTTCGTCTTGTGCATTGCAGGATCTTCTTTTTCAAAGTGATCGGCTAACCCTCTGAGACGAATCAGAGCTTCGCTGCGCGCAGCTTCACCGTCAAACGACGGGTCCGCAAAAACCGAACCCGGCGGGAAGGTCACGAAATGAAGACTTGTGCCGCCAGGTCCCGGAACGACGGAGTCGGGATAGCGGTCAAACCTTTGCTCCTCGCGAAGGTCCGGGGTGGCCGGGTTGACCCAGATGAGCGTGTGCTCGTAGCCGGGAACAGCCTTGAACTCATAGGCCAGCAACGATTCGTCACTCTGAACGATGGATTTGCCGTCCGCATTTCCGGTGACGATGCGCCGGTAAGTACTCGGTTGCTTACTGCGCCTCGACAACCCCCTTTTCTTTGAGACCGTTCTAAGAGTAGAGGCCATGGCAATTCTCCTTCATTTGTATTTCGGGAAAGTTTTTCCGAACATAGGAGCGCCGCTTTTCGATTGCTCTTCTGTGGCCTCGTCCTGAATGACATCCCAATGCTCGACCAGAACGCCATCCTTCACGCGAACAATGTCCGCCGCAATCCAGTTCACCGGCAGCCCGATGCCCGAAAAGCGCCCATGCACGATCACGAGGTCTCCCTCGGCCGCGATCGTTCCCGGTTCGTACTTCAACGTTGGCGGAATGCTCTTGATGAGATTGAACAGACCCTCGCGGCCAGGTGCAATATGAGCGCTATGCTGAATGTAGTTCGGCGACCAGAACCGTTCCGCTGCCGCGTAGTCGCGTTTGTTGAACAGGGTTTCGAACCCTTCCAAAACGATGGCCTTATTCTTTGCTGCCGTTGATTCGCCCATTTCGCCTCTCTTCACTGTTCAAGACTGCTGCAACATCGCATCGTTGAACTGGTTTACCAGCGCCCCTTCGTTTGGACCCGGGTTGTTGCGGAGAGGCTTCGCCCGCTCCACCAAGACTTCCTGTGCATCCGTCCCAAGAACGTCGATGGTTTCCTTGATGAACTCGGCAAGCAACATCGCCCGCGGTTCATTGTTGCTGCCCATCAGGTCGGTCTGGACCCAGGGGGGAACGATCTCGAGTACGCTGACTGTCGTGTTCTTGAGTTGGTAGCGTTGCGAAAGAACATAGGAATGCAACGCTGCTTTCGTCGATGAGTACACGGCGGTCATCGCCAATGGAACATACCCGAGCACCGAAGTGTTGTAGATGATCGTTGCCGCCGGCTGCTTTTTCAGGTGCTCGATGAACGCCGAGGTCAAGCGGATGGTCCCCAGTAGATTGGTGTTGACGGTCGAGACCAGCACGGTGTCGTCCACAACGCCGGCGGCATCGTCAATTTGCATGATTCCGGCGTTGTTGATCAGAACGTTGAGCTTCGGGTACTGAGCGATGAGCTTCTTCGCCACCGAGGCGATGCTCTTTGGGTCTTGAAGATCCAGTTCGACTGAGGCCATTCCAGGATTCGCCTTCGTGGCTGCTTCCAGATGCGATTTCCGGCGACCGGAAATGATGACCTGGTTTCCGCGTTTGTGCAGTGCCTCCGCAAGGCCGCGTCCGATCCCCGAACCTCCGCCCGTGATGAAAATCGTGTTTCCGGTGAGAATCATGGATTATTTCCCTTCCGTCAAAACCGTTTGCGGGCAGCTCGGAATTAGTCCGCGGTCATTCCACCGTCGACCGCCAGGGATGCGCCGATGATGTAGGACGCCTTGTCAGAGGCAATGAATGTGATGGCATTTGCAATTTCTTCGGGAGTGCCGATGCGCTTGTTGGGAACTTGTGCGTCGAGGAAATTGGCTTTGTTTTCCTTTGTTTGAGCAAAGTGGTTGAACATTCTCGTTTCCACCGGGCCGGGGCCAACGATGTTGACGCGAACGCCTGTGCCAGCGAGTTCCAGCGCCGCCGATTTCGTGATGCCTTCCACGGCGTGCTTGCTGCCGACATACGCGGCCGCACTCGGGCCACCGACTTTTCCGTATGAAGACGAGATGTTAACGATGCTGCCTTTTCCTTGCCGAAGCATTGCCCGAATCTCGTACTTCATGCTGAGAAGCACACCAAGTACATTGGTGTCGAAGATCGCTTTATAGTTCTCAATGTCCGCATCTGCCGCGGACTCGGGATTACCCACGGTGCCGGCGTTATTGACGGCAACGTCGAGGCGGCCGAAACGAGCGATGATCTTGTCGACGAGGTTTTTGACTTCCTCTTCGTGCCGCACGTCGGTGCGCACAAATTCGGCTTCAGTGCCGAGTTTGCGAAGCTCAGCGGCAAGCTTCTGGCCTTCATCTTCGTGGCGTCCGGAAACAACGACCCGTGCTCCTTCACGTGCGAAGGCCTGGGCCGTCGCCCGACCTATGCCTGTCAGGGCCCCGGTAATTAAGACAACTGGTGAACTCATGGCAACTTCCTCTCTTGAGCTGTAGCCCATGCAGGTCAGGCATGACTGAACGTCCGCCAAGAGCTGCTTTCGGGCCTGCTCAGAACACTCGATTGGATGGTGAAGTCGGCCATCGGTAGCGCTGTTTGAGCATACTTTGTTAAGCTGGCATCGATGCCTGAAAAGTATGGGAGTAAAAAATGGAATTACGGCACTTTCGCTATTTCGTTGCGGTCGCGGAGGCAGGAAGTCTGACGGTGGCGGCAGAGCAGAGGCTGCACACTTCGCAGCCTTCCTTGAGCCGGCAGATTCGAGATCTTGAGAGCGAACTAGGAGCCCAACTCCTGACGCGCCGTGCTCGCGGAATCGAGTTGACGCCCGCGGGTCGAGTCTTTCTCGATCACGCGCGCTTGGTGCTATCGCACGTAGACGCGGCAAGCGAAGCTGCTCGCCGGGTCGCTCATCCCAGCAAGCCTTGCTTCACCATGGGATTTTTGACCGGACACGAATTGAAGTGGATGCCCGAAGCCTTGCGGATCTTACGCGACGAACTGCCCAATATCGACGTGATGGTATCGAGTCAATACTCTCCGCTGCTTGCGGACGGCCTGTCAAAGGGAAAAATCGATGCGGCGTTTCTCCGCAGGGAGAGAGGTATGCCAGAGCTGGCGTACCGTGTTCTTGTCAAGGAGCCCTTGATGGTGGTCTTGCCCGGCGACCACCGTCTCGCAGCCCTCAAAGCCATCAGTCCGAAGGATCTGGTGGGCGAGACATTCGTGATTGTGTCGAACACGGCTCCTGTGCTGCGGGCGGTCATCGACAAGTACCTGAAGCGCTCCGGAATCGATATCACGCCGGCTCATGAGGCGGACCACCTCGCCATGGGAATGTCCTTAATAGCGTCGACAGGCGGCGTCGGGTTGCTTCCCGCTTATGCACAAAACTTTCTCCCTTCGTCGGTAACGAGTCGTCCGCTCAAGGGAGACACGCCAACTGTCGAGCTGGTCCTCGGCTACAAGAAGTCGAACCAGTCTCCTGTTCTGAAGCTATTGCTCTCGAGATTGGACGAGTTGGTCGCTCGCGCGTCAAATAAGACCCGATAAACTCCAGCAGCAGCGTCGTGAAGGTTGTGGGATTCGTGTTACAGCGCCCCCAAAGAAATATAACCAATTGTGCCGTTGAGCATCACATATTGCGCAGGAGAGGGTATGTCGGTACGAAGCGTCCAATTTACGGTTGCCGCGCACATCATGGCTGCCCTGGGTGACAGGCACGGCGAAGAAATCTCCTCGGCGACTCTGGCCGAGAGTGTCAACGCCGACCCCACGTTCGTTCGAAAGTCGCTCTCCAAGCTCTCGAAAGCTGGCTTGGTCCTAACAAAGCGGGGCAAGAGCGGAGCGAGCTTGCTTTCGCGTTCTCCGCGAAAGATCACCCTGCTCGACATATACCGTGCCAGTGCCGCACCACCGGCGTTTGCGATTCATTCGTATCCGGTAAAAAAGAAGTGTCCGGTCAGCTGCCACCTCAAGGAATGTATGTCCGAGGTTCTCTCTCAAGCCCAGCACAGCTTCGAAAGATCGCTAGCGAAAGTGACCGTGGCTCATCTGGTTGCTCAGATTCGGGAACGGGCACGTTGACTTTTTTTGATTTGCAATCTGCAGATAAAAAGAACAATACACCAGGAGAATTACGAAAATGCTGACGGGAAGGGAACTGGCGTCGGACGAGCGGGCGGATAGCAAGGGGCGGCGAATCACTGGACGAACGTCCGCCAAGCTGTGGGTTGCCGCTGCGCTAGCAGGGATAATGTTTGTAGGTGCATGGCTCAAGTATTCGCCTCGGGCGAGCGGGAGTTCCGCCGCTGCTCCGCCTGCTGCACTTCCACAAGTCGTGGTGAGCAAGCCGCTGGAGCAAGACATCGATACGCGCTTGGGCTTCCTTGGCCAATTCGCAGCGGTTTCGCAAGTCGAACTGCGCGCGCAGGTAGGCGGCACGCTCATGGGAATATTTTTCAAGGACGGGGACATTGTTCGGAAGGGCGACCTGCTTTTCACAATTGAGGCTCGACCCTACGAAATAACACTTGCCGAAGCGAACGCCCAGCTCGAGGTTGCAGCGGCTCGGCTGGAACTGGCTGACCGGCAGCTTGACCGTGCCAAAGATCTGGAGCAAAGCAACGCTGGATCAGTCGAAAACGTTGACCAGCGCATATCGGATCAGCGGTCGGCGCGCGCCGCGGTCGAAGAGGCCAAAGCCCGAATCCGCGATGCCCAGTTCGACCTCGACCATTGCCGGATTACGGCGCCGTTCACAGGGCGCATGGGCACGCATCTCGTTTCCGTAGGCAATTTGATTGCCGGCAGCCGCACAGCGACGAGTCCGACCACGCTGCTCGCGACGCTTGTGTCCCTTGATCCGATCTATCTTGACTTTGATATGAGCGAGTCCGATTTCCTCGTGTACTCCAAGTATCGCGGGCACTTCAAGGGAGAGCATGTCCAGAAGGTTGAGGTTGCGCTCGGCGACGACAATCAGTACGCGCGAAGCGGCATATTCGATTTCCTGGACAATGCTCTTGACCGTTCGAGCGGCACAATCCACGCCAGGGCTACAGTTGCGAATTCCAATCTGGTTTTGACTCCCGGCCTGTTCGCTCGTGTTCGACTGGTCGTCGCTCCTCCTTCACCGACTCTCCTCGTGCCGGACAGCGCAGTGCTGCCGGACCAATCGCAACACATGGTTCTGACGGTTTCGGCGGATGGGACGGTCGCGCCAAAGCGAGTCGAAGTAGGAGAGATTCGCGACGGTTTGCGAGTGATCCGGTCCGGGCTCGCACCGAGCGACCGAGTCATCGTGGAAGGACTGCTGCACGCTGCGCCCGGAACCAAAGTTGCCACCCGGGACGGCACGATCCGCCATGACGGCGGTAAGGACTAAAGAAAGACCAAAACATGCGCCTGACACATTTCTTTATCGAACGCCCCCGCTTCGCCACCGTACTAAGCGCATTCGTGACGCTGCTCGGTCTCGGGGCGCTGGCAATTCTGCCGGTCGCACAATATCCGGAAATCGTCCCGCCCACAGTGCAGATCACCACGGTGTATCCGGGCGCATCCGCGGATACGGTGTCGCGCACTGTAGCGACGCCGCTCGAGCAGCAGATCAATGGCGTCGAGAACATGCTCTACATGGGCAGTCAGTCGACCGGGGACGGCAGGCTCACGATCACGGTTACCTTCCGCATCGGCACCGACTTGAACGTCGCGCAGATGCTGACGCAAAACCGTGTCCAGGATGCTTTGCCACGCTTGCCGGAAGACGTGCAGCGTCTCGGTGTGCAAGTCCGGAAAGCGACACCGAGCATACTCCTGGCCATTCACGTCTACTCGCCGGATAGTTCGCGCGACAACCTGTATCTCTCAAACTACACAACCTTGCACGTCAAGGACATTCTCGCGCGTCTCGAAGGTGTTGGAGATGTGCAGTTCCAGGGCGGCCGGGAGTACGCCATGCGCATCTGGCTGGAACCCGACAAGGTTGCCGCAAACAATCTGAATGGTAGTGAGGTGCTCTCGGCATTACGCGCCCAGAACCTGCAGGTCTCGGCCGGAATTCTGAATCAGCCGCCCGCTCCAGGACACGAGGCTTATCAAATCAACGTCGAGGCGCTCGGCAGGCTTTCCACACCCGAGCAATTCGGTGACATCGTGGTCAAATCCGATAAGCAAGGGAGGGTGACCCGGGTGCGCGACATCGGCCGAGTCGAGGTCGGCGCCGCTGATTATGGTTCCACTTCCTACATGGATCGCAGCGACGCTACGGCGCTCCTGATTTACGCCCAGCCGGGTGCAAACTCGCTCGCGGTTGAACGAGAAGTCCTCTCGACGATGAAAGACCTAAAGAAGGAGTTCCCCCAGGGCGTCGATTACAAAATCATTTACGATCCGACGACCTTCATCGCCAAATCGATCCGCGAGGTGGTCATCACAATCTTCATCGCCATCCTCCTCGTGCTCGGCGTCGTGTTCCTGTTCCTGCAAAATTGGAGAGCCGCGATTATTCCGGTGATCGCCATTCCGGTCTCTCTCGTCGGGACATTTGCGGTTCTGTATCCGCTGGGAATATCGCTGAACAACCTTTCGCTTTTTGCGCTGGTTCTCGCCGTCGGCATCGTCGTCGACGACGCGATCGTCGTCGTCGAAAACGTCGAGCGCAACATGCGCTCCGGCATGTCGGCGTCCGATGCCGCTCACAAGACCATGGACGAAGTCGGCGGAGCGCTGATCTCGATTGCGCTCACGTTGTGTGCCGTTTTCGTTCCGTCCGCTTTTCTCTCAGGAATCTCCGGACTCTTCTTTCGGCAGTTTGCCGTGACGATCGCCGCATCGACGGTCATCTCGTGCTTTGTCTCGCTGACCTTGAGCCCGGCTCTGTGCGCGGTGCTCTTCAAAGACCACGCTCCACAAGGTGCTTCGTCGCATAGCCTGGTGGGTCGTTTTCTCCATTCAGGTTTTAACTGGTTTAATCGCGGCTTCGAGAGTTTGTCCAACGGATATGGAAATCTGACGCGCCGGCTGGTGGCAGGAGTGGCTATCGTTCTCGTGATCTACGTCGCGCTGATCGGCGTTGCCGGGCTGGAGTTCTCCCGAGCGCAAACGGGTTTCATTCCCGAGCAGGATCAGGGATACCTCATCACCGTCGTCCAGCTTCCTCCCGGAGCGACGCTCGCGCGGACAGAAGAGGTGATGAAGCAGGCAACCGATATCATCCTGAACACGCGCGGCGTTGAACACGTTGCTCCGTTCGCGGGCCTCGATGCGACCACATCGACGGTAGCGTCCAATTCCGGGACGATTTTTTCCGGCCTGCCCTCGCTCTATAACCACGAAATTCCCGGTGTGACGGCGGAAACGGTATTGGCTGACCTGCGCGCGCGTCTTTCGGTAATCAAGGACGCGTATGTACTGACCATCCCGCCTCCTCCTGTACAAGGCCTCGGGACTGCCGGTGGTTTCAAGATGATGCTGGAGGACCGCGCCGGGCTTGGCTCAGAGGCTGTCGTGCGGGCGGCGAATGATCTGGTCGCTGCTGCGAACAAGGATCCGCATTTCGCCGGGGCGTTCACGTTATTCAACACAGGCTCACCCTCCGTCTACGCGGACATCGATCGGGTGAAAGCCCAGAAGGTTGGAGTTACCCCGACCGATGTGTTTTCGACGCTGCAAGTCTATCTGGGCTCCCAATACGTGAACGATTTCAACTTACTGGGCAGGACGTACGAAGTGATCGTCCAGGCCGATGGTCAATACAGACGCAACCAGCCGGACATCACGCGGCTGAAAGTACGCAACGCCTCCGGTGAAATGGTGCCGATTGGGACGGTGGCGCAACTCAAGGACAACACGATCCCGTACCGCGTGCCGCGCTACGATCTCTTTCCAGCCGCGGAGGTGCAAGGGGTCGCTGCCCCGGGTGTCGCCTCTGGTACCGCTCTGCTCCGCATGGAGGAGCTTGCCCACCAGGTTCTCCCGCAAGGAATCGGGTTCGAGTGGACGGATCTGTCCTTCCAGGAGCAGCAACACGGAACTCCCACGCTGGTCGTCTTCGGCGCAGCCGCGCTGTTCGTGTTCCTCGTGCTGGTGGCGCAATACGAAAGTTGGAAGTTGCCGATGGCCATCGTTCTGATCGTGCCGATGTGCCTGCTCGCATCCGTAAGCGGTTTGTTGGCACGCGGGTTGCCGATCGACATTCTGGCTCAAATCGGCTTCGTCGTACTTGTTGGTCTGGCCGCCAAAAACGCGATTCTGATTGTGGAATTCGCACGCCAGAAGGAAGAAGAGGGCGCTGGCGCCGGAGAGGCAGCGGTGCATGCCGCGCGTACACGCCTCCGCCCGATCTTGATGACGTCCTTCGCGTTCATCCTGGGGGTTGCCCCGCTGGCGGTCGCTACGGGAGCAGGAGCCGAAATGCGCCGGTCCCTGGGTACGGCCGTGCTGTTTGGGATGTTGGGCGTGACCGGCTTCGGTCTTCTCTTCACGCCCGCCTTTTACACTTTTGTCCGCAATTTCGGCCGTAACCGTAAGGAACGCGAATTGAGTCAAGCCGCGCTCAAAGCGATAGCGGTCATTCTTGCCTTCAGCTTATTTGCCGGCGGTTGTGCCGTGGGTCCACGCTATGTGAAGCCCACCACCAATCTCGCTCCATTTCATAATCTCGCCGGGGCCGGTGCGACCAAGCCGGAATTTTCGCCTCCGCCTCTCGAAACTTGGTGGACGGGCTTCAACGACCCGATGCTCGTGACTGTCGTGCAGCGCGCTCTGGACCAAAATCTCGATCTTGCCGCTGCGTTTGCGCGTGTCCGCCAAGCCCGAGCTGCAGCTGCAGCGGCCGGCGCGCAACTCCTGCCGACGGCTGATTTGGAGGCGACGGGCACAGCTCTGCACCAGAACGTTGCGAGCCCACTTGGCGCCGTAGCGAACAGTTTTCCCGGTTACAGCCGCGATCAACGTGAGTACACCGTTGGAGCGGCGGCGAGTTGGGAAATCGATCTTTCCGGAGGGCTGCGCCGTGGCAAAGCTGCGGCTGCCGATGAATTCCAGGCTGCGCAGGCCGACCAGGTTGGAACTCGAATCACCGTCGCTGCCGAAGCGGCGGATGCTTACCTTCAGGTGCGGGAGTTTCAGGCGAGGCTTGCGGTCGCGCAGCAGCTCATCGACACCGATACACATCTTCTGGAGTTAGTCGCAGTCCGTCGACGGGTAGGAGTGGCAGATGATCGAGAGGTTGCCCAAGCGGAAGCACTTCTCAAGCAAGCCCGGTCCACAGTGCCCTCCTTGCGTGTCGCCCTTGAAGCCCAGCTGAACCGTCTCGACGTCCTCATGGGTGCTCAGCCCGGAACGTACGCCGAAGAACTTTCCAAGCCAGGGGATATTCCCGGAATCCCCGCAATCACAGGCGCCGACCAACCCGTGGATGTCCTGCGCCGCCGCCCCGACATAATTGCAGCCGAGCGCCGGCTGGCCGCATCGAACGAGCGAATCGGTGTTGCGATTTCGGACTACTACCCGAAGGTTTCGCTTTCCGGCGTGCTTGGCTTCGACAGCACCAACGGGGGCACCCTTTTTAACGGGAAGGCGTTTCAGCCCATCGGGACGGGAGCGCTGCGCTGGCGGCTTTTCGATTTTGGAAGGGTCGCAGCTGAGGTCGCGCAGTCGCGTGGCGCCTATGCCGAAGCGCTTGCCGGGTATCGGCAAGCCGCTTTGAGAGCCACCGAAGATGTGGAGAACGCCTTGATGGAGCTTACGCAAACACAGGTTCGCCTCGAGGAGTTGCAAGGTGAGGTCGCGTCTCTTACCCGGGCTCGCGATCTCTCGGAACGCGCCTACAAGGCCGGAGCAATTCCGCTGACCGACGTTCTTAATGCGGATAGTCAACTTCTCGTTGCACGGAACGATGTGGAGAGCACCCGAGCGGATGCAGCCCGCGCCGCCGTGCGCACTTTCCGCGCACTCGGCGGCGGCTGGGACATCCGCAGCAATCCGTCTCTGAGCGCAGTCAAGTAAGAGCCAGGGACGAAAGCTGCGATCCGAGTCATTGTGAGTCTGCGCGGGTCTGGATCAATGGAGGCAGAGCTATGAATTCACCAGTTGTTAGGAGTAGAAACGTGTTCAGGAGAAATTCGATCTACTTCGTCGCCGCTTTTCTGGCGGTGCTCGCCACCTTTGTCGCCGGACCGAACGCAGCTCTGGATGCCGCACCCCAGCATCGTGATCAGGTGCCGGGCTTCTACCGAGTGAAAGTCGGCGACCTCGAAGTGACGGCCCTATACGATGGCACCGGCGTATTCGATCCGCACTGGCTGAACGGAACGAAAGCGACGATGGATGGTGTTGGCAAGGCGCTGCAGGAAGATCCGCAATTGCTGGATGTCGTCGATGGCGGCTTCCTGGTCAATACCGGCAAGCAACTAATCCTGGTGGATGCGGGCGCCGGCACCTGGTGGGGTGGGGGAGTTCTCGGGCGCCTGGCGGGCAGCCTCCGCAGCGCAGGCTACACGCCGGAAGAAGTCGGCATCGTTTTGCTCACGCATCTCCATTCCGATCACGTCGGCGGCCTGACCACTCAGGACGGAAAGCGCGTCTTTCCCAATGCCGATGTGTACGTCGCGAAGGCCGAAAGCGACTTTTGGTTGTCGCCCGAAATCGCTGCTAAGGCGCCAAAGGATGCGCAACCGTTCTTCCAGAGCGCGCAAGCCATCGCAGCGCCGTACATCAAGGCCGGTAAATGGCACACGTTTAGTGGCTCCGAGCCAATCGTCGACGGCATGCAACTCGTCGCACTGCCCGGTCATACCCCGGGACATACCGGCTATGAATTTTCGTCGAAGGGACAAAAAATCCTGTTTTGGGGCGACATCATCCATGCACAGCGAGTCCAACTGCAGCATCCCGAGGTCACCGCGATTTTCGACATCGACCAGACTGCGGCTGCGGCGACGCGGAATCAATTGCTGGCCAGGCTCGCGAGAGAGAAGGTTTTGATCGCCACGCCGCATACGTCCTTTTTTCCTTCTCTGGGGCGTTTGCACAAGGACGGAAGCGGGTATAGCTGGGCGCCGGTGGTATTTACCGATCGCTGGGATGAGAAGTAGTGAGAAAAGGCTAATGTCCAAAAAGCTCGAAGGCAAGATCGCTGTCGTTACCGGCGGCACCGAAGGAATTGGATTCGCTACGGCGAAGCTTTTCGTCAAAGAGGGTGCCTATGTCTTCATCACGGGCCGCCGCCAGAAGGAACTCGACGAAGCGGTCAAGGCAATCGGCAGCAATATTTCTGGCGTTCAGGGCGACGTTGCCAAACTTGCCGACCTTGATCGCCTTTACGAAACAATCTCTAAAATGAAGGGGAGAATTGATATTGTTTTTGCCAACGCCGGCGCTGGCGAATTTGTTCCCTTTGGGGCCGTCACCGAAGAGCATTTCGACAAACTATTCAACATCAACGTGAGGGGAACTCTGTTCACCGTGCAAAAGGCCTTACCGTTAATGAAGGATGGTGGCTCTATCATTCTCAACGGCTCTGTCGCGAGTGTTAAGGGCACCGCTGCCTTCGGCGTCTACGGCGCGAGTAAGGCCGCCATCCGCTCTTTCGTGCGAACCTGGACTACTGACTTGAAAGACCGTCGTATCCGCTCTAACGTTGTCAGTCCAGGTCCAATCAAAACTCCGCTGGTGGCTCGGCAATCTGCAGACGTGATTGCGCGGATTGTGTCCACCGTCCCGATGGGACGCATGGGCGAGCCCGAGGAAGTTGCCAAGGTGGCGTTGTTTCTGGCTTCGGATGACTCCAGTTTCGTCACGGGTATCGAACTGTTCGTTGATGGCGGCAGAGCTCAGGTCTAACTGAAAGGGGCTCATGATGACTTCAAGACGTAAGTTCCTATCGGATGCTTTCGGAATCGCTCTCGTATCGGCTACGAATTGGCCAATCCGCGCTGACCAAGCCGGTTCGACTCAGGAAAAATCCAACGCCAGTGCGTCCAAAGCCGGACGCACAACTCAAAATACATCGCTGAAGTGGGACGTATTTCTGGCGGCCAGCATACCTGCCATCACCAGCGATTTGCCTCCAGGCGAGAAAGAGCGGCCATGGCCGCCCATTTCGTCAACACTTATTTCAGGGGAGCGCGACGCTGTCCTGGTCGACACCCCGATTACGGTCGAGCAGGCGCGCGCCCTGGCGAATTGGGTTGTGGCCAGCGGAAAGAATCTGACGACGATCTACGCCACCCATGGCCACGGCGATCATTTCTTTGGCACCAGCACAGTTCTGGAGCGCTTTCCAGCTGCCCGCTTTGTCGCGCGGCCGGAGGTGATTAAAGTTATGCGCCAGCAGGCATCGCCAGAGTCTCTCGCTACGTATTGGAGTCCGCGTTTCCCTGGCCAGATTTCCAGCCATCTTGCCATTGCCGAAGAGTTGGCCGGTAACGTCATTAACCTGGAAGGCCACGATTTAGTCAGCGTGCCGCTCGGATACACCGACACTGCCAGCACCACCTGCCTTCACGTTCCGTCCATCGGGTTGATCGCAGCGGGTGATGCCGCCTACAACGGCGATCATCTGCATCTGTCAGAGTCGCCCGATCAGCAGAAACGCCAAGAGTGGATTGCTGCCCTCGATAAAATGGAGTCGCTTAAGCCACGCGCAGTGATCGCCGGGCACAAGCGCGTCGGGAACGATGATAGCCCTCGGATCCTTGGAGAAACCCGGAAATATATCCGCGATTTCGAGCGCCTGGCCATGCAGACGACCACCGCGCAGGAACTATATGACGAAATGCTCAAGCTGTACCCCGATTGGATCAATCGAGGTGCGCTCTGGACTTCAGTACGTGCCATAAAAACGTAATCCATTCTGTCGGGGCCCTCGCGCACAATGTAGACCTTTTAAGGTGGAACTAGCGAGCCTATGAAGATCGCAATCCTGGATGATTATCAAAATGTTGCGCTAAAAATGGCAAATTGGTCGGCTCTTTCCGGGCGCGCGGAGATCACTGTCTTTAACGACCACCTTGCAGACCCATCCGCTCTTGTCCAGAGGCTTCTGCCGTTCGACGTCGTTTGCGTAATGCGGGAGCGGACTCCATTGCCGCGAGAGGTTCTTCAACGTCTTCCGCGGTTAAAGCTGATTGCCTCAACCGGCTCGCGTAACGCTTCGATTGATATGGGAGCGGCGAAAGAACTCGGGATCACCGTGGCCGCAACGGGGTACAGATCTTCGCCCACAATTGAACTGACCTGGGCGCTTATTCTTGCAAGCTTGCGCGGCATCGTTCACGAAAACAATTCGGTCCGCAACGGCACCTGGCAGAAATCAGTCGGCCAGGATCTTAGCGGCAAGACTTTGGGAGTAGTGGGGCTTGGCAAAATCGGCGGGCAGGTCGCGCGGATTGGTCTTGCCTTCGGTATGAAAATCATCGCCTGGAGCCAGAACATGACTTCAGAGATTGCGGAAGCGGCGGGAGCCAAACTGGTTTCTAAAGAGGAACTGTTCAGCCAGGCGGACATAGTTACCATCCACCTCATCTTGAGTGGGCGCACCACGGGGCTTGTCGGAGCTGCAGAGCTTGCACTGATGAAGCCGACTTCCCGTTTGATCAATACGTCGCGCGGGCCGATTGTCGATGAGCCATCGCTGATCAAAGCGTTGCGGTCGCACGCAATAGCGGGAGCCGCGATCGACGTCTTCGAGGAAGAACCGCTACCAGCAAATCATGCGTTCCGATCGATGGACAACGTGCTAGCGACTCCGCATATCGGATACGTTTCGGAAAGTCTCTATCGAACATTTTATGGAGACTCTCTGGCCAATATCACTGCCTGGCTCGATAGCCAGGACAAGACAGTTCCGACACAGTAAGGCCCCCAAAATGGACCAAATGCTGGTTTTGCGAGCCGTAAACGTTTTAGAATCAATCAAGCGCCCGTAGCTCAGTTGGATAGAGCGTCTGCCTTCTAAGCAGAGGGTCGGGAGTTCGAATCTCCCCGGGCGCGCCATTTTGCCAACGAATTCGATAGTTCATTGCGAGCGGTTGGCTTGGTTCGTCTATCGGTTTACCGTAGGTTTACCGGCCGCACCCCCCCGGATCGGGGCTTAACTGCCGAGGCGATCTTTCACTGCTGCGAATAGCCACGTTGCCTAGTCTTTGTGTTCTCGCGTTCGGGAACCCAAGCAGTTCACTTGCTCGAAGCCCGAGCGACGCGTCAACCATCGACATTGTCCGGCTGTCTTCATCGAGATGCGCCCAGAGACTTGATTTTTCCCTTTCCAGAGTAAACGGGCATTGAGCCATCGTAAAGAATATAGACCCCTTGGTCGCCTTGCGGACTCTTGCTGCCAGGAATTCGTTTGATATTTTTCAGGTTGCGCGCCCACATCTCCCCAAATTCGCAAACAAGTGGCACCGTGAGTCTCCTATTTCAATTGTTTCGGACAGAGGGTCTTCCCATACTTGACGCACTGCCAGACAGAACGGAACATGGTTGCAATCCGAAAGAGATTGTCCAACGAAATCCCGCCTTCTTGCCAACAGCCGGTACTGGGCTGGAGGACAAAATCTTCTCAACAGACGAAGCGCCGCTTCGGCCCCACATCATGGGTTCCATTGGCAAAGGACGTGATTCACATCTCCGTCGGAGTCTGAGGGAACACGGGGCGGTGATCGAGCTCCCTTCTGGGCTGAAGGATATGCGTAAGAACCGCTGAAAGGTCACTTGAGCCGTCTTGGGCCCGAGGTTGTTTCCGGGTCGACTCCGGCAGAGGCAACCACGGTCACGGGAGTGAGTGGCATGGCGGTGCGCGGCCAATCAGTGGCCCATTTCCCTGCGTACCAGGCGAGTGCAGCACCTAGAACAAGTAGCGCCAACACGACGAACAAGATACTAAAGAATAGCCAGCAGGCCAAAATTTCCCGGACACGGTAGAAATATAGGCTAAGTCCCAGAACCAACCCAAACAACTGTGACACACGATGACTTTCTCGAAGTTGAAGCACAGCGCCCTCTATCCTATTTAGTTTGCGACGGATGCCTGTTTTCCAGGGTTCAGATGAGGAGAACGGCGAGAAGAGGGATATCGTCCGGCCCAGACTTGCATCGCGGCTAATGTCGATCTTCTTCGCCGTCTATGCTCGCATCCTACAAGCCGGGAAGACCAATAGCTGTCCTCTATTGGACAGTCCTGCGAGGAATCTTCCTGTCAAGCCAGCAACACATTTCCAAAGTTGGTTGCCTTATAGTCAGAATTCGCTGCTGCCGGAAGAGAGCGCTGTTCAAAACAAGTGAAATCCAACTTCAGAGAGGATTCGGGGGCAGGTCAGCTCCCCCGAATCCTTGCTCTACGACGTCATCTTTTTGGTTTTTTCGTGGCTGGAGGCTTTTTTTCTCCACCCTTGGTGTTAATCAGCGCCAGGTAATCTTTCGCGTTAAACGGATACCCGCGAACGGACTGCTGTCCGGTGGTACTCAAGGTGACGTCCACGCGCCGATTGTTGGCCAGAACCAACACCTGCAGATTATTGAGCATTTGTTGCCGGTCGGCCGGACTCAATTCCGTATTTTGCGCTATCTGCTCTTTTACTTGTTCTGTAGTCAGGTTATCGTCCTTGCCAAAAGAACGCGTCTCAATGTGGTCCGCAGGGACGCCGTGTTCCACCAGGAAGTTCTTGGTGCGATCCACACGACGCTCCGTAAGGCCCTTGTTGTATTCCTCGGAGCCGCGTGGGTCGGCGTGGCCACCGAGAATCAAGTGCGCCTCCGGTCTGTATTTCAAATAATTCCTATAATCTTTGGCAAGGGCTTCCAAGATATCGGCTTGGCTGTCGAGCAGGCCACCTCCTGGATTCTCTGCTGTTGGCCGAGCGGTTTGAAAGTAGATGCTGTGGAGGGCAAGCCTGGCTTCCAACTGCTTTATTTCCGGCGCCGGAGCCGGAGGAGGCGGGGGAGCTTCCACGTTCACAGTGGTGGTGGAAGAAGCCGTGAGCGGTGGATTGCGGTCATCGTTGACGTTGCAAGTGACCGTGATGCGGCCCGGCTGTGCGCCTCTTGTACTCAACGTGGCGGTGTCACCGTTGCCGGAGATGTCTCCGGAGCTTGCGGTGTAGCTGTAAGCCAGCCTGCGCCCGTCTGGGCTGCTGGCGCGCGAGCTGATTGTAGAGTTCCCACCCATTCGAACGCTCGCCGGGTCTGCCAAGCATTCAATCACCGGTGGACGCGGCACTTTCACGGTGAACCTGGCGCTGCACGATGCCGTTCCATTCCTCCGGCCATCGCTCAAGTTGGCGGTAGCTTCATAAGCGCGTGGCTCCAGGCCAGTCGTGTCAATCTGGGTGGAAGCTTCGCTTCCAGATACTTTCACTCCCGTGCCGTTCCAGCTGTAGGTGACCGTACGCTTGGGGCTGAAATTAGAGCCACTAGCGGTCGCCGTGACTGGCTCGCCCGCAAAGACTTCGGTCGGCTGTACCGTACAAGCCGCGGTGGGTGATACGCGAGGCGCTTCGCCACCGAACATAAAATTGAGGCCGGTCTGAAGCCTTACGCCTCGGACGTCAGTAGACGGAATTCCCGGCGGACCGTACCGGTAACTCGACATCACATAGTCAGCCCTGATCACCCTGAGCGCCACATGCCTGAATAGGTTGACATCAAGACCGCCACCCAACATGAGCCCCACTTTGTCGATGTCATGGAAGGCATCCGGCATAAGGCGATGATCGCCCACCAGAACTTCAACAAACGGTGCAAAGTGTTCGTGGCGGAAGGTCACCTTGGGACCGAACGAGAGGTTGGAGAAAGCGGCGTCGTCAATTCTGTGAGGGAGCGTGGATTCACCACTGCCCCAATGGGTGCTGGTATCAAGCGTCAATCCAAACCAATTGTTGAAATTATAGGTTGCGCTGATGCCGATGCCGCGAGGGTTTGATTCCAGCCGGGTGCCCGGCAACGGGAGGAGCGCTCCCGGGAGCTGGCCATGGATATCCGCGTGGGGATAAAGGTAGGAGTATCCGCCGTAAAGCTCCCACTTGGGAGCAGGCTGGTCCTGAGCTGCGGCGAGGGCGGCAAACATACACTGAACTGCAATCATCGCCGTCAGCATTGCCAAAACCCGACCAGGATGGCTCTTTGATTGAGATGACATGCGAATATTCCTCCGAACTTTCACAACAAAAAATCGTGCTGACCGGTAGTGGATCAGACTCTAGCTGGGCCTCACTGCCGAATGCCTCATGGACAGGGAGGCACATTCACCGGATTGCCCTGCAAAGTGACTGCGCCCGTCCGGGCCAGCGCTCTGCCATTTAGCGTCGCGCCGGTGCCAAGCGTAATGGATGCCTGAGCCAATATGTTTCCTGCAAATATTGAGCTGGTTCCCAAGGTCGCCGAGCTGCCAATCTGCCAAGTTACGTTCTTAGCCTGGGCGCCACCGATCAGGATGACTCGGCTGTTAGGAACGACGCCCGTGGTCCCGGCGGCCGTGGTGAGTGCCGTGCCGATCTGGAAGATCCAGACTGCATTCGCATTGCCCGTCAGAGTGAGATCCCCGGTAATTCCCAGCGTGGTCGTTGCCTTATAGACACCCGCCGGAAGGGTCTGTCCTCCTATATCTGCGGTTAGGGCGGCCCCTCCTGCTGCTCCTGCGGCGTTGTTATAGGCCACGGTCAAGTCGCTCTGGGCTTGCTGGGCAACCGCATCGCCCCTGTGAAACGCGCCCGTTGTTGTCCCTGGCGGAAATCCAGTGATCGAAGCTGCCGGCCATATTCCGACATCTCCCCCCGTAATTGCGGTGGCGCCGGTACTGCTGACGACGGGCGTGGCACCCAGGATTCCAAATCCGCAAGCCGATCCCTGCCCTGGTGGAGGAACTGGCACACACACAGCGGATGTCGTGAATTTCCATACAAAATTGGCCGCCAATCTGTTGCCGAAGAGGTCCGTCGCCCCGGTGGTGATTGTGGCGGTAAAAACGGTGGTCGCCGCAAGAGCGGCTGAGGGCGTAAAGGTGGCAGTATTAGTCGACACAACGTAGGTGACGGCCCCAGCCACGCTCGTCCCGCCTGGACCGGTCAATGTAAACGTAGAGGCGTCGATCGTCGCGGGGTTCATCGCCTTACTGAATACCGCAGTGATGAGTACAGGGTTGGCGTTGGGGCAAACGCCTACATTGCCGTCCGGCGGAGTGACGAAAGTTACCGTCGGTAGAGTGAGGGGGTCGCCAGGGTTTGACGCATTCGAATTCTTGTCCGAGTCGCCGCATCCGGCTATTACGACGGCCAGCAGGAACGCCGGGATCCAAACTTTTCTGAAATTCGAATTGCGCATTAGCTTCTCCTCTGTACACACTTGCAAGGCGATCCGTGCCGAGCCGCGATAGCAATCTACGGACTTTCAGATTCGCTGTCTGTGTAGTTTTGAACAGCGTCCTAAAAACATCGTGTTCCCTTTTGTACAGCCTTAGGAGGACTCTCCTTGTTAGAGTTGCAGCGGGCGTGGAGTAGCTAAGTACATTTAAGAGATGGCGCTCCCCTTGAATATGAAACCAAAAAGAATAAAGAAGAATGGAACTGCCGGAGCGTTTGATCCGCAGGTGTTCCTCGATACCGCCGGAGTCGCGAGAAAAGTTGCGGACTTTCGCAGGGGCGAATCGATTTACTCTCAAGGTGAGGCTGCGGATGCTGTCATGTATGTCCAGAAGGGTGGCGTGAAATTCTCCGTCGTAAATGGATCCGGAAAAGAGGCGGTAGTCGCAATGTTTGGCCCGACTGATTTTTTTGGCGAGGGCTGCATGGCCGGCCAGACGGTGCGGATGGGGACAGCTACAGCCATGACGCCAACAACACTTCTGGTCATGGAGAAGAACGAGTTGCTACGCGTGCTCCACGCAGAGCATGGCTTATCCGATCATTTCATCAGGTACATGCTCGCGCATAACATCCAGGTAGAAGAGGATCTGATGGATCAACTCTTCAACTCGAGCGAAAAACGCTTGGCGCGTACACTTTTGCTTCTCGCACGATATGGAAAACAAGATCAGCCGGTCCGCATATTGCCAAAGGTCTCCCAAGAAACTCTCGCGAGCATGATCGGAACCACCCGATCGCGCGTGAATTTCTTCATGAACAAATTTCGAAAACTTGGCTTCATCGAATACAACGGCAAAATCAAAGTAAACAAGTCATTGTTGACGGTCGTCTTACACGAGTAACGGTAGGAACCGCTGCGGCTCACCAGGATGCGCCGAGGAATAGGCAGACAAGTCCAGCAGTCAAAGCACATCCTACGCGAATGGTTCAGGTGTAATCACGCGGTGAATGCTCCGCACTCATGGATTCACGGGGAATTGAATGTCGATTACGAAAATCGAGTCGCTCACAGAATCCGCAGGGTTGATTGAAGTTCAATCGCTTGTATTGGAGGAGAAAACCGTCAGTCTGACACCGCCCCCGTCGCATACGGCTCTTCCCAACCGAATCGCCATCGTGGGAAATTATCTTCCAAGGCGCTGCGGAATCGCCACATTCACAACCGACCTGTGCGATGCCTTGCACGCGGAATACGGGACGACGGAGCTGCTGGCGCTACCGGTTAATGATTCCGAAGAAGGTTACGACTATCCCGCCAGAGTGCGATTCGAACTCTCCGAGGACAACCTCGCCTCGTACAGGCAAGCGGCGGACTTTCTCAATTTCAGTAATATCGACCTGGTCTGCCTCCAACACGAATATGGGATCTTTGGTGGACGCGCGGGCGGGCATATCCTCGAGCTCCTGCGTCGCCTGAGAATGCCTTTCGTAACTACCCTGCACACTGTGCTTCGAGAGCCGAGTCTTGACCAACGCGCGGTCATGGAGGAAATCGTCACTCTTTCCGACCGCCTGATCGTCATGAGCCAGCAGTCCGTTGAAATCCTCCAGGAGGTTTTTTGTGTTCCGGCTGAAAAGATCGATTTGATTCCTCATGGGATCCCCGATTTGCCTTTCACCGACCCCAGCTTTTACAAAGATGCGTTTGGCACAGAAGGAAAAGAAGTCTTGCTCACGTTTGGCCTGCTCTCGCCCAATAAGGGCATTGAAAACGTCATCAAGGCCCTTCCCAAGATCCTCGCACGGCACAACAACGTTGTATACATGGTGTCGGGCGTCACTCACCCGCACATCTTGCGTCGCGAGGGCGACAAGTACCGCGATTATCTGCAGAACCTAGCCAAGGACCTTGGTGTTCAAGCTAGCGTCATCTTCCGCAATCGTTTCGTCAGTCCGCAAGAACTGGTCGAATTGATTGGCGCCGCCGACATCTACATCACCCCCTACAAGCACAAGGCTCAAGTCGTTTCCGGCACGCTGGCCTATGCTTTGAGCGCCGGCAAAGCCATCATTTCGACGCCATACCTGCACGCGATTGAACTCCTGGACGCGGAGCGCGGCGTGCTTGTTCCTTTTGATGATCCTGAGGCGATCTTCGCAAAAACAGTTGAACTTCTGGACAACGTCACGGCACGCCATGCCATGCGTAAGCGGGCCTACCTTTATGCCAGAGACATGGTCTGGAATCGCGTAGCCCAGAAATATATGGAGTGCTTTGAGCGCATCTACAACGAACGATTGCGAAATCCACGCGCGACCTTCTCCGCGCAGAACACTGAAAAACATTTCGACCGCCTTCCCTCCATAAAACTCGATCACCTCCTGCGCATGACAGACTCCACGGGAATGATTGAGCACGCGGTTTTCGTGATTCCAAATTATCCCGAAGGCTACTCGACCGACGACAACGCCAGGGCGTTGATCGTCGCAATTCTCTTGGAGCCCTTCGGGGCCATCGAACCAAGACGCGGCGCCGATTTGGCATCCCGCTATTTAGCGTTCCTGTGGTTTGCTTTTGATCCCCGCACGAAGCGGTTCAGAAACTGTTTGAGTTACGAACGCCAGTGGCAGGAGGCGGAGGGATCAGAAGACAGTCACGGGCGCGCCCTGTGGGGATTGGGGACCGTTCTCGGCAGATCCAAAGATGCGGGATTGCGCGGAGCTGCGGGCCGCATGTTTGAACTTGCTGTGCCCGCAGCTCTGGAATTCAAGAGTCCCCGCGCCTGCGCTTTTGCCTTGCTCGGCGTCCTGGAGTACCTCGATTCCTTCCCTGGAGACCGCGCCGCTCTCGGCGCCTCCGATGATTTGGCAAATCGATTGCTGAATTTCTACCGTGCGACCCGCTCCGATGATTGGAAGTGGTTTGAAGATGGGCTGGCCTATTCCAATGGCCGCTTGCCACAAGCCCTATTGCGAGCTGGTGTGCGCGCGGGCAACGAAGAAATGGTTGCCGCCGGTCTCGAAGCTCTGGATTGGCTCGTCGCCTTGCAACGTTGCGAAGTAAAAGGCCATTTCGTGCCGATTGGAACGCAAGGCTTCCATTCCAAGACCACCGAGAGGGCGCGCTTCGACCAGCAGCCCGTAGAAGCCTGCGCCGTCGTCTCCGCCTGCTTGCAGGCTTATCGCGCAACCGGGAAGGGCCGTTGGCGCAAGGAAGCCTGGTCCGCATTCAATTGGTTCTTGGGTGACAACGATCTTCAAATCGCACTGTACGATTCCACTACCGGCGGTTGTCGAGACGGCTTGCACCCCGACCGTGCCAATGAAAATCAGGGAGCAGAATCCACCTTGTCCTTTCTAATGGCGCTTCTGGAAATGCGCAAGTTGGAAGAAGCGGACGGCACTGAGAACAAGCTCTAACAAGCAGACCGGTACTCCTTAGCGTATGCAGAATCTCGAGGTCCAATCCATGAGTGTCGTGAAATCCGCCATTAAAGCAACGATGCAACAATACGAGACGCTGTTTAGCCGGCACTCTGGCAATCCCATCTTGACGGGCAAGGATTGGCCCTATTCCATCAACAGCGTCTTCAACGCCGGCGCAACCCTACTGGCGGATGGTTCAACTCTGCTGCTTTGCCGTGTGGAGGATCGCCGCGGACTCTCGCACTTGTGCGCCGCCCGTTCGGTGAACGGCGTCGATGATTGGCGAATCGACCGTGAACCGACACTTCTGCCCAATCCGGAGCAATTCCCCGAGGAAGTGTGGGGTATTGAAGATTCACGCATTACCTACGTGCCTGAACTCAAGAAATTCGCGGTGGCTTACACCTCCTATTCTCGCGGTGGTCCCGGAGTGTCTTTGGCGCTCACCGAGGATTTTCGCAGCTTCGAAAGACTCGGCGTCGTCATGCCGCCGGACGACAAGGATGCAGCGCTTCTGCCGCACAGGATTAATGGCTTCTGGGCTTTGATCCATCGGCCTATGACTCCGCTCGGTGCTCACGTCTGGATCTCCTACTCTCCTGACCTCCGGCACTGGGGAAATCACAAGCTCATGCTGGAAGCTCGCCGTGGCGCCTGGTGGGATGCAAACAAAATTGGCATGTCCCCTCCCCCCATCGAAACATCCAGGGGTTGGCTCATGATCTATCATGGCGTCCGCAGGACTCCTTCGAGTTCCATCTACCGGCTGGGACTGGCGCTCTTCGATCTCGAACAACCGGATAAGTGTCTGGTCCGCGGGGACTCTTGGATGTTTGCACCCGAGGCGGAATACGAGCGTCATGGCGATGTCCAGGATGTTGTCTTTCCCTGTGGTTATACAGTGGCCGCCGACGCTGACACGATCAATCTCTATTACGGAGCCGCCGATTCCAGTATTGCTCTGGCGCGCGGCAGCATCCGCTCTCTCTTGAGCTGGCTCGATGCCAACGGCCACTCGGAACACAGCAGCGACCGGCGACACAAATAATCCCTTCACAACTTTGTGGCGGCATTTCTGGTTCTCTTCATGCGTTTCGGTCTGGAACCGGTTTAGCGATTGAGAACGCTTCCGCCAGGCCTCATTTCCTCGCGAGCTGTTCCCGCGGCATCCGAGCGACTTCACGGGCGCGCACGATGAAGCGTTTCGGCGCCGGGCCAACATAGAAGAACGGGAAGCACGTAACCAACGTCAGATCGTGACCGCTTGATGTTTCTAATACTTGAATGTCAGCGGGGGCGACGATTTGGATGGACTGCACTAAGTACTCGAGATTGTGCTCCGGGGTTTTAACCCGAATTTCGTCACCAACTTGAATATTGCGCAACGGACGAAACAGGGTGTCCCGGTGACCCGCCAGTGCGACATTGCCCCATTCGCCGGGCAGCGCCGATTTCGCCAAATGACCCACAGCATGCCGCAGGTTCGCGGCAGAGTCCCCTTGCACGACCATGGCGCTCAGCCCAAGCCGCGGCACTTCTATTTCTCCGATGACCTCGCCTTCTACCAGGAGATGCGGCTCCACAAGGCGGCTTGCCTGCTCGAACTTCTTCATTTCAAGGGCTTGATACGCATTTGAATCCGCGAAGACGAAGCCGGCATAGCCTAGAGCGAAAACACCGAAGGTGAGAAAGCAGTAGCAAGCGCCTCGCAGAATGTAACTCCGCGTTCGCGAGGCCGACTTCCTTGATGGTTGCAACAACGAATTTATCTCCTCGCCGCTCCCGACTGGAGCGTAGGGGATTTCTCTGCCGCGAGTGAATAACCTGGCCGGGTCCGTACGTGCAAGCTGCCATGGCCTCGCGAAGAGACCTTAACTTCGATTTTTCGAAAAGCATCTGCGCGCTGCACGTTCTGCGGCGCATAGCCAAGCGTGTATTGCTCGCGTAGATCCCGCGCGATCGCTGCCGATACCTCAGCGACGCTTTCCCCTTCTCGCGGGAAGTACGCGATTCCTCCCGTATCTTTGCAAAGACGCCGCAGGAGCCCGGGATTTTCTTCTTTGTCATCTGCCCCGACCAGGCCGATGGCGTAAATCATGGTCTGCGATTGCCTCGCCTGCGCAAGCACTTGCGAATACTTCAGATGGCTGGCGTTGTCTCCGCCGTCGCTGATGAGGATCAGTGCCTTCTTCCCTAAATGCCCATACCTCATATGATTTAGCCCCTCGCTTACGGCATCGTAGAGCGCCGTTCGTCCGCGCGCTGTCACCGCTGCCAGGGCTTTCTCGAGCTCCTTCGGGTCACTCGAAAACGCCTTTCCATCCATAAGTTCGATCAAAACGTCATCATTGAAATCGACGACGAACATTTCGTCTCGCGGATTGCTCGAATGGGCGAAGGAGTAGACGGCGGCCACGACGTTACGGAGTTTGGGACCCATGCTTCTGCTGTGGTCCACTACCAGTCCCACGGTTACAGGAGTATCTTCCTCTTCGAAAACCGTGAGTTCTTGTATCTGTCGATCTTCATAAACGTGGAAATCTTGCCGCTTGAGACCTGCGACGAATATTCCCCGAGCGTCGGTAACATTGACAGGTAGCAGCACCAAGTTGGCGGTAACCGCAATTTTTGCCTGGGCTTCCCCACGAGTCGGTGAGCTTTCCGTCGCGAGGGACGGAAAGAATCCGAGCACGCTGACGAAAAACAGAAGAGGAGCAGCGAACAACTGCCCGTTGCACGGATGATGCCTGCCGGGACTTGGAGTGAGAAACACGAGAAGGCTTTCTCGCGACCCGGGACGTGACCTCGAGACCACGTCCGCGGTGCGGAGAGATGCGTTCGCTTACGAAGCGAGCTTGAGGAAAAGCTTCAGACCGAGCGCAATGCTGATGGACAATCCACCAAGCAGAGCGACTAGCGGCATGGAGCTCCCGGTTTGCGGTAGTTCCTCTGTTTCCTTGACTGCAACCGGCGCGGGAGTTGCTGGCGGAGTGGTTTGGATCACCGTGGCGACTTCAACTTCTTTCTGCTCGGGCGTGACGGCGACGATCGGAATCGTCCTGATCACGTTGTCGTCTAGATCGTCGACGGCGACGGCAGGAACTGCGACTTTCGCCACTTGAGCCAGTTGAATCGCGCGAACCTTGGGATAAACGAATTCCTGCCCGAAGTTGTCGCCGGGATAGAACCAGGCGCGCAACGCTTCCGGAGAATCGCCCGGTCTTTCAGTAAACTTCATGACGGTTTCGCCGGTCGGCTCCAAACGGTAGTTATTGATGGCCAGGATGGTGGCGATGATGTGGCTTCCGTCCGCGTTGAAGATCTGAACGATGTGGCGGTCGGAAGGAGAGTCCAACAACTGAAACGTGTACGTTCCGGCGGGAAGAACCTTCCCCGGTACTTCCACGGCCTGGCTGAAAGTGACAACGGTCTTCTTGTTCCATTCATCAGCGCGCGCGCCGGGAAGTAGCGTGACTCCCAAGAGCGCGACTGCTAGCAAACCAAATACTGCTTTGACATTTTTCATCCGAATTCCTCCTGAAACGATTTGCGACTTTGTGCTGCCTGCTTGTGTAGGACGAAGCCGAGACGATCTGATGTGCGGTGATGGGGCCTGCGCGAAAGTCTTTTTGTCTTTTCCTACGGGAGCATATTAGAACTTACTAATAAGAGAGTCTGTCCTCTTAGGCACACATTTGCATTTAATTTGGGTTTCCCTGCCAGAAACGCCGCGCGCGTCCTTGCTCAACCCCATGTGCAATTGGACGCGAATGCGAAAGCAGTGTCACTCTGCTGGGGCTGAAGCGAGAATTGGACTCGGGGTAACCAGCTTTAACTGGTCCAGAGACGCCAATACACTTTGCCAGCGAACATTATCCTTTTTCGTTTCAAGAGGGAGAGAGAGGTCAGAATAAAAATTCAGAATATTGTCGCGGAGGTTCGCTGACGTCAAATCAAACTTGCGGGCCGCAAGCTGGCCCAACAATTTCGCATAGGTGTCGTCTGTCAATGAGTATTCCGCGGCCTTGGTTTCTTTGCCAGTGTCAAAATCACAGTTGGGGAGGTCCAGCGAATTGGCACCAACCTGCCGCAGATAAATGCGGTACTGGTCCACCGTCGTATTGATGCTCTTGAAGTACAAATCCTCTGTCTGCGGCGTTGGGTTGTTGAACGCCAGCGCCTTGAATGGACCTATCTTGGGCATGTACCGCAACAGTACGGACCAAACGCGCGTTCCGAAATCCGGCTTTGTATAATCTTTACCCCACTCTTTCTCGTATTCGGAGCGCGACAAGCGATAGAGAAACTTCCTTTTCGCAAGATTCGGCGTTTCCTTCATCATGTCTTTTTTGTGAGTCCTAAGTGCGATCTGCGTCATCTGCGGGATCATGCGGCTGACTGCAAAGCGGTAGGAACCCACCGCGAGATCCTCATGGCTGAGCACGTCCTTCAACTCTACTCCGTAAACAATTGGAAAAGTCCGCTCCAGCAGCGGCTTGGACACCTGGAACCCGATGAAATCGTGATACTGCTGTGATGCATAGCGGTTCTTCGCCACTTGTACCATGTCGAACCCAAACTCGGTCTTCAGATGGGCGCCGTGGTCTTCGGCGTAACGTACGGAGTTGCCGAACTTCGCTCGCAGCTTGGGATATTGTATGGAGACGGATTGGTTGACCGCCGGATGGCCGGCGATATCCGAGGCGTAGTGCGCCAGCGCCCCCAGCGCGAACGCGAATTCGTTCGCATTTTGGCTCTGCGCGAGCAACTCTCGCACAAAGTCTCCGCTGCGGACGTAATGCACCAAATTGCTGAATTCCACGCTGCCAAACGGGTAGTAACCCAGGTCCTGGATGACGGCGCCGCCATAAGCGTAGCCGTGCGCCTCCTTGATTTGGTCTTCCGTGAGTGACGGGAATCGCTGCAGCAGAAGAGGCCGCAGTTCATCCGTCCACACCAGGTCTACGATCTCCTCGTGGGTCAGTACGGAATATGCGCGCAAAATACTGGCGCAGAATAGCAAGGCCATTAAGACTGCCGCCGCGCGCACGCTCCATCGGCCCCACCGGTTGAATCTGGTACTTTTCCAGGTTGTTCTCTTAATTTGGTGTTCTAAGTTCATATGCAATCTCCTTCGCTTCCCTCATCGCTCTTTGTAAAACGAAGGACTGACAAGGAATGTTTTCTTTTCCCCGCGCGCCTTTTGCTTGCGGCAATCTATTGCGTTCCACACTTTGGGAACGACATTTGTCAGCCAACTCGAATTCGCGAGAGAGAATGAAATAGTCCAAATACATTCAACAGCCACAACACCACGCCAATCACCACAACGGCGTTCAAGATCGACTTGATGCTGCCTGCCATGGGAATGAAACGATTCACAAGCCACAGCAGAACTCCAACAACGATGAGCGTTAGGAGTATCTGGAGGAGAGGCATACTTTCTTTACCTTTCTGTCTTTGCTGCGAGACACTGCTGCATTTGGCCCAACGAATTGCTGCGGGCTCTGCCTGGTGCGCAGAACAGATTGAATCGCTTCCATTCAAGGAGGGACTGGACTATCGACTCAAAAAGGCCGCGCGGCTTGCGTGTTGTTCCTCAGCGCTGCTGCGGGCCGCGGAAATCAGGCCGAAGACGATGGACTGGCCAACAAAAAACTCCTTTACTTCTGCGAGATAATTTTGTCCACCATTTTCCAGTACGTTTCTCAGACTCTGGCTACGCGGCGCGACGCAAAAACTTTTGAGGTACTTTCTTCGCAGCCTTGAACACGTGAATACGGACGGTCAGCCGCGTCGAAATGCGCCGTTTCCACACGCCCGGGGAATTCGTAGCCGCTTCATCAAGCCGAGCCAGACGATTGCAGTACTCCGCGGTACTCGCGACATCTTCGCGCTGCAGCTTCGGCAACCGAGGAAGAAATAAACTCCATAAGAACCGGCAAACAGAATTCATGTGCCCCCACGCTTCCGACACATCGGGCTCGAATTAGCATGGCGGATCTAACCGCGCGAGCCTGCGAACTGAATCCTGGACTCCCTTAACACGCATGTCTGTCCAGTTAAGGACAGTTTCGCAGTTTATTCGCGAAGTGAGATGCCTGTGGGCCGGAACGGATAACCGGACGCCACGAAACGCATGTGAGCGGCGCGGGTGCGACGTGCCCCGTGCACTTCGCAAAACCCAATCTGTGGACCGTCAGTCCCTTGCGCCACATTTGCTGCGATCTTGCTGCGGTCCGGTCTGGTGCCAAATTCGTTGAATCGAGGCCGGGAGTCAGGATACGATGCAAGTCCGAGGTCGAAATCGCAAATCAGACTTCAGGAGTCTCGCTATGACCGGCGCCAGGCCGAAAGTCGTTCGCTCGTCGCTCGCCAAGGCTCCCACAGGAATTAAGGGACTGGATGAAGTCACCGGAGGAGGCCTGCCCAAGGGCCGTGTCACCCTGGTATGTGGCAGCGCAGGATGTGGCAAGAGCTTATTCGCGATGGAATTCCTGGTACACGGCGCTGTTCGATACGGCGAGCCCGGCGTATGCATGGACTTCGAAGAAACCGAGGCGAAGCTAAGGGCCAACGTCGCATCGCTAGGTTTTGATTTGCGAGAACTTACCAAGCGCAAGAAGCTGTTGGTGGACTTTGTTTCGGTTGAGCGAAACAAGATCGCCGAGACCGGAGAATACAATCTTGATGGCCTCTTCATCCGTTTGGCCCACGCGGTCAAAGCGATTAAGGCCAAGCGCGTGGTCTTGGACAGCATCGAGGCCCTTTTTTCCGGATTAGTTGACTCCACGATTCTGCGCGCGGAACTCCGCCGGCTGTTTCATTGGCTGGAAGAGCACAAGCTAACCGCTGTCGTTACCGGGGAAGCCGGAGAACGGACGCTGACCCGTCATGGGCTCGAGGAATACATCGCCGATTGCGTGATCGCATTGGACCATCGGGTCACCGAACAGATTTCCACCCGGAGGCTGCGCGTCGTCAAATACCGGGGCACTTCCCACGGCACCGATGAGTATCCTTTCCTGATCGATCGCGAGGGCATCTCAGTGGTGCCGATTACTTCACTCGAACTCGCCCACAAAGCATCGACCGATCGCGTTTCAACAGGAATTCCCGCTTTGGACGATATGATGGAAGGTAAGGGATTCTTCCGTGGAAGCAGCGTGCTGGTATCAGGATCGTCGGGAACGGGCAAGTCCAGCTTGGCGGCAAGTTTCACCAGGGCCGCCTGCGCCCGGGGCGAGGTTTGTCTGTACTTCGCTTTTGAAGAATCTCCCAGCCAGATTCTGCGTAACATGCGCTCGGTTGGCATTAACCTGGAGCCGTGGATAAAAAAACGCATATTACACTTCCATGCGATGCGTCCAACTAGTATCGGCCTGGAAGCGCACTTGGCCGTTGTTCACAAATTGATCGAAAGATTCCAGCCTAAGGTCGTAGTCATCGACCCGATCACCAACCTGGTTTCCGACTCGGGCACGCATAGCATTAAGTCGATGCTCATGCGCCTGGTCGATTTTCTAAAAGTGGAACAGATCACCTCGATGTTCACAAATCTGACATTCTCAGGAGACCCCCAGGAGCGAACTGCGGCGGCTGTCTCCTCTCTCATGGACACCTGGATTGTGTTGCGGGATAGCAAACCCAATGGGCGACCGAGACGCGAGCTCTACGTCCTGAAGTCCCGCGGCATGGCGCATTCGCGTGAACCTCGCGAGCTAATCGTGAGTGACCGCGGCATCGAATTGGGCAAGGTTCTGAGGGATCACTCTCTAGCCACGCCCGTAAAAGGCCCAGGCGGAGTTGCGGTGCCTGAATAGCAAGTTTGGTCCATCTGGATCAGAAACCGAGCACCGACATGAAGCGTTCAACAAGCAAACGCCGCCCTGCTAAGACCAAGCGGGCTGACTTTTACAGGTTGCGGCTGTACATCGCCGGTCAAACTCCTAATTCGATTGCTGCCATCGGCAACCTCAAGAAGATTTGTGAGGACAAGCTGCGCGGCAAGTACCGCATCGAAGTGGTTGACTTGCTGAAAAAGCCGCAACTGGCCAAAGGTGACCAGATCATTGCCATTCCGACCCTGGTAAGAAGGCTCCCGCCGCCTGTCAAAAAAATCATTGGGAACCTCTCCAAGACCGAGAGTGTCATCGTGGGGTTGGATCTTAAACCTCTTCGCTGAAGCAAGGGCTCAAATAGCAGATGGCTAACAAGCGACCGCATTCCGATGGCCGGGTCCTCGAAAGTGGATCACCCGGCAAAGTCGCTGCCGCGCGAGCTGTTCGCGGAAGCCTCAGACCCTCTGCACGCAAACTCCCTTCCTCCACCCCACCGGATGAGCAATCCAAGCTCCTGGCCCGCTTAAAAGCTGCGGAGGCAACTCTGCGGGCCATACAGTCCGGCGAAGTGGATGCTTTCATGGTTTCCGGGCGTCGCGGAAAGCAGGTGGTGGCGCTGAAAGGCGGCGAACCCGCCTATCGCATGCTGGTGGAAGCCATGAGCGAAGGCGCGGCGACTCTGTCCCGGAATGGCGCCTTGCTCTATTGCAACCGCAGGTTTGCGGAACTGGTGCGCAGGCCACACGAGAAAATGATCGGCCTTGCGGTTCAGTCGCTGGTTGCCAAGACCGAGCGAGACAGATTTGCAGCCTTCCTTGCCGATGGTCAGAAGGCGGTTGTGAAGGGCGAATTCAACCTGCGTTACCGAGATGGGAGTCTGCTTCCGGTTCATGTGTCCCTTAACCGCTTTCCTGGATACCAGGGCCACGCTTTGGGCATGGTGATAACTGATCTGAGCGAGCAAAAGCGCAAGCAGGCCGACGAAATCAAACAAGCCGAAGTGACGCGTCGCCTCCTGATGGAACACATACTCTCCGCGCAAGAGGAGGAACGCCGCCGCATCGCGCGTGAATTGCATGACGAAGCCGGCCAATTGCTGACCTCTCTTTTGGTCGGCCTGCGTATCCTGGGAGATTCTCGCAGTCTGGCAGGTACGAAGGCCCAGGGACTTCGGCTCCGAAAAATCACTGCCCAGGCTCTCGATGAGGTCGGTCGGCTTGCTCGCGGGCTTCACCCATCGGTGCTGGACGACCATGGTCTGAGGGTCGCTCTAAGCCGTTACGTTGCCGAGTACATGAAGAGCTACAACATAGCGGTGAATCTCAAATGCAATGAACTTGACTCCCTCAGCCTGTCTTCAGCACTCCAGATCGGGTTGTATCGCATTGTTCAAGAAGCGCTGACCAACGTAGCCAGACATTCGGGAGCCAAGACAGTCAGCATTAAATTCACGCGTTCGGCCACAGCTTTGGATGTAGCGATCGCCGATGACGGATGCGGCTTTGACGCTAAGGCCGTGGCTGTTTCCTCCCACCGCCTGGGCATTCAAAGTATGCGAGAGAGAGTGGCGATGTTGGGTGGAACGGTCAGTTTTGCGTCTCGAAGCAGGGGAACCAAAATTTTGGTGCGAGTCCCTCTTGCAGAACAGCACCTCCAGCCGTCGGAGGAACGTAGGAATCTCTAAAATGGCGGCGCGAACACGCAAGATCAGAGTCATGATCGTGGACGATCACGCCATTCTCCGCGCTGGGCTAAGAATGCTCGTTGACGCCCAGGCCGATATGGAAGTTGTGTCGGAAGCCCCTGATGGAGAGAAGGTTGTTCAAGAGGTACGAGAATCAAAGCCGGATGTGACCTTGCTAGACCTCACCATGCCTCGGGTCGGGGGTATGAAAGCACTTCAGGAGATTGCCCGAAACTATCGCGAGACCCGGGTGCTCGTCCTCACGATGCACGATGACCCCGCATACCTGCGATCGGCTCTTGCCGCCGGCGCCTCTGGCTACCTGTTAAAAAGGGCAGTGGATGCGGAACTCATTTCCGCCATACGGGCGGTGCATCGTGGAGGGATCTTCGTGGACCCGCGTCTGGCCAGCATTCTTGTCCAGGACGTGCTGGCGAAGAAAGGTACAAAAACCGGGCCCACGCAGCCGGTAAACATCCTCAGTGACCGTGAGCTGCAGGTGCTGAAACTCGTGGCCCGAGGCTACAGCAGCGCACAAATAGCCAAACAGATTGCCGTGGGCGTGAAAACCGTCGAAACCTATCGTTCACGTTTTGCCGAGAAGCTCGGACTGCGTACGCGCAGTGATGTGATTCGTTTTGCCGTGCACATGGGTCTCTTGACACCAGAAACCCTGGAGAATGAGCCAGACCACTCGGCCTAATAGAGACTTGGGTTCAGCGCGCCCGTCTGCCTCGATAGGCAGTGCACGGCGATCTCTTGTCAGGTTTTCCCGGACAAAGCCCTTCATTATTAGTAGCATCCCCGATGCCGCTTGTTCCGTCCGCAGCACAGTATCGTTGGACCTGGGTCACGACCCGGTCAACCGTGAACGGAGAACAGAGCGATGGGAACGAAATCAAACACCTCCTCGACTGAGTCGAAATCGAGTTCAATCAAGCCTTCCCAGACTCGACGTATACGTGCCAAGGTTCGTCGCCCCCCGCCTCCAAAAGTAGATGCGCGAGCTCCTGCTTTCGACCTGCAAGTATTTCTCGACTCCGCCGGTCTGGGGAGGAAGGTAACAGAGTTTCGAGCAAAAGAAGCCATCTTCGCGCAGGGCGATCCCGCGAACAATGTCATGTACATTCAAAAAGGCGGTGTGCGGCTTAGTGTGGTCAGTGAGACCGGCAAAGAAGCCGTTGTAGCGACTCTCGGACCTGGTGATTTCTTGGGGGAAGGGTGCCTGGCCGGCCAATCCGTTCGCATGGCCACTGCGACCACCATTGCGCTCACCACCCTGCTGCTCATTGAGAAACACGAGATGATTCGGGTGCTCCACGAAGAGCACGAGTTCTCCGATCGCTTTCTGGCGTACACTCTGGCTCGAACCGTCCGAGTCGAAGAGGATCTGATAGATCAGCTCTTCAACTCCAGCGAAAAACGGCTGGCGCGCACTCTGCTGCTGTTAGCGCGGTACGGAACGCAGGACCAGCCTCAAAAGGTGATCGCCAACGTATCGCAAGAGATGCTCGGGGAAATGATTGGCACAACTCGTTCGCGCGTAAATTTTTTTATGAACAAATTCAGGAAGCTGGGCTTCATCGATTACAACGGCGAGATTCACGTCAACGAATCCCTTCTGAGTGTTGTCCTGCACGATTGAAGCAAGCCGCCATGTCCGCAGTTGCGCCGCTGAAACTCGCGTTCGTTGATTTCCTGCTGAGCTACCAATTACCGGGCCGCAAGGCTAGTTCCTGGAAGCCGACCATTCCGGCACGCGCTTTTGCGCTCCCTCATCTCTACGCACACCGCCATTGCCTTCAGGGCTTGCCTCATTGTGACGTTTGATCGCAATCGCAGCCAGGCACTTTGCCCGCTCGATCAATTGAACTTCCTCGGCGGTGGGGTCTCGTCGCACGCTGCTGTACATCTCCAGAAATCCAAGCAACTCGTCATTCTCCGTGGTAACGCCTTCGGCGCAAAAAGTATGCAAACCGAAACGCGCGGCGTTCATGGCGATGGCGGCAAGTCCGCTGGGGTCGTCATCTGGTAGGGTAACGAGCGAGACCACATTGGCAATCTGAAAATCGAGGGCGCTACAGATTTCATTCAGTACTCTCGGCAGGGGCGCATGACAGGAAATCGATTGAAGAAGTTGTTCCTCTCCCCTCAAAAAATACCGCGTCCTGTCGTCAGGACTACGACGTGGGTTGCGTTTTTGTGGCGTGGCGCCTGAACCGGAGTCATATTCGCTCATCTGAGCCTCCCCTCTTCTTCGGGCCATTTTCAGATCAAACTGGGCTCCGCCATCTTCCTGCCGCGTTGCGGGAGCGATGTTTTCGTGCCGCGCTCCCTCGGCCGATGAATGCGGACTTCTTTTGGGCCTGGCGCATCTTCCGGGCTAGCGTTCGTTGTGATCGTGGTCCGGATGACGGTGACGCCAGTTCCAATACGCATTTTGTTCTTTCACCTTCAATTCCACAAAGGGGTGATACTCTCTATGCCTTTCGCCAAGGTATACGCGGAAAGAACGGTCTTCGTTGTCATTCCAATTGTGATAATCCTTGTGTTGATGGTCATAGAAACGGTTGCGGTCATTGTCATCTCGACGGTGTTCTTCCTGACGCCCGCTGTCCTGAGGCTTGGCCCCGGCATTCATTACCGACGGCGCTGCCAATGCACCGGTAAGTACAACAAAGCTGAAAAAACACTTATATCCACTCTGCATTTCGTGTTCCTCCTGGCTCAAGAGTCCGGCCTCGGATTCCTTTGCCTGCAACGAGTATGTGGTGTCCGCCCTCGAGGCGATGTTCGATTCCGCACACTGGCTCGTACTATGCGGGTTCACTCTGGGGCAAAACAGACCTCTGCCTCCGGATAACGCAAGCGCCCATCAGATTTCCTGACCGGCTCGCGCAGCTTTCGACCGCTGGTCTTTCATCGCGTATAGGACTCTGTCCGCGGCATATAACAGCGTTCCAACGTTTTCCGCGTCCGTGGGATAGCTGGCGACTCCCACGCTGACTGAAAGTGCCGGTTCTTCGCTGTCCTTGGCAAGAAGCTCGCAGATTCGCCTCGCCACCAACGTAGACGCTGCCGCGCCCGTCTCCGGCAGGACCAGCGCAAATTCGTCCCCGCCTTGCCGCGCCGCCGTGTCTATGGACCGGCAGCAGTCCGAGAGTATCTGGGCCAGCCGGCAAAGCGCCCGGTTCCCCACCAGATGCCCGGATCGATCATTGATCGCTTTCAATCCGTCGAGATCGAGCAGCAGAAGCGAGAATTCCCGCCCTGTGCGCTTCGATCGGCAGATTTCGGCGTGCAATACCTCGAAGAGCTTCCCGTGGTTCGCCAGCCCCGTCAGCGAATCGCTCAAAGCCTCGCGGCGTAGATGATCCTCAAGTGCCCGCTGTTCCGTGACATCAACTGCGATGATTTCATAGCCGGTAAACATTCCACGATCGTCAAAGACGCCGCGGCCGCTCAGTCTTACCTTCAGACTCGTCCCGTTTTTCCGTTTCCACTCATTTTCGACGGGCTCGATTCTCACCGACTCCAGTGAGCTTCGTGTCGATAGTGCTCCGCGGCCCAGTTCAAAGGCGATTTCAGACGCGCGATCCGCTGCCAGTAATTCTTCTTTGCTTTCGTAGCCCAGCATCGTCAAGAGCGCCCTGTTGACGTCCAGGAACTTTCCTTGCCCATCGCACCGGCATATTCCGTACGCGGGATTCTCCACCAGCGCCTGGTACAGCGATTGCGAGTGTCGTAGGGCTTTCGCGGACTCTGCCAGCTCTACGCGCAACTTCTTCTCCTTCAAGACTCGCCGCACAGCCATCGGCAGTTGAGGCAGGTGCTCTCTTTCCACGTAATCCAAGTCTCTGTCAGCGGTGAGTTTCGCGATCGATTCAATTCCCATGGCGGTGGTCAGGAAGACCAGCGGGATTTCCTGCACAGTTTGATGAAGGAGCTGCAAGGCCTGCGGCCCTTTCCAACTCGGGCTGGGGTACTCCGCGATCACCACGTCATAAGATTGGGACCGGAGCTGCTGCGTACATTGCGCTAAGCTCAAAACGAAATCGGAATTGACCTGGAACTGCGCTCTCTTCAGCTCCTCCAGGCAGCTGTCCACTACGTCCGCGTCGCGGTGAACGAAAAGGACACTGAGTGGACGCCGCCTGTGAGTAGCCGTGCTCTCCGGCCGGAAATTCCTCGGAGCACACTGCAATTCGTTCTCAGCCAGACCTGACATGGCACCCCTCACCAACGGCCATCCGAGACCGTCCCAAGCGATTACGGGTAGTCGACTCAGAGGTCGACTCTCTCCTGCCCAACATAGGCCGGCATGAAAACGCCGTCTGTTCCATTTTGAACATTTGCCGTGTCACCTAGGCCCGAACCGACCATGGACGGCTTGCTCGGCGGCAAACTGTTGAGTTCACTTTGCGATGGTGACGAGGGGATCTCGGTGTTCAATTCGGGATAGCCCCCAGGTTTTCCGGTGGCCGAAGATTGTTTGGCAATGCAGACGCCACATCAGGAGAATCGCCGTGATAAGTTGCCCGCTATGCCACAGTAAACGAATTCATCGCTCAAAACGTAAAGGGATTATGGAGCAAGTAATTCTGGCCATGGTTTTTGTCAAGCCGTTTCGCTGTGAAAGATGCGATTACAGATTTCTCCGGCAGTCCTTCAACACAAATCACAATGCGTCCCGGCAGCAAGCCACGTCCTGATCTGGATCCGCTCTCGCTCGAATGCACACATTCAGTAGCACCGAGGCTGTCCACGGCTTTCTACAAAGACTTGTTCCCGGCCTTGCTCCTTGGTATGAGGTTGCAACCAGGCTTGCCGGAACCGGTAACTCTTGGTGATCTCGCGATTCCCAATCCCTTATCTTGATGCAGCGCGTATTCGGTTCCCGCTCAGCGTCACTCCACCGGTCAGCGCGAAGACTCGACCGGTAACACTGGCGCCGTTGGTGAGGGTGTCGCTGATGTTCGCGAATATGTTTCCTTCAAAGGTGGTTTTCGTACCAAGAGTCGCAGAACTGGTTACCTGCCAGAACACTTTTGCTGCCGTCGCACCGTTGGCAAGGACAACTGAGGAATTGCTCGCCGTCGTGAGCCCGCTCCCTATCTTAAAAACGTAGACTCCGGCGCCTTTGAGCGTGAGGGTTCCGGTTAATTGCGCCGTTGAATCAAAACAATAGACGCCCGGTGATAGCTCGACTGCACCGGGGCTGGTGCCTAAAGTCTTCCCGGTCAAGTTGGTTCCACAAGGTTGCGCGACTAGATTGCCGTACGCGGTATGCGCGGCAGCCTGAGCGGCCGTGGCCGCGGCATCGCCCGCGTGGACTGTTCCTCCGGTCACGCTCCCGGGCGGAAAGCCCGTGACCGCCGTACCTGGGCTCACACCCAAATCTCCGGTGATGATCGTCGGACCGATATTGGTCACCGTTGAGGCTCCCAGGACTGCGAAGCTCTGCGCAGAACCAAGTGGCGGCGCGGACTGCGCCCAGGCTAGGCTGCTCATACTCAGCATGCAAACCAACACCAGTTTTTTCATATCGACACCCTAATCGTCAGTTCCCCGCCCGCTTAGCCCTGAAGTGCCCGGAGGCGCGAAAAGGTCGCGCCTCCGAACACTTCTCAAGTTAATTGTGGTCCTTGTCCTTATCGTGGTCCCGGTCCTTGTCCTTGTCCTTATCCTTGTCCTTATCCTTATCCTTGTCCTTGTCCTTATCGTGGTCGCGGTCCTTATCCTTATCCCTATCATGATGATGTTTGTCATCATCATCCGCAGGGCAGCTTGCGACCCCCTGGGCCACCAGTGCGCAGGTACCGTGGATGTTGGTGCCAGTCAACGTCACGGCAACGTTTGCCAAGACACGTCCGATCAAGTTTCCACCCGTAATGGTGACGCTCCCCGCTGGGCCGCCTGCCAGAATGTTCCCTTGGAACACTGGCGGCAGCGTTGACGTCGACAATGTCGCGGCGGCGCCGACCACCCAAAACACGTTGCACGCCTGCGCGCCGTTGGCCATGACCACCTGGAACCCACTGCCCGTGAGGGCTGCCCCGACTTTGAAAATCCATATACCGTTCGGATTCGTGGACCCGTCGAGCGTCAATGTTGTGTCCGTGAACGTTACCGCCGCAGGGAAACAGTAGACACCCGGCGCGAGCGGCCCGAGCGCTGGCACATTGCCAGTGAAGGCAGCAGTTGCGATGGTCTGGGTACACGGCGTGAGCACGAGGGCGTCGTACGTGTTGAGGAAGGCAGCGTGTCCCAGGACTGCGGCCGCGTTGGTCGCAGGGGGTATCCCACCCGCGATCGTGCAGCCGGTGTTTGTGAACGGAACGGCGCTGCCGGGGGAGACGCCTACGTCTCCGGTGACCACGCCGGGCGCCGTACAGGTTACATTCGTGCCACCGAGGACCGCAAAGCTTGCGGCCGGGCCCAGTGGGGGCGCCTGCGCCCAAGCCAGGCTGCTCATACTCAATATGCAAATAACCAATACAATTCTTTTCATATCGAAGCTCCTTGGCTGGATTTCTCTTCATCGTCGCTGACAGTGTCGGACAAACATTTTCAGCGACGTTGAGCCTCCAAACCGGCGCGAATGCTAACAGCCGTCCAAACCCGCATCTATCTAACTTTGAACACCCTCGAAACAAACGGGCCACGGGTTCCCTGGCGGCCCGTTGTTCCTCGCCATCCTTGTGTATTGCACGCGCCTAATGTGTCCGTATTGGAACAGACCAGCGAATCCCGACCTAATCGCCTCATTCGGTTAGCGCTATCTGGTCCCCCAGCGAATAATCCGCCTCCATTATTCAGGCCGTTGCGAAAGGGACCCTGAAGAGGCGGAGTGTGTTCCTTCGCTGCAATGATGAACTAGTAAGAAATTTAAGAAGTATTCTTTCGCGAGAAATTCAATCTTGCGGATGGGGCTTGGCCAGGATTTTCAGAGCCGCCTCACGTACTTGGCGAACGCGCTCGCTCGCGGCGCCGTTCGGCCGCAATTTCAAATAAGCGTCTAGGTCCTGTAGTTCTACGCGATACTCTCGTTTGCTGGCGGCCACATTCGATAGCACAAGATAGGCGTCCGCGAAGTTAGGGTTGCGGAGAAGCGCCTCTTGCGCGCTCCTTTCTGCCTCGTCCGGCCGGTTGAGTAGCATGAGCGCGTTTGCCAGGCTTACGTGGCCTTCCGGTGCCGCATCCTCCACTTCCAGTCCCCTGCGAATTATTTTCTCCGCCTCGCCCGGTTTTCCCTCCTGGCACAGGAGGTAGCCAAATCCGAACTCTGCCCGCGCGTACCGCCCTCCACTCAAATCGATGGCCATTTGAAAGGCTTTCGTCGCTTGTTCATTATGACCCAGCTTCATCTCTGCCATCCCCATATGGTAGTAGGCCTCGAAGTATCCAGGAAACGCTTCCGTGGCCTTCGTGAAGTGGCTCAAGCTCCCAGCAAGATCACTCTTTGTCAGGCGTTCGAATCCCTTTTGCAATTCACTCCGCGCTTTTCCCGGGATCCTCAACTCCCGCACGGAAACCGTGTAGTCGCTTTGGCGAATGGCCCCCGATTTGGACCTTAGATACATTACCAGCTTCGAGGAAGGGCCATCGAGCTGGGCGCTGGCCTGAACCGCTTCGTAACCCGCTTCCTCGACCGCGACTTCGTACGTGCCCCGCGGAAGGCTCTGCACTCTGAACTGACCCTCAAAGTCC
>Ga0207015_1026_pt1 | contig 61291 bp, 52 predicted proteins | sample Alteio_BWMinCont_53_FD_153486 | JGI IMG/M metagenome (GOLD analysis project Ga0207015, IMG submission 153486) | Enriched cells from forest soil in Barre Woods Harvard Forest LTER site, Petersham, Massachusetts, United States -... | ecosystem: Environmental > Terrestrial > Soil > Temperate forest >...
GCCTACTATCCGGGAGGATATCGGGGAGGATATCGGGGAGACTCTCGCGGGAGCAATCCGGGAAGTTCCGCGCCGGACCGGTTTCGCGACACGGATCGCGTGCCGACGACAAGAGTTACGTATGCAGCGGATACCCCTTCGGGAGACATCCAACGAGCTAGCGCCGGCAATTACCGGCTCACCAATTCTGCCAGCGCGCCGCGCCCAGAATTGCTGAACGCGATGCGCGCATTGCGGGAAATGCCGCCGTATGCCCGGGAACGCGAGATCGATTCTGGCCGGTACAGCCACTTCTCGGCGCAAGAGCGGGAGTTGCTGAGAAAACTGGGCCGCTGACGCCTGTTCACCTGTTTCGGTCCAAAGAGCGGCCACACCAAGTCTTCAGACTGTAAGTATGTGCTACGCGCCGAAGTGTGCGCCGCCGACCTGCGGAATGGCGGCGATGGGGAGGTTGTTGCGGGGAATTTGGGTAAGACGGGCACGGCAGTCCCGTGCCCCTACAGGGGAAAGCGGGCCAGCATCACGGAAAAGCGGCGTCTGGCCGCCGCACTCCAAATGGTTAGTAGGCTAGGAGGTGTTTGACGGCGGCGGTGATGTGGTCGGTTTGGGGGAGGATTACGTCTTCTAGTTTGGGTTGGTAGGCGCAGAAGGTGTCCATGGCGGCGACGCGTTTTACGGGGGCGTCTAGTTCGTGGAAGAGTTCGTCGGCGATGCGGGCGGCGATTTCCGCGCCGTAGCCCCAGCTGAGCATGTCTTCGTAGGCGACGATGACGCGATGCGTCTTGGTGACGGTGGCGGCGATGGCCGGCCAGTCGTAGGGGGAGAGAGAGCGGAGGTCGATGATTTCGGCGGAGATGCCTTCGCGGCCGAGCTGAGCGGCGGCAACTTCAGCGCGATGGACCAGCGCGCCGAAAGTGATGATGCTGACGTCAGCGCCTTCTTTGACCAAGCGGGCTTTGCCGAAAGGCACGGTGTAGTCGGGGCCGGGATATTCTGAGCGATTGTAAGGCTGGCGGTAAAGATGTTTGTGCTCGAGGAACATGACCGGATCGTCGCAGCGGATGGCGGTGCGGAGGAGGCCGGCGACGTCGAGCGCGGTGGAAGGCATGACCACGCGCAAGCCAGGGCAATGCGTGAAAATCGATTCGCCGCTCTGGCTGTGGTAAACGGCGCCGCCGGTGAGATAGCCGCCGATGGCTACGCGAATTACGGCGGGAGATTTGAAATTGCCGCCGGAGCGCCAACGCATGACGCAAAGTTCATCGCGGATCTGCATCATGGCGGGCCAGATGTAATCGAAGAACTGAATTTCGGCGACGGGCTTTAGTCCGCGCGTGGCCATACCGATGGCGCGGCCGACAATACTGGCTTCGGCTAACGGCGTGTTGAAGACGCGGTCGGGGCCGTATTTGCGCTGCAGACCGGCGGTGGCTTTGAAGACGCCGCCCTTCCCTTTTACCTGCTTGAGATGATCTTCGCGGCTGGCGTCGGCGACGTCTTCGCCGAAGACGGTGATGCGATCGTCGCGGCCCATTTCGTCCATCAAAGTGGCGGAAACCATTTCGACCATGGTCTTGGGAGCGCCGGCGAGCTTGGGCTCCGATTCGAACGCGGAGGTCGTTGGATCAATTTCCGGCGAATAAATATTGGTGGTGATGGACTCGATGCTCGGCTCTTCGGCGGCTAAGGCCTGGTCGCCGGCTTCGCGGACTTCGCGGTCGACTTCGGCTTCGAGAGCTTCGATTTCCTTTTGGTCGAGGATGCCTTCGCGGACCAAATACAGCGCGAATTTGGCGATGGGATCGCGGCGAGCTTCTTCGTCGCGCTCGTCGGCGGATTTGTAGAGCTTTTCGTCGTCGGAGAGCGAGTGCGAGTAGGGGCGGGTGACGTGCGCGTGCACCAGCGCGGGGCCGCGGCGCTGGCGGCAATAGTCGATGGCCTCCTTGCAGACGGCATAGCTTTCGAGCGGATCGGTGCCGTCGCACTCGGCGATGTGCAAACCCGGGAAACCTTTTACCAGTTTGGAGATGCTGCCGCCGGCGGTCTGCACTTCGATGGGAACGGAGATGGCGTAACCGTTGTCTTCGATGAGATAGAAGAGCGGAAGTTTTTTGGCGCAAGCGGTGTTGAGCGATTCCCAGAATTCGCCTTCGCTGGTGGCGCCGTCGCCGGAGGAAACGTAGACGATTTCATCGCGCTGGTGATTGACATGATTGCCGAGCGGCGCTTTTTTGGCTTGGGCGAGAGCTTTGGGGTGGTCTTGATAGTAGAGCGTGGATTCGGCTGCGCCTACGGCTTGTACAAACTGCGTGCCGGTGCAACTGGATTTGCTGACGATATTCCACCCGGCGTGGCCCCAGTGAGAGGGCATCTGGCGGCCGCCGGAGGCAGGGTCGTCTTTTGCGCCTACGGCTTGCAACAGAGTTTCCAGGGGAGTAACGCCTAGCGTGAGGCAGAGGGCGCGATCGCGGTAATAAGGATAGATCCAGTCGACCCCGGGCTTGAGCAGAAGGGCCGCGGCGGTGGTCACAGCTTCGTGGCCGGCGCTGGAGATCTGAAAGTAGATTTTGTTCTGGCGCTTGAGCTGGATTTCCCGGTCGTCCAGGCGGCGGGAGAGAAACATGGTGCGGTAGATGCGGATCAGCGTGTCGCGGTCGAGGCCGTGGGTTTTGGTGTTGTCGAGCTTGGCCGTTTTGACGCGCGTTTGGACTGCCATTCAGGGGTTCCTCGCGATGAATTTTGCGGATTCTTCGCTCAGCGGAATCCCATTATACCGGAAAGGAACAAAAACCGCGCTGTGTGGAAAGAGCGGTTGGGCCATTCAGCGCAGTTATGACTTGGCAGGACGGTTCTGGCAAAGGCTGCGGGCCCGAAATCGTCAGGCCAATTTGGTTTTTGGGCGAATCAGGCCAGATTTTCGAAACGGGTGTTGGCTTCGTCGAAGGCGGCATCGCCTTGATGGATGACTCGGGGCGAGGCGGCCTTGAAGGGCTCTTCGGTCGGGAGGCGGTCGATCCAGCGCTGGTAGGTTAGTTTTTCGTGGCCGGAGAAATACAGGCGGACGAGAAGCTTGGTGTTTCCGGTGGGCTCGACGTCGGCGGCGTCATCCTCTTCTTTGGCGCTTTTGGCGGAGGATTTGGCTTTGGCTGATTTTTTGGCGGGCGTGGCTTTGGATTTGGATGATTTTGATGCGGGCTTTTCGTCGGCTACGGCAGATTCGGAAGCGGCTGCGGCATCGGCAGCGGGTTCTTCGCGTTCGAATTTGTAGAGGAGCTTTTTGTCCAGGCGAAAGGCTTGCTTCCAGCTTTCCAGTTTGTGGCGGGCTTGCTGCGCGGCTCCTTCGTTGGAGCCGAAATCGAAAATCAGAAAGGAATTGTGCATAGGAGGAGTCTGCGATGCGCGGTTCGGCAAGTCAAGAACGGGAGGCCGCCCTAGCACGCGGTTAAGCCGTGCGAGAACGTTTAAGGCCTCGCGAACAGCACAATCGCGAGCATGGTCAAGATATAGCCTAGAACCGACGTCGGGAAGCGCTCAAACCGCTCGCGCCCGGCTTTTTCGGCGAGCAGATCAAACACTGGAGCCAGTACGAGAAGCAGTAGAAACACAACAGCGTCAAATCTAGTCCACGTACTAAAAGTGCGCCAGCGAAGGATTACTGCCGGGAAAGCCATGAGGATCGCGATCACGGCGAATGACACAACCGTGATTCGCCTCACATTTCTCTTGAGGTTGTTTTCAAATTGCTGTGCCGCTAACTCTTGGTCCATGTTCGTCTACCTATCGAGAGTATACATACTTTGGATCGAACAGCCCTCACAAATCGGGCGAGTACTTGGACAATGAGCGGCCGGCCGGTATACCCGCGACGCTGCGGCGGATATTATTCGTATTTTGGCGTATGATACTTTGATTGGATCGATGTCGTCCTCGCGTCACAACTTATTGCGGTGTCTTGGTGCTTACGCTTGCTTGCTGGCGGTGATGGCGATTTATGCGCCGCAAGGGATGATTGCGTGGTGGGCTGGAACTGGCGCGTGCTGCAAGTCAGACTACTGCCCAATCCATGTGCATCATTCTTCGAAGGCTTCGAACGCGCCTGCCGCCGCTGCCGAGCATGACGGAATGAATTGCGAGCATGAAGCGGCTGGCAAGGCTGGCATGGCGGCTTGCACGATGAATTGCTGCCATGACACGGAGAGAGTGCTGACCGCTCCGGTGATCTTCTTGCCGAATGCGGCAGATGGGCCGGCCGTAATATTCTTGGTGGCACGCGTTGCGGAAGCGCGGCCTGCGATACACGAACAGCTCGGCAGCAAACCTCTTGCACCCCCTCCTCGGTTCTTAGCGGTAGCGTAGTCGCTTTCCACTCCCAGTTGAATTGATCCACTCAGGCCGCGGCTAGAGCGCCGCGCATAAGTTCTTCCATGAGGAAAACATGAGGTTCCACAATCGGAGTTGGTTTTTGGTCTTGCTGGCGCTGGCGTTTGCGGGAGCCGGATTTGCCACGGTGTTCGGCACGGTGCGCGGGATTGTGCACGATCCGCAGCACCGGCCGGTCAGCGGCGCGGACATCGTCTTGAAGAGCAAGACTTCGGATTATGTGCAGAGTACCAAGACAGATGTTGAGGGGCAGTTTCATTTCGACGCGGTGCCGCTGGGGCAGTACACCCTTAGCGTTTCCGATGCGAGCTTTGCGGCAGCGGAGCAAATGCTGACGGTTTTGTCCGGAACGGCGCCAGTGGTGCATTTCGAGCTGCGGGTGGCTGCACAGAACGAGACGGTAACAGTGTCGGCGGACGCGGGCGTAGCGCAAGCCGAGTCCATGACCACGACCAGCCTGGTGGAGCGGGAAGACATTCAGAAAACGCCGGGAGCTTCGCTGGCCAACAGCTTGACCATGATCACGAATTACGTGCCCGGGGCGTACATCACGCACGATCAACTGCACGTGCGCGGCGGGCATCAGGTGAGTTGGCTACTGGACGGCGTGCCGATTCCGAATACGAATATCGCCAGCAATCTGGGGCCGCAGATCGATCCGAAAGACATCGACGTTCTGGAGATACAGCGCGGAAGCTACGCCGCCGACTTTGGCGACCGCACGTACGGCGTCTTCAACGTGGCGCCGCGCACCGGGTTTGAGCGAAACAACCAGGCGGAGCTGACGTCGTCCTTCGGAAATTTCTTCCAGACCGACAATCAGTTCAATCTTGGCGGACACACGGAGAAGTTTGCGTACTACGGGAGCGTAACTGGCTATCGATCGAACCTGGGGCTGCAAACGCCGACGTCCGCGGTGATTCACGACGCGGACAATGGATACGGCGGCTTCGGGTCGCTGATTTACAATCTGGATTCGAAAGATCAGCTGCGGTTCGTAGCGCAGGTTCGCCGCGACTTCTATCAGGTGCCGTTCGACCCGAACGATCCGAACACGGCAGGGACGTTTCAGCACGACGCCAATCGAGAGAGCGATGCCTTCGCGACGTTTTCGTGGGTGCGTACGCTAAACCCGGGGCTGGTTCTTACGGTATCGCCTTTCTTTCACCGGAACCGCGCGGCTTACGAAAGCAGCGCGTTCGACACACTGGCCACCACCGATGATCGCACCTCCAAGTACGAAGGCGGGCAGGCCACGCTGGCGTGGGTACGCGGGAGGAACAACGCGCGAGTGGGCCTTTACGGATTCGCGCAGCAAGACGATCAGCTCTTCGGTTTTGACGACCATACCGCGGCGCCGTTTTCGACACCCGCATCCGGCTCAGGAGGGTTGCTCGCGGCATTCCTGGAAGACCAGTTCCGGGTCGCCTCGTGGCTGACGGTTAACGCCGGGCTGCGGCAGACGCACTTTTCCGGAGGCGTGGTCGAGAATTCGACGGCGCCCCGCACCGGTATTTCGCTGCGCGTGCCGAAGCTGCATTGGACCTTCCGCGGATTTTACGGGCAGTTCTACCAAGCGCCGCCGTTGCTCACGGTAACCGGGCCGCTGCTGCAATTCGTGAGCAATGCGAATCTCGCTTTCATCCCGCTGCATGGCGAGCGCGATGAAGAGGCCCAGGTCGGCGTGACCATTCCGGTGCGCAGCTGGGTGCTGGATGTGGACACGTTCCAGACTCGGGCGCGAAACTACTTTGACCATAGCTGCATCAACAGCTCGGGGTTCTGCTTTCCCGTGACCATCGACAAGGCCTTGATTCGCGGCTGGGAGCTGACGCTGCGGTCGCCGCGGCTCTGGCAACGCGGGCAATTCTACTTGACCTATTCGAACCAGATCGCCCAGGGCTTCGGTGGAGTGAACGGAGGGCTCACCGATTTTTCACCGCCGCAGGGAGAATTTTTCCTGCTCGATCATGATCAGCGTCATACGCTGCATTTAGGCGGAAATTACAACCTGCCGTGGCACGCCTACGCGTCGACGGATGTTTATTACGCTTCCGGATTCAGCAACAGCGATCCGAACATTCCGGGCGATCATTTGAGCGCGCATACCACGTTCGACGCAACGCTCGGGAAGGAATTTGGAGAACGTTTTTCGCTTTCCGTGACGGGGGTCAATGTGGCTAACCGGCGCGTGCTGCTGGACAACAGCCAGACGTTTGGAGGCACGCACTTTCTGAACCCGCGGACTATTTATGCGCAGTTGCGCTGGCGGTTTCACTACTAGCTCGACTCTGTATCAGAAACCTGTCCAGACATAGGGCTGGTTGCCAAGCTCGGGCACAGCAATGCTGTGCCCCTACAGAAGGCATCAAGGGCGCTGGGCTAGATCGAGCGCTTTCTGCAAAACGGGGTCGCGTCCGGCCTTCCAGTCGTCCGGCGTCATGTCTACCGGAACGTCGGGGGCGATCCCTATTCCTTCGAACTGCGATCCGTCCGGGAAGGTGTGATGGATAGCAGAAATATTCAGGATCATGCCGTTCTCGTAGTCGACGTGGCGGGTGAGGGAGAACGTGCCCGCGGTGGTTTCACCGACGAGCGTTGCGCGCTTGGAATACTTGAATGGCATGACGAAATCCTCGCAACCGCAGGAGCAGATGCGGTCCGTCAAGAGCATGAGCCGACCGGTGTACGCGGCTGCACGCGGGCGGACGATGGCGTCGCTATAGGTCACGGTGGCGTGCTCCGGGTACGCGTCGGAGTAGTTGCGCAGGATCGGCCCCCCGTGTTGGGAGCTCGACTCCGTCCAGACTTGATAAGGCCGGCCCATTAGCGATGCCTGGAGGTCCACTGGGTGGCCTCCGGGATTGCCGCGAACATCCACGATGATTGTCTTGGCATCGTGGAACTCCTTCAAGTATTGGAGCGCGCGGGCTTGCGGTTCGATTCCGCGAAAATTCGGGATTTTGATATAGGCCACGCTCTTTTCCACGAGCCAGCGGCCTTCGGTGTTTTGCGGCGGCGCAGGCAGCTTTTGGTCATTCTGGCGATCGATCGGAACTTGGCGGCCATCTGCAAGAGTGATTGTGAACCTCTCGGGAAAAACCACGGGCGTGTCAAAGAGGCTAACGCCAGCGTCGCGGCTGCTCGACGCCGAAATGTATTTGCGAGTGCTGGAGAAGAAGTCTTCGGCTGGGACGTTGTCAATCGCCGTGATGACGTCGCCAAGTCGTACCTTGTCGAGGCGGCTCTGGACAACCGTCCACTTCCCTGCAAGCGGATAAGCGAGGAAGCCGATGGGCTGGCCAAAGGTGCGATCCAACCATCGGTCCGTGAACCAGGAGTGACCGTCGTGTAGCTCGGCGACTAGGGCCATGGATGCGAGATCAAATTCCCGGCGATCTTCGGTGCGTAGTGCGACGGAGAGGTACTGCTGATAAGAGGCGTCGAATTTCTGCTGCGAAAGCCCGGGGAAGAAGGAGCTCACGATGTGGTAGATCTGCGAGGCCATGGTGACGCGCTCCTGCAGCGAGATGGTGCCGGAGGATTGCGCGTGAAGCCTGACGGAAAGAGCCAGCACCCCAATTGAAGCAAGAACAGCAAGTCTGCGCATGGCGAGCACCTCATCGCAGGAAGGTGGAGTTCGCTGCGTTAGACGCGCTGTGCGCCCCGCAGTGAGCCCGGCAAAATGGACCCTGAGACCAGCCCTTGTTCCGGAGAGTTGGCCGGACCCACATCTTGCCGTCCCTTGAAAGAGCACGCGGCCTCGTCTAGACTCTCGGAGAGAAATGAAGGCGATGGAGTTCGCCATAACCGGGCCGGCGCGATGCGCGGGCTCTGATGACTCCTGGTTGCCGGGCGGCGCCAGGAGTTTTTTGTTGGGCGAGCGGTTGCAGCGAGAAACGGAGCGGATTTGCGAATCACGCTGATTGCGGTGTTTGGAGCGATTGGAACGCTGGCGCGTTATGGGCTGCAAGGGATGGTGCAAGTGCGCGCTGCTACCACTTTCCCTTATGGGACGCTGCTGGTGAACCTGAGCGGATGTTTTTTGCTGGGATTGATCGGGCAGTTCACGCTGAACCGTCTGGTGATTTCGCCGGATTGGCGCGTGGCCATCGCGGTGGGATTCTTTGGCGGATACACTACGTTTTCCAGCTTTGGCTGGGAGACCGCGAAAATGCTGGAAGACGGCGAGTGGCTGCGCGCGACGGCTTACGTCGGGGCCAGCGTGGTGGCGGGGCTGCTGTTATCCGTGGCGGGGATCCGGCTGGCGAACCGGTTCTAGTTTTAGGCTTGGGCTGGTGAAGCAATGACGCACGAAAAATTTGCAGGCGAGCGGACGTTGATGCGGATTCATATTGGAGAGTCCGACAAATGGCACGGCAAGGCACTGCATGAAGCGATCGTGGAGTTGCTGCGCAAGGAAGGCTTTTCCGGGGCGACGGTGCTGCGCGGCGTCGGCGGGTATGGCGGCTCGAGCGTCTATCACACGGACAAGCTGCTGCGGCTTTCGCAGGACTTGCCGATCATCGTCGAAGTGATTGAATCGACGGAGCGGATTGACGGAATCTTGCCGCGGCTGGATCAGATGATCGAAGGCGGATTGATTACGCTCGAGAAAGTACGGGTGATCTTGTATCGCGCCGCGAAAAAGTAGCGGCAATTTGCGTTGAGCACAGTACACTTCCCTTCCCATGGCTGAAGTTCCCGAAAAGAAATCGTGGCTCAACCGAACGGTGCTGGGCGTCGGACTGACCAGTTTGTTCAGCGACTGGAGCCACGAAACGGCGACGGCGGTGCTGCCGGCGTTTCTTGCAGTGATTGGGGCGGGGCCGGTGTGGCTTGGCGCGATTGAAGGAATCGCGGATGGGCTATCGAGTTTTGCCAAGCTGGCGGCCGGGCATTACACGGATCGATTGAAGCGGCGGAAACCGCTGGCGGTGTTTGGCTACGCGTTCACGGCGCTGGCGACGGCTTCGTTTGCGTTCGCTACGCACGCGATGCATGTTCTTGCCGGGCGTTCGGCAGCGTGGTTGGGACGCGGCGTGCGTTCGCCCGCGAAGAAAGCGCTGCTGGCCGCGGATGTTCCGCCGGATGCGTATGGACGCGCCTTCGGATTCGAGCGGTTCATGGATACGCTCGGGGCTATTGCCGGACCGCTGACGGCGCTGTGGCTGCTCGAGGTCACGAACCACTCGTATCGCAAGGTGTTTCTGTGGACGCTGCTGCCGGGAATGGTCGCGGTCGCGGCGTTCTGGCTGCTGGTGCGCGAGCGGCCGGTCGAGGCGCGCGAGAAGAAGTCCTTCCTGATTGGACTGCGAGCGCTGCCCAGTTCCTTCCGCCAGATGCTGGTCGGCGTGGGAGTCTTTGGCGCAGGCGATTTCTCGCACACGATGCTGATTTTGTACGCATCGCGCATGCTGGCGCCGGGACACGGAGTTGCGCGCGCGGCGAGCATTGCCGTGGGGCTGTACACGATACATAACGTGTTCTATGCAGGGTCGGCGTATTTAAGCGGGTGGTTGAGCGATCGCGTGCAACATCGCAAGTTTGTGCTGGCGGGCGGTTACGCGCTTGCCGGAATCACCGCGATTTTGCTGTGCACGGGAACGCACTCGCTCGCCCTGCTCGTGGTCATCTTTGTTCTCGCGGGATTGTACGTCGGCACGGAAGAAGCGCTTGAAGATTCGGTGACCGCCGAGATCGTGCCGCGCGAACAACATGGAATGGCTTTCGGGACGCTGGCAGCCGTGAATGCAGTCGGTGACTTTGTGTCCAGCTTGCTGGTCGGCGCGCTATGGTCGGCGTTTTCGGTGGGAACGGCGTTTGCGGCGACCGCCATCCTGTCTTTCGCGGGAGCGGTTCTGATTCTGCGGCTGCGCGAGGGGCGATGAATCAGTTGCGGTCAGTAAACGGATTGACTACTTTGACTCCGAAGTAGAGTTGGCCGGCGTTCAGATCTTCGGACCAGATGCTGCCGCAGCCAGCGCGTTCCGCCGCCGCGAGGATCATTCCATCATAAAGGTGTACGCCATATTCTTTGCGGGCATCTACGGCGCGGCGAATCAATTCGACGTCCGGCGCGACAAACTTGATGGGCGTCAGCACATCGAGGATATTTTGGACGTCCTCGGGCCGCGCGGCCGGCGAAATCTTGTGCAGCAGGGTGGCGGCGAATTCAGCAAGAACCTGCGCGGAGATAACCATTTCACCGTTCAGAGCCTTGAGCACCAGCTTTTGCGCAATAGCGCGCTTTACCGGTTCGCTCGAATCGTAAGCGTAAACCAGGACGTTGGTGTCCAGGAAATCAGGAGCGGGCATAGAGGTCTTCGCGCTTCCAGGTGCGCTTACCCACGTTGAAGGCGAACTGATCGAAGCTGCGTTGCAGGGCTTCCCGCTCGCGGCGCTTGCGGCCCGACGCGGTTTCTTCTGCGGCGAGGTGAAGCAAGTAGTCGCGAACCAAACCGGTCAGAGTGGTGTCGTTTTCGACAGCAATTTTGCGAACGCGTTTGACGAGATCGTCGTCGAGGGAAAGGGTGATGTTCATCCACACATAATAAGGGATTCCCTTATTATGGGCAATGGATCTCGCTGGCGAATGTCAAGTGCCCTCCCCCCGTTTTTCTGCAAGTGTTGATTCTAAAGGACTTAAAGACCTTTGTTTTCATACACTTTTGTAAGTGTTGATTCTAAAAGGGTTAGGTTCGCCGTACGAGCCGCGATGAAACGGCGAGGTTCGGATGCTGCTTGCCGGCACGATGCCGGCGCCACCAGAGCAGATCGCAGTTGCGCGGGCTGCCGGCGACGTGTTACCTTCAGCGAACAAAAGGCGAATCGGTGAGGGGAGGCGCGGGATGGCGGAATCACTGGCGGTGCGGGCGGCGCAGGAGTTGGGATCGGTGGCCCGGGTGCGCGAGGTGCTGGATGGATTTGCGCAGCGCGATGTTACCGGCGAGGTTCTGACGGCGGTGCGGTACTTGCCTGCTCGCGAGGCGCAATGGGCGGAGTTTCCAGCGTGGCTGCATGCCGACTTGATCGGGGCTTATCAGGCCAAGGGGATTCGGCGTCCGTACACGCATCAAGCTGCGGCGGCCGAGGCGGTGCACGACGGCAAGAACGTGGTGATTGTGACGCCGACGGCGTCCGGCAAAACGCTTTGCTACAACGTGCCGGTGGTAAATACGATTCTGGAGAGTCCGGATGCGCGCGCGCTGTATCTGTTCCCCACAAAAGCGCTGGCGCAGGATCAGCTTGCCGAGCTTTACGATTTGAATCAGCGGTTGGACAACCGCTTCGGCGTTTTCACCTACGATGGGGACACGCCGAGCGACGCCCGCCGGGCGATCCGCGAAAAAGGGCATATCGTGCTGACCAACCCGGACATGCTGCACACCGGGATTCTTCCGCACCACACGCGGTGGACGCGGCTGTTCGAGAATTTGCGGTACATCGTGATCGACGAGCTGCACACGTATCGCGGCGTATTTGGCAGTCACCTTGGCAATGTACTGCGGCGGCTGCGGCGGATCGCGCGCTTTTATGGACGCGAGCCGCAGTTCATCTGTTGCTCGGCGACGATTGCGAATCCCGGCGACCTGGCAACGCGGCTGCTGGAGGCCGATGTTGAGGTGCTGAGCGCCAATGGCGCGCCAGCCGCGGAAAAGACTTTTGTCTTCTACAATCCGCCGGTGGTGAACCGCGCGCTGGGGATTCGACGCAGCTATATCAACGAGTCTTCACGGGTGGCGCAGGAGTTTTTGAAGCGCGATTTGCAGACGATGGTCTTTGCCAATTCGCGGCTGCATACCGAGCTGCTGCTCACCTATTTGCAGCAGGTGAATGCGCATCATCCGAGCCAGCCAGAGACCATTCGCGGCTACCGCGGGGGATATTTGCCGAACGAGCGGCGGGAGATCGAGCGCGGCTTGCGGGACGGAAGGATTCGCGGCGTGGTTTCGACTAGCGCGCTGGAGTTGGGCATCGATATCGGGTCGCTGGATACAGTGGTGATGGCGGGTTATCCGGGGACGATTGCGGCCACGTGGCAACGGGCAGGGCGGGCAGGCCGGCGCAACGGCAGCTCCTGCGCGGTACTGGTGGCCTCTTCCGCCCCGCTGGATCAATTTATCGTGCGGCATCCGGACTATTTCTTCGGGAATACGCCGGAACACGCGTTCATCCAGCCCGACAATCTGGAAATCCTGCTGAATCACCTGAAGTGCGCGGCGTTCGAGCTGCCGATCGGACCGGACGAGCGGTTTGGCGATGTTGACGTGCCGGACTTGTGTGCGAGGCTTGCGGAAGCGGGTTTTCTGCATCGCGCAGGAGAGAATTATCACTGGACGCACGAAGCGTATCCTGCCGATACGGTGAGCCTGCGGTCGGTGACCAGCGACAACTTCATCATTATCAATATCACCGGCGAGCCGCAGGTGATTGGCGAAGTGGATTTCTCCAGTGCGCTGACCACCGTACACGAGAAGGCGATTTACCTGCATGGCGGGCAGCAGTATCACGTGGAGCATCTGGACTTCAAAGAGCGCAAGGCGTACGTGAAAGAAGTCGACGCCGACTACTACACCGACGCTATCCGCTACACACAAGTGCGCGTGCTGGAGATCGCCGCTACTTCGCGGAGCGCTGAGCAGACTCCTGCGACCCATTCGCACGGCGATGTGCTGGTGCGTTCGCAAGTGGTCGGCTTCAAGAAAATCAAGTTCTTCACCAACGAAAATATCGGCGCGGGGAAACTGGAGCTGCCGGAAAACGAGACGCACACGACTTCCTACTGGATCACGCTGGAGCGTGCGCTGCTGGAGGCGCTGCCCTTTTCGGTGAGCGAACGGGAGTCTGGAATGTTCGGATTGGTGCACGCGCTGGAGTCGGTGGCCACGCTGCTGCTGATGTGCGACTCGCGCGACTTGGGCACCGCAATCGGCGAGCGCCCGCCTGCGCCGGGGGCTGAGAGCGATGACTTCACGCCGATGCGCGTGCAAGACGCCGTCGGTGGAAACTCCAAGGAATTCTTCGAGCCAAATCTGTATCTTTTCGACGCCTATCCTGGCGGCATTGGCTTTTCCGAGCCGCTTTTCGTTGTGCACGATCTGCTGGTGCGCAAAACGCGCGAATTGATTGCGGCGTGCACTTGCGAAGCCGGCTGTCCTTCGTGCGTTGGCCCAGCGGGCGATTTAGCGCCGCGCGCGAAAGAAGCCGCACTAGCGATTCTCGATCGGTTGTGCGGCTAATGGCAGCGACGCTGGACAAATTCTCGCGGGTTGCCGCGCTGAAGCCGAGTCGCGCGCTTCCCGCACGCCCCGCAACTCTGCGCACGCCTGACGAAGAGGATCATCTCTCACGCATTCTGGGAGCGGGCATCAACTCGAACCGCTTCGGCGAGCATATTGTGGTGCGCAACTGGTGCTCGACGCCTGAATTTACCGAGCCATCTGCTGTGGCGCTGGATTTGCTGGCGCGGCATCGCGACGATGCCCTGTCACGGCGTACCCGCGCAGCACTGAGCGATCCCACCAAGTGGCTGTTTCTGGACACGGAGACCACGGGACTCGCCGGCGGTACGGGAACCTACGCTTTCCTGGTTGGGCTCGCCTGGTGGGATGCCGGCGGTCTGCAGACCGAGCAGTTGCTGATGCGCGATTTTTCGGAAGAGCATTCCGTGCTGCACGCGTTGGCGGAACACGCCGCGGAGCGTCCGGTGCTGGTCACGTTCAACGGGAAGACGTTCGATTGGCCGCTGCTGGAAAACCGCTTCACGATGACACGGCGGATTGCGGTGCCGCGTCTAGCGGCGCATCTGGACTTGCTGCATCCAGCGCGTTCGCTGTGGAAACTGCGGCTGGGGTCGGTGCGGCTGGTGGAACTGGAGCGCCATGTGCTGGACCCGACGAAGCTCGGATGGACGCGCGAGGATGACGTGCCGTCCTCGCTGATTCCACAATTTTATTTCGATTATCTGCGCGGCGGTCCGCCTTCTCCATTGGCCGGCGTGGTTCGCCACAATCAGATGGACTTGCGCGGGCTGGGCGCACTGTTCGGCAAGATCAACACCATGCTTTCGGAATCCTGCGAACACGGGGACACCGAAGGAATCGACCTATTCGGGCTTTCGCGGTTTCTGCATCGCCGCGGCGAGCCGGACCGCGCGCATGCAACTTGCGCACAAGCGATCAGCGCCGGGCTGCCGGCGGAATTTCGCCCGCAGGCACATCGCGATCTTGCGGCACACGCCAAGAGGCGAGGCGACCACGAGGGCGCAGCAGCGCTGTGGCGCGAACTGGCGGCGGACCCACACGACGGCGTGCAAGCTTGCGAGCAGCTGGCCATTTACTACGAGCGCCGCGCCAGAGACCACGCGCGGGCGCTGGAGTTCGCACAATTGGGTCTGGCCAAAGTTCGCCGGTCGCGGACGAGTCTGCGGGACCGCCTGGTCCAAGCCCGATTGGCACGGCTGGAAGCGAATTTCCTGAAGCGTGTCGCGCGTCTGCAGCATCGAATAAGGTTGGACTTGCCTACTGGTACGCAGACCCGGTTGCCAACCTACGGGCCGAGAATTTAGGAGGGGAATCCGGATGGACAGCTCCGCCGCAAAACCGCAATCTGTCGCAGGAGGCTCCATGGCCACTGCCGAACAAACATATCTCCGCTCCGAACTCCTGGAACGGCGGGAACATATTCTTTCATTTGAGCCGCGCCCGGACACAGATGCTTCCGCAAAACAATTGCTTGGCGAAATCGACGCGGCGCTGGCGCGCATGGAAGCCGGTTCGTTCGGCATCTGTTTGTCGTGCCACACTCCGGTCGAAGCCGATCGCTTGCTGCAGGATCCGATGGTCGAAGTGTGCCTGGATTGTTTGTCGCCCGCGGAACAGCGCGCGCTGGAACGCGATTTGACGCTGGCGGCACAGATTCAGCGCGGGCTGTTGCCGCGGAAGGACTTGGCGCCGCTGGGCTGGCGAGTGGGCTATCACTATCAGCCGGCAGCGCTGGTAAGCGGAGATTTCTGCGATTTACTGGAGACGGATTCCGGATTGCTGTTTCTCTTTGGCGACGTCGCGGGCAAAGGAGTAGCGGCGTCAATGCTGATGAGCCACCTGCATGCGACGTTTCGCGCGCTGGCTGATAGCGAAGATTCTGTGGAACGCATGGCCACGCTGGCGAACCGGTTGTTCTGCGAGAGTACGCTGGCGGGACAATACGCGACGCTGGTGGTGGGACGCGGGGCGAGGGATGGCGGCGTCGAGCTCGTGAGCGCCGGACACTTGCCGATCTTGCATGTGGGCTCCGGCGGGACAGTGTCGCGGGATGCCACGGGCTATCCACTGGGCATGTTTCGCAAGGCAGAGTTCGCGGTGCATCGGATGACGCTGCAGCCGGGAGAGTCGCTGCTCTTGTATACCGATGGCATCAGCGAAGCGCGCAATTCCGCGGACGAAGAGTATGGCCTGGAACGCGTGGCGGAAGTCGCGTCGCGGTGTGCCAGCCTTTCGCCGGATGGATTGATCGAGAATTGCCTGGCGGCGCTATCGCGATTCTCAGGTGCGAGGAAGGCCACCGACGATTTAGCGTTGTTGGCGATGCAGTACGTTCAGTAGAGGGCGCTATCGAGCCGCTGCGGATCGCCTGAAATCGCCAAGGCAGCCACTTTTTCCGGCGGCTTGGTCAGATCGGCGGGAGGAACGGGCGCCGCGGGCCAGCCTACTGATTTGTTCACGGCGTCAAAGGTATTGCGGCTGGCGCCTTCCAGCGTCAAGCATTCGGTATCAACACAGCGCAAGAACACGCCACCATCAGGCGTTTCAAACGAAAAGAAGTTTGGCCGGCGCAGGAGGTTGCTGCGCTCGGAATGCTTTTTCTCGAGGGCCTCGGAATACTGCCCGAAGAAGCGGTCGGTTTGCTCGGCGCTGGCCAGCCGGAGGCGCGCCAACAGCACCAGACGCTTGGTGTTTTTCTGCTCATAGACGGCGTACCTGTCGCCGTCCCAAGCCGTCGCCAGGGTTTTGGCACGATCCTGCCCGAGAAACTGCTTGAGCACTTCCTTCCAGCCGAACTCGCCCATCACGTTCTCTTCGAGCTTGGTCCAATCGCTGCCGAGGACTTTCTCAATCGCCGGTAACTTTACTTCCGCGGGCACCTTGCCGGAGCGATAGTAGCCCGGGTGCAGAATTTGCTGCGTGGAAGCGGGCGGCTTGTCGAAGATCGCCGGCAAGGCATCCCAGCCGCGGTCTTTCAGGACGGCAACGGAAAACTGCAATCCGCTCAGATACGGGAAAACGAGGGCATCCTTGATAAACGGCGGAGCCTTGGCCAGGGTTGGAGTGCTACCCAGATCGCCGAGGAACATTGACGGGTCAATGTCCGGCAAGTCCTTAAGGCTTCGACCGGTGCCTTGCAGCAAATAGTCCACCATCGCGGCCATGGCGCTGCCTTCCAGAACGGCTCCGCGCGCGAGTTCGGCGTCATCGTTCGGGCGGGCCGCCCGGACCCAGGGCTCGATGTTGAAGTGCTGGTCTTCCAGGGCGTGGGTGAGTTCGTGGGCCATGACCATGCGCTGGTCGCTGAGCGGAATCCAGTCCGCGATGTAGAACTCGTGGGCTCTGGGGTCGTATAGGCCGGCGATCTGCTCGGTCAGGAGCGCGACCATGAAATTGTCGAAGTCAAAGCCCTTGGGCAGCAAGCCGAAAGCTTCCGCGCTGCGCGCCCCGGCGTAGCGGTCCGCGGGATTTTTCTCTTCGTCCATCTCGCGAATGACGTAAGCCCTTATTTCTTCGCGGCTTCGCAGCGTTTTCTTAAGGGGAGTGCGCAGCTTCAAGCCGGTGATTTCGCTCATCTGTTGGAGCACTTCGTCAGCAGCCGCGGTAAACTCAGCGTTCTCCTTAGAGGAGGAGGCAGCGGCGGGCGGGGCCGGGGACGCTTGCTGCGCCGGAAGCGGAGCGCCGCAAACCGCCAGCAACGAAATCGTCACGCCAGCAGCGAAGAGCAGCGATTTTTTCCAGCGACTCATACCTCAGCCAGCATAGCAGACCCGGAGCTGTGCGGAAAACTGGCGTTGGAGGCGAAGGATGTTAAGAGGCCGTAACGTTCCACAATGGAACAGCCCCCTCCCAGGACTTGTTTTTCCTGTTCTGTTTCCTTAACAAAACGATAATTCAGGTGTACTCTTTCGCTTCAACCCTAACCCCGAGGACAATATGCTTCCCGGATTTCGCTTGCGGCAGGTCCGCGAGAGACTCGGTCTCACCTATCGTGATGTCGAGCGCGCGAGCTTCGAGTTGGCGGCGCGCCGGGGGCGGCCGGAATTCGTGGTGCACATCAGCCGGCTGGCAGACATTGAGAATCGCAGCGTGGTTCCGGGGATGCACAAGCTGTATACCCTGGCAGTGATCTACCACCTCAGCCCCCTGGAAATTCTGCGCTGGTTCGAAGTGCCGCTGGACGAGTTTTTCGTCGACGGCACCATGTTCCCGAGTCCGGAAACGCACTTGGCGGCGCCGCCGGCGACTCTGCGGATCCCCTTGCGCTTCGATCCGTCCTTTGACCCGCGGCGCACGGAGTTTCTATCGCGTATGGTGGAAAAGTGGGGGCGTTTCGAGGGAGCGTTAACCAAGGAATCGGGCAACTATCTCTATGCCTACATTGGGCTTTCCGACCGGCGAATGGTGCCGCTGCTGCGGCCCGGCAGCATCGTGCTGGTGGATGCCTCCGTGCGGCGCATCGAAGACCTGGATTGGACCACCGAGCACGACCGCCCCATGTATTTCGTGGATGTGCGCAATGGCTACCGCTGTGGCTGGTTTCATCAGAACAACGGATTCCTGGCCATGCAGCCTCACCCGCTCTCGCGTTGTATGCCGGAATCGTGGCGCACGCCGGAAAGCGCCGAAATTGTAGGCCGGGTAGCCGGCGTGGTGACCCGGCTTAATGAGCCTTGGAGCACTCCGTTTGGAGAATCTCCAGAAGCGCCCGCAGGTTTGAGCAAAAGAGATCTCTGAGATAGCCGGCGGCTTCTTCCGGTAACAGAATCCGGTAAGCCTCCATGCGCAGCCAGTGCTCCACGGTGGTCGCAAAGCCTCCCTGCATGCCCTCAAAGCACTTGCGGAGATCCTGTTCCTGCTGCTCCAGCGGGTTTTCCAGAATGCGCTCGAAAATCTGCTCGTGGCAGAGCTGCAAGGCTTGCTGAATCGCTTCGTCTGGATACAGCGCAGCTAAGCCTTCGTGATCGTAGCGTCCGCTCGAGAGATCGCGCAGCGAGGCCAAGTACGTGAGCCGCCCGTACAGGCTGGGAATCGCCGCCAAGGTGGTCACCGTGAAGTCCTGGACGATACGCCGGTTCTGTTGCAGTTGGGTGAGTACTCGCATGCCCTTGGTTCCCGTTCCGAAGACGGAACGTTTGGCCCCACCTTTTTTCGTGTCCGCTGAGCCCCCTGAAGCTGCATGGCAGGAGGGCTTCGCCCGTGAAAAAACTTGCTCTTGCTGTAGCAGGCTTGCTCGCTTGTCTGACCATCCTACTGCCAGTTGTCGGTTCTTGCAATCACTCAAACGCTATACCCGGCTCGGAACCGGCGCTGTATCGCGCGGACGGCTGGCCCATGCCACCCCCGATTCCGCCCTACAACGGACTCACCAACACCGACCCGCTGCTGGTGGCCGATGGCTGTCCCATGCCGCCTCCGATACCGCCGTACAACGGGCTTAGCAATAGCGATCCGTTGCTGATAGCCGATGGCTGGCCCATGCCGCCACCCATTCCGCCGTATTGGCTGAACTCGCAGACCGTCGCCTAAGAGTTTTCTAATCCTGGGCACCGGCCTTCGTCCCAGTACGATTCGGCCATAGCCGGATGCCGGGGTTTACTATTTACTGCCTCGTCAGTGCCATGCTAGAGTGCGTCCGGTTATGGCAGGACTCGCCACTTGGGTGCTAGCGCTGTTCTACTTGAGCCTCGCGCTGCAAGTCGTGGTGGTTTGTTATCTCCTCAGCCGAAAACTCTGGTTGGTGTACCCCGGGCAGTCTGCCTATTTTCTGGTCAACGTCTTGCAAGGGTGTGTGTTGATCGCAGCCTATCGCAGGTGGGGATACTTCGATCGCCGGACTCAACTCGCTGGTTGGGGCAGCGAAATCCTCGTGCTGGTGATGCGCGCTTGGGCCATCGCCGATATATGTAGGCTTCTCCTCGGTCGTTATCGGGGAGTCTGGGGACTGGCTTGGCGTCTGCTGCTGGTTCTGGGACTTAGCCTGGTCGGGTATTCGATTGTCGCCGCCGGTCGCGTGTGGAATCAGGCAGTGCTCAAAGCCAATATCGGACTGGAGCTCAGCACCCTGCTGATCCTGGTGGTTCTGTTTCTGTTTGCCCGGCACTACGAGATTGTGGCTTCGCCGGCGGTCCGGGCACTCGCCCTGGGATTCCTGATTTATTCGAGCTTTACCGTTGTGAACGACAAGATCCTGCAACAGTGGCTAGTGTCGTACATCCCCAGATGGCAGCTTTTCAGCACGCTGCCCTTTATTTTCTGTGTCGGCCTGTGGTTCTGGGCGGTTCGTCAGCCGGTAGCCAAAACGGCCGCGGCCCTGTCAGTTCTCCCGCGCGACGTCTACTACGCGCTAGCGCCGGAGGTCAATCTGCGCCTGCGTTTGCTGAACGAGCGGCTCCTGCGATTGTGGAACCCGGAGGCTCATCGTCCATGAATCTCCTGTTCCTGCTTCCGATTGGCGCGCTGGTCTTGCTTTTGGTTGGCCTATTCCTGTGGTCGCTCTTTGGCATCCGCAAAAAACCGCTGAATCAAAGCGGTATAACGGAGTTGGAAGGAAAGGAACAATGCCACGCCACGCATTGCCCGCAGATCCGCCAAGCCCTGGACCCGGCTGACTTCGCCTACCTGGCAGCCGCGGGCGGAGCCAAGCTGGCGCGCAACGTTCGGCGAGAACGCCGCCGGGTGGTGAACGATTATCTGGTTGCGCTACGCGGCGATTTCGACCACTTGCTGCGGCTCGCCCGGGCTATTGCTGTGCTTTCGCCAGAGGTGGTTGCCGTTCACGAATTCGAACGCTTGCGCCTCACGTTGGAATTCCAGTGGCGCTGCCGCCTGATTGGTCTACGTCTGATGCTCGGCGCAGCGACGCTGCCGCAAGTCAGCGGCGTAAGCGACTTGGTCAGCCATCTCGCCGTGCGCTTGGAGAATACTCTGAAGGAATTGGGCGAGCGCGCAGCCCTCGCCGCCGAACTGGCTTCATCCCTCGACCGGCGCAACCTGAACACCGTCTGACAACGCCGCCTCGACCGCCAGCAGCAAATCCGCCGGTTTGAACGGCTTCTGCAGAATCTGGCAGCCGTAGCGGCTCATTTCGCTCGCCGGCCCCTCGCCAGGTACAACCGCGCAAATCCAGATCAATCGCTTCGCCAGCGACGGCTGCTGCATGCAAAGCCACTCCGCGAAGCCCGCCGCCTCGGCGCCCTCCGCGGAAGGCACATCCGCCACAATCAGATCGAACGTTTCTCTCTGTACGAGCTCCTTCGCTTCCGACCCATTCTTTACCGGCTTCACCTGGTGCCCGCGCCCGCCCAGGATGGCCTCAACAGTCTCGGCGACGGAAGCGTCCTGATCGATCAGCAGGATGCGTGCGCCGCTTCCCGACGCGGCAACTTCGTTCTCCCCAGCGCTTGCCGCTGACCCCGCGGCCTGGAACGGCAATTCAATCGTGAAGCACGCGCCGCGCGTCGCCAGGTTGCGCACCCGGATGTTGCCACCGTGCTCAGTCACAATGCCATAGCAGATGCTCAGCCCCAGGCCCGTGCCTTTGCCCACCGGCTTGGTGGTGTAAAACGGATCGAAAACGCGCGAAGCATCCTGCACCCCTGGTCCGCTGTCGGTAAATTCCGCAATCAGGCGGTTTCCCGCCACGGCCGTACGCACCCACAAATCTCCTTCGTTCGAACGTTCCATGATGGCGTCCGCCGCGTTGTTCACCATATTCAGGAATACTTGCTGCAGCTGGTGCGGGTCCGCGGCGGTGGACGGCAAATCCACCGCCAAATCCAGGTGCACGCGAATGTTGTTCACTCGCAAATCGTATTCGCGCAAGGCCAGCGTATCTTCGAGAACTTGGTTCAACTGCACCAGCACCCGCTCCGGCTTATGCTGCCGCGCGAAGCTCAGCAAATTCTGCACGATGCGGTGGGTTCGCTGCGCTTGCTTATAAAGCTTCGCCGCGTACTCCAGGCCTTGTTTGCCGGTTTCTTCGCTGGTGGTCAGCAGTTGGCTATAACCCAGGATCGCGGTCAGCGGATTATTCAGTTCGTGCGCCACGCCGGAAATCAATTGCCCCACCGCCGCCATCTTTTCGCTTTGCAGCAGCTGCTCTTGCGCGCGCCGCAGGTTTTCGTACGCTTGTTTGGCCTCGTCGTACAGCAGCGTGCGATCGATGGCGCTGGAAATCTGGCTGCCCACGGCGATCAGCAGGTTGGTGTCCGCCGTCGAAAATTCCCGGTTGGTGCGGCTGCCCACCACCAGGGCGCCGATGACCCGGTCTTTCGACCACAGAATCACGAGATATGCGGAGACGATCTCTTCCTTGCGCTGCGCGTCTCGCAGCGCCGCGGGCAGCGGCAATCCCTGCGCCGGCACGAATTTTGCATGCACCGCCTTGAGGTGTTGCAACAGCTCCGCCTGCAGCGTCACTACCGGAAAGTGCCGCGCATATTCCGAGCGGTGGCCCACCGCCGCCACGCGACGCAACTTTTTCCCAGCTTCGTCCAGCAAATAGACCGACGAAGCGTCCAGACTGAACAATTCCACTATTTGCCGAAGCGTCCGGTGCAGCGAGTCGCCCAGGTCCATGGACTCGGTCAGCGTTTGCCCGATGGAGTTCAGCACCATCAGTTCGCGATTGCGCCGGCGAATCTCGTGCTCCGCTTGCTTGCGTTCGGTGATGTCCAGCAGGAATCCCTGGTACGCTGTCACCGCGCCGGCAGCATCGCGCACCGCGATCGACGACTCCAGCATGATGCGAACTTCCCCGTCTTTGCGGCGCATCTCAAACTCAAAGTCCGCCACCGACCCGTGTTCGTCCAGCAGTCTGCGCAGCCGTTCGCGGTCCTTGTTGTGCAGGTACAAACGCTCGGCAATGTCCAGGCTCAACAGCTCTTCCCGCGAGTCGTAACCGGTCATTCGCATCAGTGCGTCGTTGAAATCCAGGAATCTCCCGGTGGGCGTCGAGATAAACACGCCCTCCTGCACACTGGAAACCAGCGATCGATACTTCTCCTCCGCCTTTTTTCGATCGGTGATGTCCTTCAGTACGTGCACCACGCCGGTTTGCCGCCCGGTGGGATCGGCAAAATTCGAATTCGACGCCAGAAAATATCCCGGCAGCCAGGGATCCGGGTCGTCGCCCTCCCCGGCCACTCCCTCGCAATACGGGCACATCTGGTAGCCCGCCTTCTTCTTCGCCAGCAGGTCCGCTACAGCGCGGCCGGTTAACGGCCCTTCCCTGCCCAGCAATTGGCCCAACCGCTGATTACTCTGGATAATCCGCCCGTCCTGGTCGTGCACCAAAATTGGGTCGCCGATCGAATCAAACGTGTACGCCCACTGCTGCTGCACGGTGGTCACTTGCTCCAGCAAGCGCACGTTCTGCAGCGTCAAACCAATCAGATTCGCCAGGTTCACCAGATACGACAACTCGTCTTCCTGGAACTTCACGCCGTGCGCCGAGCCCACCGCGATCACTCCCAGCGGCCCTTTTTTGCCGGGCAGCGCCAGTGTCACCATTTCCTGGATGCCGGTCTCGGTCATACGCTGCCGCGACTTGTTTTCCGGCTCGTCTTCCAATTTCAGATACTGGCAGTCCGCCTTCAGCACCTTCTGCGCCCACCCGTCGCTGACCGGAATTTTGCTGTGCTGTGCCAGATAATCCGGGGTAAAGCCTACCCAGGCACGCGCCACCAATTGCGCCGCTGCTCCTTCTCCTTCGATCAACCGCACCATTCCGTGCGTGCCTTTCAGGCTTTCCACCAGATGCCGCAACACGCGGTCCAGAAAATCCTTTACGGAAGAGGTCTGCGTGCTGCCCGCCGTCAACAGCGTAAGCCGCCGCATCTTGTCGTTGAGTTCTTCGGTGCGTTCGCGGGAACGCTCCATCACCATCACCACCACCGCGATCCCCAGTGCCACACCCAGCAAATGGCTGAACGCCTCGCGCAGCAGAAAAATCGGGCTGTTCCGCCACACGGTCTGATCCAAACCGTGAAGTCCGGCGATAAAAAACGCGCCCGCCAGCAGTTGCGCTCCATGCCCGCGACGCAACTGGGACACCCGCCACATCACCCAGCCCGCCGCCAGGCACAGCACTCCTTGCAAGGCGCCGGTGCTCCATTGCAACGGTGCAAAGTGTTGCGCCCCGGGCCATTCCACGTAGTACACGCCCGCCAGCACCAAGCCAATGCCAGGGAAAATCGGCCAGGCCCGCCGCGTCGCTCCGGCGCGGCATTGCAGCGCGGAAAACGCAAACAGCAGCAACGCCGCCACGCGCGCCAAAATCTCCAGCATGCGTACCGCTGGCACATAGCGGACCAGGTGCGCCACCTCGCTGAACGCGGAAACCGTGAAGCACACCCATCCGGTCAGCCACAGCCGGATGTAACTCGAGTCGTCGTCCTTGCGGAATAGCAGGAACAACACCAGCAGAATGATGAAGGCGGTGGCCTCGAAGAACGCTATCCCGAGTAGGCCCTGATTTTCCAACACGTTACGCCGCCTCCCGGCGATGCACCAGCAGCTTCGTCGTACCCAAAAACCTGGATTGACCTCGGAAAACTCTAAGGTAAGGAGCTAACTGTGACGCTAACACGCTATTTTTTAACTGAGCAAGCGTACCCCCGTACTACTGTGCTGTCCCTTATAATGGCGTCCGGGAGCTAACCCGCCGTGGACCTTGAGAACATTCTGGTCGTTGATGATGAAGAGGCAATTCGAGAAGTCGTTTCCACCATGCTCGAATCCAAGGGCTATCACTGCACGGCCGTGGGCAATGGCCGCGCTGCTCAGGACCAGGTCAAGCGCGTTACCCCGGATCTGGTGTTAAGCGACATGATCATGCCGGAAATGGACGGCATCAAGTTCCTGGAATGGATGCGCCAGTACGACCCGGAAGTCCCGGTGATCATGGTCACCGCCATCCACGACATCCAGACCGCTCTGGAAGCCATTCGCCGCGGCGCCTACGACTACATTCTGAAGCCTTTTGAGAAAGACCAGCTCTTCCTGGGCGTTGGGCGCGCCCTGCAGCATCGCCGCTTGATCATGGAGAACCGCACCTACCAGCGCAATCTCGAGCTGATGGTCGAGGAACGCACCGCGCAGCTGACCGGCGCCATCAGCCAGCTGGAACAATCCTACGACGATACTCTGGAAGCTTTGGGCAGCGCCTTGGACCTGAAGGACGCGGAGACCGAGGGCCATTGCCAGCGCGTCACGGCGTTCTGCATCTCCATCGCCAAGGCTATGCCCGTGCCCAGCAACTATCTGCCGATTCTGGCCCGCGCTGCTTTTCTTCACGATATCGGCAAAATGGCCATTCCTGACGGCATCTTGCGCAAGCCCGGCCCGCTCAATGACGACGAGAAGCAGATCATGCGCAAGCACTGCGAAATCGGCTACAACATGCTCATCCGCATCCCGTTCTTGCGCGACGCCGCGGAAATCGTGCTCGCTCACCAGGAGTTCTACGACGGCTCCGGCTACCCCCGCGGGCTTAAAAACGAGCAAATCCCGCTAGGCGCCCGCATTTTCACTATCGCCGACTCTCTTGATGCCATGATCAGCGACCGCCCTTACCGCAAAGCCCTGCCAATGTCTCACGCTTGCGGAGAAATCCGCCGCTGCTCCGGCACCCAGTTCGATCCCAGCGTGGTCGACGTCTTTATGTCCATCCCCGAACAACACTGGCTGGAACTGCGCGAAAACCTCGGCTCGCCGTTCCGGCTCGCTCACCTGAAGAATCTATAGCCTAGGCCGCCAGTTTCCCTCTTGCCCCAAAAAAAGGCGGGCGCCCTTTCGGACGCCCGCTTTTACTTACGTGAATGGTGTTGGTTAGAAAATGAACTTCAAGCCGAGCTGCAAGATGCGCGGCGTGGAAGCGGTGCTGGTGCTCTCCCCGAAGTTCGAGCTAGTACCTACGTTATTGAAGCCGTTGATGAACTGATCGCCCACGAAGAACACCGGGTGATTCAGCACATTGAAGGCCTCCGCGCGGAATTCAAACCTCTTCGCCTCGGTAATCTTGAAGGACTTGGCTACTGCCAGGTCCATTCCGAAGAACTTCGGTCCGCTGAAGAAATTGATGGGAATATTGCCTTGGGTTCCGGGCGCGGGGTTGCAAATGCTGCTCGCCGGGCACACTAGCGCGTCCGCAGATCCCACCGACGTCCCGTCACCGTTTAGCAGCGAGGCAATGGTCGTGTTGACCGTTCCGTCGTTCTGTACGAAGATGCCGGTCGAATTCTTCAGCTGCGACAGCGGGATCGTAGTGAACGCCGTCTCGCGGCTGGAGCGGCCCGAGCGGTTCAGAATGCCCAGGTCCGAGAAGATGGAGTATGGAGCGCCGGTCTGGTACGTAATGACCGAACCGACATTCCATCCGCCGATCAATCGGCTGGCCAGCACGTTCGACGGGCTCAAACGGTGTCCTTCGCCAATGGGCAACTCGTAGGTGAAGTTAGCCTTGAACGCGTGAGTGATGTCGAAGTTCGCGCGGCTGCGCTCGAACTGTGGATTGGCATTGTCCAGCAGCGGCAGGAAGCGCGTCTGGTCTCCGTTGGTATCCGCGGAGTAATCCGTCAGTGCTTTGCTGTAAACGTAGTTCGCCTGGAAATACAATCCGCGGCTAAACCGCCGCCGTATTTCAACGATTCCCGCGTTCCACGTCGAACTCGAGCCGTTCTTCAGAATGTCGCCGCCGCGAAGCAGTGTGTTTGGCGCAAATGGGTCGGTGCCGCTGACGGTGAAGCCATTGGTCCGGTAAACATCCGCCAAATCACCGGCCGCTCCTTGTGAAATCTCGTTCCTGATTGTGCCATTGCTCAATAGGCCGCCCGCATCAAGGCTGGAAAAGAACGGTAAGGCTTGGCTGCCCGCCAGGTTCGGATTAAAGGCCGGGTTGAACGTACCGCACTCAGTAGCAGAACCTTTCGGCCCGCAGCCAGGAGCATTTTTTGGCGTAGCCTGGGCCAGGAAGCCATTGGCACGCGCCCGATTGAAGTCAGCCAAGAAGCCATTCGAACGGATGATCACCTGGTTGATGTCGAAGCCGCGGAACAACCCTACCCCGTGGTTGCCGACGTAGCTCACTTGCACCGTCGTGTTCCAGCCGATGTCTCGCTGCACGCTGAGGTTCCACTGCTGAACGTACGGCGTCCGGATATTCGGATCGATCGCGAACCCGGCGTTACCGGCCAATCCGATAGCCGCCAGATTGTCCGCGAAAGTGAACGGAGGTGTGTGGAAAGGCGGCGGAGCAATCGCCAGTGGCGAGCTAACCTTCGGACCGTTGAGCGGTGTAAGGGTCTTCGCCGACGACAAACCCGCGTTTCCGGTTACCGCGTTTTGCGCTGCCGTGAAGAACCCGTCGTTCACATAGTTCACGCTGTACCCGGCGCGAATGGCCATTTTGCCGTTTCCGCGCGGATCCCAGGCGACGCCAATGTTCGGTCCGAAGTTGTTGCGATCGGGGTTATACAAGCCGCGGCTACTCGGGCCACCCGCAAAGTTCACTGTCGCGTTCCCAAGAATGGTCTGGGCTACCGTCTGCCCCGCGGGAATGACCGGCAATAAGGCCAAACCGTCGCGTTCGTCGACTGGATTGAAGTATTCCCAACGTACGCCGTAGGTCAGCGTCAATTTTCGGTTGATGCGCCAGGTATCGCCACCGTAAAGTGCAAAATCGTTTTGGCGTAGGTTCCGGGCGGATGGCTGGTTAGGCACGAAGCCGGAAGTCTGGCTCTTCACCTGGAACGTCTGATTCTCGGTCGTCAAGAAACCTGTGAGAGTTGCCAGCAGGCTCCTCGCACGGGTGAGATCTGAGGACCCGATAGGCGAGCTGAAATCAGACGACTTTAAGCTGAAGCTATTGGCGGTGCTGAATCCAAGGTTCAACGAGGGCAGCGATGCGGCTAGGTTCGTGTTGAAGATCGTTGTGCGCTGGAATTGTGCGCCAAACCGGATCGTATGCGTCCCGCGCACCCAGCTGGCATTGTCCTGCCCGGACCAGGTATGCGTATCCCGGCCTTGGTCGAAGAAGTTCGGGTCAGGGTTCGTGAAGATCGTGCCCGTAACGATGAAGCCCCCGCTGAAGTCCCGGCTGGACTTGAAATAAGCCGGGGCCAAGTCAAAGCCGAAGCGCGCTTCGTTGGTGAAACTGGCCGTCGGATTCCAGCGCCATGCGGTGGACAAGAACTTGATCGAGTCGTTGTTCTGTACCTTAGGCGTGGTATCGAACGACGTGTCGATATCCGGACGATCCACGATGTCCCGGTTCCACGACCAGGTGGCGGTTATGGAATTGTGCGGATTCACGTTGTAGTCTACGCGGAATCCATAGTTGTCCCGCGTGCGATTGCTGCGTTGCACGTAGTCAAAGCCCAAGGTATTGACTCCGTCGCCGGCTCCGCCGGTCGCCTTCGATGCCGCGGGCAACCGCGAGAGCAGGTTGGCCTCGAACGGATCGATTGTGAACACCGGAGCCGCACCTGGCGCGCGATTCTGATTTTCTAGCGTCAGCAGGTTCACCGTAACAGCCGGAGGGGGAGTGCAAGGAGCGGGCGCACAGGTTGGTTTGTAGGTGTAGAGCCCCTGCCGCGCGTTGTCGCTCAGAATCGTTGCCGCCACACCCGCGTTTTGCGAGCGCGTGCTGGACTGCCGCAATCGCAGCAACTCGTAGTAGCCGTAAACAAACAACTTATCTTTCTTGATCGGCCCGCCGATGTTGCCGCCGCCCTGATTCTGTAGTAGCGGAGGCGTAGGGCCGCCAGAAGCCGCGTTAAACCAATCATTGGCCGCCCAGGCATTGGACCGGTAATACCAGAAGCCTTGTCCGTGCCAGGTGTTGGTCCCGCTCGGCGTCACGATGCTCACCTGCGCCGAAGCGCCCCCGTCCTGCGGACCCGAATTCGTCGTGGTCACCGTGAACTCCGCCGCCTGGCTGGTAAACGGCAGGTTCGGCAAGAAGTCCAAGGTATTCGTGCGGATGAAGTTGTCTTGCACGTTGATGCCGTCGATAGTGACGTTGGCAAACGACTCGCGCTGCCCATTGATAACCGTCACGGTGCGTCCGTTCTGGTTCACTCCCGCTTCCAGGCCCACCAGCGCCAGCGGATTGCGATCCAGGATCGGCAGGTCTTCAATCTGCTTCTTTTCCACCGTCGCCGTCAGTTCCGCGCTGGTGGTTTGCACCAACTCCGCTCCGCCTTCCACAACCACGGTTTCCGCCGTGCCGCCAACCTCCAGAATCAGCGGTGGCACCGAATACTCCGTCGAGGCGTCCAGTTTGATCCCTTCGACAACTCCGGTCTTGAACCCAGCCTTGGCGATCGACACCTTGTAAGAACCGAAGTTCAAGCTCGAAAACGCATATCCACCCACCGCGCTCGTGTTGGTCTTGCTTACCGCGCCTGTTCCCTGGTTGGTCAGCGTCACTTCGGCCGTCGCCACCGGCAGCCCTTGCGTGTCCTTCACCGTCCCGGTGATGGCCCCTGTCGGCACCTGCGCGCTCGCCGGCTGCGCCACGGTCATCCCCAACAAGACCACTAAAGCTACAAAAGCAACCACCCACCCTGCACCGCTAATACGTCGGTCTGAACCACCACTCGGATTCTGCATTCTGTCCCTCCATGTCGACTTTCCGTGAAGCAACGTTCGCACTTAGTTCCTTGCCGAAGTCCTGCACCGGGCTTTGCAGCCCAAACCTCGGTTAGTTAAGCCTGGCGGCTCTGTCGTAAGAATTGGACCCACCACCGCAATATGGACCTTCGTTTTGCAAGGCACACACCATTCCTAAATCTTCTATCACTTTCAATAAACTCCACGTAACTATAGTAATTTCATATAGAAAGAGGTTGTATAGGAGGAAGGATAAGATAGAAAACCGCCATCTCAAATACAATAATCCGTATCAATCACGGATATTCATAGAATAAACTTTACATATTCTGGACATCAATCTCTCTTACAAGTACTCGTGAGTGGGAATGTGCACCCGCCTCGACTCCGCGGGCCTGGCCTCAACCCAGCTTGCCCAAACCCAACGCCAAGTCCGCCTCCCGGGCCAACAAGCTCAATACCATGTGACCATCCGACCGGAAGTCGTAGAAGTGCCCCGGGTGCGCCAGCACCCCCCGTTCCAGCATCCTCCCCACCTCAGCGTCCGGGTCTTCCGACCCGGCAAAGCCTTGCAGTACCGCGTACCACCCTCCCTCGGTATCCAGCCGCTTGCCAGCTCCTTGCCCCGCCGCCAGATGACGATCCAACTCCGCCAGATTGCCACGCACCCGCTGCATAAGTTGCCCCTGGAACCCGTGCCGTGTCCCCAGCATCGCCCCTAGCCCCCATTGCACTGGCGCATTCATCGATAAGTACGTGTCTGCGATCACCTCCAGCCGCTCCATCGCCTCCTTCCGCGCCGCCGCGGGACCACTCGCTACCACCCATGCCACCTTCATCTGCGGCAGCCCGCAAATCTTGGACACCCCGCTCATGGTAAACGTCAACGCCTCCGCGCTCCCCACAAAGCTCGGCCGCCGCACTCCGTCCAGCGCGTAGTCCAGAAATACCTCATCGGCGACAATCGCCAGCCCGCGCCGCCCACAAATCTCTCCCAGCCGGTCCATCTCGCTGGGCTTACAGTAGTTGCCCGTCGGATTGTTCGGATGCACCACCACCACCGCTCGCGTCCGCGGCGTAATCCCCCGCTCCAGCTCGTGCATATCGATATGCCAGCCGTGGTCGTGGAACAGCGGATACCGCACCAGTGTCACGTCCTGGATGTCCGCCAGAAACCCCAGCAACGGATAGCTCGGCGCCGGCACCAGCACCTCGTCTCCCGCATCGCACAGCAGCCGGAACACCCATGAATATGCCTCGCTGGTGCTGGTCGTCAGCAGCATGTCGTCAACGCCTACGCGATCACCGCGTTCCGCGTAATACTGTGCGACCTCCTCGCGCGCCACGACCAAACCCTTCGGGTCCGGTTCATACCTCAGCGCCGCAGGATTCCGCAACGCATTCAGTATCGTCTCGCTGTCATACGTGAATCCGCACTCGGTAGGATTGGAAACCGTCAGGTCAATCAGCGGCTTCCCCGCTGCGCGATGCTTGGCCAAGGCTTCCGCCAGTGGGTTCAACGCCAGGTTCCAATGGGTGCGTTTCGCGAACATGTCGGCCAGCGCATCATTATAGAGAAGCGCGCGGCAAACAGCTCAAGTAGCTCAGCTAAATCAACTAGATCAACTGGATCAACTGGATCAACTGGATCAACTGGATCAACTAGATCAATCGGCGAGCCCGGCTCGTATGGCGGCAACCACGCTGGCCATTTGCTCGCTGCGCAGCTCCGGATACATTGGCAGCGAAAGCGCTTCCCGCGCCGCCCGCTCGGACTCTGGGAAATCGCCAACTTTGTGGCCCAGCGCGGCATAGATCGGCTGCAGATGCAGCGGTACTGGATAGTAGACCGTGCTCCCAATCTTCCTCTCCGCCAAAAACTGCTGCAGCGCATCGCGGCGCGCAACGCGAATCGTATATTGATGAAAAACGTGCTCGTACCCGGCGGGAACCGCGGGCGTGGTAACACCAGGGACGCCGGCCAGCAGGTTGCCGTACTCCCCAGCTCGCTCCTGCCGCGCGCGCTGCCATGCCGCCAGGCGTCCCAGCTTCACCCGCAGAATCGCCGCCTGCATCTCGTCCAGCCGGCTGTTCAGACCCGGCTCGTTGCTCACATATTTTCCCGTTTGCCCATGATTCCGCAGCGTCCGCAATCGCCCTGCAATCGCCTCGGAATTGGTCACCGCCATTCCCGCGTCGCCATACGCACCCAAGTTCTTCGTCGGATAGAAACTCAAACACGCCACATCGCCCAGCGATCCCACCGGCCGGCCCTTGTAGCTCGCTCCGATGGCTTGCGCGGCATCTTCAATCACCGGCAGCTTGCGCTCCCGCGCAAACGCCAGAATCGCATCCATATCCGCCGCCAGCCCGTACAGATGCACCACTACGATCGCTCGCGTCCGCGGCGTAACCCTCCGCTCCAATTCCGCAGGATTCAGATTGAATGTCCCCGGCACAATATCCGCAAAAACCGGTTTCGCACCCAGCGCGCTCACCGCGCTGCCTGTGGCCACAAACGTGAACGGCGGAAGCATCACTTCGTCGCCCGCCTGCACCCCGCAGGCCCGCAAAGCCAAAATCAGCGCGTCCGTACCAGACGCCACGCCCACTCCGTACGCCACGCCGCACAACCGCGCCAGCTCCGCCTCCAGCGCCGCACCTTCGCGGCCCAGGATAAATTGCTGCGAAGCCAGCACCCGCTCAATCGCTGCGCGGATTTCTCCGCCAATCGCCGCGTATTGCGCCGCCAAATCCAGTTGCGGCACCGGCTCCAGCAAAGCAGCAGCTTGGGTCTGCGCGTTCATCGATTTGAAATCATCTCCGTCGTACGTCGTCTCGCAATTTTACCGGCCCACATAAATCAAGGCCAGTAGGAACACCCACAGGGCATCCATGAAATGCCAATAATACGATGCCACTTCCGCCGCCGCGGCCCGCGAAATCTTCGCTCGCTCGAACTTTCGCACCGCCACAAAAAGCAATGCCGCCACACCCCCGAAAAGATGCACTGCGTGCGCTCCCGTAAAAATATAGAAGAAGCTGCTGGCCGGATTTGTGGCGATGAAAATCCCCTGTGCTTCCAGTTGGCGCCAGCCAGCGTACTGCCCGGCAAGAAACAGCACCCCGAGGACTGTCGTCGCGACCCACAACTGCCGAAACGCGCCAAGATCCCCCTTGGCCAGCTTGCGCCGCGCCAATTCCAGCGTCGCGCTGCTCGCCAGCAAAATCACCGTGTTCACCCAGAGAATCGGCGGAATGTGGATCGGAGTCCAGTCCCCGCTCGATCCTCGCCGAACGATATAAGCGCTGGCCAACGCCATGAAGAACATCAGGATCGCCACAATGCCAACCACCAGCGCGGTTTGATACCGCCGCTGCTGCCCAGGCCTCGACGAATCGCGCCGGCCTCCGCCGCTGCTGCCGTCGTCTCCACCATCGCGCTGCGGCGGCTTGCCTCCGCCGCCTCGGCGGACGTTTTCAATAATCAGTTCTATGTCGTCCTGCACTAATTTCCCGGGCATGTTCGATTCACTTTCTCCGCTACGGTGCCAGATGCTGCGGTCGAAAATCTTCTTGATGCCGTTTCGCCGAAGTCGCGGCCGCCGCCGGAGCCGCCATCGGACCGCCGAATTCATAAGCTCCGCGATACACCGCTGGAATTGTAGCGCCAAAATCGTCGCGCGGCGGCGGCGAAGACACGCTCCATTCGAGCGTGGTGGCGCGCCACGGATTGCGCTCCACTGCTTTCTCACCGCGCGCCAGGCTCCAGGCAAAATTGAAAAGAAAAATCAGTTGCGCACCGATGGTGATCACCATCGCGGCAGAAATGAAAATCGGAACGCCCAGGCTTGCCAACGTCCCGCTGGAATTCTCACGCGTCTGCACCTGCCCAAGCCAATGCATCGGCAAAAATACGCAATAAACGCCCGCGAACGTAATTCCGAAATGCAGTTTGCCCAGCGTTTCGTCCAGCCGCCGCCCAAACATCTTCGGAAACCAGAAAAACAACCCGCCCAGCAGCGCAAACGTCGCCGCAATGCCCATCACCAGATGGAAGTGCCCGGTAACGAAATCGCTGCTGCCCGCCGCGCGCGCCACATCGCTGCGCGCCAGCAAAACCCCGGAAACTCCTCCAGTCAAAAACAGCGCCACAAATCCCATCGCGAACAGCGCCGCGGTAGTCAGTTGCAGCCGCGCCTTCCACAGCGTCCCCACCCAGCTCAACACCAGAATCGAAGCCGGCAATCCCAGCGACGACGCCAGCACCGCAAACACCAGCGGCGAGTACGGATTCAGCCCGCTGGAAAACATGTGCTCGCCCCAAATGCAAAACCCAAACACTCCCACCGCGCACAGGGCCAGCACCACCGCGCGCTCCTTCCACACCGGCCGCCGCGCAAATGTCGCCAGCAAGTGCGTCACAATGCCGAAGCACGGCAGCATGGCCACATACACCTGCGCCTGCGCAAAAAACCAGAACAGCCGCTGCCAAAGGAACTGTGTTTCCGCGTTTGGCGACACGATCGCATGCGGAGCCCGCAGATAGGTCAGCAAAGAAAAGAACTGCGTTCCCGCCAGCCGATCCGCCAGCAGCAGCGTCGACGCCGCCAGCAAAATACTGAAGATCAGCATCCCCAGCAGCGCGTTGATGAACCACGCCCACACCGTCAGCGGCAACCGCGGCAGCGACATCCCATCGCCCCGCAAATCGATCACCGTCACACTGAAATTGATGGCATTAGCCAGGCTCGCCGCACAAAAAATCGCCACCCCGGCGATCCACAAATTAAGCCCGCTCTCTGCCTCAGGAAGGAAAAACGACGAAGTGATCATCGCAAACGAAAAAACCGTGGCCCAAAACGCCGCGCGATTCAGCCCCGGAAACGCAACTTCCCGCGCCCCAATCTGCAGCGGCAGAAAGTAGCTGCCGAACCCCGCTTGCGGCGCGGCCGTCAGTACAAAAAACACCATCAGCGAGCCGTGCAGCACCGCCAGCGTACCGCCGCCTTGCCGCCCCCCAGCCAAGTCAGCTAAGAACGGCAGCCGCCCTCCCAGACCGAAGCGCAGCAGCAGCGACAACGCCATGCCCACAAACACGCTGAACAGGGCCAGCCACAGGTACTGCAACCCGATCGTCTTGTGATCGCTGGAGGAGCGCATGCCAATCGTCCTGCATGATACACCGCTCGCTCCGCACCGTCATTCCCACCAACGGCACTGGCAGACGCACCAAATCCCCTGCCCCGCGGCACTCGCGGGGCAGGGGCCACCTGCACGACTTTCTCTTTTGTGTCTGGCGAGCGCGCTTACTGCTGCGACGGTGCCGGCGTCTGAGCTTGCGCCGTCGCCTGCCGCCCAGCATCCGCGCTGAACAGCGTCACTTGCACCCGCCGGTTCTTCGACCGTTCCTCGCGGGTCTTCTGCTCATTCAACGCCTTGTCCTTGCCAAGTCCCACGATCTGGATCCGGAACACCGGCACATTCTTCTGCGCTACCAGATATGTCTGCACTGCTTGCGCCCTGCGCCGGCTCAAGTCCAGGTTGTAGTCCGCAGGCCCAACTTTGTCCGTGAACCCCTCGATGGCCACGAAATACGTCTTCATCGTCCCCACCTGGGTTCCCGCCAACTGATCCAGTTGCGCTTTGCCATCATCCGTAAGCTGCGCCGAATTGAACTTGAACAGCACCGTCGCTTCGCCCACCGACTTGTAGTCGTCCAGGTTGGCAATTCGGTCGTTCAATTCAGTCCGCAGATCGGCTCGCACCTGATCCGCTTTCTTGGACGCCGCATCCGCGCGCCCGATGGCATCGGTAGCCCGCCGGTCCGCCGAAGTGGCCTTCTCATCCGCTGCACTGATCCGCGGTTCTGCCGCGTCCAGTTGTTTCTGCGTGCCTTGCTGGTTCTGGTCTACCTTGCCCAGCCTGTCGTTCACTGGATCGACTCGCTCCGCCACATACTTCTTCGTGGCGCAACCCGTCAGCCCCAGCGCCAACGCACCAGCCAGCATTATTACTTCCGCACTTCGTCTCATCATGACCGCCATTCCTCCATTTCCAATTTCACTGCAACGTTGCATTTTCCCCAAAGGTTCTGCCAACGCCCGGCTCGCAGCCACAAGTTCACAGCGACGCCTTTCGAACGACGCTTTACAAAAACACTTCGCCGTCAAAACATGGCTGGCCGGTTCCTTCGGGCTGGGTTAGTGGCCGAATCGATTCGCCGGGCTGGACGAACCTGCGCGAGCTTGGCGGGCTGGACTGCTCTGGGCGGAGCCCAATCTCACACCACCATTAACAGCACATCTCAGCGCCCTTTGTCCATGCCAAGATTACCTGACCTCGCCCCGCTCCCCGGCACCGCCGCGTGGCAGTCGTGGCGGCAACTTTACGTCGCCACCTTTTCTTTCGACTCTGCATGCCGCGCTTGGGGTTTCCTTCCTTTTCCTTTTTTTTACTGGAACTGTTTTTGGAACGCCGCGAACTGGGTACGCAAGTCGGCCAGTTCTGCCCGTAACTCCGAAACTTCGGATTCGAGTTGGGCGATACGTTCCATGGCGGCCGGCGTACCGGGCGATGGGCTGGCCGGTTCGGATGAGCGAGGGGATTCGGAGGCGTGGACTTGCGTGCCGGCGCCAGCACCCATTCCGGCGCCCATACCAACGGAGGGGGCGTCGGAGAAGAGGTGGCCGTAGCGGGATTCCTTGGTGCCGGGTTGGCGGGGGAGGAGCGCGACCAGCGGCGGTTCGCGCTTCATCAGCAGATTGAGCGCGGAGTGCACCGAGTCCAGATCCTCGAAGGAGTACATGCGGTCGGTGCGCGTGCGGAGTTCGCCCGGAGTCTGCGGGCCGCGCAGCAGCATGACGCACAGCACGGCGATTTCGTGGCGATGGAAATTGAAAAGGTCACTCAAGCGATGCTCGTATTTAGGGACGCGTGAATCCGTTCCCGCCGAGCGGACCATAGATTGATCGGAGAGCGAGCGCAACGCCGTGCGGACCGCGGCTTCATCGAGCGTCATGACTGGATCGCGATTCGATTTCTGGTTGCAGGCATTGACCAGCGCGTTCAGCGAGAGCGGATAGTATTCGGGAGTGGTAATTTCTTTTTCGACCAGCGCACCCAGCACGCGCGCTTCGATGTCGGTCAGTTGAAAGGCCATGTGCGGAATGATAGCGAAAGCGCGGCTTGGGAGACAAATTCAGTCGGAGCAAATGAAGCGAAGCGCAAGCAGAGGGAGATGCGCGCTGGAAAAGAAATGGTGCGGTAGAGAGGACTCGAACCTCCACGGTATTGCTACCGCCAGCCCCTCAAGCTGGTGCGTCTGCCAGTTCCGCCACTACCGCACTGAGGAATCATTATAACTGCTCGGCTACGCCAACGCCAAAGGCTATCGCTTGGGCGGAGCAGGCTGCTGCGCGGGAGGCTGCCCCGCCGGTTGCGGCACGGGCTGCGTTGCTGGTGCGCTGGATTGCGGAGCGGGCGTTTGCGTCGCGGGAGTCGTTGGTGCGGGTGCCGCGGGTTTCGCTGGGGCCGGAGCGGGCTTCGAGACTTGCTGCAAGACTGAACTGCCTCCCGCACCCACGGCCTTGTCAGTACGCAGAACCAGAGCCATCGCACAGACCATGAACATGATGGCGCACCAGGTGGTCGCACTCGAGAGAGCGTTAGCCGCGCCGCGCGGACCAAAAGCGGTCTGGCTGCCCGCGCCGCCGAAAGCGCCGGCGAGGTCAGCGGCTTTGCCGCTTTGCAAAAGCACCACGATGATCAGCACCAGGCAATTAATCACGAAAAACGCGGGCAAGATAAAGAAGAAGAAGCGATTGTTCGACAGCTTCCAGCCCAAAGCCACGATTCCCAGGCCTACTGCCAGGGCGATACCCCACTTCATCCAACTTGGCATTTGCATGCGCTATAACCCTCTGTCCTTTATGCAAGAATCTTGGCGAAACCGCCGCCGCGCCCATGTAGGGTGCCGGGCTTCAGCCCGGCAAGCTCACACGCGCGCTACTGCCCAAAATTTACGATGGCCGCGAACGATTTTGCGTCGAGGCTTGCTCCGCCGACCAGGGCGCCGTCCAGCTCGTGCTGCGCCATCAATCCCGCAATGTTGTCGGGTTTGACGCTGCCGCCATAGAGAATCCGCAGAGCGAGAGCGTGCTCGACTCCGAAACGTTCCGCGGCGCACTGGCGCAAGAACTTGTGCGCTTCCGCGGCGATTTCCGGGGTCGCTACGCGGCCCGTGCCGATGGCCCACACTGGCTCGTAAGCTAAAAGAATACGGGAGAACTCCGCGGGGGTCAACGCGCCGGGGCCGCCGGAAAATTGCCGCGCGAGGACTTCGTGAGCCAAGTCGTTGTCGCGGTCCTCTCCGGTTTCGCCGAGGCAAACGATGGGAGTGAGACCGGTTTCGAGGGCGATGAGCGTTTTCTTGGCCACGTTGTCGTCGGTTTCCCGGAAGAGCTGGCGGCGCTCGGAATGGCCGATGATGACGTAGCGGCAGCCGGCTTCGAGCAGCATGGGGGCGGAGACTTCGCCGGTGAACGCGCCCTCCTTGCTCCACGAAACGTTTTGGCCGGAGATGGAAACGTTGCTGCCTTTGGCGGCTTCGACGGCTGTGGAGATGGCAGTGAACGGCGGAGCAACGACGATGTCACAGGTTTTGGTGTGGGCTACCAGCGGAAGGAAGCCGGAGAAAAACGCGCGAGTCTCTTGTAGCGTTTTGTACATTTTCCAGTTGCCGGCGATGACGCGGCGGCGGCTCATTGAGGGAACTCGCTGCGTGGCCAGAATCTAAGAGAGATTCCTCTCTTCTCAGGCCGACCACCTCGCACGAGCGAGGTGGGAAGAAAAAACGCCGGCCTGATCCGTTCGGAATGACGGGCCAATGACGCGGTAGCAGGGTGGGAGTTCATTTGTTGGTCAGGGCCTCGACGCCGGGGAGTTTTGCGCCAGCGAGGAATTCGAGAGAGGCGCCGCCGCCGGTGGAGATGTGGGAGATTTTGCCGGCTACGCCGGATTGGTGGACGGCGGCTACGGAATCGCCGCCGCCGATGATAGAAGTTGCGCCCGCGGTTGTTGCGGCGGCTACGGCTTTGGCGATCTCTAGCGTGCCTTTGGCGAAAGCGGGCATTTCGAAGACGCCCATGGGGCCGTTCCAGACGATGGTTTTTGCGTTGGCGATTTTCTGGCGATAGGCTTCGATGGTCTTGGGACCGATATCAAGGCCCATCCAGCCGCCTGGAGTGGCGGAGACGGAAACGATTTGCGTGGCGGTATCGGGCTTGAATTCGGCGCCTACGACGTGATCGACCGGAAGGAGCAGAGCGAATTTCTTTTGCTGGGCTTCGGAGCGCAGGCGCTTGGCGAGCTCGAGTTTATCGTCTTCGACGAGCGATTTACCAATGGGCTGGCCATCGGCCTTTAGGAAGGTGTAAGCCATACCGCCGCCAATGAGCATGGCGTCGGCAATTTTCATGAGGTTTTCAACGACTTCGATTTTGTCGCTGACTTTTGCTCCGCCAAGAATGGCGACGAAGGGCCGCGCCGGATTGGTGATGGCTTTGCTGATGTAGTTGAGCTCTTTTTCCATGAGCAGGCCGGCGGCGGCTTGCTGCACGAAGCGCGTGATGCCCACCACGGAGGCGTGCGCACGATGCGCGGAGCCAAAGGCGTCGCAGACGAACAGGCCATCGCAAAGAGCGGCGAGTTGCTTGGAGAATGTTTCGTCGTTCTTTTCTTCTTCAGGATGGAAGCGGACGTTTTCAAGAACCAGGACTTCGCCGTCGCGAAGGGCCTTGCTTTGCGATTCCGCGCCGGGGCCTACGCAGTCGAGCGCGAAAGCGATGGGCTTGCCGAGGAGTTCTTCGAGTTTCCTGGCGGCCGAGTGGAGGGAGTATTTGGGATCGGGTCCACCCTTGGGCCGGCCGAGATGCGAAGCGAGAACCAGGCGACCGCCCTTTTGGATGGCCAGGCGGAGAGTGGGCAAGGTTTCGCGAATGCGCGTGTCGTCAGTGACGACGCCGTCTTTCAGCGGGACGTTGAAGTCCACACGGATGAACACGCGTTTGCCGCGGAGGTCGAGGTCGTTAATGGTGAGTTTGGCCATTCCGTTTACCGTGGTCCGTGTTTCGTGATCCGTGCAAAGAAGGGCGGGGCGAACCCCGCCCCTACAAATTGTGGCTTGTACGATAACACTACGGTCAAAGCTTGGACGCCAGGAGCTTGATCAGATCGCGGCAGCGGCAGGAGTAGCCCCACTCATTGTCGTACCAAGCCAGGACTTTGACGCAGCGGTCGCCGACCACTTTGGTGTATTCGGCGTCGACGATTGAGGAGTTGGAGTTGCCTTTGAAATCGGCGGAGACGAGTTCCTCTTCGGTGTAGCTGAGGATGCCCTTCATCGGACCTTCCGCAGCGGCTTTGAGCGCGGCGTTGACGGATTCCTTGGTGGTGGGCTTGTCGACGAAGACGGTTAGGTCGACAACGCTGACGTTGGGCGTGGGGACGCGCATGGCGTAGCCGTCAAGCTTGCCTTTGAGTTCTGGAATGACCAGATGCAGCGCTTTGGCGGCACCGGTGGAACTGGGAATCATGTTGATGGCAGCGGCGCGGGCGCGGCGAAGATCTTTGTGCGGAAGATCGAGGAGCTTCTGATCGTTGGTGTAAGAGTGAATCGTGGTCATAGTGCCGCTGTGGATGCCGAAAGTGTCGTGCAGGACTTTGGCGACGGGGGCCAGGCAGTTGGTGGTGCAAGAAGCGTTGGAGACGACGTGGTGATTCTTCGGGTCGTAGGTTTTGTCGTTGACGCCGAGGACGAAGGTGGCATCGGGGCCGTCAGCCGGTGCGGAGATGATGACTTTTTTTACCGGGCCGCGGAGATGCTTCTTCGCGTCGGCGCCTTTGGTGAACAAGCCGGTGGATTCGACGACGATATCGGCGCCAACGGAAGCCCAATCGATTTCGGCGGGATCTTTTACTTTGAAGACTTTAATGCTCTTGCCTTCGATGGCGATGGAATCTTCGGTGTGAGTGATCTTGTGCGGGAGGTTGCCGAGGATGGAGTCGTATTTCAGGAGGTGCGCCAGCGTTTTGGCGTCAGTGATGTCGTTGACGGCGACGAACTGGATGTCCTTATCGTCGATGGCGGTGCGGACGATATTGCGGCCGATGCGGCCGAAGCCGTTGATGCCTACTTTGATGGGCATTCCCTTCCTCCGTGGGTATGACTCAGACAGCGGCAATGCTGGAGCGAAAAAACAGCGCGAGGTTGACTAAGCGATGCTAGGGGGAGGCTGAAAAAAAGTCAACGCGAGGCGGGGACTGGCCATGCTGCGCCGCTACAGCGGAGACGGCGTTTGGACACGGAGGAAGTCCTTGTCATCTTCGAGAACGAGTTCGATGGCTTCGCGAATGTTGACGAAGGTTTCCTCGGCTGTTTTCCCTTGCGAATAGCAGCCCCGCAGAGAAGGGCAGGTGACGACGTAGCCGTCGTAGTCTTCGTCGCGTTCGAGAATGACATCGCGATTGAGGACGTTCATTTTCTAACCTTACGCCGTCCGGAGCGCCGGTGCAATTTGGCATCGGCAAGCGTTTTCTCTGCTTTCCGGATTCGGCGGTCTTGTTCTTCTGGCGGGAACTTCGCGAGTGCCTGCATAAGCAAATCGGCGAGTTCTTCGGCGGCGCGCTCGAGGCGGCTGGACTTCTTCGGGATCTTTGGCACGTAGATGCTCCTGCGGACTGAGCCAGATTTGCAGTCTTGCCCGGCTGGAAGCGGCACAGGAAGGAGTGCCTGTGCTACTGGGGGAATTGCTTGATGCTGGTGACGCGGTCGCCGGTGAAGCGGATGAAGATGGTTTTGGAGGGGGGCTGGCCGTAGATCCAGTCTTCGATGTCGTTGCCTTCGGCGTCGCGTTCGCGGACTTTGTGATCCGGGCGGCCGATGGCGGCGACGACCATTTCGCGGTCCATGCCGGGGAGGGCGCGGCGATCTGTGATGGCTTTCTTGATGTCCGGCGGCAGAGTGTCAAACCACTGCACAGAGGCGGAGCGCTGCTTGGTGAAATCGAGAAACGGAGCAAGAAGCTGCTTCAAATCCTCGGGGGAAAGATCGGGAATGGTCTTGGTGAATTCGAGATAGACGGTGCTGCCCATGCCGGGCTGCACGCCCGGAGGGCCGGTCTCCTGAGGAGTGGTGCTGGTGGTCGTGGCGGTGGGAAGGCCGCCGACTTCGATGTGCAAGCGGTCGCGCCAGCGTTTTTTGCCGCGGCCGCCGCCGTTCAGGTCGACGATGATCTGGTGCTCGCGAAACTCCAGGCGGCTAATCTGCACGTTGTCGCCGGAGCGTACGGCGGCGCCGTGAGTGGCCACGGCACGTTCGAGCATATCCGGGTCGATGGGTTTGCCGACAAAGACCAGAAAGCCTTCTTTGCCTGCCGGGAGAGACTTGGTGGCCTTGGCAAACTCGCCGGAAACGTAGCGGATCAGATTGAGCTTGGAGGCATCCTGCAGCGTGGGGCTTTTGGGGGTGCTGGGTGCGGGAGTTTGTTGGTCGCCGGAGGGATTGGAATTCGGGAACAGCGCGATTTCGTCGGTGGAGGCAAACACCGGTTTTTCTTTCGCGGACGGACGAAGGCTGTAGACGCGCGGGACGGTGGCGTCCGCGAGGAAGAAGAAGGCAATCGAAATGGCCAGCCAAGCAGGCATTGAAAGTCAGTCCGCCGGGACCGGCGGCACACCCTATTCTATGATGCGGCGAGCTGGGTTTCCAGATATCCGTGAATTTTGGATGGTGGTCAGGGCAGCGGTGGCTCTGGCGGCTACTGAAAAAGCCATGGCGGGCAGTTTTCGAGGTTGGATTAGGCTTCTGGTGAAAAAATACACTGCCTAGAAGGCGCACAGGCAGAAATGCTTGTGCCACCGTTTAGCGGGAGATGACTTCTACGCCGTGGCGGTCGATGGTGACGGGAATGAGCTGGGCGCCGGCTTCGAGGATGGCGGACTCGACGCGGTGACGGGCTTCCGGCTCGATGAGCAGCACCACGCAGCCTCCGCCGCCCGCGCCGCAGACCTTGCCGGCCAGGGCCCCGTTGCGCAGCGCTCCGTCAATGACCTGATCGATTTTTTTGGTGGAGATAGTGGGCAAGTTGCGCTTGCGAAAGGACCATTCTTCGCGCATCAAGCGGCCAGCTTCCTGCCAGTCGGCGGCTTCGAGCGCCACCCGCAAGCTTTGCGCGACGTCGGAGATGCGTTCGAGGCTGTGTTGCACGGAACGTTTGCCGTTGATGTGCGCTTTGAACACTTCCCAATTGTTGATGCCGTGCTGGCGGGGCTTGCCGGTGTAGCAGACCACGATGCGGCGCTCGAGTTCATTCAAATTGACGCGGAGTTCGACGCGATGCTCTCCGCCGGGCGGGAGCTCGATCGCGGCGGCACCACCGAACGCCGGAGGGTAGTGGTCCTGAGTGCCAGTGGGGACGCTAATGACGATGGCTTCGGCGTCGCGGCTGATGTGAATCCAATCGACTTTGCTCTTCCCTGCTCCGGTGAAGCGGTCGAGCGCGGCGCAAATGGCTACGGCCATGGCGCTGGAGCCGCCGATGCCTGCGCCTGCCGGGGCTTCCGAATCAGTGGTGAGGGTGAAGCCGCCTTCGGGCTGGAAGAATTTTACGATTTCGGCGAGCAGCGGAAGACGATAGCGCTTGGTCTTTAGCAGTGCAGCGAACGAGGGAAAAGATTCGTCGCGTTTGATATCGCGGGAAACCAGCCGAATGTGGCGAGAGCCGTTGGTTTCAATGGTGCAGGAGGCGTAGCGGGAAATGGCGGCGTTGATGGTGACGGAGCCGGGATGGAAGAGATACAGAGGCCAAATGTCGAGCGTGCCGCCGGCGAGGTCGACGCGGGTGGGCGCTTTGGATTCGATGATCATGCGTGTGCGTTGGGCCGGTGTGGCAAAGCGGACTCAGTGTGACGAAAGAAGGAAGCAAGCTCAAGAAAGCGTCGCAAGAGGTGCGAGCAGAGAGATAACAGGAGTGTTCGCGAGGGTAGTTGAAAAGTTGTGCTTCAGATCAGGCAAGCGGCCTGGCAGCTTAGCCGCCGGCGCCGGCCGCGCGGTTGCGGATCATGAGAGGCGACAAGTCTTTTTTCTCTTGCGCAAAGGCGGGGTTGGGTTCGAAGCAACGGCGGCAGCGCGCTTCGTACATGCCGCCTCCGCCGACGACAACGAGTTCCTCGCTTTCCACCATGCGCTGCGTGTGCACCGCGGGATTGCCGCAGCGAACGCAAATGGCCAGCAGTTTGGTGATTTCTTCGGCGACGGCGAGAAGGCGCGGCATGGGTTCAAACGGACGGCCGCGGTAATCGGTGTCCAGACCGGCGACGATGACGCGCTTGCCGAGATTGGCGAGCTTGGTGCACACCTCGACGACTTCTTCGCCAAGGAATTGCGCCTCGTCGATGCCGATGACTTCGGTGCGCGGCTGGACTTTGTCCATAATTTCGGCGGCCTGGGTCACGTTGTCCGATGGAATGCCCAGTCCGGAGTGCGAGATGATTTCGTTGACGGCGTAGCGCGCGTCGATGGCCGGCTTGAAGATTTGCACGCGCTGGCGGGCGATTTCCGCGCGGCGCAAGCGGCGAATCAGCTCCTCGCTCTTGCCGGAAAACATGGGGCCGACCACCACTTCGATCCAACCCATATTGCCTTTGACGATGTCCACGTTCGCTCCTGAACTGTTTTTTTGAAACTCCCAGCCGAAGTCTTCGCCCAGTTCTTGCCGAAGACGGGCACAGCAATGCTGTGCCCCCTACAAATTGCTGCCTTGGGCCACGGCCTGAGACTGCTGGTACAACCTCTTATTATAGAACGGCGCGAACGCGGCGATCACCGCGATGCGAAAAGCTTCCTGGCGCGAAATCAGATTGCTGGAGAGGACGCCCCAGGCGCCTTGCGCATCGCGAATACCCACGGCCCCCGCGAATTTGTCGATGGCTACCGACAATTCGATGCCCAGGTCGAGAACTTGGTGCGCCAGAGCCTCGGGAATTTCGACGGCACCGGAGCGCCCGAAGTATCCATCTTGCCCGTCGGCGACGTAAGCCCAACTCTCTAGGAAGACGCGGCAGGACGGCACGTCCGCATCGGAGGCAGCACGCGAGATCGCCGGTTCGTGCACCACGTCGAGACCACCTTCGAGGCCAACATAGAAGTTCCAGCCGCGCTGTTCGCGCTGGTTGAGTTCGAGCAGGGCCTCGGCGCGCAGGCGGGCGCCGCGCATTAGCTCGGCCTGGGTCGAAGGAGTATGCGAGACGCCGCTCGGGACTTCGACGCCGACGACTTCGCAGGACGCGTCGGGCGCAAGCAATCTGCCGAACGATTCCACGGCAGCGGAGACGGCGAGTAGCTTGGGTTGGCGCGCGCTGCCAACGGCGATGATGATCGTTTTGGCGGCAGACATTCGAGTGCTTTGATTGTAAGCGGAGCGGATGGAGAATTTCACGAAGAATCAGAGACGGAGCTGAGGAAAACGAGGAAGGCGGCAAGACAGGCGGGAGAGTTGGGCGGGCGAGTGGGGCGAGGGAGTGGGCGTGCACGAGGCGCAGAGAAACGCACAATTTTCCACAGTTTGACCGCTTACCGAAAACGTCCGGGCTTGGCACAATGGCGGCGATCTGAAGCGCCGGGAGGTGGCTATGCTGTTCGCCGTAGTGTCACGCGGAAGAAAGTTCGGAACGCGGCTGCTTCCACACCGGTTCAGAGACAACCGGTATCACGTCAGCCTGGGCAAGCAAGGGCCGTACATCCCGATTTCCGACCACCGCGATATTCCCGCGTATCTGGCGAACGGCTATTCGCTGAGGATGAGCAACAAATCCGAGAGGCACAACCCGAGCTTGATCCGGCCAGAATCGATTCGCGGATGGAAGGCTGATTTCTAGGGGAGATCGGGAAGAGCCTTGGATGGAGCGGCCTTCGGAATCGAGCCGACACCTGAATCCTGGCAAGCCTGGCGCGGTATGGAGCTTCAACAACTTACGAGGCACTCTCAGTAGCACGCAGTAGAGTTTAGAGCGGTCAGAAACGCCTAACGGTCCTTCCGCGCGGGTCGCGCGGAAGGCGGGCTGCCACCCTTCCTCAAAGCCCCGATCGGGTTAACAAAATGCTCCACGATAGGGTGGGGACCAAAGGCAATATCGGCCGGAATTTCAAAGACTTACATGGAATGAGCGAGGTAAAGGGTCACCCGCCTAGAAAGGCCCCTTCAACAACCTGATCATTGGACCTCTCTTCTTAGTGGCGTTTTGCCTACAACTAAGGTCTTTACCTGAGGCTGGTTACGGGGGTTTACTTGATTGAGGAACCGGGGTGCCGATGGTATTGGAAATAGGCATTCCGCGTATTCAGGCGGCGGATTGTTTCGGAGCCAGCCTGTTCGCGCCGAGGAGAAATCTTCATGGCGAAACGAGATGGTGCGTCCCTGCCCCCCGAAGTGAAGCAAACGGAAGAACCGTCGGAGCTGCTTCGAGAGCTCGTCGCGCACCTCCGGCAGAATCGAACACAATTACGCGAAGAATGGGTGGTGCGCATCACCGAGACGCGCTTGCTCACCGCGATGACCAAAGAGGAGATCTTCGCGGAAGCAACCTCGGTGTACGACAGTTACGTTGAGGCGCTGGAAACCGAAGCCTTCGAAGCGCTGCAAGCTTACGCGCGAAATCTCTCGGAACGCATCATTCCGCGAGGCGTCGAAACCCACGAAGTGGTGGGTATTGTGCTGTTGTTGCGCGACGTCCTGGCGCGTTCCCTGTTCGCGAAGTATCAGAACGATTTCAAGAAGTTGAACCGGATTTTAGACGCTTACGAGCCGGCGGCAAACCGCATCGCCAACACGGTGGCAGTGGGTTTCGTGCAAGAGCGCGAACGCGTTATCCGCCAGCAGCAGGAAGCCATCCGCGAACTGTCCACTCCGGTGCTGCAGGTTCGCGAGCGGCTGTTGATTCTTCCGATCATCGGCGTCATCGATCCGCAGCGCGCCCGGCAATTGACGGAGCAGCTGCTTCGCGGAATTCGCACCAATCGCGCGAAAGTCGTGGTCATCGATATCACCGGTGTGGCGGCCATGGACTTGACGGTAGCGAACAACCTGGTGCAAACGGTGGAAGCGTCGCGGCTGCTCGGCGCAACCGTCATTGTCACGGGGCTTTCGCCGGAGATTGCGCAGACCTTGGTGACCATCGGCGTAGACCTTGGCAAGATGAACACCGTGGGCGACCTGCAGGGCGGCATCGAACAGGCAGAAAGGCTGTTGGGATACAAAGTTGAGAAACTAGCGGAGCCACGCTAGGCGAAGCGGAGGAAGGCCACACTTGGAAGTCCCGATTCTCAAGCAGGGAGCGGTCCTGATCGCGACTTTTCAGGCCGCGCTCTCGGATGCGGACCTCAACCAGCTGCGTATGGGTTTGGTGCAGCAAGTTGTCAAGTTTCGCTCCCGAGCCGTTATCGTCGATGTTACCGCGATGGACGTGATGGACTCGTTTGCATCGCGGACCCTGCGCGAGATCGCGCATATGATCCGGCTGCGCGGCGCAGAGACGGTAATCGTCGGGATTCAGCCGGAAGTGGCTTTTGCAATGGTGCAACTGGGCTTAACACTGGAAGGAGTGGCGACCGCCCTGGACCTGGAAGAAGGCTTGGCGTACTTGAACGAAAAGTTCAAAACCACGAATTGAAAGTGAGCCATAGTGTCGGCTGGGGAAATCCGGGTGGCAATTAAGTCCGACCAGGATGTCGTCTTAGCCCGTCAGAAGGGCCGGGTGCTGGCGACGGAACTCGGGTTTTCAAGTGGGGACGCCACGCTCATTGCCACGGCAATTTCAGAATTAGCGCGCAACATCATCTCTTATGCCCGCGAGGGCCATATCACGCTAAAGACGGTGAACGGCTTGAACCGTCAAGGCATTTCGGTCATCGCTACCGATGACGGTCCCGGTATCCCGGATATTCGTCAGGCGCTGCGAGACGGCTTTTCCACTTCTGGAAGTTTGGGACTTGGATTGCCCGGAGTGCGTCGGTTGATGGACGAATTTGAGATCGCTTCCCAACCCGGGCGGGGAACAACTGTGGCGGTGAAGAAATGGAGACAATAAGAGAACCGATGGTCGAATATGGTGTTGCAAAATTCGTCCTTCCGGGCCAAGAGAAATCGGGCGATCACCACCTGGTTTGCTGCAGCCGAAACGGAATTCTGGTTGCAGCGATTGACGGCATAGGGCACGGCGAAGAAGCTGCCAATGCCTCCAAGGCGGCGGCTGCGATTCTGAGAAGTTCTGCCGACGAACCGATTATCTCTCTCGTAGAACGATGCCACGAGAAGCTGCGGGCGACTCGCGGGGTAGTCCTGAGCCTTGCGTTCGTTGACCCTGAACATGGCATGATGACTTGGCTGGGTGTCGGCAATGTTCAAGGAGTGTTGATGCGCGCCGATGCGAGAAAAGGAAATGGGCAAGAGGCACTTCTCCTGCGAGCAGGCGTCGTCGGCTCCCAGTTGCCGGCTCTTCAGGCCACCGTACTTCCAATCGTGCAAGGAGACACAGTCTTTTTTGCGACCGACGGAATTCGCAGCGATTTTTCGGTGACCCTCTCCGCCCGGGAGAATCCGCAAAGGGCGGCAGACAGAATTCTGGAACAGTATGGGAATGGAAATGACGATGCTCTAGTTTTAGCGGCTCGGTTAACGGGAATCAATCGATGAAGATGGCAATTCGACGTACGGCGAAGCCGCGGGTGGCTTTTGAAGACGAGTACCGTACTTCCTTGGGCGAATATGCGGCCGGGAGAGGCGAACCCGCACTGGGCCGGGCCTACGAACTCGGACGTCGAGCGCTCACCGAGCAAAAGAGTCTGGTGGAGATGGCTTCCCTGCATCATCAAGCTGTACTTGCTTTGCTGCCCGATGCGGAAAGTGAGAAACACAGAGTGGAATTGCTCCAGGCGAGCGCTGAGTTCCTTGCGGAGTGCTTGTCACCTTATGAGATGGCACACCGCGGCTTTCAGGATGCGGTGAAGGCCCTGCGTCAATTGAACGAAACGCTGGAGGAGGAAATCAAGCGCATCGCGTACGCGGTGCACGACGAGGCTGGACAACTGCTCGTCGCGGTGCACCTGGCGCTGGCCGAAGTGGCTCTGGAATTGCCGCAGCCCCAGCAAGCACCGTTCGCGCGGATTAAAGAAATGTTGAACCAAGTTGAGAAACATTTACGACGGTATTCCCATGAACTTCGGCCGACGATCCTGGACGATCTTGGCTGGATTCCGGCAATTCGTTTTCTGGCGGAAGGAATTTCGAAACGAGCCAATCTGCCGATTCACATCGATGCGGCCGTTCCCGGACGCCCGCCTGCCACCACGGAGACGACACTTTATCGCATCGTTCAAGAGGCACTAACCAATGCCGTCAAGCATGCGCAGGCGAGCAATATCTGGATTCGTGCTTGGAGAGAAAATCTGGTGCTGTGTTGTTCGATCCGGGACGACGGCGCGGGTTTCGATTCCAGCCAGGCGCATGCGGCACCGGGCCGGAGCCGGAAGGGCTTAGGACTAATCGCCATGCAGGAACGGGTGACTGCAATCGGCGGAACACTGCATATCGAATCTCGCCCTGGCCACGGAACTGAGGTTTCCATCCGACTTCCATTGGAGGGCAATCATGCCAATTCGCATCGTGCTCGCGGATGACCACGTGCTGGTACGCGAGGGTCTGAAATCACTGTTGGAGCGGGAGAAATTTCAAGTTGTTGCGGAAGCCTCCGACGGCCAAGACGCAGTCCGCCTGACGGAGGCGCACCACCCGGATATCGTGGTCCTGGACATCAGCATGCCGACACAGAACGGCATAGATGCGGCTCGCGAAGTGGGCCGTTCCTGCCCCAAGACAAAAACAATTCTCCTTACGCAGCATGAAGAAGAACAGTACATTCATGAGGCGCTGGAAGCCGGGGTGAAGGGATACGTGCTGAAGAATCAGGTCGCAAACGACCTGATTCACGCAATTCAACAGGTCTCTCGAGGAGAGTTCTACCTGAGTCCGGGCATATCGCGTGCGGTGGTGGAGGCGTACCGCACCAAAGCGGACAGGCCTGCCGATCCCTTGACCGTGCGCGAGCGCCAAGTCTTGCAATTGATTGCCGAAGGAAAATCCACGAAGGATACAGCTTCGCTGCTTGGCATCAGCGTCAAAACGGCCGAATCGCACCGCATGCGATTGATGCATAAGCTGGATATTCACGAGACAGCGAGTCTGGTGCGTTACGCAGTGCGCCGGGGGTTGGTGCAGCCATGAATGGAAGACTTATCTGCGCCCGCCCATAGCTTCGACGATTCCTCCTGGAGGATGCCCTTGGCAGTACTCACGCCTGCTCACAGTTCTCCGACGATGGCATTGCATATCACTACTGATAATACTTTCTTCACTAGCGACGGATGTTAATGGAAGCCGTGAACTTGCTAACCGTCCGCGCGCTGCAAATAGAGCCTGTTCAGGAAGATTAAGACCGCTGCCAGATCGTCTGCTGCATCAGCCTGGCCAGCGATCGGGTCTTTACCCCAAAGGAATAGGGGAGACTACCCGATTGCCCGGGTTGGAGGGATTCCTTTAACCTGCCAGCGAACGATGCCCACACGCGTTTTACTTGCCGATGATCATGCCCTGGTCCGCCAGGGACTGAAGGCATTACTGGAAAAACAGGGATTTCAAATTGTCGCCGAGGCCTCGGACGGGCAAGAAACACTGCGCTCGGTAGAGAAGACCGAACCGGACGTGGCCATCATCGACATCAACATGCCAGTTTTGAATGGTGTCGACGCTGCTCGCGAACTAAAGAAAGCCTCTCCGCGGACCAAAGTCGTAGTTCTGACGCAGCACGACGAGGATCAGTATGTTACCGAGGCGCTGCGTGCCGGTGTCAGGGGATATGTGCTGAAGAGCCAGGCGGCGAACGACCTGGTACATGCGATCCAAGAAGTGTGTCGCGGGTCCATATATCTTAGCCCGAACATTTCACGCGCGGTTGTTGACGCTTATCTATCCAAAACGCCAGACTTGGCCGATCCTCTTTCCGGGCGTGAGCGCCAGGTTCTTCAATTGGTTGGTGAAGGAAAGTCCACGAAAGATGTCGCTGCGCAGCTGGGAATTAGTGTAAAAACTGCCGAATCACACCGAGCAAGACTCATGAAGAAACTGGATATCCACGAAACAGCCAGTTTGGTGCGCTACGCCATCCGCCGCGGTTTAATCCAGGCCTGACCGCGGCCCTGGAAGGGGTTCACCCCCAACCTTTTTCGGTCATTTCACTGAGTCGAAATGGGTGATTCACCGGATTGAAATCATTTGGCAACCGGCTATGTTGCAGGGAGAGGAGCGGCCCGCCTCCGTGATCAGGGCCCCCACCTCCGACACCTCAACTACCGAACAGCGCTGACACGGAGGCGGGCCGAACTTACGTCGGTGGAGGGTCAGGTATATGGACAAGCGGCCAAAAACCGACGTTTACAAGACGACGACAGTGGCTATCGAAGAAGCTGCCACGGTCATCGTCGCGCCACAGGGGGAGGTCATGAACAATCAAGTCCCGAGATATGTTACGCAGGGACGAGCTTCCTTACTGCTCGGCATAACGGTTGCGGAGCTCAGTCGTATCTCGAAGGAATCGGGATTGGGCCACGTAGAACGCGCCGGCAACGAGGAAGAAACGTACTTCACCTACGACGAATTGCAGAAGATTTGCATGCGCACGGCGCATCCAATGCAGGCAGTCCACTAAATCGCTGTCCAGAGCACTTTGCTGTGCAGTGCAAGGAAAGACGAAATGATGTTTCTTGACGCGCGCAGGCGGTCAGTTCGAATGGCGGAAAGCGACGGCAGTGCTCAATCTCAATAGATATTATGGATCGTAGAAAAGCATCGTCGCTGAAATTCTTGTTGGTTCCGGCAGCTTTTTGGCACCCACCAGCCCGGTGCCATGGCATTGAATCCAGCTCGGAAGGTTATTCTACAAATGCCCGAAAGGTCAGGACGATTTGAAAAACGCATTCGGCTGGCGGCTGCGGTAGAGATATGTAGCGTTCAGAACCCGGCCGCGACGGAGCGGACGACCACGGAAAACTTCTGTTCGCTGGGGATACGAATTTTCACCCAACGAGCCAGGGAGCTGAACGAACGACTGTGGGTCAGGTCGCTGGATGAGGACCTGCGAACCCTTGCTCGCGTTGTTTACTGTCAGCGGCTGCCCGACGGACGCTTTGGTGTCGGATTGCAGTTCCAAGGACGGGCGGTCAAGTGGTCAAGACACTCGTTGGCTGGTGCCGGCGGTTGAGTGGCCGGCGCAACGAATCTTCGCAGCTTCCATGACACAGTCTTGTTGGAAATAGCGAATCGGCGGCTGACACAGATTTATCGATCCCTACCAACGCCACCGGCCCAATCTCACAATTTCCATCGAGGAACGAAGTTGGGAAAAACTCGTGGATGAGGGCAGAGTTTGATTGGGGTCCGCAACTTGTCTACGAATCATTGTTCCGCGTAGCCGCGGTAGCCCGGCCCCGGGCAAGCGTCAGTTAGAGTCCGAGGTGCGAACCGCACCTACCGCCTGGTAAAGATCCACACGCCCATTGCCGAGATACGGGGAGATCCAGACGGCGTGCGCCAACGAACGTTCGGCGGAAGTCTCGTTGACAGTCGTGCTAACGCTAAGCAGGAGAGCAGCCGCACCAGATACAAATGGCGCGCTGAAGGAGGTCCCCCCAGCCCGCGCCAAAAGTGCCAAACGGATAGGTGGTGATAATCCCTTCGCCAGGGGCCGCCACCCAAACGAGATCCTCGCCATAGTTAGAAAACGTCGAGAGGGTATCATTGTTTGCAGTCGAGGCAACGCCCATGACATCGGAAAGCGCGGCAGGATAAACAATTTCCTCCTTGCCGTCGTTTCCCGCTGAGGCCACGCATATCACTTGATGGCGAGTCGCAAACTTAATGGCGTTGGCCGCCTCATGGGAATACGTTGAGAAACTGAAGCTCATATTGATCACTCTGGCGCCGTTCTGCACCGCGAAGTAGATCGCGCGCAGGATGTCCGACAAATAACCGGTGCCATCAGCCTTGAATGCTTTCAGAGGCATGATTTGAGCGGTGGGAGCCACGAGATGCACGATGCCCGACACCATGGTGCCATGACCGAAGGCCTGGTATTGCGGCTGACCGAGGTAGGTTGCCGATGCTGGATCGAGAATCGCAGCACTGGATTGATTGACCATCGCTGGTGAGGCGCCACTACCGTTAGGGGATTGGTTTACGTCCGGGAGCTCCGAAGCTGCGCCGGCGATGTTGCGGGTAAAGTCATAACCCTGAACAAGGACACTTTGAAGTACAGGATGCGTCGGATCAACGCCCGTATCAATGACCGCCACGATCCCCGCACCACTCACGCTGAAAGTAGTTTGCGTGTCTGGTAGACGGACAATGGTGACCGCGGGTTGGCTGACATAGCCGTGCATGACGGTCACTCCGAAGTAATTCACGGGCGAATTGTCCGACAACCCGCTGGGTGGCGCCGCAGCGGTGGCTTGCATGACTTTCAGCAGGACGTCTAGCTCAACATGCGTGATTCCCGGCTGACTACGGAGGATTTGCAGAAAGGCGTTCGGATCAATGAATTCAGGGGCAGTGACAAGGAAGAGTCTACCCAAGCTGCCGTCTAGGCCGCCCGATATGTTACAACCCAATGCCAGGCAGACCGGCTGCAAGGAGGGGAGTCCGGACGGGGCACGAACAATAAATCTGTTGTCAGCGGCGGCTGGGCTGCACCACAATCCAAAGAAAAGCAGAAGGACCCACAGCACCCTCGATTTCATGGCTTAGTCTCCTTCTCTCCTCCCGCGAAGTAGTTTTCATGGACCTCGAACTCTGTCGCCAATTCGAACAGTCACGAAGATCCCACGGCACTTCGACGGGCCCGCTCCAGAACCGGCAACGGAACCGTAATGCAGTTAGTTGCATCAATCTTTATTTCTAAGCTGACATTCGACTCAAAGTTGAATTCCAAGCGGAACTCGCCAAACTCCTCGGCAGCTGCCTGCGCGACAGGACCCTTCCAGCCCCGAAGCGTCACTGGAACGCCACAAAACCTACGATCTGGCCTGGCTGAATCCAGAATTTGCCCCGCGAGCGCCAGACGATTGGAGCTTGCTGCAGGTTCGATCAAAAGGTCCATCCTTAGACTCCCAGCTGCGTAGAGCAGCGTGCGACTCCCATCATGCAAACCTCGCACTCCAACTAGAAGCGGGTCGCGGAAGCTGTCGGAGATGAGACGGGCGGCGTGCGTGACGTCCTGAAACACGACCTCAGGACGGAACAACGATTCCAGGCTGCCCCAAAGTTGTTGCAACAGGAACTTCCGTTGAACGTTGGGGATTGAGTAGCGTTCGGCCAAATCCTTAATCTGTGAATCTCCGTCCTGGTCGATGATAATTACCATGCGTTTTAGGAGATTCGGGTGAAATTCCTCAATCCTCGAAACCACCTCTGCTGCTTGGGAGCTTGAGGATTGCGGGTCAAGTACAACAGCGTCAAAATTCTTTTGCTCCATCGCCGCCAGTGTGAGTTGGACGTTCGAGGCGACCGTGCATTCACAGCCCGCACTTCCGAGTAAAATACGCATCGCGTCGCGAGCCGATGGGTCCTCCCCGACGATTAATATCCGCTGGCGTTGGCGCTCGCGACCGGTGTTCATAGGAACCTATCGTGTGAGAACCTTGGCGGCTCCAGCCCATCATCCCAGGAGTTTTGCATGGCCGTAAGTTGCGGTTTCTCACCTCTGCTTGCGCAAGCAACCGACATGCAATGAAAGCGTACAACCGCAAGCTCGCCTGCTACATCTCCACTCCCAAGTCCTGCCCCTCTTGTAATCGCGTGAATTGCTAAAGCCATTTTTTCGCACAACCAAGGCGTTACCTTGGCTGCCGGTGCGTGGGCTGAAGTCGCTTGAGCCTCGTACCCCATAGTCATAGTGCAGGTATAGGATTCCTCTGTTTCCAGGTCCATCAGGTAAATTGCCTAATTTGAAGGCAGGAAAAGTCCCGATGAGCGTATCTCCTTGTACTGCACGCTTTCTGAAGAAACGATTGATCGCAGGAAGGGGGAGGGAGTGGTGGCCGGGGACATTCGAACTCCCGACGTCTGCTTGGAAGGCGAAGCCCAGCTGAGCGACGCGGGCGCCGCTGAATCTGAACAGCTCACGTCACGCTCGAGCGGCTCGGGCTCAGCGCGGAGAGAGATGGAGGGGGCGAAGACTACTGCTCGAAGATCAAGATGGCCGGTTCAGAATCGGTCATGGAGGCCACAACGAACTTCGACGCGGAAATCACGTATAGGACGCCATTACCGGCAATGCTCCCCGCGATGGTTCCCCTGCCATTTGTTAGAGACGAGGAGACGGAGTAGGTAGCGTTGAGCGATGCGGCGATAGTCGGCCCGCTGGAGGCGCCGATATCCTCTGTGCCGGTGATATTGCCGGTCGGAATGGCGCCATCTGCAGTGAACTCGCCGGAAAAGATGCTGACGCCAAGCGCCGCAGGTGTTGTGGCCAAACCAGCATACCTACCAGTGACCGCGCTATTGGTGAATGACCCCGCTGCTTGGGCGTCGCCGAAGCCGAACAAAACAGAGCTGTCCGGAACGATGAAGAAGGCCTGATTCGAGCTGACAAGGTAAGCAGCAACGTAGGCTCCCCCGACAGCGGGGTTTACCAGTTCCAGGCGGAATTCGGCCCGACCGCCGGTTGTAACGTCGTATGTGCCCGCCCAGCCGTCGAATGAGCCGGATCCGCCACCGCAGTTCTGGTCGTCTGTGAGGTTGGCGATTCCGACGCCATTGGTCGAGAGCAGGCCGGTGACCACATTGGGCGCGGCATCTGATCGCCCAGGGCAGATCGTGCGTCCGGTAAGGTACACCACCGTATTTCCATTGAGCGATGCGCTCGAGAATCCGCCCACCGGGGTCTGTTGCTGGAGAATCATGCCATTTAGCAAGGGCGTCAGAGGCGAGACAACATCCGCCTCCATGGCAAACACCTTGCCGGCATTGACCACGTAGAAGACAAAATTCAGGTTCGATGGAGTACCGCCGACCACGGGAGGCATGGTCAGGATGCCGCGTCCCGTTGCCCCGTCGGTTATCATGTAAGTTCCTGCAAAAACGTTTAGAGTGGAAAACGTACCGGACAGATTGATGTCGGCGGCGCCGTTGGTTAACGTGCCCGCACCATTAGCGGTAAAACGGCCGGCGATCGCGGTGCGATTGTTGGATTGGTCGAAGCCGACGACGCCGAAAGCATAGTCACCGATGATTCTGGCGGTGCTATAAGCAGTAGTGTCTACCTTCTCGATGGTCCCAGAGCCGACTGTCCCGTGCCCTCCCGCAGCATCGATCTCGACGAATTTGGCGTTGCCGTTGGCCATCATGGCGAAGGCAAGCGTGCCTCCGCCAGGAATGTTTAGGCTCATCACGCCTCTGTTGTCCGCGCCGATCGAATAGGTTCCGGTGAAAGCTTGAGCGATTAATTTCTCCGGCAGACCTACGCCGTTGGTGTCGAGTTCACCGTTGGTTAAATTTCCGGCCCCGTCGGACGTGAATCTTCCTACGGCAGCGAAAGGCGTCGAGTCAACGCCGTTGCCCGTGGTCATTCCTGCAAACGTAAAGGCGTAGCCGCCCTGTAGCGCCGCGTTGTTCACGCCGGGAGCGCTCTGGGCTCGAATCGTTGAGCCAAGGAACAACGTCAAACCCATGATCCAAAGAACCTGCAACTTCCTCATTTCTCTTCTCCTGTTGCCCGGGGCGGTTTGGATGGTCTTTCCAGTTCTTGACCATCTTGGCGAAATCGCTGACCGCCCTAGTACCTATGCTTTGGCAACGACCACAAAACAATCCGGTCGATACCGGAAACTGGTGCTGGAAAGTGCCCAAGAGAGCAGTACGGTGTTGACTGCATCAACAGGAACGCTCTGGCGCCCGTGGTCTCGAAACCGAGCGTGCGATCCCTAATCCACCAGTCGAGTCTGAATGGCGTAGCGAATCAGGTCCGCGTTGGTCTTCATCCCCATCTTCTCTAATATCCGCGCGCGATAAGTGCTGACGGTCTTCACGCTGAGTGAGATTTCGTCAGCTATCTGCTTGACCGTGCTGCCCGAAGCGATCATGCGAAGGACCTGAAACTCGCGACCTGACAAGAGTTCATGAATGGGGGTATCGGCTCCTCTTCGTAAGTCAAAGGCCAGCTTTTCGGCTAAAGCAGCGCTCACGTAGCGGCCGCCGCCGAGAACCCGCCGTACTGCCTCCTTGAGCTCTTCCGGCACGCTGTCTTTGGTGAGGTAACCCGCTGCGCCGGATTTGAGCGCACGCCGCGCATATTGCTCTTCCGGATGAATACTCAAAAGAAGGACTGGCAACTTTGGCCGCAAACGATGCAAGTCATCCAAGATGTCAAGGCCGCTTTTTCCGGGCATGCTGATATCCAGAATGACCACATCCCAGTCTTGGCGACGCGCATGCACCAGCGTTTCCTCGGCCGATTTCGCTTCCGCAAAGGTCGCGCGGGGAAAGGCTTCGCCGAGTGTCTCCTTGAGCCCCCTGCGAACGACGGCGTGGTCATCGACAATGAGAATTCTCATCGCGACCATTCTTTGGTAACTGCAAGCTCGGAAGTGGAATGCGCAGCGTCATGGTTGTTCCGGAGCCAAGTATTCCTTCAATCTTAAGCTCTCCACTGAGCAAGAGCGCGCGCTCTTGCATGCCAACGAGGCCGAGAGACCTGCGCTGCTTCGCCTGTTCGGCATCAAAACCCCGTCCGTTATCGTGAACCTGGAAAATGAGTTGATCTTCTTGCTTTTGTAAGCGCGCCTCGACGCGCGTGGCCTGAGCGTGGCGCGCCACATTGGTAAGAGATTCTTGAAAGATGCGAAAAATGGCTGTGGAACGCCCGGAATCAAGAGCAAGTTCTTCCTGCGGTAGATCGACAACGCAGCGAATGCCGGTGCGGCTCTCAAACTCCTGCGCCTGCCATTCCAAGGCAGCGGTCAGGCCCAGATCATCCAGGGTCCCCGGCCGAAGTTCCGAGGCGATTCTCCGCACGCTAGAGGTCAATTTGTCCACCAATCGGATGGCCGAGTTGACCTTGGCGCGTAACTGAGTCTGTCGCTTGGTTGTCTTGCGGCCGATCGACGCGAGGTCCATCTTGATGGCGGTGCAAGCTTGGCCGAGTTCGTCGTGCATTTCGCGCGCCACCCGGGTGCGTTCCTCTTCGCGAACCAGCTGGATGCGGGCCGCTAAAGCGCGAAGTTGCTCGAGCGAGCTTCTAAGTTCCCCTTCGACGCGTTGGCTCGCGGCGATTTCCTGTCGAAGCTCCAGGTTCACTTTTGCAAGAACGGCTCCCCGCTGTTCGACGCGAAGTTCCAGCCTTTCCCTGGCATCCTCCAAGGCCGCCTCGCGCGCGCGAAGTTCGGTGATGTCCCGTGTGAGTTTGACGAATCCGAGCACATTCCCCTTAGTGTCTCGCAACGCCGTAATGAGGACGTAAGCCCAGAAACGGGAACCGTCTTTGCAGATTCGCCAACCCTCGTCTTTGCACTCCCCCTGTTGCGCAGCCGACACGAGATTGTCTTGCGGCCTGCCCTGCTGCACATCATTCGGCTCGTAAAACATGGAGAAGTGTTTTCCAAGGACTTCGTCCTTGCGGTAGCCCTTCAGTCGCTCGGCACCGGCGTTCCAACTGACGACGTGGCCCAATGGGTCCAGTTGAATGATCGCGTACTCGCGCACAGCTTCGATTAACAAACGAAGGTGTTCGTCATTTTCGGGGAGAGCCTGTTCGGTATGCTTCCGACCGGTCACGTTCTCATAGTCCCTCTTCGCTGCTTAGCAGATTCAAATTCGGGCGGCAATCGGGCAAGGACCGGCTTGCCGTTGCTCCAGTCCCCGAGATCCGTTGCAGGTCTTCCCTCTAACACGGGCACCGCTCTTTGCGAGGTAGGACAGGTAGGACCTGCACTTCTGTAGGGCAAATAGAGGCGTCCGCGAAGCAAAAGGTCTGACGCGAGAATCATTTCCCAGCCGATACAGCCGGAAGCTCGCCGAGGCTACGGTTCCTCTTGTGGACGGACTACCAAGAAGCCCAAGGGGAATCGCGGAGGCAGCACATCGATCTGATTCCGCGCATGAGCCGAGGAAAGCAGGAACCTAGACAGGCTTCTCGCCACGAAATTCAGATCAGACGATCAGTGCTGCCGAATAGCCGGGTGAACGTACGGGGATAGGGTATGGGGACATTAAAACGTTGTTTCAGGGATGGCGAAAGTTCCGACTGGGTCAACCGCCCTGTCTACATTTCACACCGCCAAGGAACAAGACTGCCTGCCCACAGGGGCAGTCAGGCCAATGGCCAAGTTCTGAACCTGGCGCAACAGAGGACTTGCCCAAATTCTGACCCACTGACCAGTTTTCTACGCGCAAACCAGGGGGTCACAATCAGTTCTAGTAGTCATGAAACTGCTATGCCGCTCTCGGCTGAGTTCCCCTTCCTCCCTTTGAACGAGCCAAGTGTCAGGGCAAGTAGAACCGGGGGACAGATCATGCGTAGTTTGGGCTTTGTTTTACTGGCCATGGTATTCGCTGTTGTGAGTGCGGGATGTGCGGGCCTGGTAGGCGGGGTAAGCAGCTCTGCTCCGGTAGCGCCTTCCATTACGGCACAGCCAATCAACCAGACGGTCGCGACAGGTCAGACGGCCTCTTTCAGCGTGGCCGCGGCGGGCACTGCCCCGTTTAGTTACCAGTGGCGGAAGAACAATGTAGCAATTAGCGGAGCGACATCTTCCAGCTATACCACGCTGGCGACAACGGCTTCAGACAGCGGAGCGCAGTTCACGGCGCTAGTCAGCAACACAGTCGGCAGCGCGACCAGCAGCCCGGCCACGCTTAAGGTGAATGCGGCCACAGTGGCTCCGTCGATTACGACCCAGCCGACAAGCCAGACAGTGACCGCGGGCCAGACTGCAACCTTCAGCGTGGCAGCAACCGGCACTGCCCCGTTGAGCTACCAGTGGCGGAAAAACAATGTGGCGATTAGCGGGGCGACATCTTCCAGCTATACGTCGCTGGCGACAACGGCTTCAGATAGCGGAGCCCGGTTCACGGCGCTAGTCAGCAACACCGTCGGTAGCGCGACCAGCAGCCCGGCCACGCTGACGGTGAACGCAGCCCCGGTGGCACCTTCGATTAGCACGCAACCCACGAGCCAAACAGTGACGGCAGGCCAAACCGCAACCTTTAATGTGGTCGCCACAGGCACGGCCCCAATTAGCTACCAGTGGCGGAAGAGCGGAGTGACGATCAGCGGAGCTACCTCGGCCACTTACACTACGCTGGCCACGGCGAGTTCCGACAATGGAGCACAGTTCACGGTGCTGGTCAGCAACTCGGTCGGAAGTGTGACGAGCAACGCGGCCACCCTCACGGTCAACGCGGCTCCGGTTCCGCCTTCAATCACGGCGCAGCCGACAAGCCAGACAGTTACCGCGGGCCAGACTGCGACCTTCAGCGTGGCAGCAACTGGCACTGCCCCATTGAGTTACCAGTGGCGGAAGAGCGGAGTGACGATCAGCGGAGCTACCTCGGCATCCTACACGACACCGGCCACAAGCTCATCAGACAACGGCGCACAGTTCACGGTGCTAGTCAGCAACACAGTCGGAAATGTGTCCAGTAACGCCGCCACGCTTACGGTAAACGCAGCCGCTGTGGCTCCGGCGATTACAACCCAGCCGATAAGCCAAACGGTGACGGCGGGCCAGACTGCAACCTTCAACGTGGCTGCAACTGGCACTGCCCCATTGAGCTACCAATGGCGGAAGAGCGGAGTAACGATCAGTGGAGCGACGTCTGCCACTTACACTACCCTGGCCACGACGAGTTCCGACAATGGAGCACAGTTCACAGTGCTGGTCAGCAACACGGCTGGAAATGTGACCAGCAGCGCGGCCACGCTAACGGTCAACACGGCTCCGGTTTCGCCTTCCATCACAGCACAGCCGACAAGCCAGACAGTTACCGCGGGCCAGACTGCAACCTTCAATGTGACCGCCACAGGCACTGCTCCACTTAGCTACCAGTGGCAAAAGAACGGGGCACTCATCAGCGGTGCAACTTCGACTAGTTACACAACACCAGCCGCGGCGACCACAGACAACGGGACGCAGTTCACGGTGGTAGTCAGCAACACCGCAGGCAGTGTGACCAGCAACGCGGCCAATCTCACGGTGACAAGTTCGGCGGCGTTCCCGGTGTGGGTATCCCCCGGTCTGAGCAGAGTTGGGCAGACCGATGTCCCCGGCACGACCTCCTCCATCAACCTCTCCGGCGCACGCGGCGAGACAGTAGACGCTCAAGTCATCGTGCAGGGCCCCGCAGGCGGCTTGAGCAACGTCAACCTTAGCGCCAGCGCGCTCACCGGTCCCGGCGGCGTGACTATCCCGGCTTCCGGCGTGACTCTATACCGCGAGCACTACATTACCGTTACCGGCACGGCGAATTACGGCGGTGGCAGCAACCCGCCACTAGGTTCGGGAACCTATGCCGAACCGCTCATTCCCTTCAATGACCCGGAAACCGGTTCGTCGCTGTGCGGCACCTCTGCGGTGCTGAAGGCCTGCAACGCCAGCGTCAGCGCCGGGCAGAATCAACCCTACTGGATCGACATCTCCGTTCCGCACGGAGTAACCAACACCCCGCCTGGAACCTATACCGGCAGCATCTCGATCACAACTGCCCAGGGTGATGCGACCGTTCCGGTCACGCTGACGGTTTGGAACTTTGAGCTTCCCGCTCAGCCTTCGGAACTCTCTCTGTGGACACTCTGGCCGCCCGCCGCGGGCAATACCACAACCACCCTGGCACAAGCCTTGATGCGCAATAAAGTCATGGGCTGGTTCGACG
>Ga0207015_1027_pt1 | contig 60055 bp, 46 predicted proteins | sample Alteio_BWMinCont_53_FD_153486 | JGI IMG/M metagenome (GOLD analysis project Ga0207015, IMG submission 153486) | Enriched cells from forest soil in Barre Woods Harvard Forest LTER site, Petersham, Massachusetts, United States -... | ecosystem: Environmental > Terrestrial > Soil > Temperate forest >...
CCTCTCCGGTGGCGTTATAACCAGCAATACCATTACCGGTCCGGGCGCAGGATCGTTTAATGCCCAGGGCCTGACTGGTCAAAATGGATCCTTCACTGCCTCGATCAACGTAATCACAAATTGGGAGTCCGCCATAGTGGACTTCAACGCAGGAACGTACACCAATAACACGATACGCGAGACGTCCGTTGGATTTGCCTTCAACACCTCCGGGGCTACTGTAAATTCAAATACGATCGCGCATGTCGCAATTAGCGGAATCGAGTTCAATTGCAATACCGGCACGGTGAGGGGCAACACAATCGACGATGCGGAGACTGGCTTGAACGACGTTCCGGGGAGCCAGAACTCGACGAACAACTTCTTCAACGTGGTGACAATCCGAAACGATGGATGTTCGGACGCTAGTTCGGGTTTGTCCAAGGGTGCAGCGGCGCACACGCCAAAAAGAGTCCCGCGAACCTAATAGGCAGTGACATAGTGGGCTTTCTAAACTCCGGTCGAAGCGTTAGGAAATGCTTTCCCGCCGTAACAACGATGTAATGCCCGGTAACACCACGACTAGTACTGACCGAAAGCCCGAGTTCGGGCTTGACTTTGAGTTCTTCGAGAGTATAGTCCCCGCCAGACCGTAGTGGATATCTCGTTCTCTCTCTCCTGAAGCCTGAGCGATGAAAAATGGTTTTGCTGTCGAGTCACGTTTATACATTTGGGACCCAGTGAAAAGTTAGGAGGAACCATGCGACGAAGCACTTCACGGGCGTTTCAGTACTTTTGTGTGCCCAGTCTCCTCCTATGTCTGGCGCTCGCAGTACTGGCCAAGGATGGACGCGACTTCGCCGGTTATTATGCGCTCAGCAACGTCAGCGAGCGAGGCGATAAGGTCGAGTTCACGATGACGGTGCTGGTTTTCAACTACAGCGATCTGGGCGACATCAACGCACCGGTCATCGCGCTGTTGGAAGCAGAGTCGCACGCGAAGCTGGGCGAATTCAGCGCGGTGAAAACGATACCTGCGAAGCATGACGTAATCGTCAGCGGGAAATTCAGCGTGTCAAAGATGGAATTTCAGAGTTGGAGCAAGCATGGCAGCCCGCAGGTCGTCGTGATCTATGAGGACTCTGGGCGCACTCTGCGCGAGCACGTACAGCTATCGCGGCGACCGATGTTGCCGCCAGTGACAGCGTATTAGGCGTTGTCTGACGAAAAACGACGAAATTCCTGGGAGAAAAATTGATGCGTCCATTTCGCATGTTCCTTCTGATTTTTTTTCCGGTACTTGTGTTCACTCTCAGCGCGGGAGCGCAGCAGGATCAAATCAACACGGTGGTAGGCGGCAGCGGGCCGAACGACATCCCTGCCATTGACGCCGACTTGTATGGGCCGTATCAGGTCGCTCTCGATAGTCACGGAAACTACTATTTTGCCAGCAGGAATCGGCACCAAGTTTTCAAGGTGGACAGCACGGGTTTCCTCACCGTGGTGGCCGGAAATGGTTTGCAGGGTTATAGCGGCGACGGGGTTTTCGGCGGAGCGGCGCAGGCCATGCTGAACACCCCTTTTGGTGTGACGGTGGACAGTCTCGGCAACGTGTACATTGCGGATACGTACAACCAAGTAATCCGAAAGGTTGACACTACTAACACGATCACGACCGTGGCAGGTGTTGTAGGCAATGCGGGTTACAACGGCGATGGTAGTCCGGCCACTTCGTTCTGGTTGTATTATCCGTCGCAGTTGGCCGTCGACTCCTCGAATAATGTTTTTATCGCCGACGCGAATAACGCCCGCATTCGAAAACTCACGGTCTCCAGTGGCACCATCAGCACGGTGGCTGGAAATGGTGGAAGCTACGCCTATTGTGCGAATGGCACACTCGCTACCTCTTGTGACCTTTCCTACACGTTATCCGTGGCCGTGGACTCTGCCGACGATATTTTTCTCGAAGATGTCAACGAATGTGTTGTTTATGAAGTGAATCACGGGACGGGCAACATCACGACCATCGCAGGTACGGCTGGTACCTGCGGCGGCACTGGCGATGGCGGCGCGGCGACTAGTGCGGAAATAAACCCGCTCGGTTATGGTGAACTCGCCGTCAACAGCGCGGGGACGCAAGTTTGGCTCGCAGACTATTGGAACGATGCCATCCGACTGATTGCTGTGGGCGGCCACATCAATACTGTCGCTGGGCAAAACGGCACGTGCAATGGCACCTCAGGCGACGGTGGAGCGGCCACGAGCGCTTGTGTAGGTTACCCTATCGGCATCGCAGTGGATAGCGCGGGGGATCTTTTCTTAACGAACGGTTTTAATGGGGTTACTGTTGGTGTCCGCGAAGTGCCCTGCTCGCTCGGCGGTGCCTGCACGCCCCCGACCGGAGACACAGCAGGTAACATCTACACCGTGGCAGGAAATGGCAGCACCAGCGACGAATCGCCGGTCAATGGTGTCCCAGCGCTGAACGTGACTCTATATTACCCGGCAGGCGTATTGGTGGATCCGTCCGGAAATATCTTCATTTCTGACACCGCTAACCAAGTTGTTCGCGAACTTGTGAACTCCAGCGGCGACGTCAATATCTTTGCAGGAAAAGGAACGGCTGGCTATGGGAGTGACGGCGTCCCGGCCACGAGCGCATATGTTAACTATCCGGCGGGCATAGCACGCGATTACAACGGCAACATTTTCTTTGCAGATACCGATAACTGTATCATCCGCGAAGTGAACACGTCTAGCAACATCAGCACGTTTGCTGGAATACCACTGTCATGCGCCTACGGCGGGGACGGCGGACTACCGACCGGCGCTCACCTTAATCACCCGAACGACGTGTTCTTGGACACCTACGGCAACATGTTCATCGCTGACACTTCCAATCAAGTGATACGCGAGATCGTGTGCGCGACGACGGGCACGCTCACCTGTATTCCGCCGACAGGCGAGACAGGGGGCTACATCTATACGGTCGCCGGAAACAACCACCAAGGATACGGTGGTGACGGCGGACCTGCCACCAGCGCCGAACTGTACGCCCCTTTCTCTGCTGCGGTGGATGGCGCGGGGAACCTCTACGTCGCCGACACCGACAACCACCGAATTCGCGAAGTGAACGCTGTAACCAAAGTGATCGACACTGTCGCTGGCAACGGAACTGGAGGTTTCAGCGGGGACGGCCCAGCCACGGCGAACAGTTTGTATTACCCTGAAGCAGTCCGTGCGGGTGCCAACGGCAATATATTCATCGCCGATACCAACAATAACCGGATTCGATGGGTGGACGCTGCTGGCACAATGACCACGTTCGCCGGTACTGGCGGTGGCTCCGGTGGCGATGGCGGTCCCGCTATTGATGCTGGGTTGTACCTTCCGGCTGCGCTTTTCGAAGACACGTCCGGCAACTTCTTCATTGCCGACACGTACAACGACCGCATTCGCAAGATCAACGCGTTTGCTGCGGTAGGGCGTTCCGCCAGCAGCCTCCTTTTCGAGATACAGCCGGTGGGCACGATTAGCGACGCATTGGATCTTATTCTTAGTGGCATTGGGCCTGCATCAATCACAAACGTCAGCACTAGCGGAGACTTCACCGAGTTGGACAACTGCGTCGGAAGCTTGCCCAACGGAACGACGTGCACCGTGTCGGTTTACTTCATGCCGACCCACTCCGGTGCGCGATATGGCACGCTGACCGTCACTACCAACGGCTACCTCAACACCACAACCACGGTCGCGTTGCAAGGAACGGGAGAGGGCCTCACGATCACGGGCGCTCCACTTTCGTTTGGCAGCCACGTGATCGGTACACCCACCGCTAAGAGTGTAACCATTAAGGGCAGCACGACGTATAGCTCGCTAGCACTTTCCGGTGATACCACGGACTTCACCATAACAAACAACACCTGCACCGGCACGATTTCGTCTTGCACAATCAGCGTTAACTTTAACCCCCAAAGCGCTGGCTTGAAAAAAGCCACACTAGTTATAAAGGATAGCGATCCTACTAGCCCGCAATTAGTCGCCGCCACCGGATCGGGAACCAGCTATGAATCACTTACTCCCGCGTCGGTAAAGTTTGCGAACACCCTAATCAACGCGACTAGCGCGAACACAAAAATCACCTTCAAGTACACGGGAACCGGCACGTTGACGTTGAGCGGCATCACGCCGAGCGCCAACTTCTCCGTGGACGAGACGGGAATTACGACCGACCCATGCAGCAATGGGTTAATGTTGACGCAGAATAAATTCTGCTACTTCAACGTGGCGTGCTCTCCTGGTACCACGCTTGGGCAGATCACCGGCAACGTGACCGTGTCGTTCACGGGAGACATTCACAACTCTTCGTTGGTGCTCCCGCTGAGCGGAAACGGCACGGAGGTCAAGATCACTGGGTCGCTGGCGTTCGGCACAGTGACGGGAGGTACATCGAAACCTCTATCGGTGACAGTCACTAACGAGGGAACGGTACCGTTGACCTTCAGCCCCGCCCCGTCAATGAGCGGCACGGACGCTGCGCAATACGTCGTACTCCCGTATAGCGTTAGCCCGCTCTATAGCACTTGTCTGAACGGATCGGTAACGCTCACGCAGACCCAACACTGCACGATCACCGTGCAGTTCAACTCGCCGGCGGGCAGCGCCGGGTCGGCCAATCCCGCTACGCTGAACATTTACGACAATGGCGGAGGCAGTCCGCAGACATCGGCCGCGTCCGGCAAAGACTAAAACAATACAACCAACACGGACAGCGGGGAGCGCAGTAAGGTTCCCCGCTTTTCTTTCAATTCACCACCGAAGATCGTCTCCGCGTGCCACATCAATCGCAAAACTATGCGCCAAGTTATTTGGGTGGTCGCCCCACCCTTTCCCTTTCGTCCCAATTGGGACTGTCAAATCTCCCGCCTTGCGCTATCACCGCATCCATCCGATAGCGTCGGCCCTAGCGGCTCTCCGTAGCGCCTAGCGGCATTTGACTGAGCTAGAAAACCCATCGGGAACGTAAATTTTATAATTTTCTGGTGCGTCGCTACGCTGGAAGAAGAAATATCGAAAACTAGGGCAGGAACGATTGCAGGGTCGGTACTTTTGCGAGAGTAATCCGCCATCTGGAACGAATAAACGAATCGGGAAGCTTCTGTTAGGCAACCGATTCGCCAAGGCGGCGCGGGGAGACTCATTGCCCTGAAAAAGATAGGTGTCCCTGTGTATAAGGTTTCCTGTGAAATTGGTTCTGAAAAGATACTTGCCTTAGCTGAGAAGAAACTGGATGAGTTGAGTACGGCGAAGCCATCCTCTACGAAGTAGAGGATATTAGTGGTCTAACTAGTACTAAATATATATTTAAACTAAGTTTAGCGGTGTGAACCCCTACAGCGTCGCCAAACTTGTTGGAATTACCGTCGACATACTAGAAAGGCACTACGCGCCACTTATTCCGGAGCTTCGCGAGCGTGTGAGGCGTGCACTCGATAGTGCTGAAGGCTTGGATGGAATGCTCCGCCGGAACACCTATTCACAGGAACAGAAAGAACATATCCACTAAAGAACCCACTGGCTGTTCGATCAATTCGTATTGAATCTCGCCTTCAGTCGGAATCTCGAAGAGGAAATCCGAATCAGCTAATCTTTGAAGAATGGCGGTGACAAATTGGTGAGGGTGTAAAAAATGCGATAACTATAACAGAATTAGCGGGTGAGCCTGTAAGCCGGATTCTGTCCGCCGCGCGTCGCTAATCCTAATTCGCATCAGGATTCTTAACGCGCGACACGGTGATCATTCCTCTAGGTTCCGGATCGCTCCGGGACTCAAGCAGCCTACCCGAGGGTCGCAGCAAACACTCCTTCGAGTGTTCGCATACGGGCTGGGCCAGCCCTCCCCTCCTATTTGACCTTGCTCCACGCGGGGTTTTCCGTGCCCCGGATGTTGCCACCCGGGCGGTGGGCTCTTACCCCACCTTTTCACCCTTGCCAAATGCGCCGACCGTTAGAGGCGAGCCCCAGGTTTTACCTGCGGCCCACCGCCGAAGTCCAAGCCTCACCGGCGGTTTATTTTCTGTGGCACTTTCCGTAGCCGCTCCAGACATGCTCGCGCACGCCTTGAACGTGGCCCCCTGGCGTTACCAGGCGCGTTGCCCTTCACCCTGAGAGGCTGCCAGTGGCAGCTTCAAGGTTGTGGAGTCCGGACTTTCCTCCCGTCCATCCCGCTTTCGCCGAAACGGACCGGCGATCACCCGGCTCACCCGCTACGCCAATTATACGCTGTCACATGGCGGGCAACAATGAGCGATGAACGGAACGATTATCGTGAAGGAAATACCTGCCGCATTTATTTCGCGGAAACTAGTTTCTCGAACTGGCTCTCATCCAAGATCGAAACGCCCAGAGATTGCGCCTTCGCCAGCTTTGAGCCGGGATCAGCACCCGCCACCACGTAGCTAGTTTTCTTGCTAACCGATCCGCCAGCTTTCCCACCATGCGCGGCCACAAGTGCTTCAGCAGCCTCCCGCGTGCGATTCGCCAGCGTGCCGGTAAAAACGAATGTTTTGCCGGAGAATTTCGCGCTAATCGGAGCAGCGCGTTCTTCCTTCATATTTACGCCCACTGCTTTCAGATGTTCGATGAGCTTTCGATTCGCCCATTCCGAGAAAAATTCCAGTACACCTTCCGCGACTTTCGGCCCCACTTCTCCTACTTCCATTAATTGCTCCGCGGAAGCTGATGCCAATTTGTCCATGGAACAAAAATGTTCCGCGAGTAACTGCGCGGTGCGTTCTCCCACAAACGGCATCCCAATGGCATAAATCAGCCGCGCCAAGCTGTTTTTTTTGCTTGCCGCAATCTCGTCGATCAGGTTTTGCGCGGACTTCTCCGCCATACGATCCAGGCCGGCGAGTGTTTCCAGCTCGAGCTTGTACAAATCTGCAAAATCCTTCACCACATTTTTCTCCAGCAATTGATCAATAATCTTCTCACCCAGGCCGTCGATATTCATCGCATGCCGCGCCGCAAAGTGGAGAAACGATTCCCTTCTGCGCACCGGGCAAGAGACATTTACGCAACGAAAGGCGATCTCTCCTTCCACATGATGCACACGCATCCCGCACACCGGACATTTGTCCGGCATTTTGAATTCCTTTTCTTCCGTTCCATGCTTCACCACTTTCAGCACGTGAGGTATTACCTCGCCCGCGCGCTCCACCAACACCGTATCTCCCGCATGAATTCCCAACCGCTGCACTTCATCCATGTTGTGCAACGTGGACTTCACCACGGTGACTCCGCCGATCTGCACCGGCTCAAAGACCGCGAAAGGAGTTAGAACACCGGTTCTTCCCACGCTCACAAGAATGTCCCTCACGAGCGTGGTTTCCTGATGCGCCGGATATTTATAAGCGATTGCCCAGCGCGGCGACTTCGCGGTGAAGCCCACTTCATTCTGCAGCGCGATCTCATTCGCCTTGACCACGATTCCGTCGATCTCGAAGGGAAGCTTCTCGCGCTTTGACTCCCATTTATTTATATATTTGTCCACGGCGTCGATAGACTCGCAAAGTTCCCAATCCTCGCTAACCTGGAACCGCAGATTCGAAAGCGCTTCCAAAATCTCAGAATGCCGTTTCTTTGGAGGACGCCCATCCACCAATAAATAGTAGGCGAAAAAATCGAGCCGTCGAGAAGATGTGATGTTAGGGTCCAAAACCCGAACGGAGCCCGCCGCCGCATTTCGCGCGTTCGCATAGCGCTTGCCGCCGATCACATCCTGCTGTTCATTTAATCGCTCGAAGGCTTTGCGCGTCATAATGCCTTCGCCGCGAACTTCGAAAGTGCCCGGCAGCCCGGCCTTCTTCAGCCGCGCTGGATCCAAGGTCAACGGGATCGTCCGGATGGTTCGCACGTTAGCCGTCACGTCTTCCCCCGTCCTACCATCACCGCGCGTTACACCGCGAACGAGCGAACCTTTTTCGTACATCAACGACATGCTTAGCCCGTCAAACTTATGTTCCGTCGTATATTCAATTTTTTCGCGGCCAGTCGCTTGCCGCATGCGCCGGTCAAAATTCGCTAAATCCTCCATGGAGAACGCATTGTCCAAACTCACCATCGGCGTTCGGTGCTGAACTGTTTGAAATCCTTCGCGCGGAACGCCGCCCAATCGCTGCGTGGGGGAGTCCGGAGTAACCAACTTGGGGTTTTCGGCCTCTAACTGCTTGAGCCGCTTCATCAGACGGTCGTACGCCGCGTCGGAGATCTCTGGATCGTCCGCCACGTGGTACAGATAATCGTGGTGGCGTATCTCCTCGCGGAGGTGCTGAATCTCTTTTGCGACCTCGCTACTCTTGGACATGGAAACCCCGGACGGATGCAGTCGGTTCGAGCATCCAAATATTATACAATGCGCCCTTGTCTCTCATAATTGGATAGGACTATGGCCCACGGCATCACTGACGCTTTGCTGATCTATAATCCGACAAGCGGGCGCCGTCGCAACCGCCGTTTCGCCGAGATAGAGCAGAGCGTTCGCATACTGAAAGAAGCAGGCATCAAGGTTGAATTAGCACCTACCGAGGCGCGTGGTCACGCTAAAGAGCTCGCGCGCCACGCGGTCAAACAAAATCGCGGCATGGTAATCGCCTGCGGCGGCGACGGCACGGTGAACGAAATCATCAACGGGCTTGCCGGAAGCCAGGTCCCACTCGCTCTGCTTCCCGCCGGAACAGCCAATATTCTTGCTAAAGAGTTGGGAATCCCTTGGGACATCCCGCACGCAGCTCGCCTGATTGCGGATGGCGTCGTCCGCCGGATCGCCATCGGCGTTGCCCTACCTGCGAATGGAAACCATTCCGCAAGTCTTCCCAATGAGGGTCGCTACTTCCTTTCCGTCGGGGGGGCTGGTCCTGATGGCGCAATTGTCCACGCCGTCGATGAAGGATTGAAAAAGCGCGCGGGCGTGATTGCCTATTGGGTCCAGGGATTCAAACAGCTCGTCAGTTACGGTTTTCCCGAGATGAACGTCCATTGCGACGGGCAAACGCGCCGCGCTTCTATTGTCGTCGTGGGCAGAACCGTAAATTATGGAGGGCCGTTCAAAATAACCACCGGTGCAAGTTTGTTCGAAGATTCATTCGAGATGGTCACGAATTCCACTTGCAGCCGTTTCCGCTATCTCACTTGCTTGCCCGCGCTCTGGCTTGGGAAACTCCGCAAGATGCGCGGAATTGACTCTTGGAAAGCGACCGAGATCACATGCGAACCGGTCGGTACTGGCGCGGTTTACGCTCAGGTGGATGGCGAACCCATCGGCCGGTTGCCTCTGATTTTTCGCATCGTTCCAAATGCGCTGTCCATCGTCACTCCGGCAGCGTTGCGAGCATAACTTTCCCTGGGAGGGCCGCAGCCTGGATCCAATTACACACGCGCTGGCGTCGCTTACACTGGCGCGTGCCGGCAAAAATCACTTGCCGCGATACGGTACTGCAATGCTTCTGTTCTCTGGGGTAGCGGCAGACTTGGATTATTTAAGCTACTTCGCCGGACCAGCCATATTTTTGCGCATCCATCGCACTTTTCTGCATTCCCTGATTGGCTCCGCGCTAATCGCGTTGGCAACCGCGGCAGCATTTTTCTTCCTGAACAAGGCGCCTAAGTCGAAGGATCTACCACGGACGGAGAACGCCCTGCGGCCGGGATTTACCTTTGGTGTCGCATTGCTCGTTTGCGTGATTGGCGCGGGCAGCCACATCCTATTGGATTTGGTCAGCGGGATCGGCGTTCAACTTTTCTGGCCGTTCCGTGCAGGCTGGATCGGCCGCGAGTTAATGACTGGTTTCGACCCGTGGATTCTGGCGTTGCTGGCAACTGCTCTTCTGTTACCAGAATTGCTTAAGCTAGTCAGCGAGGAAATAGGCGAACAAAAAAAGCGGTCTCGCGGTCGTGGAACAGCAATCATTGCTCTCGCGATTCTGGTTCTTTACGTCGGAGCTAAAGCGGCCCTGCATAGGCAAGCGCTAGAGTTGCTAGCTTCCCGCGAATACCACGGCAGGCCGCCTGTCTCATCAGCGGCTTTCCCCTTATTTGCCGCGCCTTTCACTTGGCGAGGAGTGGTCTCTACGGATGCCACCGTTGAAGAGTTACAAGTTTCTCTACTCCTGGGCCGTGATTTCGACACCGATCGCAGTTTCGTTCGCTATAAGCCGGTACCTTCCGCCGCGCTCGATGCAGGAGAGAATACCCAAGTCTCCAGGACATTCCTCGCCTACGCTCGCATCCCATTTGCAACCGTTATCCGCGTCGAAGATGGCCTTCGCTTCGAATTGCGCGACCTGCGCTTCGTGCCGAATGATACAAGCCCCGAAAATATAGTCGCCCGCGTGGATTTCAACCGCAACCTTCAGATCCAAAACGAAGAGCTGCGCTTCGCCTCATCAAAAAGTCCCTGAGTTTTCGTTCGATTGTTCAACGCAATTCCTATTCTTTGGCAGGCGCGTCGCGAAACGTCAAGTGCGTCACGATATACAGCACAATAAGGATCCCGACAATCCAGAGCGCGAACGCCTTGCTATGCGTCAGCAGAAAATCCAGCGCCGCATCACCATACAGAACAGCAAGCACTCCTTCTATGGCATAGCGCAACCCGCGGCCCAGCAAAACCCCAAGTACAAACGTCCGTAGTGGTACCTGAAAAACTCCCTCTGCGAGAACGAACGGTTTAAACGGCAGCGGCGGCGGAAGTATCGCGGGGATGAAAATGCTTAAAAATCCATTTTGGTCAACCCAGTTTTTGATTTTCCCCGCTTTTCCCCCCGCGTGCCGATGAAAAAATGCTTCACCGCCTTTTTTTGCAAGCAAATATAGCCAAATGCATCCCGCTATCGATCCGATAGAAGCCATTCCTGCGTAATACGGCATTCGATTCGGATGTACGTAGGAAAGCTGAATCACCAATGCATCAGTAACCAAGGGAAACGAAAGCACTGAAGAATCCAGGAACGCGACCAGAAAGAGTCCCCCACCACCCATGGTCTCAACGAGATGTTGCAACCAAATCGGCAGCTTATGTGGGTGCATATCTGGAAGTCTTCCCGGTCAAATCGCAGGGATTGTAACAGACTTGGTTCGAGGTGTTCGCCAGTACGCGCCGACTGTCTCAAGCATTCGCAAATTTACTCACCATAACCTCCTGCTGGTGCATCGGAGAAAAGCTTTCACAGCAACTCAGCACTTGCGCAATCAAATGGTAATAGAACGCATTATTATCGCTGTCACGAAGATCCTCCGTCGAATCCCAGACCGAAATCGCCATGGCTTCGCGGCTCGATTTATCTTCGCCATGCAAAACTAAAAGCACGCGAAATCCCTTCAGTTTGTCCATCGCGGCAGTAAGGGATCGCACCGTAGCTACAAATTCGTCAACTTTTCCCTCACGAATGCGATAGTGCGTTACGCGGGCGACCATGGCGCCTCCCGTTTCGAAAAGAAGTTTGCAGGCGCGCTAATTCTATGCCAGCTCGGGCAATCCGTAAACGACCCGCACCCTCACGCACATACGATTCGAAAATTGCTGATTCATCTGCGGTCAGATAGAATTCTTTACTTGAGTGCTCCACGACTCTCCATGACTCTTCTGAATTCTCTGAACAAACGCCAGCGGGAAGCCGTGCTCACCACCGAAGGTCCGCTGCTTGTCTTGGCGGGCGCGGGCACCGGCAAAACGCGCGTCATCACTTATCGTATCGCCCACTTGCTCGAACAAGGAATTCCCGGCAATGCGATTCTCGCGGTCACCTTCACCAACAAAGCCGCCGAGGTAATGAAGCAGCGCATCATCGACCTATTGCGTTCGAGCGGACGTGATGCTTCCGATGTTTGGGTCTCCACATTTCATTCCTTCTGCGCGCGCCTGTTGCGCCGTGAAGCGAAGAATCTGGGCCTCCCTCGCGATTTCGCCATATACGATGACGACAACCAGAAAACCGCAATAAAACGGGCCATGGATCAGTTGGGCTTCTCGGCGGAAGACTACCCTCCGCGCAGCGTGCGCGCACAAGTCAGCCATGCAAAAAATAACGGCATTACCGCCGACGACATGGAAGCGGAAGCCGAACGATCTCGCGACCCGGACCGCAAAGACGTCGCCGCAATTTTTCGCGCTTATGAAACCATGCTGCGGAACGCCAACGCTCTGGATTTTGACGATCTTCTATTGCGCGCCGTGGAACTTCTTCGCGAGCACCCCAAAGTTCGCGAAGCCTGGAACTCCCGTTTTCAATACCTGATGGTTGACGAATTTCAGGACACCAATCGCGCGCAAGAAGAAATCGTGCGCCTCCTCGCCGGATCTCGAAAGAACGTCTGCGTGGTAGGCGATGAAGACCAATCCATCTATGGATGGCGTGGCGCGCGAGCCGGGAACCTGAAGCGCTTCACGGAGGATTTGCCCCATGTGAAAATCATTCGTCTCGATGAAAATTATCGCTCCACGCAAACCATTCTTGACGCAGCGGCCGCCGTCGTTGAAAACAATACAGGCCGCCTGGGCAAAACGCTTCAAGCCACTCTGGGCGCCGGCAGCAAGTTGCGTTTCTTTGAGGCCCCCGACGCTCCCGCTGAAGCAGAATTCATATGCGGAGAAATCGCGACGCTCGTGCGCAGCGATCCCGACGCGCGTGTCGCCGTTCTTTACCGCACAGGCGCGCAGTCGCGATCGTTTGAAGAAGTTCTCCGCCGCCTCGGAATTCGCTACCGCGTCGTAGGGGGTTTCAGCTTTTACGAACGCGCCGAAGTACGCAACGCTCTCGCTTACGTCCGTTTGCTTTTCCACCCCGAGGATGACGTTGCCCTTCTGCGTGTGCTGAACGTGCCTCCTCGGGGCATCGGCGCCGTTACCGTCTCCATGCTGGAGTCGCGGACCAGGGAAACCAAGCAGTCCCTTTGGGATGTGATTCGCTCCGGTGAATTCCTTACCGGCAAAAAATTCAGCGGAGCGCTCCATTACTTTCGCCAAATGATGGAGGACCTTCAAGCAGAGTGCGCCGACATGTCTCCGTCGCATTTGATTGAAAGAGTTCTGGAGCAAACCGGCTATTTGGATTGGGTCGAGCAGCAAGACAATCTCGAGCACACTTCTCGCGCGGACAACCTGCGCGAACTTGCCAACGCCATGGCCGAAGCCACCGAGCAAGGCCAGACATTAGAAGATGTCCTGGACCGCGCAGCCCTCGTCGCCGATTCCGACGAGTATGACGAGACGATTCCAGTTTCCTTGATGACCCTGCACAGCGCCAAAGGCCTGGAATTCGATGCGGTTTTTCTCGCCGGGCTCGAAGAGGGCGTCCTACCTCACAGCCGCTCGGTCGACAAAACTGCCGACGTCGAGGAAGAGCGCCGCTTGTTTTACGTCGGAATGACGCGTGCAAAACAGTCACTATGTTTTTCACGAGCCATCTACCGCCGCAGCTATGGTGAAGAGCGATTGCGCGCCTCTCTTCCCTCGCGCTTCCTTGCCGAAATTCCCGGCGAACTGATTGAAGCCGTATCAGGTTCGCTCGCCGAGCCCGGTGAAACACGCCGTTATGAACCCGATCCCGATTACGCCGAGCGTTACTCTTATAGGCCGGAAAAACGCCGCACTTCCTACGGCCAAACACCCAAGCCCCCGCGTGGTTCGAAGGATCCGCTGATCGGTACGCGCGTCCGCCACTCCAAATACGGCGTTGGAACCATCATTGAAATTGAAGGTGAGGGCGAAGAGCGCAAGTTAACCGTAAGCTTCCAGAACTACGGAGCAAAAAAGCTTATCGAGCGTTACGCCAATCTCCAACTTGCCTAGCGATAAAGAATTCTTCTCAGCCGCTCAGTCCGTCTGCTGTAGGATGTGTGCGCGCTGCCGCCCGACCAAGGAGTATCGCGTTTACTTGATGGCGGGCGGAGCGGTTGCGCGAATCCACTGCACAAGGTAAAGTTTTTCTCTAACACCCGGGAAGGTGGCGATTGGGCGCACAGCTTTTTCGCAAAAAAGACATTGACCAGCTTATTACCGATTCGGAAGACCCCGAAAAACGTTTAAAGAAATCCCTCGGCTGGCTAAGCCTTACCTCACTAGGCATAGGCGCCGTGATCGGCTCCGGAATTTTCACCATCGTTGGAACCGCCATCGCCGGGCAAACGCTTCAATTCAAATCCGTTCTCAACGCGCCGCTTCTTGAATATCTGATTTATCACTCCGCGTCTTTCGGACGTCCCGGCGCGGGCCCTGCGATTGCTCTCTCGTTCGTTCTGGTCGCGGTAGTTTGCGGATTTGCGGCCTTATGCTACGCCGAACTCGCTGCGATGATTCCCATCGCCGGCAGCGCTTACACCTACACCTACGCGACCATGGGCGAACTGATTGCCTGGATTATCGGCTGGGATTTAATCCTCGAGTACGCAGTTTCAAACATGGCTGTCAGCGTTGGTTTCTCCGCTCACGTCGTGGATCTTTTGGATTGGTTCGGAATTCACCCTTCCACGCGTTGGATTGTTCCAGCTTATCTCCCCAGCGGTTTGAGTGACTTGCAAGGTAATCCGCTTTACGGCCCTGGCTGGCATTTCGGTTTCAACTGGCCCGCTTTTATTATCGTAATGCTGCTTACCATCGTTTTGGTCCGCGGGATTCGCGAATCAGCCGAAGCCAACAACGTGATGGTAATGCTGAAGATTCTTGCCATCCTGATTTTCGTCGGATTCGGATTGCACTTTATTCATCCCAGCAACTGGCATCCGTTCGCTCCCAACGGATGGCCCGGAATTCTCACCGGCGGCTCCATAGTTTTTTTCACTTACATTGGTTTTGATTCGGTCTCGACCGCCGCGGAAGAATGCAAAAATCCGAGACGCGATCTGCCGATAGGGATCATCGCCACCCTCGTAATTTGCACGATTCTTTATATTGCGGTCGTCGTCGTTTTGACCGGCCTGGTCCCTTGGCACACGCTCATGGACGACGCGGCTCCCGTGGTCAATACAATGAAACGGCTCCACTTTGGCAACGTGGAAGTGATCGTCCTGCTCGGGGCATTGCTCGGCATGATCTCTTCTCTCCTCGTGTTTCAACTGGGACAAGCGCGTGTATGGTTTGCGATGTCGCGCGACGGATTGCTGCCCGGCGTTTTCAGCCACGTGCACAAGACATTCCGTACTCCGGATTTTTCCACCTGGGTTGCTGGGTTTCTGGTCGGCATTCCCGCGGGATTGTTGGACATTGGTACGCTAGCGGATCTCTCCAACATCGGCACACTGTTTGCGTTCGCGCTCGTGGCAGGAGGTGTTTTAATTCTGCGCTACACTCAACCTGAGCGCCCGCGTGCGTTTCGGGCGCCTGGTGGTCCGATCGCTCCCGTGCTTACCATTCTCACTTGTTTGCTACTGATGGCCGGACTGCCCATCACAAACTGGATTCGTTTTATCGTATGGCTGATCATCGGTCTGATTTTTTATTATTTCTACGGACATAAGCACAGTCAGCTTTCGAACGCTGCCTTGCAAGCGGCTGCGGAGAAAAAGCGATAATGCGCATACGGCTATTCGCGACAGTGGCGCTTATAGCGTTGATTCTGGGATTCAGTTCGCCAACTTCTTTCAGTTGGGGCGAAAATGGTGATCGCCTGGTGGCGAATAAAGCTGTCGATACTCTACCGGAAGAAATGCAGCTTTTTTTCCAAGCGAATCGGCAATTCCTGGTGCAGCACGTCACCGATCTTCAAGAGGCAGTGCCGAAAAGTGTGATTCCGTTCGAACACCCCCGCCCCCCGGACTTCATAGAACTTGACCACTATGGTCCGTTTCCTTTTTCCGCCCTTCCTCGTGACTACAATCACGCGCTTTTGAAATTCAATCGCCGCGTTCTCGAGCAACACGGCCTACTTCCTTGGCAAATAGGGCTGTATAGCAAGCGCTTGACGGACGCTTTCCACGATCACAACTGGAACGAAGCAAAACTATCCGCGGCCATGCTCGCTCATTACGTCACCGCGGCACATGATCCCTTCAAAACAACAATTAACTTTGACGGGAAACTCACTGGCCAGCCCGGAGTCAACGATCGCTTTGGCGCCGGGCTGGTCGATCGCTATCAACTTTTTTTCTTTGTAAAGCCGGGCGAGGCTGTTTTCATCCACGATCCCACCGACCACGCGTTTGAGATCTGTTTGACGGCTCACTCTTTGCTTGAAAGCGTGCTTCTCGCGGATCGTCGCGCTCACACAGGCTTAACCGCTTATACCGACGAATATTACGACCGCTTTTATGCGCAAGCCGGCACTTTGCTGGCAAGTCAGCTTTCCGACGCAGCCACTGATGTAGGCTCATACTGGATGACCGCGTGGATCAACGCCGGGCGTCCGCAACTTCCGGCGCAGTAAGGCTAGTTATGGTTACGGAAACAACCAGACGCCCCACACCGATCGACAATCTCCCAAAAGCTGAACTGCATCTGCATCTCGAAGGAGCTATTCGTTCGCAGACAGCCATACAGCTTGCTGCGCGTCACGGCGTATCTCTCACTCCGGAAGACGTCGCTGCCCGCTACAATTATTCCGACTTCCGTGGATTCTTGGAAACGTTCAAATGGGTCACTTCATTCCTGCGCGATCCTGAAGATTACGCCCTAATCACGCGAATCCTTGCGGAAGAACTCGTGAAGCAAAATGTCGTTTACGCTGAGATAACTATTTCCGCCGGCGTAATGCTTCGCCGCACGCAGAATGTGGAAGCAAACTTTCAGGCGATCCGCGAGGTCGCGCAGAGTGTTCCTTTCAGCCGTTTGAAAACGGCCTGGATTTTTGACGCCACTCGTCAATTCGGCCACGACGCGGCGATGGAGGTGGCGCGTTGGGCCACGAAACTCCAGTCCTGCGGAGTTGTTGCGCTCGGAATGGGTGGTGACGAACTGGCTTTTCCAACCGTTAACTTCCGCCCCGCATTTGATTACGCGCGCCAGCAAGGATTGCATACCGTTTGTCATGCGGGAGAAATCGGAGGCCCGGATTCGGTCCGCGAAGCCATCGAATTGTTAGGGGCAGAGCGAATCGGGCATGGAATTGCCGTCATGCGCGATGAAGCTTTGGCAAACTCGCTCGCCACGACCGGGCGTGTGGTGCTGGAAAATTGCCTGACCAGCAATTTGTCGACCGGTGCGCTTGCCAAACAAACCGGAAATCCGGCCGCGACTGTGAGTGACCATCCCTTGCCAAAGTTTCTTAAACTCGGACTGCCGGTTACTCTATCCACCGACGATCCCGGCCTCTTTCACACCGATCTGCTGTCTGAGTACTCTCACGCAGCGTCTTTGGGCCTATCGAAGGAACAACTTGTCCAACTCGCGGAACAAAGTTTTCTCGCCGCTTTTCTCGCGCCAGAAGACAAACGTCAGATGCTTGTTGATTTTCGTGGGGCGGTGAAATCCGCCGGGCTGGTATAATCCTCGAATGAAAGCACACGTTTGGGTAATGCTGAAATCGACGGTCCTTGATCCTCAAGGTCAAACGATACAGCGCGCGCTCGGATCACTGGGTCACACGAAAATTAAGGATGTCCGCCAGGGAAAATTCTTCGTGCTCGCGCTAGACGGAATGTCCCGCGACGAAGCCCATTCAGAAGTCGAACGAATCGCCAAAGATGTGCTCACAAACCCCGTAATTGAGGAATTCCGTTTCGATATCGTTGAGTGACCCCGTACTGGTACCGTTTTTTACACGCGAATCGCTGCCGGCGTTTGCCTCATCAAAATCTGTGCTAACCTAAGAGGGTTGGACTTGCCCCGTTTTTGACTCTGTAGTCAATTAGGAGTTCACACCGTGTGCGGAATTGTCGGCTATATCGGTCCTAAACGCGTTGTGCCGCTAATACTCGACGGCCTAAAACGGCTCGAATATCGTGGCTACGACTCAGCCGGCATCGCCGTGGTCGGAGAAAATGGCGGCCTGAACATTCGCCGCGCGCCTGGCAAGTTGCGAAATCTAGAAGAGTCTATCCGCATCACTCCGCTCGAGGGAACTTACGGAATTGGCCACACACGCTGGGCCACGCACGGGCGTCCCACTGAAGAGAATGCCCATCCCCACCGCGACTGCACCGGCGAAATCGTTGTGGTCCACAACGGAATCATCGAAAACTATCTCGAACTGAAGCACCAACTGATCAAAGAAGGCCACAGGTTCGTCACCGAAACGGACACCGAAATCATCGCGCACCTGATCGAAAAGTATTCAAAAGAACTTTCTCTGGAAGAAGCCGTTCTGAAAACCGTGAAAGTTATGAGCGGAGCCTACGCGCTGGTTGCGCTGTCCACACGTGACCCGCTGAAAATCGTAGCCGCGCGCCTCGGTCCGCCCATCGTCGTAGGCCTTGGTGAAAATGAATTTTTTGTCGCCAGCGACATTCCCGCAATCCTGCAACACACCCGAAATGTCTTCTTCCTTGGCGATGGCGAAGTAGCCGTGCTCACCCCGCAAGGTGTCCGCCTGATGGATTTCGAGAGCCATGCGATTCATCGCCCCGTTCAACACGTAACCTGGGACCCGATCATGGCTGAAAAGGGCGGCTTCAAACATTTCATGCAGAAGGAAATTTTTGAGCAGCCGCGAGCTGTGCGCGACACCCTGCTCGGGCGAATCTCGCAGGAAACCGGAAAAGTCTTTCTGGATCAGATGGACATCACCGAAGAAGAATTCCGGAATTTTCATAACGTCAAGCTCATCGCCTGCGGCACCAGCTGGCATGCCGCGTTAGCCGGCAAGTTCATGATCGAGAAGTTGGCGCAGATGCCCGCCGAAGTGGACTACGGCAGTGAATTTCGCTATCGCGATCCGATCATTGACGGCAAAAGTCTGGCCATTGCCATCAGCCAGTCCGGAGAAACTGCCGACACGCTAGCGGCGGAGCGCGAAGCGCGTCAAAAAGGCGCCAAAGTTCTTGGGATCTGCAACGTAGTAGGCTCCATGCTAACGCGCGAAGCCAACGGCACCATTTACACACACGCAGGCCCGGAAATCGGTGTGGCCTCCACCAAGGCATTTACCGGCCAACTCACCGCCCTGATGCTCACCGCTTTGTATCTCGCGCAAGTGCGCGGCAAATTGACGCCGGCTTCGGCGCAAGGCCTGATGCAAGAACTCACGCGCGTCCCGCACAAAATCGAATCGATTCTGCAACGCGACGCGGCGCTCGAAGAACTCGCTCGCTTGTTCTTCCGCCACACTGATTTTCTGTATCTCGGACGGGGCATCCACTACCCAATCGCCTTGGAGGGCGCACTCAAGCTCAAAGAAATCTCCTACATCCACGCGGAAGGGTATCCTGCCGGCGAAATGAAGCACGGCCCCAACGCGCTGATCGACGAAAATTTACCCGTCGTCATTATTGCCACGCGTGACGAATCCGATCCCGCTTCGATGATCCGCTACGAAAAGACAATCTCGAACTTGCAGGAAGTGAAAGCGCGCGACGGAATCGTAATCGCCATCGTAACCGAAGGGGACAAGCTCGCCCGCGATACCGCTGACCACATTGTCGAAATTCCAGCTGCTCCCGAACTTCTTGCGCCGATCCTCGAAATCGTCCCGCTTCAACTTTTGGCCTATCACATTGCCGTGCGCCGTGGATGCGACGTCGATCAGCCGCGCAACCTCGCTAAGTCTGTCACTGTTGAATAAATAAGGCTGCCCGCCTTCCACTTTTATCCGCGGTACTCTAAAATTGGGAAATGATAAGCATGGACCTTTTTCCGTGCGCATCTCGGCGGAACTTCTCTTGCACAGCATTGTTCCTGATCCTGACCCTCGGCGCCCTCCGTGTACCCGTCGCGCAATCTCAACATTCGAAAGGCGGCGCCTCTCATCTGGATTCCGTCGAAATTTCCGGCTCGCAGAAATTCAGTTCGCAGCAGATTGCCGCGGCAGTTGGCTTGCGCGCCGGCAACATCATCACTCGCGAAGATCTTCAAGCCGCAGCCGACAAGCTTGCAGCGCTGGGCGTTTTTTCCAACGTGCAATATCACTTCACCACTGTGGAATCAGGAGTAAGGGCGATGTATGACGTTTCCGACGCGACTACCGTCGCCGTTACATTCGATAATTTCCCCTGGTTCACGGATGATGAATTAACCGCCGCCCTCAAACGTTCGGTCCCCCTCTTTGATGGTAGCGCTCCACAAGGCGGCGCGATTCTCAATGCCATGTCCACCACTCTGGAAAATTTGGTTCAATCACGTGGAGTGTTGGGAACTGTCTCGCATACGCTTGTTAATTTCCCACTGGGTGGCTCGCGCATGCAATTTCGCGTCGAAAACGCGGACATCACCGTCAAGGCCGTTGAATTCTCCGACGCGCTCGCCACCAACGATCTCGCCGCGCAACAAAGCACGAGCCAGTTAATAGGTAGACCATATTCGCGAAGCGCCCTTGAGCTTTTCGAATTTGAACAAGTGCGCCCCATCTATTTGACGCACGCATTTTTGCACGTGCAATTCGGCTCGCCTACTGCCCAAGTCTCCAGCGCCGCTGCGCAACCTGGCTTGACCGCCGTTGTCGTCGCCATACCAATCACTCCCGGCCCCGCCTTCAAATGGGGCGGCGTTGCCTGGGACGGAAATACCGTAGTCTCTGCAGCGGAGTTAAATTCACTTATCACTCTGAAGCCCGGCGAAGTTGCGGACGGCAACAAAATCACCGCTTTATGGGACGCGGCGCGATCTCTTTACGGCCAACGCGGCTACCTCGACACCAAGTTAGAACCCCGGACTGAGTTTGACGAACCGGCCGGACGCGTCGCGTTTACGGTGACCGTTACCGAAGGTCCGCAGTACCGTATGGGAAATTTGGTGCTCAGCGGCCTCTCTATCGATGGAGAAAAACGCATTCGTGCTGCATGGCGTATTCCCGCCGACGCGGTCTTCAATCAAAAGACCTATGAAGATTTCCTCGACACCGGCGTGAAACAGGCCTTTGCTGGAACCCCGGTGCATTACGAAAAAATCGGCCGGTTCCTCCAGGAAAATCCCGGCACCAATAAAGTCGATGTGCTTCTGGATTTTCAGTAGACCAATTTAAGCTATACTCCAATTGATATGAATGTTGAGCCAATTCCGCCTGTACCGACAGCGACGCAACCGTTTCAATCAGATCAAGCCGCCATCGCCAAGGAGCGGCGCCTGCTGGACTCCTTGCGGTCGCTCGATTCCCTGCTGGTTGCTTTTTCGGGTGGCGCCGATTCGGCCTACCTCGCGTGGGCTGCGCACACTGCCCTAGCTGATCGCGCTTTGTCCGTTACGGCTCTCTCCGCAAGTTTTTCTCGCTACGATCGCGAGCAAGCCGAAAGATTCGTGCGCGAAAGCGGAATACGCCATGAATTTATCGAGACCCACGAGTTCGAAAATTCGCTCTACGTTGCCAACAACGCCGACCGCTGCTACCACTGCAAGGACGAGCTCTTCGATCGCATGGAAGCGCTCGCAACCGCCCGCAATTTCCGCGCCATCGCTTATGGAATCAACGCCGACGACACACGCGATTTTCGCCCAGGCCATCGCGCCGCGCACGAACACCGCGTGCTCGCGCCTCTCCTCGACGCAGCTCTATCCAAGCCCGAAATCCGCTCGCTTTCGCAACGTGCCGGGCTCATCACCTGGGATCGTCCAGCTTCCGCGTGTCTTTCCTCGCGCGTGCCATACGGAACCGAAGTGACGCCGGAGCTAATGGATAGGGTCGATCGGGCCGAATCTGGCTTGCGCGATCTCGGTTTTCGGCAATTCCGCGTCCGCGCTCACGGCGAACTCGCGCGAATCGAGTTTGCTCCGGATGAATTGTCGCGTGGATTAGAACCCGCAATGACTCGCCAAATTCTCGCCGGTGTAAAACAAGCCGGCTTCGCCATGGTGACCATTGATCTCGAAGGATATCGCCAGGGCTCGCTCAATTCTTTGCTCAAAATTAGATGACTAACGCTTCACCAATAGAAGACTGATCTCTCGCCAGCGTACTTTCACGGAACTTCCAGTTGCACCTTTTCGTATAACTTGATAGGAAGGGTGCTCGGTAATCATTTGTTTCTAAGCCGAAAACAAATCGAAATGACGCAAACAACCAGAAAACTCTGGCTGGCAATCGTCATACTCTCTGTGAACGCGCTCGCCGGCTGCGTCTCGCATTCAGGTGTGGAAGGCAGCTTCGACCGCCAATTCACCGTCAACGGCCCAGTCAGTTTGGAACTCACCAGCGGGAAAGGTGACGCGCACATTGCCGCGGGTTCCCCGGGCGAAGTTCGCATCCATGGTGATATTAGTATCAAGGCATGGTCCTCCGAAAGTGGACGCCGCCGCTTGCAGCAGATCGAAGCAAATCCGCCGCTCTCACAGGAAGGAAGCCTGATTCGCATCGGAGGTGGAAAACAGGGCGGAGGCGACGTGGATGTGGACTACACAATCATCGTGCCGCAAGACACCCAGCTCCGCAGCATCGCTGGCTCCGGAGATTTGCAAGTTCAAGGGATCGAAGGGCCCGCGAATTTCACCAGCGGCTCCGGAGATGTCCACGCTTCAGAAATTAACAAAGACGTTCAGATTGTCTGTGGCAGCGGAGATGTCGTGCTCTCTAAAGTAAAGGGTCAGGTACAAGTCAACACTGGATCCGGCGACGTCAGTCTCGACACCATGGGAGGTCAAATCCGCATCCAAACAGGTTCCGGCTCGATCGAAATAACCAATCCTTCTCAAGCTTTGGAAGCAAGCACTGGCAGTGGAGAAGTCACCATCAAGAGAGCATCGGCGGACATTCGCGTGCGTACTGCTTCTGGTGACGTTGACGTCGAAGGAAATCCTGGGGAATCAAACTACTGGGATTTTCATACCGTGTCGGGCGAAGTAGTGCTTCACGTGCCGCCGAACGCCAGCTTTCGCCTTTACGCGCGTTCAAAGTCGGGCGAAATCGATGCCGCTATTCCTATCATGATGGAAGGAACTGCGGCCAAGCATGAATTGCGCGCGCGAATTGGAGACGGCCAAGCTCGCGTTGAAATCCAGACATCTTCCGGCGACATTTCTCTCCACTAAACCCTCGGCCATTACGATTCGAAACACTGCCTTGTTCTTTCGCGCTAGAATTGCAGCATACAGAATGCGCTTAATTCATATCATTCCAATTCTCGCGATCTCGCTGGTGTTCAGCTCGCAAGCGTTTCCGCAAAAACCGCCTTCCAGCGCGCAACAACCCAAGGATTCAACCGCCAATAACTCGAAGCAAGACGCTGACGCTGAAGCACAATTGCAGAAAGCCATTGCCGACGCGGGCAACGATCGCGCAGCTCTTGTGCGTAACTTGAAAAATTATTTGGTCAGATTTCCCAACGCGCCGCGAAAAGCGGGCGTATATCGCGCGCTCGTCGAATCTTGCCAGCAACTCCAGGATACTGCCTGCGCGCTCGATTACGCCGAAAGGCTGGTGGCCGTTCATCCTGACGATTCTGAAATGATGCTGCTCGCAATCGGGCTATTACAGAAGGAAGGCAGCGAGGCTAGTCTCACTCACGCCGCCGGCTACGCTACGCGTGTGATTGATCGCATCGAGAAAGCTCCGCCAGAGGAAAAATCTGCGCGGATATCGCAAAAGGACTGGCAAACGCAGCAAGATCGCTTCCGGACGGCTCTATATAGCTTGCGCGGCCAGATCGAAAAATCACAAATGAACTATGAAGCCGCCGCTAAAGACTTCCAACAAAGTTATGCGCTGCATCCCAATGCCATGGCTGCGGAACAACTCGGCGAAATCGCTGAAATGAAAAATGATTATGCCAAAGCAATTGAAGAATATTCCCTGGCTTTCGTCCTTCCTGAAGAGGGCCCATCAGGGAAAGTCGATCGTCGGGAAGTAAGGATGAAATTGGGGAATGTTTGGCGGCGAGTACACGGCACCGATCTAGGTCTCGGCGAGCAAATCCTGGCTGCGTATGACCGTCTTGGCACTACTCCTGCCGCTGCACCTTGGGCGCGAAACAAGGGTGCCAAGGATTCCTTCGCGTTTGTGTTGCGCAATCTCGATGGCTCTTCTCTTCCTCTATCGCCATTGAAAGGCAAAGTCATCGTCCTAAGCTTTTGGGCAACCTGGTGTGGCCCATGTCGCGAACTGGAACCGGAATTTGTGCAAATCGCGAAAAACTATACGGGCAACACAAATCTCGCGTTCTACGCCGTCAATACGGATGAAGATGAGAGCCTGGTGCCGGGATTTCTGGACAAGGAGAAATGGAATGTGCCGGTGGTCTTTGCCGATGGACTGGATGATTTTATGAACGTAAATTCTTTGCCGACCGTAATCGTTCTCGACCGAGCCGGGAAAATCGCTTTCCGCATGGATGGATATCCCCCGGAAGGATTCACAGAATCTCTCACTTCGGCGATCCAGGAAGCTCTCAACCCAACAAAGCCATCGGCAAACTAAAGAACTATTCAGGCGCCTTGCATCGCGCGCCTTAAATCCTGTTGCGCGGCATCGCCAGCCGCCAGGATTGTGTTCACATGAATCCGCACCGTGTCTTCAACGCGGCGCGCGTATCCTCCGGCCAATGTAATCGCCGCCGGAACCCTGTGGCGACGCGCATAATCGAAAACCAGGGCGTCGCGACGCTTCAGACCTTCCATGCTCAAAGCCAAGCCGCCTAGCTGATCTTCGCGATACGGATCTGCACCGGCAATATAGAAAAGTATTTGTGGCGAAAAATCGCGAAAAGCCTTGCGCAAGTTCTTTTCAAGAATAGCGAGATAGTCATCGTCGCCGATTCCATCCGGCAGATCGATGTCCACGGTAGAAGCCGGCTTGGGATACGGATAGTTGTGCTCCTGATGAATCGATAAGGTAAAAACATCTCTGTCGCCGCCGAATATCGACGCCGTGCCGTTTCCCTGATGCACGTCCGTGTCCACCACCATGGCGGTCTGAATAGCCTGATCGAATTGCAATCGGCGTATCGCGACCGCTACGTCGTGGATCACACAAAACCCTTCGCCGTGATCGGCGTAGGCATGATGAAAACCGCCGCCGATGTTCGCCGACCATCGATCCGCAAGCGCCCGTTGTCCCGCCAGAATCGAACCGCCCGCCGCAAACCAACAGGCGTTCACCAGCTCCTTCGAGTAAGGAACCTCCATACGAAGAATTTCCGTGGGAGTGAGAGAGCCGTGTTTGAGCTTGTACACATAGTCCTGTGAATGAACTTGCAGGATGTCTGCATCGGAGGCCGGCTCTGGCGCTAGAAAATCGACCGGCGTCGCGATTCCATCCGCCAGCAGCTTGTCGTGCACCAAACGATATTTCTGCGATGGAAAAACGTGAGAGCCCAGGTTCAAATCGTATCGCTGATCGTATATAAGCTTGAACGGCAGCATAATTCGCACAGACTACCGCGAAGTTTTTCAGAACTCAAATACTTGAATACCGTTCGCGGCGGAGGCGATGCGCCTTGTGCGCCGCATCTTCGCTGCGCTATGATTAGGGCTCGACATGCGTCGCGCTCAAGCCATTCTCGTCATCGTTGCTCTGTTCGCCACACCATTGGCTTTGCTGGCCCGCAGCGCGGAAGGAAGTATGTCGGGTTGCGCCGGAATGTGTTGTCCTACCCATGGGTCTCACGCCGCTCGCGCGCTTCACGAAAAGATGCTGTGCCACCACGGCGAAGCCGGACACTTCATCGAATGCACTATGACGCCCGGCCATCACGGTCTCGACTACGGTCTTATCGCCCCTGTAGCGCCCACTACCCCCTCGGCGATTGCGTTCATTGGCGCTCCTGACGTTAATCGCGCGATCGCCAGCCAGTACGGCGAACTTGCAAACTCTGGCTTTCTGCCAACTCCGCTTCAACCTCCGCGACTCTAAGCGTCGTTTTGCTCATTCCATAAATCCAAAAATCCAGATTCGATGGAGGATTATCGTGCGAAAGCTTGTATTCTGTCTTTTTATCGCTTTAGGTCTATCCTCAGTTTTTTCCACATACGCGACTATTTTCGGAAAGATTCAAGGTATTGTTCACGATCCGCAGCATCGTCCAATATCGGGAGCGACAGTTAAGCTAGAGGCGATCACGTCGGACTGGTCCCAAACTACACAAACGAACGACAACGGTGAGTTTTTATTCACGAACGTCCCGTTAGGCGATTACAAGATTACAGCCACTCAACTAAAATTTCAGACCGTGGCCCAAACTGTCACAGTCGCATCAAGCTCCTCTCCCATTCTCCACTTTCAGTTAGCTATCGCGAGCGTGAATCAAACGACGGTAGTTGTCAGCGAAGCACAAGTGGCCAATGTGGATTCCGTTACCCCCACCACTTTGATCAATCGGGACGACATAGCTCAAACTCCCGGCGCCGACCGCACCAATAGCCTCGCGATGATTACCGATTACGTGCCTGCCGCGTACGTGACCCATGACATGTTACATATGCGTGGCGGCCACCAAGTGGACTGGCTGATTGACGGTGTGCCGGTACCCAACACAAACATCGCCGCCAATCTCGGTCCTCAAATCGATCCCAAGGACATCGATTATCTCGAAGTTCAGCGAGGCAGCTACGACGCCGACTACGGAGACCGCACCTACGGAATCTTTAACATCGTGCCCCGAAGCGGTTTCGAACGAAATAATGAAGGTGAACTCGTCAGCAGCTTTGGCAATTGGTATCAAACAAACGATCAACTCAATTTCGGCGGCCACACCGAGCGTTTCGCTTACTACGTAAGCGTCAACGGCAATCGCAGCAACTACGGCTTGCAGGCTCCGATCGGTCAAGTTGTTCACGATGCGGAGAATGGCTACGGAGGATTCGCGTCCCTGATTTTCAATCCGAATCCAACGAACCAGTTTCGAGTGGTCACTTCTCTAAGGCAGGATTACTACCAAATTCCCATCGACCCGAACCCCAACTCACCGGGAAACCAGGTCTTTCCTAGCTACGGTCTTCGCGACAGTGAACGCGAACCCGATGCTTACGTCACCTTTTCTTGGGTTCACACTTTTAATCCAAATCTGATCATGACGATTTCACCGTTCTATCATTACAACCAGGCCAGCTATAACGCATCGCCCAACGATGTGCCAGTAATCACGGATGTGCGCCAGACTTCGAATTATGCAGGCCTGCAAGCAACCCTGGGTGCAACTGTTTGGAAAAACAGCGTTCAAGTAGGCCTCTACGGATTCGCTCAGCACCAGAGTAATTATTTCAATAACGTTTTCACCACCTGCACGCCTCCGAACAATCCATCCTGTCAAAACTTTCCCGCATCTACCGCTGCCATAACCGGTGGGTTAGCCGAAGCATTCGTCAGCGACAGATTCAAGGTGACCTCATGGTTGACGATAATCGCGGGGCTTAGACAAGCGCATTTCTACTCACCGCCAATCGGAACTAATCCGGAAATTGTGGAGAATGCTACGGACCCGCGCGTCGGAGTAGCCGTCAGAATCCCGCGACTGAACTGGGTTTTTCGCGGGTTTTACGGGGAATATTATCAGGCTCCTCCTCTGCTGACTGCTACTGGTCCGTTGCTCGATTTAGCTAACAGCCAGAACTTGACCTTCAGTGGTCTGCGCGGCGAGCGGGATATCGAATATCAGTTCGGCGTCACTATTCCATATCGCGGTTGGGCTCTGGACGCTGATACTTTTCAAACTCGCGCAAGGAATTGGCTCGATCACAATAATATTGGAGAATCAAACATCTTCTGGCCGATTACGTGGGACCACGCGCTCATTCAAGGCTGGGAGCTCACATTGCGCTCCCCGCGTGTTTGGCATCGCGGGCAGTTCCACCTGGCTTACTCAAATCAAATTGCGCAGGCATCCTCACCCATAACCGGAGGGTTGGTCTGCCCGACCAACACGCCATCATGCCCACTGAATATACCGCCTGGATTGGGACGAGTTGATCACGACCAGCGAAATACTCTCAATGTGGGGTTCAACGCCAGCCTTCCCTGGCAATCGTTCGCTTCGACCAATGTGTACTACGGGTCGGGATTTACCAATGGAGGCAGCCTTCCGCAATATACCGGGGTCTCTTTGCCGCAGCACACCACATTTGATATTTCGTTGGGGAAAAGTTTCCGCGAGAAGTACACTGTGTCGTTGACGGCTTTGAACGTCACGAATCGGCGCGTGTTGCTCGACAGCAGTTTGACGTTTGGAGGATTTCACTTTAACGATCCGCGCGAAATCTATGTCGAGTTTCGCTATCGGTTCCATTACTAGGCGGCAGCGGCAAATCGAGCGAGGGGGCAAGTTGGCGATCATCGCTGCGTTGCGCTGGCTGCGGAGTGGCAGAAAAAACATTGGGAGTTGTCAGGGGTTGTAGCGCTTCAGCCAATCGCCTATTTCCGTGATGACATTGCGGCGCTGTTCGGCTAATTGGGGGAAGTGGGGCGCGCCGGGATAGGTGACCATGCGGACGGTTTTTCCGCGCTCGGCGAGTAACACGTAAAATTCGCGGGCTTGGAATGTTGGCACGCGCGCATCCGCTTCGCCGTGGAGAATCAGCAAAGGCGTGGTGACCTTGTCTACAAACATCACTGGGGAAAATTGAAGCATGGGCTTGGGATCTTTTTCCTGCAAGCGTGCATCGTAATCGACCTGCCACAGGTCGCTCGTGGGGATGAAACTGAGCCAGTCGGTAATTCCGGCGCCCTCAATTGCAGCTTTGTAACGACTTGTTTGCGTTACGGTCCACGCCGTCATGAATCCGCCAGCGCTCCAGCCGAAAATGGCGAGGCGGTTAGGGTCAGCGCACCCCTGGGCGACGGCGAAATCGGTGGCGCTGTCGACATCGGCATAGGCCCGGTCGCCGAAATGCTGATAAATCGCAGCTAAGAAATCAGCGCCGTAACCTGTTGAGCCACGATATTCCGGTTGCAAAACCACGTAGCCCATCCCCGAAATCGAGCGAACGATAAAATCGAAACCGAAGGCATCGTTGGCTTCCGGCCCTCCATGCGGCAAAACCACGAAGGGATATTTCTTGCCTGCGACATACTCCGCCGGAAATGTGGCGATTCCCTCCAGCTTAATTCCATCTTTCGAAGTCCAATGCACGGTTTTTACTTCACCGAGGTTTACGTTGGCTAGCGTGTCATCGCCTTCATGCGTGATTTTCTGAAGTTGATCGCCAGAAACCACGGCTATATTTGTGGCGTGCGACGGATCGTCCACATTGAATGCCAACACTTCGGGCGCGGATGAAAATTTTGAATAAACCGGCAAGCCCTGAATAATGCCATCCGGCCAGTGATAGGCAGGCTCGAGTTTTCCATCGCGGTAGGAATAGGTCTCGATGACGACGCCTTTATGCATCTCGATCCATATATTGCCGTGCGGATCGCCCTCGAGAGTCACAGCGGTAAAGGCCAGGTCGGGAGTTCGGTCGACGGGCTGGCCGCCACTCACTGGGATGGTCCAGATGTGCTCGGGAGTCAGGACCGCGGTGGTGGTACTGGCGAAGACGAGTTCTTTTCCGTTTGAGGTCCAAGCCAGTCCGCTGGTTCCGTCAGGGATTTCCGCGAGGCGGCGGGGACCGCTGGCGCTGCAAATATCCACGAACGAATGCAATTCGTGGTGCCCGATTTTTGTCCACTGTGAGATCACGGCGATTTGTGAGCCATCGAAGGACCAGGCAATGTCGGTAACGTCCGTCAACGACGGACACCACCACCCACCGTCTGCGCCGTTGACGCTGACAACGTACAAGCTCGTTTCATCCGCAGAAGCGACCGTGCGTACGGCTGCGAGGGGATCTGGTTTTCGCGGGTCTGCGAGTACCGCGAAGTGCGCGCCATCGGGCGAAATTGTCGCCGAGCGGATTCCGGAAGGAAGCGAGAGGATTTGTACGAGTTTTCCTTCTTGCAGCGGGACGATTGCGAGTTGCGGAAATTTGCCGACAGGATAAATCCCGTAAAGCGCTCCCTCTTTTGTGAAGCCTGACGGCTCAAAATGTTCCGGCAAGTCGAGTTTTCGGGAGTTTTGTCCGTTGAGATCGATCAAACGCCATTCGTGTTTGTCAACCGGTCCGGAAGTGCCGTCCCAGGAGACGCGGTAGAGAATCGTTTTACCGTCGAGTGAGACGGCTACGGCACGCGCGGATCGCAGAGCGGAATAATCGTCGAGGTTGAAAGGATGTTTATCGGCAGCCAGCGCAGATGGGATGATTGCGACTGCGAATGTGATCGCTGCAACGAGGATTAACAGAAGTTTGATGGCGAAATTCTTCACGATGCTCTCTGATTTCTCGCCTGATGCGCCATTATTTTTGAATATAAATCGTACTGATCGGTGATCGGGACATAGGTGGTTGTGGCCCCGGCTAGAAATTCTTGGATCGTTTGTCTCGAGAGAGTTACGTCGCTTTCTATATTTAGGGCAGAACCGAGTAGAAATACGGAACAGTGGCTAGTGAGGATCTGCGAACTGGGCCAACCGGCGTATCCGCCAAGGAGACCGGCCACAAAAAACGCTTTGGGCAAGCGAGCTTTATTGTTGTTTGGATTGGTTGGAAGTTCGCGATTAGAGCGGGGTGCCATTGTCTGTTTTCTACAGGTTAGAGACAGTTCTAATAATTGGTGTTCGTGACTAGAAATTGCAGAACAGGTCCCTCCTGTCGCGTTGCTCGCTTGGGATGCCGATGCTCGTCGCATCGTCAGTTCGCGATTAAAAAGCGCAGAAGGAATTCCGCGCATCCAAGGGCTTTCGAAACTGAGGTGGGTAGGCCGCGTCGATGTTTGCTGAAGCGGTCTAAAATTTTCTAATTTAATCACGCCGAACGGTAGCACGCGATTGTACGAATTTCAAGGACCTGTGTGTGTGGACGGGCTAGTACCACACCGAGGTTGTTCCTTTCTTGAAGGACTCGCGTCAGGGTCTAACCATGGTGGCGGATCGGATAGATGCCAAACGATCTTCAACGCTTTCAGCTTCTTTGGGCCGTCCCAACGTGCGGAGAACTTGCGCTTCGCTGGTCAAAGTGCTGACAACCTCCGGGCTGTTTGAGCCGAATTGTTTTTCGAGCACTGCGAGGAGCTGGCGATCGCAAGGCTCCAGCTGGTCAGGCTTGCCCCATTTGTGGTAGAGAGTGCAGACGTTGAAAAGAGGCATGAGTATATTTATGCCGTCGCGGCCGAATAATGATTCGTCGATGCTCGACGCGCGCACAAGATACGTTTCTGCTTTGGTTTGTAATCTTCTCGCACCATATACACGCTGGCGGCCATCAGAAGGCTGTTGGCGACTTTGTCGCTTCTTTCTCCAAACCTTTTCGTTCAGATCGACTACACGGAGAGAGAATTTCTCGGCGGTTGCGTAATCTTTCTGCTCCAGCCGAGAGATGAAGGCGGGAAAGCTTCTCAGCTTTCAGCTGATGAGGTCGCGGCGCTTACCCGGGATTTCCTTTAGGATTTCTTTTTGGCTGTAGCGCAGGATTTTAGTGTGACCCATTGCTGCGGATTTTGTGGGACGCCATTCACGTAAATAACCCAGTGGAGGTGGGGGCCGTTGGCGCGGCCGGTGGCGCCGACGTAGCCGATGACGTCACCTTCGTTTATATGAGCGCCCAGTTCTACATTTAATTTTGACATGTGAAGATACATGGTTTCGAGGCCCTGACCGTGGTCGATGCCCACCGTGCCCCCGAGGACGTTGAAGGGCTGCACAATTTTGACGGCGCCTGCCGCCACGGCGCGAATGGGAGTGCCGTCGGAGGCGCGCTGGTCGATTCCAGCGTGAAATTCACCGGTGGGCTTTCCGTTATGAAGGCGCTTTACGCCGAAGGGGGATATGACGCAACCGGGGAGCGGGGGGACGAGCGGAACTTCCCAGTATTTCACGTCGGATACCGAATCGCGGAAGGTTGTGAGAGTTTGCATTTCTTCGGCGGTGGAATGGAGCGCTTCGATTTGCGGCGCGAGGACCACATTTTGCGAGGGGAACATAGTTCTGCGAATGGTTAGGTTAACGGAGGCGAGAGTGCTGCCGTCCGCTGCGAGAAATTCGATTGGGTAGGTGCCGGGTGTATCGGCCACGGCTACGGGCATCAAGCCTTGCCAATCGCCGCTTCCCTGTTTGAAAAGGCGCACGGTTCGAGCGTTCAGGCGCGCAGTGGCAGCCGGGACTTCGCAGCGAAGGCGTACCGTCTGGCCCTGCGGGATTGACCCGGGCTTTACGGTGCACTGTTGCGCGCCGGCCGCCGACGCGAATATTAGAGCTAGGAGAGCTGCGGGCAACGCAGCAAAGATGCGCCACGGCGTATAACTGAATCTCCGATAGTTCATTCCTCCTTAATTTACACGTTTGGGCGTCCCGCTTGAAATTTTGGAGAAGAAGAGTTCCTGATTGTTACGAAGCGTTAAGTTTCGCCGGTGCCAAGTATTGGGCAGGCGCTGCGGCTTGGATTAATCTGAGTATGCCGCGCCGGTGTAATCGACATGAAAGATGCCTGCGCCGTTGGGACCTATAACTTGAAAAACATCGTACTGCAGCGGATTCTGGGCAAAAGCTTGGGCGAAGGTGGCGCCGACAAATTTTCCTAGAAGCGCAGCGGTAGCGGGGGAAGCCGGGTTTAGGTTGGTGGAACCATTCGCGGTCAGATTCCAGACGACTTTACCGTCTTTGTTTACGACTTGAATCAGATCGAGATGCAGCGGGTTGGAAAACGCAGCGGCCAAGGTTGACGCTTCAACAAAGTATGCTCCGGCTCCTACTGTTCCGTCCGTTTGTGCGGCCATGACTGCTCCTAGTCTTCAAATATTTATTTGCAATGGTCACAAGGCGGAGTATACCCTCTCGCGAAGTTTTCGAGGGGGGCGGTCATCTCTCGACGGACCAGCCCGGGGCATGAGTAAAGCACAAGCGGAGGAAACACGATGGAGCCTAATCCGACGAGCGTGTCGCGTGTTGTGGGGCAGCCGATCGTTGCACCGCTCACGCGCGCCGCGATCTTTTTGGTGGTGACCCTAAAGCAGGGGACCGATACTCGCGCGACTCTGCGGTCGTTCTGCGGAGACCTAAGCGGGATTTTCCGTGCGGTGGAGTATCGCAACATTGAAGCGGGGCTGTCCTGCATCATGGGGATTGGGTCCGACGCCTGGGACCGGCTGTTTGGGCTGCCGCGGCCGGCGGAGCTTCACGCGTTTCGCGAGATTCGTGTCGGGGCGCGACATGCGGTGTCCACGCCGGGCGACTTGCTGTTCCACATACGGGCGAGGCACATGGATCTATGCTTCGAACTTGCGACACAGATCATGGCGCGGATCGGAAATGCCGTTTCTCCGATGGACGAAGTGCACGGCTTTAAAAACTTTGACGACCGCGACCTGGTCGGGTTCGTGGATGGGACGGAGAATCCGCGAGGCGAAGCTGTGGCCGATGCCGCGCTGGTAGGCGCGGAGGATGCCGCGTTTGCCGGTGGAAGCTACGTGATGGTGCAGAAATATCTCCACGATATGAATGGATGGAATGCGCTGTCCACCGAGGCGCAGGAAAAAATTATCGGACGCAAAAAGCTATCCGATATTGAATTGGACGCGGCAGTGAAGCCGACCTGCTCGCACAGCTCGCTGACGACGATTGAACAGAACGGCAAAGAGATGAAAATATTGCGCGACAACATGCCGTTCGGCAGCGCCGCGCAAGGTGAATTTGGGACCTATTTTATCGGCTACTGCCGTACTCCGCGCACTCTGGAACAGATGCTCGAGAATATGTTCGTCGGCCGTCCGCCGGGCAACTACGACCGCCTGCTCGAGTACAGCCGCGCCGTCACTGGAAATTTATTCTTCGCGCCGTCCGCAACATTTCTGGAATCAATGGGCCACGACTAGCGCGCCTAAACGGCTAAACAGAGTGCCGCGATTCTTACTCAAGACGGAATTGCTGATTGGCGTTTGATTTGTTGCAGTGGTTTTGGCGGATGGTGCCTCCACGGCCAGGATCTTCAAGACAAAGGCCGCTGCTCTTTACGCGGATTTGCGCCTTGTTTCCGCCCAGGTCGACAATTTCAAAGAGCTCGTTGCCGGGCGCCGAGCCCGTGCTGCAGTTGGACTGCATTAAGTTTCCCGGCCCGCCAACTTTTTTCCCGTCACCGGGCGACTTGGAAGCGTCCGTGATGTTGAGGCACAGACGCTGCGCGCCGTTCACTGTTTGGATGGCATAAAAGCCGCCGCTTTCATCTACAAAATTAAACTCCATGTTGCCGAGCGCGCTGCAGGGATACGGAATGATTCCGTCTCCACTTTTCGTCGAGTCACGAGTGATGTTCATGCACAGTTTGGTTCCCTGCGAAACGATCTGATGCAGACCTTCGATCTCGCTCGACGCGGTGCTGGATAGTGGCGTGACGCCGTCAATGACGTAGGTCGTGATCGAGCGAACTGGCAACTCATCGATGATGTGCTTTTTGGAGGAAAGCTTGGTGCTTCCCTCTTTGAAATTCACGTTCTCGTCGGCAGTCGTGCGATAGACGGTGATCGATGCCGGAATTCCGCCGAAAGCGCCCAGATCCAGATCGTTCTTGGAGACGGCATCCCAATTGGTCGTGACCAGCACCAGGCGTTTTGAGGAATGCGAGTAGGCCGCGAGCGTGTTGTAGGCGCCTCCCGCCGAAATAATCTGGAAGCCTGGGCGAATGAAGCGCGAGTATTGGGCGATGGCATAGAATTGTTTTTTCAGTTGCGCCGCTCCGCCATTTGGATCAAACGCGATCACGCTCCAGTCCGGCTGCCAAAGCACCCAATTCTCCGCGCCGAGGTCGCGCAAATCCATGCGCATCGTGTCGGCCAGGAAGAGCGCACCCCACATGTCCGTTCCATCGCCCTGAGTTTTGAAGCAGCATCCGACCTCGCTCATCCAGACGGGCTTGTGAGCCTTCTGGGCGATGGATTTGGACTCTCGCATTTTTGCCGGATCGGCGGTCCCAGAGTGGTAGTCGTGGGTGTTCATGCGTCCCAGCGCGGCAAACGCGGCGGGATTTAATTTGGCCACGCCGTCGAGGGCATCACTGACGTTGTTCATGTCCACGCCGGAAACGATGGTTTCCAGACCGTCGTGTTTCAACCGGGCTTCGAGCATGGGAATCAGCGCATTCCGGGAAGCGAACGAGGCGCTGTTCCCTTCCTGGCGTCCGCGAGCGGTCCAACCGATGTCGGGTTCATTGAACGCTTCCACACTTTCGAAGGCCACACCCTCCGCGTCTCGAAAATGTTTGACCACGGTGGCGAGGTAATTCACGAAATTCTGATACATCTCGGGGCGCAGGTTATCTTGATGCGCCACGGTGGCGCCGGAAGCGCAGCCGCTGACCGTCATCCAGTAAGGAGGAGAGTTCGAGAAGGCTTCAAAAATATTCGCGCCGCGCTTTTTTGCTTCCTGCAACATGCGGCGCTGCGACGCGTCGCGCGTCCAATTAAACGCTGCGTTTGCGGCGTCTTGAAAGCCGTCCATTTGCGCGTCGGCGCGCATGTGTTTGTGCGAGGGGTCGTCGCCGCCGCCGATGTTGTAGCGCGCGACGTTGAATCCGAGCGTGAGATCAGTGGCCGGATCGCCGAAGAGCAAATCCATATATTGACTCTGGATTTTCGGATCTTTTATTCGCGCGGGCTGGCGTCCGCCACCGTAAAGATCGTTTGCCTCCCAAGCGAGGGACATGCCCCAGCCGCGAAAGGTTTGGGCAGGATGCGGATTGATTCGGCCAGTATCTGCCAGGGCTATTGACGGCAGGAATAAATAAAGGCCTAGGATATAAACAGCTGCTAGGCGGTAGAGCCTCGGCCTTATCTTCACGGGTGTTACGTTCTAGGTGCCTTCGGACCAGGAGGCCAGGTACTGCTCTTGGTCGGGCGTGAGTTTATCGACCTGGATGCCCATAGAGTCGAGTTTGAGTTTGGCGATGTGGCGGTCGATATTTTCGGGAACGGAATAAACCTGGTGCTTCAGGCTGCTGGCGTTCTTGACCAGGTATTCGGATGCTAGCGCTTGATTCGCGAAGCTCATGTCCATCACCGAAGCGGGGTGGCCTTCTGCGGCGGCGAGGTTGATTAGGCGGCCTTCACCGAGTAGGTAGAGTTTGCGGCCATCTTTCATCACGTATTCGTCGACGAAGGGGCGGACCGGTTTTTTGGAGCTGGAAAGTTTTTCCAGCGCCGGGATATCGATCTCAACGTTGAAGTGGCCGGAATTCGCGATGACCGCGCCGTCTTTCATCCTTTCGAAATGATCGTGCGTGAGAATTGATTTGTTGCCGGTGACGGTGATGAAGATGTCACCGATTTTTGCGGCTTCGGGCATGGGCATCACGCGGAAGCCGTCCATCACGGCTTCTAGAGCGCGCACGGGATTGATTTCGGTGATGATCACGTCTGCGCCGTGACCTTTAGCGCGCATAGCGACACCTTTGCCGCACCAGCCGTAGCCGGAAACAACCACGCGAAGGCCTGCGATCAGAAGATTCGTGGCGCGAAGAACACCGTCAATCGAAGACTGACCGGTGCCGTAACGATTATCGAACAGATGCTTGGTGAGCGCATCGTTGACCGCGACGATGGGATATTTCAACGTGCCGTCTTTGGCCATGGCGCGAAGGCGGATCACGCCAGTGGTGGTTTCTTCCGTGCCGCCGATAATGTTCTGCACCAGGTCGGGGCGCTTAGTGAGCAGGATGGTGACGAGGTCGGCGCCATCGTCCATGGTGATTTGCGGTTTGTGGTCGAGGGCGGCGTTGATGTGCGCGTAATAGGTGGCGTTGTCTTCGCCCTTAATGGCGAAGGTCGGGATGTTGTAATCCTTCACCAGCGACGCGGCGACTTCGTCCTGGGTGGAAAGCGGATTCGAGGCGCAAAGGACGACGTCAGCGCCGCCATCGCGTAGTGTGATCGCGAGGTTAGCTGTTTCGCTGGTGACGTGCAGGCAGGCGGACATGCGAATGCCCTTCAGCGGCTGGTCTTTGATAAATTGTTTGCGGATGAGTTGCAAAACGGGCATGTGCTGATTGGCCCATTCGATTTTGCGTTTGCCCTTTTCTGCGAGGGCAAGGTCTTTCACATCGCCGGTCATCTTTGGTGCAGTCGTCTCCACGAGAACTCCCTTCATTTTTTATTTTGCGGAAAATTTAGAAAAAGGCGCCGAGCCAAAGCTCGCCGCTAGAAAAGCTGAAACACAAGACCAATTCCCTCAGAGTCGCGCGCTGATTACGCGCGTGACGACGCTACCACTCCGCGCGAGCCTGCTTCCTTCTTGATGGCCTGAGCCTTGTCTGTTTTCTCCCACGTGAAGCCTGGGCCGGTGCGTCCGAAATGGCCGTACGACGCAGTGGGGCGGAAAATCGGGCGACGGAGATCGAGCGTTTCGATAATTCCTTTGGGCGTGAGCTTGAAGAATGCACGAATCAGCTCAGTGATTTGGGAATTCGGAATCGTTCCAGTGCCAAACGTGTCCGCCATAACGGAAACCGGCTCGGCAACTCCGATGGCGTAAGCGAGCTGCACTTCCACTCTGGTGGCAAGGCCAGCGGCCACGATATTCTTTGCGACGTAACGCGCCATGTAACACGCGGAGCGGTCAACCTTGGTTGGATCTTTTCCGGAAAGCGCACCGCCACCGTGACGGCTGTATCCGCCGTAGGTATCAACGATGATCTTGCGGCCCGTGAGTCCTGCATCACCCATGGGCCCGCCGGTAACGAAGCGGCCAGTGGGATTAATGTGATATTTGGTTTTCTGATCGACCATGGATTCGGGCAGGACCGCGCTGATGACTTCGTTCATCACTGCTTCTTCGAGGTCGCGGTGAGAAACTTTGTCGCTGTGCTGCGTAGAGATCACAACGGTGTCAACACGTGCCGGGCGGCCGTCGATATATTCAATTGTGACTTGGGATTTTCCGTCAGGGCGGAGGAAATCAACGGTTCCCTTTTTGCGGACTTCCGCGAGCCTGTGGGTGAGACTGTGCGCGAGTTGGATGGGCATGGGCATCAATTCGGGGGTTTCATCGCAAGCGAAACCGAACATCAAGCCCTGGTCGCCGGCGCCGCCGGTATCAACTCCCATTGCGATGTCGGGAGATTGCTTGTTGATGGCGCAAATTACGCCGCAGGTCTCCGCGTCAAAGCCGAACTTGGCGCGGGTGTAGCCGACATCGCGGATTACATCGCGAGCAAGGCCGGAAAAATCGACGTAAGTGCTGGTGGTAATTTCGCCAGCCACGACGACAAGTCCGGTGGTGACCAGCGTTTCGCAGGCCACGCGGCCCATGGGATCGTCTTTCATGACGGCGTCGAGGACGGCGTCGGAAATCTGGTCGGCTATTTTATCCGGATGACCTTCGGTTACAGACTCAGAGGTAAACAGGAATTTTTCGTCAGCGTGCGCCAAAAAAGTATCCTCCAGCGGATTGATGGGCAATTGCGGGGCCAAATCGGCTACGTGCAGTTTGGGCCGACTCACGAACGTAGCATAGGGGTATGGGGGTGTCAATCTTATGCACCGAAAGGTCTTAAATCGGGCTCGAAGTGCGATTATTGCAACTAAAACGGGCTCCGGCGATGACCGCTGGGAACTACCCGGATAGCGAAATGGGCAACAAGTTTCCCTGTTTTACTTCGGGACAGTCGCCGCGCTGCCGCTTTCGCTATCGCGACGGTAGAGCAGGTAAGCGCGGATGAAAGGGTCGAGGTCGCCATTCATTACTTTGTCCACGTCGCCACGCTCTAACTTCGTGCGGTGGTCTTTGATTAGCTGATAAGGCTGCATGGTGTACGAACGAATCTGGCTGCCGAAACTGATTTCGGGTTTGGAAGCGTCGAGTTTGTGCAGGGCTTCACTGCGCTTCTCGAGCTCCAGCTCGTAAAGCTGCGAGCGCAGAACTTTCATGGCCCATTCGCGATTTTTGTGCTGACTGCGCTCGTTCTGGCATTGCACGACGATACCGGACGGGAGGTGCGTGATGCGAACGGCGGATTCAACCTTGTTGACGTTTTGCCCTCCATGACCGCCGGCGCGGAATGTGTCGATGCGCAGATCGTCGGGCTTGACCACAATGTCGATTTTGTCGTCAATCTCAGGAATGACGAAAACGGAGGCGAAGGAGGTGTGGCGTCGAGCGGCTTGGTCGAAAGGAGAAATGCGGACCAAGCGGTGCACTCCACTTTCACCGGCGAGCATGCCGTAAGCGTTCTCTCCGGCTATCTGCACCGTGGCGGTTTTGATTCCGGCTTCTTCCCCTGGAGTGGAATCGATCACCGTGGCGTTGAATCCTTTTTGTTCTGCCCAGCGAAGGTACATACGCAGGAGCATCTCAGCCCAGTCCTGCGATTCGGTGCCGCCGGCGCCGGGCTTGATGGTAACGATGGCATTCAGCCGATCGTTTTCACCGGCGAGAAGAGTCTTTGTTTCCAGCTCGGATAAATAGGCGTCGGCGGAGGCGATCTCTTTGCTGACGTCGTCGAGCAGAGAGTCGCGCTGAGCATCGTTGGATTCTTCGCGCGCAAGATTGAAATAGGTTTCGATGTCGCTGGATTTAGTTTCGAGAAGCTTTTCCGCGTTTACGCGGTCTTCCACCTGCTTGCGCTGCTGCAAGACAGCTTGCGCTTTTTCCTGGTCCTGCCAGAAATTCGGATCGCTTACTTTTTCCTCGAATGTGGCGAGCTGCTGGCGGGCGGAGCGGGCGTCAAAGAAAGCTCCGCACGAGCTCAATACGTTTCTTAAGCTCGGCGTAGCGTTGCTGCAGGTCTTCGATGTGTTCAGCCATTCTTTTTTTGCCTTTTTGTCTCCGAGAGCGGTAACGTCGCCCCCGGCTTCAGGGCGAAAAACAAAAGCACCGCGGTAGCTATCACGCAAAGCCATGCGAACCAGTCGCCAAAACGAACATAGAGCGTGAGGTTGCTTTTAAAATCGTACGGAGCATCGAGTTCGCCGCGAACGTCCGTGGGCAGCTCGGCTACCATGCGGCCGTACGGATCGATTGCGGCGGTGAAACCATTGTTGGTATCGCGCAACAGCCAGCGGCGGCTTTCTACCGCGCGCACTCGCGACATCATCAAGTGCTGTATCGGCGCCGCCGAGCGCCCGAACCAGCCATCGTTCGAAATATTGATCAGTAGCTGCGCGCCCGACGCTGCAAACCGGCGAATTTCGCCTGGAAAAATCGCCTCATAACAGATGAAAGTGCCGAATTTGCCTCCCGGAATTTCGCCCAATGTATAGACCGTTCCAGGAGTGAAATCGGAAATGTCGGCGGTCAAGCGTCCAGCAAACGTGAGCCACTGGCGCAACGGCACATACTCGCCAAAGGGCACCAGGTGAATCTTATCATAGGTGTAAATTCGCTTGCCGAGCGGGTCCAGGAGTACCGCGCTGTTGTAGAACAGCCAGTTTCGTTGTGCATCCTGCCTGTCTTCCACGACGCCTACCAGGAAATATGCGCTGGACTCGCGCGCGATGCGGACTGCGCGGGCGGCAAAGGCGGGGTCTTGCAGGCTGAATGGCGCGGGCACTTCGGGCCAGACGATTAATTCCGGTCCTGCGGGATTTTGCTTTGCGGCAGTAATGCTGATGCGCGCGAGTTCATCTAGTTCGCCTGCGTGGATTTGAAGCCAGTCGGCGGGGTAACGCTCCGACTGCGGAAAATTCGTTTGCACCAGATGCGCCGTGAAGCGCGGAGTTTCTTTGGGGACGAGATACCTGCCGCCCAGCGCGATGAGCAAGAGCGCAGCCGTGGCCATGACCACTGTTCGCCACGCGCGCCGCGTATCCGTCAGAACGGCGAAAGCGAAGAGCGAGCCGTACGCTGCGATCAGAAAAGAAAGGCCGTAGATTCCCGTTACCGTGGTGACTTGGAGCAGCGCGAGACTTTTAATGGCGGCGTATCCCGCGAGGTTCCAGGGAAAACCGATGTAGGGCAAATGCGTGCGCACGAATTCTAAGGCGACCCACAGGAAGGGCGCAAGCAAGCACGCAAACGCGATGCTTTTTCTGGACGCTCTGGCTACGCCCCACGAAAACAAGGAACACAGTAAGCCGCCTGCTACCGCCATCAAGCCGAGGATTCCCGCGGAGGTCCACAGGTCCAGGTTGCCGTATTGCCGCATCACGGTGTCGATCCATGGTACGCAAACGGGGTAAAAGACTGCGCCGTGAAGAAATCCGTAGAGTGGCGATTCGCCCGGACGCGAGCCGACCGACGCCAGCACGAGCATGCCGACGGAAAACCAAGCGAGAGGCCAAAGGTCGTAATCAGGGAATGAAAGAGCCAGGGCGGCACCGCTCGCCACGGCGAGCAGCACTCGCGTTGGACGCTTAAATTTCATTCAGCGTTTAATTATAGGCTTGAAGCCCAACTGTTCGAGGGAGCGTTTTGCGGATTCGGCGGAAGCGATGTCCTGATAGGGGCCCACTTGCACGCGGTAGTAGTTGTCGGAGCTGGGCGTGGCGACAAAGCAGGGGAACCTTTTCTGCTGAATGGCTTCGGCCATTTCCAGTGCGTCACTCTGGCGGCGAAGAGCGGCCACTTGAAGAAGTATTGCGGACTTGGGAATGGCTGGTTGCTGCAAACGTGAAGCGGCCTTTGCGTCGCTTGCGGATGGCTTGGCAGCAGAAGCAGCCGGGGCCGAAGCATTCGCAGCGGGCTTCGCCGTCGCGTTGGAAGCAGGTGGCGATTTCACGGCAGCAGTGGGCGGCTCGAGATGAGTCGTGTCTTTGTTTTTGTCGTAGAAATCCCAATCCGGAGCGGCCGCCGTGGGCTCGGCAACTTTGGATTTCGCGGAAGAAGAAGGTGTGTTTTTTATGCCTGATTCCGCAGCGTGCACAGAGCCGCCGAGCTGGTTGCGGCCCATCACGTAGCCGAGGGTGAAGAAAACACCGCACAAGAGGACCACGCCGAGAAACAGCCCGACCAGATGCCTGCTTTCCAGGACTCTTTCGCCACCGCCGCGTTTTCCGCTTCCTGCCATGGTTCCTACTTATTCTGCGCCTGTTTCACCCATTGCGAAATAATGTCTACGGGCAACGGGAAAACTATAGTCGTATTTTTTTCTACGCCGATTTCCGTCAAAGTCTGCAAATAACGCAACTGAATCGCAGCAGGCTGCTTTTCCAGCACTTCGGCCGCATCGGCCAGCTTTTGCGAGGCTTCAAATTCGCCTTCCGCGTGAATAATTTTTGCCCGGCGTTCGCGCTCGGCCTCCGCCTGTTTGGCGATGGCGCGCTGCATATTTTCCGGAATATCGACTTGTTTGACCTCAACCTTCGTTACTTTGATACCCCAAGGCTCGGTATCCTGGTCAAGGATTTGTTGCAGCTTGGCATTTACTTTTTCGCGCTCGGAGAGGATCGAGTCCAGCTCGAACTGGCCGACCAGGCTGCGCAGGGTGGTTTGAGCGAGCTGCGAGGTGGCGTACAGATAATTTTGCACCTGCGAGAGTGCGAGGTTGGCGTCCACTACGCGAAAATAGCACACCGCATTCACTTTTACCGAGACGTTGTCGCGCGTAATGACGTCTTGCGGCGGAACGTCGAGCGTTTCGATGCGCAGCGAGATACGGGTGAGCTTGTCGATGGGGAAGAAAACCAGCTGCAAGCCGGCGCCTTTGGCTTCGGGGAGCATACGTCCCAGGCGCAACACGACGCCGCGCTCCCATTCCTTGATGACGTACACCGAATTCACCAGCCAGAAGAGAAAAATCAGTACGGCGAATCCTAGTAAGATCGTCGCAAAGTCCATTCGCTGTCTCCTTCGATGTCTCTAGGAAGAGGCCGATTGCGGCGTCTTCACCGGCTCAACTTCGAGCGTCAGCCCGGCAACTTTTTTCACTTGAACGCGCGTACCTTTGGGAATTTCTTCACCGTAACGCGTGATGGCGCGCCACAATTCACCGTGAACGAAGACCATGCCCGCTTGACTCGAAGATTGCAGCGGCTCGGTAACTTCGCCTACTTCCCCGATCAGTTCTTCTTTTCCCGTGGTCTGCTTCCAGGTGCGCGAGCGCAAGACCAGCCGCATCAGAATAATTATGATTATTGCGCACGGGATAGCCACGCCGAGCGCAGCGCTGAGGCTGACGCCCCCGCCCGTGAGCGGCGAGTTAATTAGAAAGAGCGCGCCCAGCACCATGGAGATCACTCCTCCCACACCTAGAACGCCATGCGTTGGATATTTTGCTTCCATCACAAAAAGCACCAGCGCGACGACAATGAGCAGCAAGCCGGCGAAATTAATCGGCAGCATGTGCATGGCGTACAAGGCAAGCACCAGCGCGATTACACCGAATACGCCGGGCGCGAACATCCCCGGGTGTGTGAACTCCGCGTAGAGGCCCAGGACACCAATGATTAGCAGAATGAAAAACGCGTCGGGCTGAACGATGCGCGAGAGGAATTTTTCGCGCGAGGTCATGTCGGTGGCGACGATCACCGGGTGCGGCAGCTCGAGTTTCTGCGTGCTGCCATCGAAGCGGGTGATGGTGCGGCCATCGAGCTTCGCGAGAAGTTCGTCCGGCGACGAAACCACCATATCGATTAATTTGCCGTCGAGCGCTTCTTTGTCGCTGAAGGCTTTTGCGTCGGTCACCGCCGTGGCTGCCAGGTCGGAGTTGCGGCCACGCTTGCTGGTGTAGGCGCGGAGGTAAGCTGTGGCGTCATTCACGATTTTCTTTTGGAGCGTTTCGTCAATTTTGACTGGCTGACCGCCCAACTCGATCAGCGGCGACGCGGCGCCTGTTTCGGTTCCAGGAGACATCGCGGCGATATCGCCGGAAAGCAAAATGAAGAATCCCGCGGATGCGGCGCGCGAGCCAGTGGGATACACGTAAGTGACCACCGGCACACCAGAGCGGAGGATCGCCTGGATGATTGAGCGCATGGAAGTGTCCAGGCCCCCCGGCGTGTTCATGGTGATCAGAATCAGATTGGCGTGCTGGTCGTTGGCGTCATTAATTCCACGGACAAGGTATTCTGCAAGGATCGGCTCAATTTCGCCATCCACGTGAAGCTCGACAATTTTGGAAGTCGTCGCTGAAGATTGAGTGGGAGATGATTGGGCGACGGCAGCGTGGTTAAAGCCGAGAATCGAGCCAACAACCATACACACAAGCAGAATCAGCAAGCGAAATGAACGGGGAGCCATTCCGGCGGTCATTATAGCAGTAGATGGCAGGGCAACGTGCGGTGAGGAAAGAATTAATGACGATATTCTCTAGAAACTCCCGAGGCCGGGTCCCGGCATCATGCGCAGAGCGATCCCCAGCCCAAATAGTAGGACAATAAAGTCAGCGGTGATGGCGCGGTTTCCTTGGGAGGGCAAATCCTCGATGAACAGACCCACAAGTGTCTCACCGGCAAGTAGCCTGGGGCGAAAATTATCATGCAAGGCAGCTATCGCAAAGAGAATAGGGACGACAAATCATGGCAGTTTCGGCGTAGGCACCCTAGTCGTACCGATTCGAGGAAATCGGGCGGCGTTGCTGCGCTTACACGGAACAAAGAACTGGAATATCGCGTATCTTGGGCTGAGGAGAAATTATGACGAAACTTCAATCTATTTTGGGCGTGAAAGGAATCAATTGGACGCGGCGCGGCTCCGCGGTGCCGGCAATTGCGTTGGGATTAATGCTTGCGGCGCTGCCACTGGCTGCGCAGGACAAGAAGGACGCCGATGCCGATAAGCAGGACAACGACAGTATTGGATTCGTCGCTAGCAAGAATGCGGGGGCGAAGGACATTGGGCTGCCGCTATATCCCGGCTCGCGGAAGCACAAAGATAGCGCGGACGATAGCGCGTCGGTGCAGCTCGGAACCTGGGCTGGATCGTCCGGGTTCAAACTGGTAGTGCTGAAAATGGATTCGGATGCCGCGCCCGATAAAGTTACCGCGTTCTATCGCAAGGCGCTCTCTAAATATGGGAAGGTTTTGAACTGTTCTGACTCCGGCGCAGCGGCGGCGGCAAAAGAGAAGCCCTCGAACGGGCTGGACTGCGAAGATGATCACGCGGATGAGAACGAAACGGTGTTGAAGGCGGGAACGAAAGAAGCGAAACACATTGTCAGTGTGAAGCCGAATGGGAGCGGGAGTATTTACGACCTGGTGTACATCGAAGCGAGAGGATCAGTAAGCAGCAAGTAAAGCTTTTCCGGAGAAGCGGGCGTGTGCAACTGACAACCGGCTAACAGACTGGCGCGATTTCCAGGATCGCGGATGGATCAACGGAAATCCCGGTAAGCAGTAATACGTCCAACCCGCAGTGGCTAGTTCGATTCCTGCTTTTTTGACGATCCGGCGTATGACGGAGGCGTTTGCAAGACTTCCTGGACGCGCGGATCTTTAATCACGCGCGCGAAGGTCACATCGGTCTGCGCCGTCATAAAACCAATGTAGCCGTTGTCGCGAGCCATCTTTAGGTAGTGGGCGGCGCGCTCGGCGTCTCCATTTTGCGCGTAAGCTTTTGCCACGAAGAAGTAAAACATCCCGGGATCGGTGGCTTCTCTTTGCTGGATGATCGAACCGTTCTCACTTTTCTTCTCAAAAAGGTGAGGGTCAAGGGCCAGCGCTTTGGCGAAAGTGCTCATGGCCAGCGTGTATTCCTTGTTGCCGAAATAGGCGTAGCCAAGATTGCTGTAAATGGTGGCCAGGTCTGTGTGGTATTGAACGGCTTTCTTGTATTCAGTGATGGCCTTGCCGTAGTGTTTTCTCTCGTATTCGATGGTGCCGTAATTGTTGATAGCGCTGGCGTAGCTCTTATCGGAGTGTATGGATTTTTTGTAGTAGCGTTCGGCTCGCTTGAGGTCACCCAATTGCTGATAAGCGACTCCTACCTTGTTCAGGAGCTGGGCGTTTTTCGGCTCCGACTCAATGATCTTGCTGTAAGCATTGACCGCCGAAGGGTACTCCTTGCGCGCCATCAGGATGTCGCCTTGCAGTTCAGCCATCTGGCGCGCCGTCATCGACGAGGTGCCAGATGAGGAAGCGTCTTGTGCCGGCTTGGTATAACTGACAGGGGTTTGCTGCGCGTAGCTCGTCGTGATGAACAACAGAGCCAGCGGAACGGCAAAAAGAGTCGATCGACTCATTGCCCAGCTCCTTTTTCCGCGCGTGACCTACGGCTGTGGTTTCGAGGAATCCGCAGGTTTCTTGCCTGATCCAAATATACCAAAAACCTTGCCTAGCAAGCCTTTTTTCTTTTCCGGCTCAGGCTGAGTAGACTCCCCCGGGGCAGCGGGTTGGCTTGCGGGGTTAGACGCGGCAGAAGCCTGTCCCGGAGCGGGCGGGGGTGGATTTCCGTTTTTGCCGAAAAGATGCGATAGCCAATTTCCCTGGGCTAGGTGTCCGCCGTGCAGTTCGCACATTTGGGTAGGCTCGGTGCCGGAAACAAAGTATTCGTTCACGCTCTGCGGACAACTTGGCCCGGCAAGCTGGCCAGTTTGGGGGTCGATCGATTCAGCAATCACCCCGGGAGGAGGAGCGAAAGGCTGCGTGTTGCGATATTGCGGCAGAGCGACCGCGCGCTTCATAAATTCCGCCCAAACGGGGGCGGCCGATTGGCTTCCGGACAATTCCAGGTCGCGATTGTCGTCAAAGCCGATCCAGACGACACAGAGGAGATTCGAGGTGTAGCCCGCGAACCAGCCGTCGCGCGATGTTCCGGTCTTACCTGCCGCCGGAGCAGCGAAGCCCATGGAGCGAACAGTAACGCCGGTGCCGCGGTTGATAACGTCTTCCATCAAGCTGGTCACCAGAAAGGCAACCCGGGAATCGAGCACGCCGCGCGTGCGCGGGCCCGCCGATTCTTCCACGCTACCGTCGGCTGCCAGAACGCTACGGAGGAACAGAGGCTCAGAGCGATATCCGTTGGTGGCAAACGCGGTGTATCCGGCGGCGACATCAACCGGAGTCATCTCGTAGGCGCCCAGAGCGACAGCGGGCGTTGCCTGAATATTATTTCCGAGGCCCATTTGACGCGCGACATCAACCACGCGTTGGAAACCGATCATTTCCGCGACTTTTACGGTGGCGACGTTTAAGGAATGGATCAGCGCGTCCTGCACTGTCACGGTCCCGTAAAATTCCTGGCCGTAATTGTCCGGTGTGTATTCTTTGCCGTCGAAATCAAAGGTGGTGGGGACGTCTTCGACGGTTGTGACAGGCGTGACGACTGGTTGCATGCCTTGCGCTGCGTTCTCAAATGCAGCGGCGTAAACGAACGGCTTAAACACAGAGCCCGGCTGGCGATGGGCGAGAGCGTGGTTGAGCTGGCTTTCGCCATAGTTGCGTCCACCGATTAGGGCGCGTATTTCTCCGGTGCGCGGATCCAAAGCTACCAGCGCGACCTGCACTTGAGGCACTGCTTGGCCCTTCTTCCTCCACGCGGCATAACGCTTGGCGAGGAGCTTGTCGACTCCCAGCATGGCGGACTGGACTGCCGCGCTTGCGGCTCTCTGTAGCTGGGGATCGAGAGTGGTGTAGATGCGATAGCTCTGGGTCTGAAGATCGGTTTCAGAAAATTGATCGAGGAGATGGTCTTTCACCATATCTACGAAGTACGGGGCGGAACTGCTTTCGATGCCTCCGCTGACGAAGTGAAATTTTTCTTTCTTGGCGGCGTCGGCTTGCGCTTGTGTGACGTAGCCATTCTCAACCATCTGGCCGAGGACGCGGTCGCGAGATTCAATGGCGCGATCCATGTGGCGTTCAGCGGCAGAGTAGCGATTGGGCGCACGGATTATTCCTGCCAGGAATGCGGCTTCGCCCAGACTTATTTCGCGGACATCCTTGCCGAAATAGGCCTGGGCGCCTTCTCCGAAACCTCGAATAGAAAAGCTGCCGCGATTGCCGAGATAAATTTCGTTGGCGTAGAGCTCGAAAATCTGCTGCTTGGTGAAACGCTGGTCGATCTCAAACGCCATTAATGTTTCTTTGATCTTGCGGCGCCATTCGCGTTTAGTGGTGAAGAAAAAGCTTCGCGCCACTTGCATGTCGATGGTGCTGGCGCCTTGCGCGCGATGGCCAATTTTCAGATCAGCGAGTCCCGCGCCGATTACGCGGACGATGTCGAAGCCGCCGTGCTCGAAGAAGCGTTTGTCTTCAGCGGACAGGACGGCATTGACCATTACGTTCGGCAAATCATCAAAACGCACAATGCGGCGCTTCTCGCGCGAGCTGTCAAAGAGATTGGTGATGACTTCGGGCTCAAGCTCCGCGGAATCACGGGGAGAACCGTCAGAAATCTGCGTTATTTTGGAAATGGCAGGGCCGGTGAAGACTACGCGCAGCGCATTCCCGCCGTGGAAATAGGACTCCTTGGAAGGCCGTATCTCAAGCGTACTTCCCTTTACGTGGATCTGGCCGGGGGCTCCGGGCACTTCCCCGTCCTGATAACCGGCACGCAGGAGGTAGGCGCTAAGGTCAGCCAGCTTTATCTCCTCTCCGGCATAAATGCGACCCGGAGCGGAATAAAGGCGGGAGGTATTCTGGAAAATCTGGCCGGTGAGGCGCTGGTCAACCAAGTGGCCGAACTGTATGTAGTAATAGGCGAAGATCGAGGTGGCTGTGAGAAATACAGCCAACACAGCTACCAGAACAGCGATTCCGACTCGAGAGGTCCAAAAGCCGGGGGCAATTCGAATCCGCAATCAGTTTCTCCGCTGAGCCTTGAGAGGGTCGGCTGAAGACATCCAGAGCCCGCAAATCGGCATGGTGATTCCCAGAGCAATACTCCGCTTCTACTATATTAGATTGGCGACTTAAAGCGAGTGGTTGTCCCCACGGGCATGAAAATCCATGGTGAACTGAGTGAATTTCATATCAACGGGAATCGAGTAATTCACGGTGATTTGGACCGTGTTGTTCTCGTTCACAATGTGGATGTCTTCTTTTTTTACCGGAATGCCAAGTTCCTGAACTTTCTTCCAAACGTCGTCGCGAATTTCTTCGTCGCTTTTCCGGTTGTAGCCGGCGAAACGAGCCTCGGTTTTCATGGCGTCCTGAAGCTGATAATTGTTGAAGTAGGGCGGGGCAATCATCACGCCAACAAATACCATGCCACACAGTATTAGCAGGGTCAGAACGAGGTTGATCTTAGCTCCGCCTTGCTGCTTAATTTGATCTCTTCCACCTTTCAAAATGGGACGCCTCCCAGGAGCGGGTCCTTGCAATGGTTATGCTATCACCGAGGCAATGTTGGGGAAGCCTGACGATAGAGCCGTGTTCAGAATGAGTAAATGAGGGATGGGAACGGCCTAGGGCCTTAGTACGCGCGCGCGAAGATAGCCTTCTCTTTGGCCGGTTGGCCACAGTGGATACACTTCCCTGAACCGCCGGGTTGTTCCAGCGGGATACAACGCATGGTGGCTTTGGTTTCCTCTTTGATGTTCGCTTCGCATTCGCTGCTGCCGCACCACCAGGAGAAGGCGAAACCTTTCTCTACCGCCTTTTTGAACTCGTCGTACGTGGCCGGTTCGAATGTGTTGGCTTTGCGGAAAGCCAGAGCGCGGTCGTAGAGCGATTGCTGCGTTTCTTCCAATAGTTGCGCCACGACAGCGGCCAGCCCTTGCTGCTGCACGAAGGACTTACCTTCTTTGCCAGGACGGTCGCGGCGAGCGAGGACCACGGAACCTTTAGCCACGTCCTTTGGACCGATCTCCATGCGCAGCGGAACTCCGCGCATTTCCCAATCGTTAAATTTGAAGCCGGGACTCACGCCTTCGCGTTCATCCATCTTGACGCGAATGCCCGCAGCGAGCAGCTCTTTGCGTAGCTTTTGAGCGCATTCCATAACGCCGGATTTCTCATCGTCCGTCTTGTAAATCGGCACGATAACCAACTGGAACGGCGCCAGACGCGGCGGAAAAATCAATCCCTGATCGTCGCCATGGACCATGATTATTGCGCCAATGAAGCGCGTAGACAGCCCCCACGAAGTGGTCCAACAGTGCTGATGCACTCCGTTTTTGTCCAGGTAACGTATCTCGAAGGCCTTGGCGAAATTTTGGCCCAGATTGTGAGAGGTGCCCGCCTGCAGAGCCTTGCCGTCGCCCATCATAGCCTCGATGGAAAATGTCTGGTCCGCGCCGGCGAAACGTTCGGAGTCCGATTTGCGGCCGGGAATTACCGGCACAGCCGCTTCGCGCACGGCAAAGTCGGTGTAGATGTCGAGCATCTGGCGCGTTTCGAAGTCGGCCTCTTCCAAGGTGGCGTGGGCGGTGTGACCTTCTTGCCAGAAAAACTCCAACGTCCGCAGGAAAAGCTTGGTTCGCATTTCCCAGCGCACTACGCTGTTCCACTGGTTGATCAGCACGGGCAAGTCGCGGTAGGACTGAATCCATTTCGCGTAGCTGTGTCCGATGATAGTTTCCGACGTCGGCCGAATAACCAGAGGCTCTTCCAGCTCTTCTCCGCCGCCATGCGTCACGACCGCCAGCTCGGGCGAAAATCCGGCCACGTGCGATTTCTCTTTATCAATGAAGCTGCGAGGAATCAGCAGAGGAAAGGCCGCGTTTACGTGACCTGTGGCCTTAAAGCGGCTGTCTAACGCTGCCGTAATGTTTTCCCATAGCGCCCAACCATACGGACGAACGATCATGCAGCCGCGAACCGGCGCGTAGTCCGCTAGCTCGGCACGGAGAACGACTTGGTTATACCACTCCGAATAATCTTCCGCGCGAGTGGGAAGTTTCTGGTCCGACATACGTTATTTGGCTCTTTTCTGCGCCTCCTGGAATCGTCGCGTACGACTAAGCGGCGCGACGTGAGGACGCAATCGAGTTAGGTTAGGGGAGAGCGCATCGGAAGTCAACCAGACGTCTGTTTTAGGCATTTTTTGCATGAACGAGAGACTATTTCAGTGGTAGGCTATCCAGCGCGCCTGGTTTCCCGCCAGTGTTGCCCAAAATTAAAGGAGTTTAGCCAGATGACGCCGTGCCGCGCCGTGCTCCTGTTCGTTGCTATCGCAACCTTGGCCATATCGCAGCCGTTGGCTAGGGCGCAGTCGTCGAGCGGCTCAGGGACGACGAATCAGAGTCAGACGCAGACGCAAACGCAGCCTGCGCAAGCTGCTCCTGCGCGTTCGTCGAGTAACCCGCCCGTCACCTTCACGTATCATCAGCCTACAGAAAAGGAAAAACTAAAGAATTATGCCTTTGATTCTTTTGGTCCTTACGCGATTTTCGGCTCCCTGGTGATCGCCGGGATTCAGCAAGCTAAGACGCCCAGCGCCACGCCCCATAACTCCGGGATCCCGCCGGATTGGGGGCAAGGTTGGGACGCTTACGGCACTCGAGTGGGAAGCGATTTCGGGATTCACCTCATCACGCAGACCGCGCGTTATTCGCTCGCCAGAGTGTTCCGTGAGGACACCATTTATTATCGTTGCGAATGCTCCGGTATTTTGCCCAGGCTTAAACATGCCTTGATTTCAACCGTCACCGCACGCCGAGGGGAGGACGGCCACCGTGTCTTCTCTTTTCCGGCGATCGCAGCCCCCTATGCCGGAACGGAAGCGGCAGTACTGCTGTGGTACCCCGGCGCCGATAGTCTGCGTCCGCGCGGATACGGTCCAATGGACGGGTTTCGGATGGGCAATTATAACTTGCTGTTACAGGGGGGCATGAACCTCGCGTTAGAATTCATTTGGGGCGGGCCTCACACTTTCCTCGCTCGCCATCACGTGCCGATCATTTCGGGCGCAACGGGGTCCAGCAGTAACTAGCAATGTAACGGCCTTTTGGAGGACCTGTTTAGATCGTTGCAGCCTTGTCATCGCGTGATTTCTGAGCATCGGAAAGCAGCATCAGCGCTCACCTCAAGACTCACGGCTGTTGCTGCGTCTTGTCTTTATGAATTTTGCGCCGAATATCCGGCCAGAATTCTTTAACCACAAGGGTTATGGTGTCGTAGCCAATCTGAGTTCCCCACACGCTCGCCGTGTTCGACAAAGTCTGGTCGGCATGCGGATGATACGAGTAAGTTGAAATTCCGGAGGACACCGCGCTTCCCACTATCTCAGAAAAATTGAACTGGTTATTTCCGGAATCACCTCTGGTGATGAATATCCGGCTCATGGCGTAACCAGTGCGATGCCAGAACCCACCTTTTCCAGACTGGAAGAAGCGCGGGTCCTGATGCAGAATCGAAGGAAAGATTGCGGATGTAAAGAAATTCTCGATCGTGCCATCAGCGAAGGCCGCTCCATAGCGTTTCCCGTAGCCTTGGGCTCCCTGCCCATAACCTTTCTCGCTATCCTCGGCCTGGCTGATACCCGCGAGGGCCGCATACCACGGGAACTCAACATAATCGAAGGAAGAGCGGGCCACGATTTTAAACTTCTCTTTCGCGGTGAGAGGTGGAACCTGCCCGGCATTTTCGAGTGTTAGAAAATTCGGCAGGGTATAGAACAAGCGATCCTTCGATGTGGCTGGAGTCGTTTGTCCAGGCTCGGTTGGTTGCTGGCCTGACGTCGACGGAGGCTGCTGTTGCGCCGGCGCGGCAGTTGGGGATGATTGCTCCGGCTGGTTCGCGGGCTGATTAGGCGGCTGGCCACCGCTTTGGGCATGAGCAGTGCTTGCGCAGATTGAAACAAAGAAAAGAATCAAAGCTTTGGCTATTATTCCAAACGAATACTTCAAGATAGACCCTCCCCAAGGTGTTCCGTAATCCAGAGCCAAAAGTTCCCCTTTTTGGCGGCGAACCAGGCATCCGCTTTCTTTGAACAAATATTGTCTGTGAAACCCGCAAAGTCGCGGCGCAGCTTGATTTCTTCAGATGTTTACAGGGCGTTAATAGTGATCCGCGAAGAGCACAAGGGATGGTGCAACATCGCCGTTTTCCACTCATTTCACTCATAGCTTATCAGAAAACGAACGAGTGACGGGCTGGCCGTATTCGGTACGGTTACTATCGGGGCTTTCCGGGACGAGGACTTTAATCTTTGTGAACTTGCGCCTGCTGTCAGGCCAAAACTCGTTTAGGACGATCCTGATGGCGTCATAGGCCAGCTGCGTGCCCCATATTCGGTGTTCGATAAGGTCTTATCCGCTTCAGGGTGGTAGCTATAAGTAGAGATCGCCGCGCCTATTCCACTGCCCCCGATCTCAGCAAAATTGAATGTATGGTGTCCGGAGTCTGTTCTAGTGACGAACAGGCGGCTCAATGAGTAGCGCGTGCGACGCCAAAGCTACCTGTTCCCAACCGATAATAGCGAGGATCGATGCGCAAGAGACGGACGGCACAACGGCGTTGACCATAAAATTTTCGATAGTACCGTCGGCGAAAGCTGTTGCCTAGCGCTTGGCATATCCTTCCGCGCCTTGGCCGTAGGAGGTTTCGCTGTTTTGCGCCTGGCTGATCCCTGCTAATACCCCGTACCAGGGATATTGCACGTAGTCGAATGATGATCGCACGGCAACCTGGAACTTTTGTTTCGCAGTGAGAGGCGCAACATGCACGGTGCTTTCCATGGTGACGAAATTGGGCAAAGCGAAGAAGAGACGGTCATGCGTAGTGCTCGGGTCATTCTTCGGATCGTCTTTCTTCGGATCCTTGTTGTCCCCACTGGTCTGTCCGGGTTGCGTTTGTTGCGGCGAAAGGCTCGCTGCGGGAGGGGTTTGTTGTTGCTGCGGGGCGGACGCCACAGATGGCAAGGGCTGACCGGATTCACTCGCCGCAGGATGGGAGGGCTGGCTGTCGGTCTGCAGGTGAACGGACGCTACGGACGTGAGAGTTGAAAAAAGAACCACGCATCTGGTTAACATTCCAAACCAACACTTCAAAAGGAAGCCTCTCTAAGGCATTCTGCGATTGAAAGCAAAAAGTTCCAGCTATTTCATGGCCACAATCAATGCTCGATCTTTTCTGAAGTACGAAATTGCCGTTGAATCCGACAGACAACTTCTCCGCTGGTTTCTTGCGATATTAAAACAGCGTCTTTAGTTATCTACAGAAGTGCAAGGATGGTACAACCAAGCGCGCCAGTGCATTCATGGATAGTTCGCCGAGAAACGAAAGAGTGCTGATTCATTGCAAACATCCAGTGCGCTCCGCTAGAATCACACTCGCGTTATTACCCTTAGATGCAGCCTACGGGTGCCATTGAAATGATACAGGACACGCCTGAACTCGTACGAATGAGCCGCACTCTCGATGAAGTCGATCCCGAAGTCGCCGAGGCGTTGCGCGATGAAGTGCGGCGCCAAGCAACCGGCCTTGAGCTGATCGCCTCGGAAAATTTTGTTTCAGAAGCTGTGCTGGAAGCGGCCGGCTCCGTGTTCACCAACAAATATGCCGAAGGCTATCCGGGCAAGCGCTACTACGGCGGCTGCGAGAACGTCGATCGCGTGGAGCGGCTTGCTATTGAACGCGCGAAGAAACTTTTTGGCGCCGAGCACGCAAATGTTCAGGCGCATTCGGGGACGCAGGCGAACATCTCGGTTTACATGAGCACGCTGGAACCCGGCGCAACCGTGCTGGGGATGAATCTGGCGCATGGGGGGCATTTAACGCACGGGCATCCTCTGAATTTCTCGGGCAAGACCTACAAGTTCATCGCCTATGGCGTCACCAAAGATGCCGAAACAATTGATTACGATGAAATCGATCGGCTCGCTCGCGAGCATCAACCGAAGATGATCGTAGCGGGAGCGAGCTCGTATGCGCGCATCATCGATTTTCCGCGCATCGCGAAGACGGCCCAATCGGTCGGCGCGCTTTTCTTTGTGGACATGGCCCATATCGCGGGGCTGGTGGCTGCCGGGTTGCATCCGAGCCCCGTGCCGTACGCGGACTTGGTTTCCACTACCACGCACAAGACTTTGCGCGGACCGCGCGGCGGCTTGGTTCTCTGTCGCGAAAAATATGCGAAGGACTTGGATCGCGTCACGTTCCCCGGCGTGCAGGGCGGGCCGCTGGAACACATCATCGCGGCGAAAGCGGTGTGCTTGAAAGAAGCTGCGGCGCCGGAATTCCGCGACTATCAAAAGCAAGTGGTGGCTAACGCGCGCGCGCTGGCTGCCGGTCTGGCAAAATCGGGCTTCCGCATCGTTACCGGCGGCACGGACAATCATTTGTTTCTCGTCGATATGCACTCGCGAGGAATTACGGGCCGTGACGCGGAGCTCGCGCTCGAACGCTCCGGCATGACCGTCAATAAAAATGCTATTCCATTCGATCCCCTGCCACCCATGAAGGGTGGCGGAATTCGTGTTGGAAGCCCGGCCGTGACCACGCGCGGGATGCGCGAACCGGAAATGCAAAAAATCGCCGGATGGATCGCTGAAGTGCTCACGCATCTAGGGGACACCGCCATCGAACAGCGCGTTCGCAAAGAAGTTGCGAGCCTGACGCTAAAGTTTCCGTTGTATGCGCGGCGTTTGCAGGCCGCTGGTAAAGCCGACGCGCAGCGTAGTCATCGCGCCAACAGTTGAATTCGCGCCGCTAGCGGCGCAGGTTGGCTGTTCTAAACAGGCACACGCGCCTCTGTTTTGGGTCAGTCGCATTGCATTCCTCCCAGGCTGCATCTTATTTGCTCGCTCATCCTTTCTTAGGCCTTTCTAGAAGCGACAAAGTCACCGGCTTGGATGTCGAGTTGCAATCTTTCACTAGGCGGCGAATCGCCCGCGCCGCTTCTTTAGAAACGGCCCATGATGAGTTCGTTGCTCGGAATAGAAGCGCCACCATGAAATCTGGCGAGAATGCCGCGAAGCTACCGCGGATGAATTCCGGCAATGTCTTCTGCAAGGAGCGAAGAATTTCGCTGTGGGAGGAATTCAGCACGACGACATTACCACGCTTGCGCTGAAGATTCCGCTTCTTTAACGATTTCGCCCGCTCTTAAACAATTTGAATATCCAGTTCGACTGATTTTCCATTTTGAATTGCGAAAGCGCGAACGGGATTTGGCGCGTCGTTGCGCGGCGAGAGAATGAAGTACGCCACGTCCGGGTAGTAGGCTTGATCGATGTCGCTCGTTGATGGTTTGTTGTCGCTATCTGGATGCGAATGATAGATCCCCATTAGTTCCAGCCCCGCTCGGCGGATTTCCCGCATGTGCTGAAACAATTCCTTTGGGGCAATTTCATACGCAGTGGCGCTGGCCAGCGAATTACTCGCTGGGAAAATCCGTGTAATCACGCCCTGGTGCCCGGCCAACAATCCGCAACATTCCAATTGAGGATTTCCGGAAGCGTGAGCCGCCATCTCCTCCGAAATTTGCTTCTTGATCCGAATCATAAGCGAAGAATGTTAACGGGGATCAGGGCCATGCAGATTCGGAATATCAAAGCGCACAGGTCCCGCGGGCGATTTGCGACCCGGTCGGCCGCCGAAAAATCCAGGGCTGCCGCCGAACTCGCCGGCAACCCATCTTCAACGCGCTTGCGCCTTAGGCCTTCTGAGCCTGACGGCGAAGAAATGTGGGAACGTCGAGATCATCCGCCGGCACTTCATGAACCTGGCTGACATTGCGCGCGACTTGGTGAACTACCTCGTTGACGTTTCTGGATACCTGCTGCACCACATTCGTATGTTGTGGTTGCGGCATGGTGGGCTGCTCCGGCGCGGGCTCGCGCGTGGCTTTCCAGGTCTTCGGCAAGTAGGAAGGACGCGACTGGCTCTTCCTGCCGGCTACTTCGCGGAAACCCGCAGCGATTACCGTGATCTTCACCGATTCCTTCATGGCGTCGTCCATCACCGCGCCGAAAATAATGTTCGCGTTTTCGTGCGCCGCTTTCTGAATGATAGACGAAGCTTCGTGCACCTCCTGCAAGCTCAAGCTCGACGAGCCAGTGATGTTGATCAAAATTCCCTGCGCGCCTTGGATGCAGTTGTCTTCCAGCAGGGGGCTATTGATTGCGCGATTAGCGGCGTCAATCGCGCGGTTCGATCCGGAAGCGACCGCGGTGCCCATCACGGCGTAGCCCTGACCGGACATGATGGTTTTCACGTCCGCAAAATCGCGATTAATGATGCCGGGAATGGTAATAATGTCGGAAATTCCCTGAACTGCTTGCCGCAGAATATCGTCGGCGATACGGAACGCTTCGAAGAAACTGGTGCCGTGTTCAACGCACTCCATCAAGCGTTCGTTCGGAATCACGATGACGGTGTCCACGCTGCCGATTAGTTCTCCAAGCGCCTGCTCGGCCTGTTCCATGCGACGTTTGCCCTCGAAGGCGAACGGCTTGGTGACCACAGCGACGGTGAGCGCTCCAAGTTCGCTCGCGAGATTCGCTACTACCGGCGCGGCTCCGCTTCCGGTTCCTCCACCCAGTCCAGCGGTGACGAAAACCATGTCCGCGCCGTCCAGCGCTTCCAGAATTTTTTCGGTGTCTTCCAGCGCAGCTTTGCGGCCGACTTCGGGATTGGCGCCGGCTCCCAAACCTTTCGTCAACTTGGCGCCGAGTTGCAGTTTCACCGGCGCTTGCGAAAGTTTCAGCGCCTGCAAATCTGTGTTTGCCGCAATGAATTCCACGCCTTCCACTTTGGCGCGGATCATGCGGTTGACGGCGTTGGAACCGCCGCCGCCCACGCCGATCACTTTAATCTTCGCCCCGTTCTGCGCTTCTTCGCTGAATGAAACTTTAAAACTCGATTCTTTTGGTGACATGCTTCCTCCCCAGTCGTTCGCCCTTTTGAAATTTTTGTTCAATGCTTAAGACGCTCCAGCAAACATGCTTTTCAACTTGCCCACCCAGCCGGTAGGACGCGCTCCCGCATTGCGCCTGGTGCGCGCACCGTAAAGCACAAGTCCCACGGCTGTAGAATATTCGGGCCGGGAATCTTCTTCGCTCATGCCTTGCAAACCGCGCGGAATGGCCACACGCACAGGCAGATTGAATATTTTTTCCGCGAGTTCGCAGAACCCGCGCAGTCGCGCTCCCCCGCCGGTAAGAATAATTCCGGCGGGAATGGACGACTCAACGCCGCCGCGGCGAAGCTCGTCGCGAACCAGCATCAATAGTTCCTGCGCGCGCGGTTCCACGATGTCAGACAGCATACGAGCGAAAACGGTTCGCGGCGGGCGATCGCCCACACTCGCGATTTCGATGGCGAAATCTTCTTTCAGAAGTTCACGGTTCGCGCAGGCTCGCTCGCGCTTGATTTTTTCCGCTTCGTCGATGGGCGTGCGCAATCCAACGGCCAGATCGTTGGTGAAATGGTCGCCGCCAACGGGAATTGCCGCGGTGTGCCGCACAACAGCGCCGGCGTAGGCGAGCAATTCCGTGGTACCGCCACCGATGTCCAGCAGACAGCAACCTAGCTCGCGTTCATCCTGAGTCAGGCAGGCTTCCGCGGAAGCAAGCGGCTCTAGGACGGTATCGTCCACGCGCACGCCTGCGCGATTTACCGCGGTTACGATATTTTGGGTTGCTGTGCCGCTGGCGGTGACGATATGAACGTTGGCTTCCAGGCGCTGCCCTACCATTCCAATGGCGTCACGGATGTTGTCCTGCGCGTCGAGAAAAAATTCCTGGGGCAAGACGTGCAACACTTCGCGATCTTCCGGCAACTGAATGCCACGCGCAGCTTCCACCGCACGGCGAACGTCTTCACGCTGAATATCGCGCGGACGGCTTCCCACCGTGATTCCGCCGCGGCTATTCACGCCGCGCACATGCGTGCCGGCCACGCCAACCAGCGCCGATTCCACCGGCACGCCGACAATGGTTTCGGCTTCTTCCACCGCGCGGCGAATCGAACTGACTGCGAGATCCAGATTTACGATTTGCCCTTTGCGCCAGCCCTTTGATTCTGCTGCACCCAGCGCAGCGAATTTCACGCTGCCGTCGTCACTCAGCTCTCCAATCAGCGCACAGGTTTTGGTGCTGCCGATGTCCAACGCTACGATATGCCGTTCCTTCTTCGTCAAATCTGCTCCTTATAATTTCCGCCCATCAATTTCCACTAGATGATTTCTTCTTCGTCTTCTTCGAATTCTTTTGCGCTGCGTGCACCGGCTTCGCACGTTTCCTGGCCACAACTGGGGCTGGCTTCGACGCCGATCGTGCCGCCACAAGGCGTGGCGCAGGTTGCGGTATCACCGGCGAGTCTGGATTCACGATTGCTTCGCCGTTGAACCGCAAGTCCACAGATTCCACTCGGCCTGTTTTAGCGCGCCATTGGCCGATGCCGTCCAGCAATGTTCGATACTTCGTTTCGAAATCGTTGTCGCCGAAATGGACCAGAACAGGTGAGTCCGTTGACGGCGTAGCTTGCTGGCCGGCCTTGTCTGGCATTTGATTCGAACTGCCGCCACTGAAAACGTGATCGCCGTTCAAACCGGAGATCGTGGCGCGCAAGTCGCTGGCGTCTGAAAGATCCACTTCGCTCACCTGCTCCATCGCCCCCGCGCGGGTCAGTTCCACTTGCTGCGAAAATCCGGCAAATAGTTGCATCCGTCTTTCGCGTTCTTCGGAGGTCATATCCTCGTGAATGCCGGTGACCACCGGAAAATGAAAATTTGCCTTCAGCGGACGCTCGAGTATCACGCCATGAATATCCACCAACGCAAGATCGCTTCCCTGCCGAAGAAACGCGATCGGCGAGCGCTCGCTGATTTCTACTTCGATCTTATTCGGCAAAGCCCGCCGGACGATCGCTTCGGACACCCAGGGAATTGCCTGGATCTGCTGCCGTCTTTCATTCAACGGAATGCGCAAGACGCTCCGCCCATGATCCGCCTTAAAAATCGCGAGCACATTCGCGCGCGTCACATAATGATTTCCGGCCAACTCCACTTGTTCCGGATGAACGAGCGCCATTTGCTGCGAGGCCAGCAGAAAATGCCCAAAGGCATACGTCACGCAAGCGCCGGCGATTCCGACGCCCACGCCAAACGTCACGCGCAAATAGGTTTTCCAGGCTTTCCGGCCGAATTTTCGGCGCTTAATCTCCAGAGGCTTTTGCCTGCGGAGATATTTCGGCTCTTCGTCGGCCAGGAGCTCCTGGGGATAGGCGTCCGCGTCCATGGTCTTCAGTTTTTCCAGAGAATGACCTCGTTCTCAAGTTCCGCGCCAAAGCTCTTGTGCACC
>Ga0207015_1028_pt1 | contig 58106 bp, 48 predicted proteins | sample Alteio_BWMinCont_53_FD_153486 | JGI IMG/M metagenome (GOLD analysis project Ga0207015, IMG submission 153486) | Enriched cells from forest soil in Barre Woods Harvard Forest LTER site, Petersham, Massachusetts, United States -... | ecosystem: Environmental > Terrestrial > Soil > Temperate forest >...
CGGCATTTAACCGGACACTTTCGTTTAGGTGCTTCAATAGTGCGACTTCGAGCATTTGAAATCTCTCGTGCGGGTGGTTTGCGGTGCGCAACCGATCGCGCAAGGTTCGGACCATCGAACCCCAAATCAAATCCAGGGATACGTTCTTGTCGTGAAAGGCATCGGCGGGCATGTTCAAGAAAGCGTGCACGCCACCTGGCCGGAACACTACTCCCATTGCAGAACGGAGCTTGGCAGTATCGATGATGCTGAAGCGCGAGCGTATTCCAATCAGCAGTGAGGGGGCGATACCGCCGCCATCGCCCATCGGATCGGCCAGCGCAGAGATCGGGCCCTCTACAAGACTGAAGGCCAGCTGAAATCGTCCATCGGGCAGCGCTCGGTCCTTGCCATCGACCCCCGGGTGTCCGTCGCAACACCAGAGCTTTTCTACATGTGAAGCTAGCGCGGCGCAAGGTTGGCAAGTTACGTACATCAGCGCACCACAACATGAGACGTTCCCACGGGTCAAGAGTGAGCGGGACTTCGTTTTGCTGAATGTTAGTGAGGATGTGCGTTTTGTCCGGGGCGCAGCAGCGAGCCAATGTTGAAGCTGATGGCGAAGGAGAAACTGTTCAGCTGCAAGGGAACGCTGCGGCTGTAGTCGACTTCCAGGTCGACATAGGGACGGGGCTTGAGCTCGAGGCCGGCATTGAAGCCATTGTCCCGGGTGAGACTGGCGCTGCCGGTTTGCACACTGGCAGATTTGTAGCCCTTTCGATTCGTTGACTTACCACCGGCTGCACACTTCACCGCGGAGGAGCACCGGAAAATTTTGCTGTAGACCGTCTGTGTACCCCACGGAGCGACGTCATAGGCAGAAGCGGTGAGACTAAACGGGCCCGCATCCACTTCTGTTCCTGCTTCGAACGACGCGTTGTAGCCGAAGGATGTAAATGGCCGATGAAAAAAGCGCGAGTCCGAAATTGTGTTTCCCGCTCCGCCGTCGATGAAGGGCGTGAAGTTGCCCCAAGCATGCTCGATATGATTTGACCAATTCCATGTGGCATGACCGGTGCTAAAGCCTTTCTTAATATCCCCGGTCGGCGCTGTGAGGTGAATCGTCGAGGCATAGCTGAGGGTTTTCGCTGGAAAGTTCCACTTTAAGTCCGCGCCGAAACTGCCTAAGCCATTACCCGAAACAGCAGAAGGGTTTTTCTGTTTGATGGAGGAGGGTGTGCCGACAAAGTAGTAGGGCACGCCGAGGTCGACACCAAAATGGCGTGAAAAGTTGTAGCCCACTCCGGTAGCAAGGTCGGTGATGGTTCCGTCCGCGCTGGAGCTGCCTTCGAATTTGACACCGAATCCCCAGCCGGGGGTGAACCCTTCCTGGGCTTTTTCAGCCGGTCCGGTGGCAGCCGGGCTGGGAGTTTGTGCGTGCACTCCAGAAGCCCATGCGAATAGCGCCAGAAAGGACAACGCCTGTACGCAGCGAAAGGAGCACAGCAACCGATGCAAATCACGGTGTGTTTTCGTATCACCCATATCTTCCCCGACTCGCTTTCAGACTCGACTGGCAATGTGGGCCAGTTTGTTTCTGTGCCAACCCAGAATTTCAGCGCTGCGGACATAGCCAGTCACAGTTACGTGGGTGTCCGCTGGCCCGATACTTGAAGTCTACAAAACGGGGATGGGCTAATTGAGGATGTGGAAGAACAGCGACCGCCAAGGAGGCACCTGTCCATTGGGGTAAGGGGCAATGAGCCTCCGGCAGGATCAGCGCTGAACGGCTAAGAGCAGCGTGGGCTATTCCCCGATAACAGGACACACTTCAGCGGGTAAGAAATTGTTGTGCCGTCCGTTTCCAGCTACTCTGATAGGGCCCCCTCAGATTGGAATGGAGAATGAAATCGAAAATAGGGATGTTGGCGTGCGCCCTGGGAATCCTTGTGCTGACCGCCAATTTCGCTCTTGCCCAAGGCAAGGGAAAAGGGCAAGGAAAGGGCCACGGCAAGCATGGAGATGCTGACGACCAAGGCGAACAGTTTTATAAGGATCAGGACCGTGATGTTATCCGTGGATGGTACGACGACCACCAGAGCAATCTTCCTCCTGGGTTAGCAAAAAAAGAGCGATTGCCCCCTGGATTGGAAAAACAACTGGTGCGGCGCGGCACACTCCCGCCCGGGCTGCAAAAACGCCTGCAACCGTGTCCCGAAGACCTTGAGCGGCGCCTCCCTCCGCCGCCGCCCGATTGCGCACACGTGCTCATTGGTGGACACATTGTTCTGCTGAATCGCAGGACTAATATAGTCGTGGACGTCTTTCATCTTGAGATTCGGTAGTGGTCTTAGCTGCGTGCAGGACGGAAGCGCTGCCGACTGGCCATCCTTCTCGGCATGCAGCTCCGGTGGGGCCTGGTATTTCTATACGATCCCAGTGTTCTGACCAGCCTAAAGGAGGTAGGAATGCCCGAAGCAAAAGGAATGTGGGACGGGTTGATGGATTTTTCTTTCCGGGTGTACGCCACTCCGAGGATGCTGAAATTTCTCTACGCCTTGCACCTCCTGGTGGGGCTTGTTGCTGCGGTCGCTTGGGTTGCAGTGGCGTTCCAGCAGAGCCCGGTTCAGGGACTACTCGCACTCCTCGCTGCGCTGGGTGGATATTTCATTTGGGTTCTCTACTGTCGCGTGATCCTTGAAGTGCTCGCTGCGGTATTCCGCATGGTCGAAGCCATCGCGCCAGATCGCAGCGGGTCGCAACAGCAGTAAGCGAAGGGTGGGACACTCGCGCACCCGGCTCGTTGTGCCGGTCTTCGGTGCTACAATTGACGACGGAACGATATGAACGCTGATTTTCGGTCGATGGCCGCTGTCGCGCTGTCTTTGTGGATGGGGGCACTAGCGTGTTTGATGGGCTGCGCGCTGCCCGTCTCCGCGTCTTCGCATCGACAAACTGCGGGACTTCCATCAAAAACCAACTGTGACGCGAGCAACTTAGGCGAGACTGAGCCGTGTTGCCATCACGGATCGAGCAGTTCAAAGAAAACCAAACACGACAACCGGATCTCTTGCTGCGTTTCCGACGCAACGGTGATTCAAAAGCAAGACCCGGTTTCTATTTCACGCGCCGAATCGGTTGCGTTCGTGGTTGTAGTGTTCCATCCTTCGATTCAACTTGCTGCGACGCGGCGCGATAACACTTTGAGCGTTTGGCAAACGGGAAGAGACGTTCTTCTGCAAGCTCGCATTCTCCGCATCTAGAAAAAACTCCAATTACGGCGTTTTCCTGCGGATATCTATCCGCAACACCATAACTCTATTCATGCAAAGGAGAAAATCATGAAGATGATAAAGATAGTCGTATTGATGGCAGTGATTGCACTCGGATTGGCACAGGCGGCGTCGGCAGCGCAAATTTGTTGCGGGTCCGCTGACTGCTGTGCTTCTTGTTCCGGGTGCTAGTTAGCTGAACATAACTGAACGGACGGAAGGCGTGAGCCGTGCTCACGCCTTCCGTTTTTATAAGCGACGGATGCCCGGGTCAACGAGCGACCATTGGCGACGAATTTTTGCGGCTCGGGAATTTGGCTGGTTGGTGGCGGCGTTGGCGGGCGGAAAAGCGGCGTCGAGCCGCCGCAGTCCAAATGGCCGTCCCTGCACGCGCTGCGAAATGGCACGGGGTTGGCCTTTGGCCGTTGACGGGCTTTCGTGGGGCGGCCTAAGATGGCCACACTGAGTGCTTAAGGCGAATCGCGGCGGACAGTGCTGAAGTGCAAATCCATAACCCCGAATTAGGCGCCTCGTCGATGACGATGAGTTTTGGGGGCAAACCCAAACTCGTGTTCTTATATCAGGGCTTCGCCGTCCTGATGGGTTTGGCCAGCGCCGTGGCGGCGATACCGGTGGGGGTGCTTTCCTTCGGATGTTACGGCGCGGCTAGGTTGATCGGGAGAGTCGGTGGGCTACGCGAGGGGTATGAGTTTCTCTCGCGGGGGTACGGCCGGGTTCTCGAGCGGCTGGGACAAACCGTTCTGCGGGACTCCCGAGACAGGCCCGCGCTACGATTGATGGTCTCGTTAAGTCTAAGCGCGGTGCCAATTTTTGTGGCGCAACTGATTTTAGGGAAACCTCGGATACTGCTGGCGATGGGTTTCTATCTTGCTCTTTACGGACTGAAGTTCCAGCGATTTGTGAGGATGTTCAGCGCCAGCCACCTGGAAGCACACCGGCGACATGGCTACTTTTCTGGAAAATACGATAAGGTGTTCGGCCGCTACCTGGAATTCTTCCTGGGGTACTTGTACGGGAACATTCCGGAACTGGGCCGGACGGCGCATGTGTGTCTGCACCACAGAGAGAACAGCGGACGGGAGGACACTCGAAATACGATGGGCTACGATCGAACCAGCCGAGTGGATTTCCTGTGGTATCTGGCGGACAACAGCTGGACGGTGCTGGGGCTGGCCCCGTATACCTACTTTAAGGCGCGGGGCGATGAAAAGAACCGAAGACGAATGCTATGGGGAATGGCGCGCTACTACGCGTACTTTGGAGCGGTGTTTATTTACGACTGGAGAATTGGGACGATGTTCGTGTTGGTGCCGCTATTGTGCATGAATTTCATCAACGCCATCACCGCATGGGTGCAGCACGCGTTCTGCGATCCAGAACGTCCCGAGGATTATTTCGCGAATTCCGTGACCGTGGTGGACGAAGTAAACTTCATGAATGAGGGATACCACCTGTGCCATCACCACCGTGCCAGCCTGCACTGGACCGAGATGCCAGGGCATTTCGAGCGGCTGCGCGAGAGGATGAGAGAAGCGGGGTCGCTAGTGTTCCGGGACCTGGACTTTATGAGGCTGTTTTTGGAGTTGACGGTGTTACGGAGAATGGATGTGCTTGCCGATAGACTTGTGCCGTGGGAGCCGATGAATCGCGAGCAGAAATTGGCTTTACTTACGACGAGGACTGGGATGAGGACTCCTTGATTGCAGTTTACGTTCGCAAGCTGCCCGAGAAGATAAACGAGAGACAACATAGGGTCCGCATTCAGAGTGACTTCGCGTGGAGTGCGTGGCTAGGATTACGCTGCACAGGCCCTTCGCGGCTCAGGGTAAACAGGAGTGCCCTTCGAGGCTCAGGGCAAGCTCTGTGCTACTGGGATCGGTAGATGAGTTTGCCGGCTAGGATTGTTTTGGAGACGGCGGCGTCCTTGATTTTTTCTGGTGGGATGGAGAAAAGGTCGGAGTCGAGGATGACGATGTCGGCCAGTTTGCCTGGCGTGAGGGAGCCTTTGCGGGGTTCGCGGAATTCGGCGTAGGCGGAGCCCAGGGTGAAGGCTTCGACGGCTTCAGCTACGGTGAGTTTTTGTTCGGGGAACCAGCCGTTGGGATTCTTGCCGTCGAGGGTGGCGCGGGTGACGGCGGCGTAGATGCCAAGGAGCGGGCTGAGCGGGGCTACGGTCCAATCGCTGCCGAAGGCCAGGCGAACGTGGTGATCGAGAAGGGTGCGGAAGGCGTAGGTGGTTTTGCAGCGCTCGTGGCCGATGCGCTTTTCGGCCCAGCGGCCGTCGTCGATGGCGTGATAAGGCTGGACGCTGGCGATGACGCCGAGTTTGGCGAAGCGGTCGAAATCGGCGGGGCGGAGATGCTGAGCGTGTTCTATGCGCCAGCGGCGGTCGGCGCGGGAGCCATTTTGTTTTTCGACTTTCTCATAGGTGTCGAGCATGGTGGCGTTGGCTTTGTCGCCGATGGCGTGGACGGCGAGTTGGAGGCCGGCTTGATCGGCGCCTAGCGCCATTTTCAGCATGTTGCCTTGGGGAAGCATCATGGCGTTGGGGATGCCGGATGTGTTGGGGGCATCGGAGTAGGGCTGATCGAACATGGCGGTGGTGGAGCCTAGCGAACCGTCAGCGAAGCCTTTTAGGGCGCCGAGATGAATCCAATCGTCACCGAAGCCTGCGCGGATGCCGGTTGCAGCGGGATGCTCCCATTGCGGGAGCGGTGTGATGCAGTGAAGACGGACGGTGAGCTCGCCGCGTTTTTCAAGCGTTTGGTAGGCGCGAACGTCGGCGGTGCTGCTGATGTCTTGAATGGTGGTGACGCCGTTGCGATTGGCTTCGGCCATGCCGGCTTTGATGTCGCGAATGAGCTGGTCTTCGGTTTCGGCGGGGATGGCGTGGCTGACTAATCCCATGGCGGCGTCTTTCATGAGGCCGGTGGGATTGCCTTGGGCGTTGCGGACGATGGTGCCGCCGGGCGGATCTTTGGTGGCGCGAGTGACGCCGGCGAGTTTCATTGCGAGAGCGTTGGCCATAGCCATGTGGCCGTCGTAACGAGTGACGAATACAGGATTGTCGGGTGTGACGGCGTCGACCCAATCGTGTGAGGGAAGCGGAGTGCCGCCCCAGAGCTCGTGGTCCCAGGTGCCACCGGTGATCCATTCGCCTTTGTTTAGCTTTTTGGCGTGCGCCGCGATGCGTGCGGCAAATTCCTTTGGCGTGGCGGCGTCGCGGAGCTTTAGACCGCTGATTTCGTTACCGCCGCTGGTGAAATGGACGTGAGCGTCGTTGAAGCCGGGGATGACGGAATTGCCGTGGGCGTCGATGGTTTTGGTTTGCGGGCCGATCCAAGGTTGGATTTCGGCGTCGGTGCCAACGGCGACGATGCGGTCGGCTATGACAGCGACGGCTTCGGCTTGCGGATGAGAGTTGTCGACGGTCCAGACTTTGCCGTGGAGGATGACCAAATCGGCGGGGACGTGAGATGGGCGGCAGGCTGCGAGACTGAGCGCGGCAAAGCTCAGGCACAGCCATAGCGGCAGCGAGTTTCGGTTCATTGCGGTTTGGCTCCTAGATTTCGCCCCACTTTAGTTTGTTGCGGAGGATTTCGAAGTAGGATTTGCGCGGGGGGAGGATGAGCTGAGTTTTCTCTTTGGCGCGGGAGATGGAGATGTGATCGGTGACTTGCAGGGGGATACCTTTTTGGCCGTCGAGGGTGAGGAAGACGGAGTCGGTGTTTCCGGTGAGCTTCATTTCGATTTGACAAGTGTCCTGGACGACTACGGGGCGATCACTAAGGGTGTGCGGGCAGATGGGCGTGATGATGATGGACTCGACGCCGGGATGGACGATGGGGCCGCCGGCGGAAAGGGAATAGGCGGTGGAACCGGTGGGCGTGGCGACGATGAGACCGTCGGCACGATAGCGGCAGATGAAATCGCCGTCGATGACGAGTTCGAGATCGATCATGCGAGCGAGGGCGCCTTTGTTGACCACGGCTTCGTTGAGGACGCTTTGGCGATCGATGACGCGGCCTTCGCGCTGCAGCGTGGCGGTGAGCATGATGCGTTCGCTGACGGAATAGCGGCCGGCGAGAGTTTCTTCGAGAGCGGGATAGAGTTCCTGGAGCGTGAAGCTGGTGAGAAAACCGAGGCTGCCGAGATTGATGGGAAGAATGGGGATGCCGTGAGGCGCGGCGACACGAGCGGCGGCGAGGAGCGTGCCGTCGCCACCGAGGACGAGAAGGAGGTCGGAAGATTTGGCGAGTTGCTCGCGAGTCAGGCCTTTTTTTGCGGCGGCGGGGGCGAGCGAAGTGGCGCTTTCTTCGTCGTAGATGGCGTGGATGCCGCGGGCTTCGAGCCATTGGAGAAGCGGCGGGACGACGGCGGCGAGGTCAGAGCGCCTGGGACGTGCGATGATGCCGACCCTTTGTATTTTGTTGGGTGTCATCAGTGAAGTAGGGTGCCTGATTCTACGCTTTTTTGCGAGCGTGCAGAAAGTACTCCTGGTTGCCTTCGGCTCCGGTGAGGCGGCTGGGCCGGAGGCCGAGGATTTGCAGGCCTGCGGATTCGGCGGCGCGGCGGACGGCTTCGGTGGCGCGGACGTGCAGTTCTTTTTCGCGGACGATGCCACCTGGGCCGATGTCTTCGCGGCGTAGTTCGAATTGGGGTTTGACGAGGATTAGGAATTCGGCGTTGGGTCGGGCCGCGGCAGCGGCGGCGGGGAGGATTTTGGTGACGGAGATGAAGGAGAGGTCGGCGACTACGAGGTCGGCGGGCTGGGGGATGTCGGTGGGTCGGAGTTCGCGGGCGTTTTTTTTGATGCGGAGGACGCGCGGGTCTTGCTGGAGTTTCCAGGCGAGTTGATCGATGGTGACGTCGACGGCGAAGACTTGGGTGGCGCCGTGTTGCAGGAGGCAGTCGGTGAAGCCGCCGGTGGAGGACCCGAGGTCGAGGCAGATTTTGTTGGTGGCGTCGATTTGGAAGTCGAGGAGGGCGCCTTCGAGTTTGAGGCCGCCGCGGCTCGAATATTTTTGCAGGCGGCTGGTGACTTCGATGCGGGCGTCTTGCGGGATGGCGGCGCCGGCTTTATTGACGCGCTGATTTTCTACGGAGACTTCGCCTGCGAGGATCATGGCGGAGGCTTTCTGGCGGGTTTCGGCGAGGCCGCGTTCAACGAGGAGAAGGTCGAGGCGTTGGCGTCCTGTTTTTTTCATGCTGAATTCGCGGCGTCAGGTGCGGCGGAGGACCAGGAATTCGGCTAGTTCGCGGAGGCGGTTGGCGCGATCGGCGAAGGGAGCAAGTTCGGCGATAGCTTTGGTGGCTAGTTCGGTGGCGATCTCGTGAGAGCGGGGGAGGCCGTAGACGGCGGGGTAGGTGGCTTTTTGCTGGGCGATGTCTTTTCCTGCGGTCTTGCCGAGGGCGGCGGAGGATTCCTCGACGTCGAGAATGTCGTCGGTGACTTGAAAAGCCCAGCCGATGGTTTCGCCGAAGCGGCGGAGGCGGGCGACGTCTTCGGAGGAAGCTCCGGCGCAAAGAGCGCCTGCGGCGACGGAAGCGCGAATTAGAGCGGCGGTTTTTGAGCGATGGATATATTCGAGGGCTTCGGGGAAGACGGATTTGCCTTCGGCTTCGAGATCGGCGACCTGGCCTCCGACCATGCCGTTGACGGTGCCGGCGGCGGTGGATATTTCGGTGAGGATGGCGACGCGGCGTTCGGCGGAGACGGGAGTGGCGCCGATCATTTCGAAAGCGAGAGTGAGAAGGGCATCACCGGCGAGAATGGCGGCGGCTTCGCCGAATTTCTTGTGGCATGTGGGTTTGCCGCGGCGGAGATCGTCGTTGTCGAGAGCGGGAAGATCGTCGTGGATTAGAGAATAGGTGTGGATGCATTCGATGGCGCAGGCGGGATGAAGCGCGGGAGTGACGTCGGAGGAGAAGATGCGGGCAGTTTCGATGCAGAGGATGGGACGGATGCGTTTGCCTCCGGCGAAGACGGAGTAACGCATGGCGGTGTGGATGGAGGGCGGCTGAGTGGTGGCGGCGGGGAGGAGCTTTTCAAGCGCGGCATCGACGGCGATGCGGTCGTCTTCAAAGAATTGGGGGAGTTTCATCGTTGCGAATTGGCGCGGCTTGGTGGGTGGCCGCTTGGCGATTTCATGAGCCGGCTTCCGCGTCGGGTTCAAAGGGTTCGGCGACCAGTTTGCCGTCGGCTTTTTTGAGGAGAATTTCGACGCGGCCTTCGGCTTCTTCGAGTTGCTTCTGGCATTCGCGGGAAAGGACCACGCCTTCTTCGAAGAGTTTCATGGCTTCGTCGAGAGAGAGTTGCGGGCTTTCGAGGCGGCGCACGACTTCCTCGAGGCGGGCGAGGGATTTTTCGAAGTCGGGCTTTTTGGGTGGAGGTGTGGTCACGCGATGGGTGGCGGCTCCTGAGGCATTCTACGGTAGGGGAGAAGAGGGAAACAAGGGCGGCGTGGGACCAGCGCGGCAGAGGAAGAAAAATCTAGCGCAGAGACGCAGAGATCGCGGTGGAACGCAGAGGGAAAGTCAAAAGCCGGAGAAGTCAAAAGCCCCAGACGTAAAACCGACGTCTGGGCGCCCGCACCCGCACGGGATGGGCCTCGTCATGGCGGAAGAAAGCAGATCCCTCACCGGCGTTGGATGAGTGGGTGGCTGGCCTGGGTTGGGGAGTCGGGGCAATTTGTGGTTGGGAGCGGTTCGGGATGACAACGGCGGGACAGGGGGCGCGACACTCTGCGAGAACGAGGAGCAGGCGGGTTAGGGCTTGAGGGTGAGGGTGTGTTTGCGGGATTTGGATTCGGCGGGGTCGGAGAAGGGGGCGAAGATGGGTTTGCCTTGGTACCAGTAAGAGAATTGGTCGGTGTAGTGGGAGCTGCCGAACTGGCCGGATTGTCCAGCGGGGATAAGCAAAATGGATTCATCCCAATTGGCCGGGTTGGCTACGAAACGCATGGCGGGGCCGTGGTTTTTGGTGGCGGCGCGGACACTGTAAGCCGTGCCGGATTGCGGTTTGTTAGTGATGCTGAGGAGAGATTTGAGCAAGCCTTCCTGGCCGATGGGATGCTTCATGTCGAGCGAATTGAACTTTTTCCATTGCCAATCTTCGATGCGGGAGCTCTTCGAGAGTTCTTGGAGTCTGGCGACAGAGCGGTCTGCGGCAGCGGCCAGGAGTTCGTCGTAATTTTTGTAAGCAGGCGGCAGCCATTTCGAGGGACGGTCGGTGAGAATGGTTTGCAGAAAACTCATGGTGCGGTGCCATTGATAGAGGCTGGTGTCTTTGCCGAGATAGGGCTCGAGCAGAAGGTCGAGCGCGAAACGGCGGGTCCAATGCAGAAAGGGAACTACCGGGGAATTGGCGTCGGCGATGCCGTTCCAGTCTTTGCATTGTTCGATCAGGCGGCGGGCGCGATCGTCTTTAGGGTGGGCGGTGCGGACGGCGGCGAGCAATTGTTCGGACAAGAAAAAATGCGGGAGGCTGTAAGTGTCGGTCTGGACTTTGAGCATGTCTTCCGGGCGCAGGTCGTGGCGGTCGTGAAGGAGTTCGTAAATGCGCGCGGTGCGATAAGGCTCTTCCCAGCGATCGGTGAGATAGGGGCGATAGTTGGGGCCGACGACGCGAGCGTTGGCGGTGACGATTAAGCCGCTATCGGGATTGAGAGCTTGCGGGAGTTGATCGAAGGGGATGTAGCCGGTCCATTCGTAGTCGTCGGTATCGCCGGGAACGGGAACTTCGCCGTGGCCTTTTTTGCGCAAGGGGACGCGGGCGGCCATGACGTAACCGATGTTGCCTTCGACGTCGGCGTATACGGCGTTCTGACCGGGGCCCCAGACACGCTTGAGAGCGTTACGAAATTGCTCCCAATTGCGCGCCTTGCCGATCCAGTTGTAGGAGTTGGGGAGGGCGTTGGGTTCGGTGGCGGTCCAGCGGAGAGCGTAGGATTTATCGGCTTCGGTGCGAACGACGGGGCCGTGGCGGGTCACCACGACTTTGAAGTGCTCGTCAGGCTGCGCTTTAACGCGGATGACTTCATCGCGGACTTCGGCTTTGACCCAGTTGCCTTTGACGCGGTATTCAGCGGGATTGGCTGGGTTGAAGGTTTCGATGTACAAGTCCTGGACGTCTGCGCCGTTGTTGGTGAAACCCCAGGCGATGCGGTCGTTGTGTCCGATGACGATGAGGGGACCGCCGGGAAGAGTGAAGCCTTTGACGTTGTAGCCGGGAGCGGTGAGATGGGTTTCGTACCAAATAGGAGGAATGGAAAGCTCGAGGTGGGCGTCGTTGGCGAGGAGGGGTTTGCCGGTGACGGTGTGGTCGCCGCTGACGACCCAGTTGTTGCTGCCGAGGCCGCGGCGGATTTCACTGCGCGATTCGGCGAGAAAAGTGCCGATGGAAGCGGCTAAGAACGAGGTGAGGTCGACGGAATTTTCTGGAGGCGAGGCGTTACCGGCGCGAAGAACGGTGTCCGGCTGCATGTCGTCGTCATCGTCTTCGTCTTCGTCGTTGGCATTGAGATGTTGCGAGCCGTCTGCGGGAACGCCGGGGTCGCCGATGACGAAATGATCCAGGGGCGAATCCGGAGAGAAGAGATCTTTGGCGCGATCGGGGCCGACGCGCTCGGTCACTTTGGCGCGATTCAGTTCTTCTTCCCAGGTATTGGTGAGGGTTTCGTACATGTAGCCGGAGATGACGAGAGTGTCGACGGGCTTCCAAGGCTCGGGTTGGTAGCGGAGGAGGGTGAATTCGAGTGGCAGGTGATCGCGATTTTGCGCGATGAATTCGTTGACGCCGCGGGAATAGGCTTCGAGGATGGCGCGAGTCTCCGGGTCGAGGGCGGCAGCGTCACGGTCGGCGGCCTGGCTGAAGCCGAGGACGCGGAATTGTTGGTCAAAGCGGAGGGTAGCGGGGCCGAGAATCTCGGAGAGCTTGCCGCGGGCGACGCGGCGCAGCAAATCCATCTGCCACAGGCGATCCTGGGCCGCGACGTAACCCTGGGCTTCGGCAAGATCTTCCATGGAGGAGGCGCGGATGTGCGGGACGCCCCATCGGTCGCGGTCAACGGTGACCTGGTGCTGAAGGCCGGGGAGGGAAGCGACGCCATCGATCTTGGGAAGGGGGCGGTAAACGAACCACCAGATGCTTGCGGCAAAAAACAGGACAACGACGGCGAAGACCCAGTAAAAAAACTTCAGAACGGTGCGCAAGCATTCTCCTGTAACAGTTGGAGCAACAATCAGTGTAGAAGAGCGGCTGCGGAAGGCGCAACCGTTGCTTCGGACGGGCGCGGGTGCTGCTACAATCAGCGCGAAGGGAAAGTGGCGCAATGTTTGTAGTGCGGCTGATTGGAGTGCTGGCGCTGGTGGCGCTGAACGGCTTCTTTGCAGCCGCGGAGTTTTCTTTGGTGGCGGTGCGAGTGTCGCGCATCCGGCAACTGGTGGCGGCTGGGAATGCGCGGGCAAAGGTGGTGGAGGGGCTGCTTGGGGATTTGCATCGCGTGGTTTCGGGTGTGCAACTGGGCATTACGCTGACCAGCCTGGCAATCGGAGCGCTGGGCGAAGCTACGTTCGCGACGCTATTCCAACAAATCTGGCACGGACAGCCGGGGGCGCGGAGCGCGATGGTGGCGCATGGAGTGGCGCTGGTGTGCGCGTTTATCGTGCTAAGCGCGATGCACGTGGTGATGGGCGAGTTGGTGCCGAAAACGGTGAGTCTGGCGCGGGCGGAGCGAGTAGCGCTGCTGATCGCGCTGCCGTTCCACTGGTTTTTGAATACGTTCCGGTGGGCGATCGCCTTTTTTGACGGAATGTCCGGGGCGCTGGTGAAAAGTTTGGGGATTACGCAGCCGCAAGGGCATAACGTGGCGCACACCACGGAAGAGCTGCAAATTCAAATCCAGCAGGCGCGCGAACGGGGATTGCTGGCGGTGGGCGAGGAAAAGTTTATTACCAGCGCGATGGAACTGGGGCAGATTCAAGTGCGGGAGATTATGGTGCCGCGGCCGGATATGCACGTGCTGCCGGTGGAAGCGCCGCTGGATGAAGTGATGAGGGCATTTGCGACGACGCAGAGGTCGAGGATTCCCGTGTACCGAGGGACGCTGGACCACATTCTGGGATTCGTGCATATAAAGGATATGTTGTGGGTGTTGCAGGACCGTGAGCGGCGGCTGGAAGAGCAGGTGCCGCCGCAGCCGTTCGACTTGCGGCGGGTGCTGCGCGAGGTGTTGATTGTGCCGGAAACGAAGCCGGCGAGCGAGCTGCTGCTGGAGTTGCGCACGCGGCATGCGGGAATGGCCATGGTGGTGGATGAGTTCGGCAGTATCCTGGGGCTGTTGACGCTGGAAGATATTCTGGAACAAATGGTGGGGGAGATTCACGACGAGTTCGATGTGGTGGAACGGCCGCTTACGCTGGCGGATGGCGCAGTGGTTTTTGATGCGGCGCTCAACGTTCGGGATTTGGACACACAGTACAACATCACGCTTCCTGAAGACCCGGCTTATGCAACGGTCGGAGGCTTTGTCCTGGACCGGCTGGGCTTTATTCCGCGGGGCGGCGAGAGTTTCGAGTACGAGAATCTCCGATTCACCGTGGTTGAGATGGATGGCCGGCGCGTCGCCCGCGTGAAAATCCAACGGGTTCGCTCTCCGGAGCCCGGCGGTGAGTCTTCGACCACTGCAGATGCCATGCCCCAACTCACAAAAGGCCAAAGATCCTCACGCGGAGATTCGTAGCAGCCAGGTTCCCAAACTGCGAACGGGGACGCGCCTGGCCGGATACTCGGCACAGTGCCAGCCTGGACAAGATTCGGCGGTATGAACGTTGAGTTTCGTGAGGCTCGCACAGAGAATAAAGGCTTGAGTCCTCAAAGGCACCGTTTCGCCGATTACCTCCGGCCTAAGACGCTGACCATGTTGTTGCTGGGGTTTTCCTCGGGCCTTCCCTTTTACCTGGTTGGCAATACATTCGGCTATTGGCTGCGCGATGAGCACACGTCCCTGACAGCGATCGGCTTTCTTTCGTGGGCTGGCATCGCCTATTCGCTGAAATTCCTATGGGCGCCCTTGATTGATCGCGTCGACTTGCCGTTGTTCGGACGGCTTGGACATCGACGCGGTTGGATGATGTTCTCGCAGATCGTTGTGGGGCTGGCACTGGTTGCCATGGGCGGAGCCGGCACGAAGGCCGGGCTCGGGCGTCTCGGTGCGTTTGCGCTGGTTGTCGCCTTTGCCGCAGCGACACAGGACATTGTGGTTGATGCGTGGCGAATAGAATCGGCGGACGACGGGGAAGAACAAGGGCTGCTGGCGTCCGCCTATCAGTTCAGCTACCGGCTGGCGCTCCTCGCTACGGATTCCCTTATCCTCATCGTGGCAGCGGCCGTGGGCTGGCGCATGTCCTACGGAATTTACGGGGCATGCCTGGGCGTCGGAATCATCGCGACCTGGTTTGCGAAGGAACCACAGCGGGCGGATGCGCCGACGGGTGGAAAAAAGCAGGAAGCGCAACTCTGGACCCCGCGCGGCTTCTTAGACGCCGTTGTGGGACCGTTCATCGTTTTCTTCCGCGCACATGGGTGGCTCGCGCTGGTGATGCTGGCGGCCATCAGCCTCTACCGGTTGCCGGACTTCATGATGGGTCCGATGGCCAATCCCTACTACCACGACTTGGGTCTTACAAAACAAACGGTCGGAGCGGTGCGCGGCTCCATCGGAATCATCGCGACGTTTGCAGGCATCGCCGCCGGCGGATTCTGCTCGCTGAAGCTTGGCTATATGCGTGCGCTCATCATCGGAGGTATTTTACAGGCGGCTGCGACGGCCTCATTTGCGATTCTCGTATTCTCGGGGTTGAGCATTCGTCTCTTCGCGGCGATCATGGCAGGTGACAACTTCAGTTTCAGCTTTGCGGGCGTCGCGCTAATCGCGTACATGTCCAGCCTCACCAATCTGGGATACACCGCCACACAGTATGCGCTGTTGAGCTCAACCTATGCCTGGCTGGGAAAGATCTTAAAGGGATTTTCCGGCGCCATGGTCGAAAGCCTGAGCACCACGCATGGGCTGCTTCATGCTTATGGCGTTTTTTTTATCGCTTGCGGACTAACCGGCATCCCTGGCGTGCTCTTGTTTGCGGCATTGGGTTACCGGCAGAGGCCAAAGCAAGAGGCGGCGCTGCTTAAGGAGATCGACGCCAGCAAACCCGGCAGCGCCAGTTGAAAATGGAAGGCGCAGGCGACTCCGCTTGAGGAAGTCACTTGGTGAATGTAACCGCGGCTCCGCGGCCAACTCCCAGGACCTTGGAAGCGTTGCCTTTGTTGACGGCGATCTCGATATAGCCGCTGGAGCCGACAAAAGCCACCGGTTCAGTGCCTTCGGCGCGGGCAAAAGTGTCGACCAGGCGCTTTACGGGTTGCGCGCCTACCTGCAATTCGAGGTTGCCGTTGGTGTGGGCAGCTTCCGGAAGATCCTCACTGCGAAAATTGGTGATCAGGTTGCCGAAAGAATCGACGCGGAGAACCACGCCTTTGACCACGCCGTCGGCGGCTTTTGGCTTGGGCAAAGCAAATTTCTTATAGTCGGTGATTTCTTCGCCCATGGCGGAGGTTTGCCAGCCCTTGGAGAGCCATGCGGCGATCGGAGCAAAAATGTCGCGGCCGTGAAAGGTCTTGCTGACGGGCTGGAGATAATAGTGCTCGGCGGTGGCGTTGCGGACGATAACGTTGGAGTTGCGCTCGTAGACCACGGAGAGGACGCCGTTGTCCGGGGCCACGAAATATTGATTGTCGCCGCTGACCAGGAGCGGCCGGCGGTCGGTGCCCACGCCGGGATCGACGACGACGATGTGAATGGTCTTGGGAGGGAAGTAGGCGTAAGCGGAGCCGATGGCCAGTGCGCCATCGAGAAGATCGTATGGCGCGACGCCGTGGGTGATGTCCACGATGGTGACGTCGGGATTAATTTTGAGGATGACGCCTTTGACGGTGCCGACCAGGTGATCGTTGGTGCCGTAGTCGGTGGTCAGCGTGATGATTGCGTTGGACACTGGCTCTCCCACCCCAGGATGAATCGCGAAACATGCGCGGCAACGAAGCGGGGAGGAACTTCGCGCTCTTTGACGCTAACGAACCCGGGGTCGAGAAGCAAGAAGGACGGCGGCGGTTGCTGCACAAATAGCAATGGGAGCAACGGCGCGGAGGAAACCCCGGGGGAGAAACCAACAACAAAATGGAAGCCGAGAACCAGGGGAAGTCAAATGCCTGCACACGCAAACCCGGCGTCCGGGGCAGCCACGCATCCCGAGAACGAGCACAGCTGCCGGAGAGGCGAGGGAGCTTTGCGGCGCTGGGAAATCCAGTCGGCCTGTGGCTGCCGTCACTCGATGTCGTCACCGTCCTCTTCCTCCGGGGCGACGGAGGCGAAGCGGACTTCGGGAAGGTTGGCTTGGTGGAGTTGCTGATTGAGTGCCGGCAGATCGGTCTTTTCGAGCACGGTCCACTGTTTCATCACGTCGGCGAAAGCCGGCTCGAGTTCGGCCAGTGCGTTGTTTTGTGCGGTCGTCGGCGCGGCGTCGGCGCGATCCAACTCGGCGTACAGGGCGGCGATTCCGCCGTTGACGCTGGCCAGAGTTGGGCTGGGTGGAGCGGCGGCGCGCGGCACGCCCGCGCCATCCAGAACCGCTGAAAGTTTTTTGTTGAAGTCTGCGATGGCTGCGGCCAGCGGACTGCCTTGTGGTGGGCTGAGTTTCTGGAGTTGTTCGCGTGTGGAGCGAGCATTGGCCAGAGCACGAGAGGCATCGGTCATGAGCGTAGCGAGACGCGACTGCATCTGAAACATCTGGGTGAGGCCGTCAGCGGCCGTTTTGACGCGGGGATCCATCTTGAGCGTTAGCGGGTGGGAATAGCTCTGGCCATTGACGGTTAGCTTGACTGTGTATGGTCCGGGCAAAGCGCGAGGACCCAGCGGGCCGCGTGGCGTGTCGCCGGGAACTGCGGAGATGGGGTATTCATGGCGCGGAGTATCGGGCGAGGGATAGTGAAGATCCCAAAGCCAGCGATGCATGCCCGGTGTGGTGGAGAGGGATTTGTGTTTGCGAATCCAGTAGAGGGGAATGATTTGCTTGGCGAGTTCTTCGTCGGTGACTGGCGGCTTGTCTGTGCTGGCGTAGCGACGCACGAGTTTGCCTTGCGCGTCGAGAATCTCTACGACGACGGGGCCGGCGGCATCTTTCGCGAGGAAGTAATCGATGACGGCACCATCGGGAGGATTTTGTGCCGTAGGCTCATCGGGAGGAATCGGCGTGTCGGTGTTGGTGTTAGGTCTGACGCGCCAGGCCGCGGCCGGTTTGAAGAGGAAGGAATCAACTTTTTGGACGGCGTCGCTGACCTGGCGGAGCGGCGAGATGTTGTCGAGAATCCAGAAGGAGCGGCCGTGAGTGCCGACGACAAGGTCGTCTTCGTGAATCCAGAGATCGCGCATGGAGGTGTGCGGGAGATTGAGTTGGAGAGACTGCCAGTGGTCGCCATCGTCGAAGGAAACCCAGACGCTGGTTTCGGTGCCGGCGAAGAGCAGGCCTTTGCGAATGGGATCTTCGCGAACGGTATCGACTGAAGCGTTGGCCGGCAAACCGTTGGTGATGAGGCGCCAGGTTTTGCCGCCGTCATGGGTGCGATAGATGTAGGGCTTGAGATCGTCGACGCGGAACCGGCTGACGGAGGCGTAGGCGGAGACGTCGTCGAAATGCGAGGCGACGAGCTGGGTGACTTTGCTCCAGGGAGTGAGTTCGGGCGGCGTGATGTCTTTCCAGTTGGCGCCGGCGTCGCGAGTGGTCCAGAGGAGGCCGTCGTCGGTACCAGCCCAAAGCGTGTTTACGTTTTGAAAGGACGGAGCGAGGGCATAGACGACTCCGCGCTGCTTGTCGGCGTTGGGATCTTTGGCAGCGGCGTCGCCGACGCTGGAGGGAATGCCGGAACGTGCGCGCGAGAGATCCGGACTGATGGTTTGCCAGGTCTGGCCGGCGTCGATGGTTTTGAAGACGAAGTTGGCGGCGTAATAGAGCAGATGGGGATTGAGCGGGGAGAAGAGAATCGGCTGAGTGCGATCCGCGCGGTACTTGGGATTGGCTAGAGGAATGGGGGAAATGTTTTGCACCTGGCCGGTGGTGATGGAGTAGCGGGAAACTTCGCGGCGGCCGGCGCCATAAATAATGTCGGGATCGAGCGGGTCGGGGGCGGCGTATCCATATTCAATGACGCCGACGGGATGCCAATCGCGGAAGGTGATTTCGCCGTCGTTGCCGCGGCTGGAGACGCAGACCGAGCCGCTTTCCTGCTGGCCGCTGCAGACGAGATAGGGGAACGAGTTGCTGGTGATGACGTGATAGAGCTGAGCGGTGGGCTGGTTGAACCAAGAGCTCCAGGTGGAGCCGCCGTTGACGGTGACGATGGCGCCTTGATCGGAAACCAGAAGGATGATGTCTGGGTTGCTGGGATTGAACCACAGATTCTGATAGTCGTCGCCGCCTGGGGCGCCGCGAAAGCTGGTCCAGGTTTTGCCGCCATCGGTGGATTTCATGGTGACGGTGCTGGCGACGATGACGATGTCGGGATTCGCGGGGTTCACTCGGGGAATCGGGAGGTCGCCACCGCCGATGCGGCCTGAAGGTCGAGGGTCGGTGGTGATTTGTTGCCAGGTTTCGCCGGAATCGTCGGAGCGATAGACGCCGAGGTCGGAGCCGAGAGAGGCTTCGTCGCGCTTGCTGGCGACCGTGGCGTAGAGACGGCTGGTGTGGCTGGGTGCGATGCCGACGTTGACTTGAACGACGCCCGAGGGCAGGCCGTTGGTTAGCGGGCGCCAGGTTTTGCCGCCGTCGGTAGATTTGAAGAGTCCGCCGCCAGTGCCGTTGTATTGGTTGGCGTCTTCCCAGGGGCCGAGGCGGACTTGCCAGAGCGATGCGTAGACGACATCGGGGTTAGAAGGATCGATTTCGACGTCGGAGCCGCCGATGTTTTCGTTTTTGTACAGCGTTTTCTGCCAGGTCTGGCCGCCGTCGAGGGAGAGAAAAATGCCGCGCTCTTCATTGGCGCCGTAGGGATGGCCGAGCACGGCGGCGAAGAGGCGATTCGGGTTGTGCGGATCGACGGCCAGCGCGGGAATACCCTGGCCGTTGCGCAGGCCCAGGTGCGTCCAGGTCTTGCCAGCATCGGTGGATTTGTAGATGCCGTCGCCGAGGGATAGATCGGGGCGGGCCAGGCCTTCGCCGCTCGAGACGTAGATGACGTTGGGATCGGACGGAGCGACGGCGATGGCGCCGATGGATTGCGTCGGTTGCGAATCGAAGATGGGGGTCCAGGTGCGGCCGAAATCGTCGGTCTTCCAGACGCCCCCGTTTACCGCGCCCACGTAGAAAACATTGGGCTGACTGGGGACGCCGCAGGCGGCGCGAGTGCGCCCGCCGCGAGTGGGTCCAATCATGCGCCAGCGCAACTCCTGGTAGGTGCTTTCGGGATATTGCTGAGCACCGCTGGTGCGGGCACCGAGAAAAAGAGCCAGAAGGGCAAGCGCAATCATCACAAGGCGATTCGATCGCATTCAGAGCACCTCAGGGAAAAGCATCGGCAGCACTATGAACGGAGTCGCGGGAAAACTCAATCGGGCGGGATGGAGCGTTTCCGACCGCGGGATGGCAACGCGGCGGTTTTCGCTTTGCGTTTGGGCGCGGAGCGATTAGGATTCGGGTTCGCCATCATGCCCTGGAGGTGCGAACTCGTGCGTAGATTGGTCCTTTGCCTAGTCGCTTTGTTTGTGAGCGTTCCCGTTTTGGCGCAGAAGAAGAAAACAGCTCCATCGGCTGACACGAAGGCGGCAGCGGCGCAGCCCGCGGCTGAGTCATCGACGACTGCGGCCAAAGGGGAAGACGAAGAAAGCAAATCGCCGTGGAAGGCCATGAGCTATCGACTGGTGGGCCCGTTCCGGGGCGGGCGAGCGGTAGCGGTGACCGGCGTGGTGGGGCAAGACAATGTCTATTATTTTGGAAGCGTGGCGGGTGGCGTGTGGAAGACCACGGACGGCGGGCTGAACTGGCGGCCGGTTTTTGACAAGCAAAAAGGGGCTTCACCGGCGATCGGCGCGATTGCCGTTGCCGCGTCGGACCCCAACATTGTTTACGTCGGGACGGGCGAGGCGTGCATTCGCGGAAATGTGGTGGGCGGCAACGGCGTCTACAAATCGGTGGACGCCGGAAAAACGTGGAGCTTCGCCGGGCTGAAGGATACGCATGCCATCGGGCGGTTGATTGTTCACCCACGGAATCCCGATGTGGCTTTCGTGGCTGCACTCGGGCATCCCTTTGCCGACAATGAGGAGCGCGGCATCTTCCGGACGCGGGACGGCGGCAAGAGCTGGGAAAAAGTGTTGTACAAAGACGCGAAGAGCGGGGGCATCGACATTACTTTTGATCCCGGCAATCCCAATATTCTGTTTGCGGCGCTGTGGCAAGTGAAGCGAACGCCCTGGAGCATGGAGAGCGGCGGGCCGGGCAGCGGGCTATATCGCTCGGCGGATGGTGGCACGACGTGGAAAGAAGTAAAGGGTCACGGCATGCCAGAAGGGATCAAGGGACGCATCGGCGTGACGGTTTCGGGCGCCGATGCGAATCGCGTGTGGGCGGTGGTCGAAGCGGAAAAAGGCGGAATCTATCGCTCGGATGATGGCGGCGAAAGCTGGCAGCTGTTGACGGACGATCACCGCTTCCGGCAGCGCGCGTGGTATTACTCGCACATTTTTGCGGATCCCAAGTCGGCCGACACGGTCTACATTTTGAACACGTCGGCGTACCGGTCGAATGATGGCGGAAAGACGTTCGCCTCCCTGCGGGCTCCGCACGGCGACAATCACGGGCTGTGGATCGATCCGAGCAACGCGAAACGAATGATCAATGGCAACGACGGAGGCGCGACCATTTCGACCGACGGCGGCCAGAGTTGGACGACGCTATACAACCAGCCGACCGCGCAGTTCTATCACGTGACCACCGACAATCGCTTTCCCTACTACATTTACGGCGCGCAGCAGGACAATTCCACGGTGGGCATCGCCAGCGCCAGCGCAGATGGAGCTATCGACCGTGCGGATTGGTACGATGTGGGCGGCGGCGAAAGCGGCTATATCGCTCCGGACCCGACGGATCCGGAAACGGTCTATGCGGGTTCGTACGGCGGCGAGATCACGCGCTACGACCACCGCACCGGCGAGCGCCTGGCGGTGAATCCCTGGCCAGTTAATCCCATCGGCTGGGCGGCTGCGGACGTGAAACATCGCTTCCAGTGGACCGAGCCAATTGTATTCTCACCGCATGATCCCAAGACGCTGTACTTTGCGGGCGAGGTCCTCTTCAAGACCACGGACGGCGGGATGAGCTGGAGCGTCATCAGTCCGGACCTGACGCGCAACGACAAGCAGAAACAGCAGGCGTCCGGCGGGCCGTTGACGAAGGACAATACCGGCGTGGAGGTGTACGACACGATTTTTTCCGTGGTGGAATCTCCGGTACAGAAGGATTTGATCTGGGCCGGCACCGACGACGGACTGGTGCACATCACGCGCGATGGCGGGCAGCATTGGGAGAATGTCACGCCGAAGGCCATGCCGGAATGGGGCACGGTGAGCATGATCGAAGCTTCTCCGGTGGACGCGGGCACAGCGTACATCGCTGTGGAGCGGCACAAACTCGACGATGCGACTCCGTATGCGTTCAAGACGAACGATTTCGGCAAGACGTGGACGGGGATTGCCAATGGATTGCCTACCGATAGTTATGTGCATGCGGTGCGCGTCGATCCCGCGCGGTCCGGCTTGCTGTTTGCGGGGACGGAAGGCGGCCTTTCTGTTTCCTTCGATGACGGCGCGCACTGGCAATCGCTGCAACTGAATCTGCCGCCGGCTCCGGTCAATGACCTGGCGATTCGCAACGCGGACCTGGTGATCGCGACGCATGGACGGAGCTTCTGGGTGCTGGACGACATCTCGCCGATTCGCCAGTATCACGATGCAGTTGCGCAGGAAGAGGCGCACTTGTTCACGCCCGCGCCGGCGAACCACACCGTTTTTCGCGGTTCCTTTTTTGGCGGAGGTCCCGGCACGGGGAAGAATCCTCCGGCCGGCGCGGTGATCGACTACTGGTTGAAGACCGCGTTGAAGAGCGCGCCCGAAAACAAAAAGGCAGAGGAGGCTGGCGCCGGTACGGCTGCGGCCAGCGACAAAAAGGATGTGGCTATGCCCGAGGAGAAATCCAAGGAGGCCAAAGCTCCGAAGATCACGCTGGACATTTTGGATTCGTCCGGAAAAGTAGTGCGGCACTTTCCGAAAGAGAAGGATAAACAAGGAGACGCTGACGACGATGAGGATTCTAGCGGGCGGGATGGTGGCAGCGGGAAGGTGCCTGCGGAGGCCGGGCTGAATCGATTCGTTTGGGATCTCAACTACGAAGGGGCGCGAGAAGTGCCGCAAGCTCCGCTGTGGGGCGGCAGCACGCAGGGCCCGGAAGCAGTGCCGGGCACGTATCAAGTGCGGCTGACAGTTCTGGGCAAGAGCTACACGGCTCCCTTGCGAATTGCCGCGGATCCGCGGATCCATGTGACGCAAGCTGATTTACAGAACCAATTCGACCTCCTAATCAAAATTCGCGACAAAGTGACGGAAACCGACGACGCCATCAACCAGATTCGCGACCTGCGCGAGCAAATCCATACCATCGATAAGCGCCTGAAGGGCGATCCTCGTGCCAAGGCCGTTGCCGATGCCGGGAGGGCTTTGGACAAGAAAATGACCGAGGTGGAAGAAGCGCTTATCCAAACCAAGGCTAAGAGCGGTCAGGACGTGCTTAACTTCCCGATCCGCCTCAACAACCAGCTGGTCGCTCTCGGCGGCGTGGTCAAGAGTGCTACCTCGGGGCCGACGCGGCAGTCGCTGGAAGTATTCGATACGCTGGCGAAATCCGTGGACGAGCAACTGGCCAGGTGGAAAGCCATCGTGACCGGCGACGTGAAAGCCTACGATGACGTCGTCAAGCAGCAGGAAGTACCGGCGTTGATCCTGCTGCAGCCGTCAGAGCAGCGCTGAGTCGCAGAGCTCGGGCATGCGGATGGAATTGCCCTCTTAATCCATCGCCAGGCCCAGAACGATGAAACCTTGTTGCTTGTATTTCTCTTGCCGGTGCATGAGCCACGGAATGCCCGCGCATCGGAGCTTCGCGCGCCTCGGGGTGCAAAGTAACCCAGAAGCACAATCGTCTTAAGCACCGCAACGGGTAATCCAATTCGTCTCATCCTAAACGCTACTCGAGTTCTATTCAGTTCCCTCTAAAGGGAAAATCGATTCAAGAAGCCCGCCTTCCCGAGAGCCAGGTCGGCTAACGCGGCGGATTGATGTGGCGTATACAGCATGCTGCGCCAGTCTCGATTTCAGCAATTCAAGAGAGCAAACCATCAGGAGAGAAACGTAACTAATGACCAGGAGCCTGGCCTTGCTACATCTCGTTGCGGACGAAATCCACGTCGATAGAAAGACTCTCCGCACGCAAAAATATTTCATATGTTTTTCTTTGCACGAGAATCGGAATAAAGCGGCACGAAGCTGAGTCAGGGCCAACAGAGCGCTGTGAATCGCGATGCTCGTGATTCAGGGCCAGACTCACGGAGTCAATCAAAGCGTCGAACTATCTTGAAGGGATGAGAGGATCTCAAAAGATGAACAAAAGAGCGGCAGTAGCAGTGACTTTGTCGTGCTTGGTCTTTTGTCTATTTGCGGGAGGCGCTGTCGCGGACGAGATTGCGTTCTTATCTCCCATTGTCGGGTCGAATCCCGGCGTCACAATCGCCGGCGTGAACAGCGGGGGCGCGCCGTGGGTGGTCAATCATGGATTCGCAGTCTTGAATGATGATGGGCGACTGCGCGCGGACGTTCGCGGCCTAATCTTGCCCAGTCTGGGAACTCCTGGGCCGGTCACAGCGGTTGCCGCGAGCGTTGTATGCGGAAACGCGGTGGCTACGACCTCTGATTCCGTAGCACTGAGTGTCGACGGCAACGCTGATATCCATGCGAAATTGCAAGTGCTATCTCCGTGTCTTGGTACGATCGTGCTGATTCGCGCGACAGCCTTCAACGGCACTCCGCTTCCGGCTCCAGGGCCATTTATTGCGGCCACTGGCCTCACCAAGGATTCCGATACAGATCACGAGAAATAGAGTCGAAACGAGGCTCCCCATTTGTCTTACGACGTGCGACGCCACGATCGCGTACAAAAACGAAAGGAAACCGCTAATGTCAAAAAGCTGGATGGTGTTCGCCTTGTTGTGTGCCGCTCTTTCGAACCTGGCCGTCGATTCTTATGGTGCTTCCTCCAATGACGAGCATCACGTTGCAATCGACTCTTCTGCTCAGCCGGTGGACGCGGTTGTTCAGTGGAATAGGACACTTCTCTCAATCGTTCGCACGCCGGGCGCACAACCAGCGACGGTCCACTCTACGCGAAGCTTTGCGATCATGCACGCAGCGATCTACGACGCGGTGAATGCCATTGGCAGAACACACCGACCCTACTTGGTCAGCCTTTCCGGCGTTCCACGAGATGCTTCGCAGGAAGCGGCAGCCGCCGCGGCAGCGCATCAAGTTCTGGTTGCGCTATATCCACGGTTCCAAGCCGCGCTCGATGCCGCACTCCTGCAATCCCTGGCACAGATTCCGGATGGCAACGAAAAGGTTGAGGGTATCCGCATAGGACAGACCATTGCGGATCGCATCTTGGATCTGCGAAGCAACGACGGCTCGAATGCCAAGCCGATCCCTTATGTTTTCGGGTCGGCCCCGGGAGATTATCAATCGACGCCCCCGAATTTTCCGCCGCAGCCGCAATTTACGCATTGGTCCCGCGTGGCCCCGTTCGCGCTCGAGCGTCCGAGCCAGTTCCGGCCCGGCCGTCCCCCAGCACTGACCAGCGACACGTACAGCGATGCGTTCAACCAAATCAAGGCCCTTGGAATCGCCAATAGTACGACGGCTACGGCCGACGAGGCATTGACCGGGCGTTTCTGGAACGGGTCCATACAGAACTATTGGAACGAAATCGCGCAAACGTTGTCGCTGGCGCACAATTTGACGACGGCGCAAAATGCTCGCTTGTTTGCGCTACTCAACCTCACTTTTGCCGATGACGTGATCGCCTTTTACGACGCCAAATACATTTACAATTTCTGGCGGCCAGTGACCGCTATTCGCGCCGGAGACGCCGATAACAACCCGGAAACCGTGGGCGATCCGAATTGGCTCCCGGAAGTAGGCAAGACCGCATCCGACCCATCCTATCCGGGCGCTCACGCCGTAATCAGCGCCTCCGGAGCAGAGGTGCTGATTTCCTTTTTTGGGCGCGATCGTGCCGAGTTCAACGTGACTTCCGAGGTTCTTCCCGGAGTAGAACGATCATTTACAAGCATCAGCGCGGCTGCTGAAGAAGCGACGTTAAGCCGTATCTTCGGTGGACAGCATTTCCGCTTTGACCTGACTACCGGACAGCGGCTCGGCCGCGACATCGCAGACTTTGTTGTGGATGACTTCTTGACTCCGGTGCACCGCAAAGACGAACCCGACGACAAATGGTAGGCGGCGGCTGCTAATGCGTCTCGCAGAAGAAGCGGACGAGGCACGCCGCAGGTTTCAATAGCCAAAACCAATTATTCGTACAAGTGAGAGGATCAATGAAGAAGATTGCGAAGCGTTTTCCGCTATGCATCGTTCCCAATTCTCTGCTGGGCCTGGGAATAATTCTTTCGCTCTCCGGCTCGGTTCGCGCCCAAGGCCAAGCCGCGCAGGTTATCGAAGTCATGGCAAAGAAATACGAGTACTCGAGCTCACCAGTTCACGTGAAGGTCGGGACCAAAGTTCAACTCAAGATCACAGCCACCGACCACGATCATGGTTTCAAGATTTCTACCGTTCCAGACGGTGCCCTACCGAATGGCGCTGATGGGTTAGTTTTTAGTGCGGCGCAGGACTGTTGGCAGCTCAAGAAGGGAGAAACGACCACGATTGAGTTCCTGGCTCGAACACCGGGCACTTATACGTTTAAGTGTTGCCACACCTGCGGTTTTGGGCACAAAAACATGAAGAGCCAAATTATTGTCGAGCCGTAGGATGATCCATTCCTGGATGGAGACAGATGCTTGAACAGGAAGAGGCAAGATTCAACGACGCCGGAGGGCTGGAGCTCGAGGCAGACGCGCCAGGCAGCCACAGAGGTCGCCCGGACCTGGCTCGCGAGCGCCCCAAACCGCTGTACGGAAAATTAATTCCTGAGTACAATCAGAAAACAACGAGCGGGCGTCGTACAATGGCAGTATAGAAGCTTCCCAAGCTTCGGACGTGGGTTCGATTCCCATCGCCCGCTCCAGAAATCCTGAAGATTCTGTTGACCTTACGGCTAAAGCACTGACAAAACTCTTCCGGAGTGTCGTGCTTGGTAGGCAGTTGGCGGTAAGCCGGTTCAATTGGTGGGAAGCCTTCGCGTCAATCCCGAACCGTTGGTTCGGAATCCTTAAGAAGCTATGGACCTAGCCTGCTCTGTTTGCGTTTGCGGAGTTAGGTCTATGTGTCACACTTACGTTGCCGGTGGCGGTTCCCTCCGGGAATACCCTGCACGCGGTAAAGAGACCTGCTGCCGAGTCCGTTATGGGTGAAATGGCGATTACACAGAGTCTTCCGCGCAGAATGGCACGCGCCCGTTCATGCTGACTCACACGAAATGAAAGACAAGCCTTTGTTCTCGGCAGAGGAGAAAGAAACGGCGGCGGTGTGCGGACCTGGTTCGAAAATGCCGACGAGACGAAGCGACGTGGAATGGATTCAAGCAGCGCGCGCGTAGCTCGTCGCACCCTCGCATGGCACGCAAAACTGCATACGACAGCGTCGTGATTGGCTCGGGGCCTAACGGCCTTGCTGCAGCGATTGTGATGGCGCAGGCCGGACGTAGCGTCCTGGTTCTCGAGGCCGAAGACACTATCGGCGGCGGAATACGGTCAGCCGGGCTCACTCTTCCCGGCTACCTGCATGATGTTTGCTCCGCAGTGCACCCGATGGCGGTGGCTTCCCCGTTCTTCCGTTCGCTTCCTTTAGCCAAGCATGGGTTAGAATGGATTCACCCGCGATTTCCCCTCGCTCATCCCTTTGAAAACGGCACAGCGGCGATATTGGATCGTTCTCTTGTCGTCACCTGCGAGCTCTTGGGCCAGGATGGGCCCCGTTATCGGAAGCTTATTGGGCCTCTTGTACGCGGATGGGATGCAATAGAAAAGGACATTCTTGGGCCTCTTCGTTTTCCAAGCCACCCGGTTGCAATGGCACGCTTCGGACTCGAAGCGCTTCAATCCGCCAGCCATCTCGCGAGAAAGAAGTTTCAGACCGAAGAAGCCAGGGCGCTGTTTGGGGGTCTCGCAGGCCACTCCATACTACCTTTGGAAAAGCCCGGGACATCTGCAATTGGCCTGGTCTTGGCTGCGGTCGGTCACATCCACGGTTGGCCGCTTCCAAAAGGGGGCGCCCAGAGCATCGCCAATGCGCTTGCGTCGTATCTGCGTTCTCTTGGCGGTGAAATTGAGACGGGCGCCCGAGTTAACTCTCTCGGGGAGTTGCCCTCGGCTCGCAGCATCCTGTGCGACTTGACGCCCCGTGGTCTGCTCAAAATCGCTTCGGGATCGTTTACGCCTCGCTATCGCAGTGCACTGGAGAAATACAACTACGGCCCCGGCGTATTTAAGATGGACTGGGCGTTGCGGACTGCTATTCCGTGGACGGCAACAGAATGCTCACAAGCAGGTACGGTTCACCTAGGCGGCCTGTTAGACGAAATCGAAGAATCGGAACGTGCGGGCTGGAGCGGCCGAAATCCGAAAAAGCCGTTTGTGTTACTGACCCAGCCAAGTCTATTTGATGGAACGCGTGCCCCGGAAGGCCGTCACGTTGCTTGGGCTTACTGCCATGTTCCGAACGCCAGCGCGCTCGACATGACGGAGCAAATCGAAGTTCAGATTGAGCGATTCGCGCCGGGATTCAAGCGAACCATTGAAGCGCGCTACGTCAGTCCTCCAGCAGCTTTGGAACAGCACAATGCAAATCTGGTAGGGGGCGATATCTCGGGCGGAGCGAACGTCTTGGCGCAGCTATTGTTCCGACCAACGCGCAAACTCTATGGCACGCCTGCGCGTGGGGTCTACTTGTGCTCGTCGTCTACCCCTCCGGGCGGCGGGGTGCATGGAATGTGTGGCTATCACGCAGCGCGCCGGGCCATAAGTGAAGGGAAATAGCTATTCTCGCGCGGGCCGACCGTAAAGGCTTCACATTTTCAGATCGAGAATGAGATCGCGTTGGACTGGATTGAGATACCTCTCCTCCGGAATCGTGTTCAAGACGATGCGGTAGCATCGAACGGTCGACGCCCTAGCCAGATGTGGATCTTCCTGGAGCTCGAGGGCCCAAAGAGCTTTGACGCGGCTGACGAATTCACCGGGATCTTGTGTCCTCATGGATAGCAGGGAAAACAACTGTCCTCCGAACGCGTGGTACGGAAGTATGCGGTGAAAATCAGGAATGCCTTGAAACACGACTTGGCCTTCCGGCGTAAGCGCTGAGATTTCCATCGATTCGACCTGGCTGCCTGGATTCCAAGCAAAACGTGGATAGCAGGCGAACGGCCAGCTACGCACAATCCCCAGGGCGCCCCAATAGGAGTTCGCTGCGATCAGGAAAATGCCAACCATGACGACGGGCACGCGGCCTCCGGCCCGTGGCAGCATCGCGCGCACGTTCGGATGGTTCCCGCCTGTTCCCTGCTGGAGTGTCTTGGCGAAGCCTGTAAACCAGGGAAGATCGAAGTTCCCCGCCGGAGAAAAGCCGCGTCTCAGATGTTCAAGAGCTCCGCTCACGTCAAAAAGAGCTACATAGCATATCCACAGGTCGAAGAACGGAATGCGCATGAAAAGACCGCTGCCAAAATGAAAGCCCAGGCCGAACAAGGCGAGAGGCAAACGGAGACGAGGAAAGAAGACGAGCACAAAAAAAGAGAGCTCAAAGAACAGAGTTCCGAGGGCGATGCTCCTAAAGAGCAAAGGGTGCAGATCCAAGCGGAAGAAGGGCGTAAATGCATCCAGGTCCATCCATCGCGCGTACATCGTGTAGCGCAGATTGTCCGTGAAGGCCCAATCGAGGCCAGAAATCCTGAGCTTCCAAAAACCCGGGAAGAAGTAGATCACTCCCAACAGTAAACAAGCGAATCGCAGTGGCAACGAATATGCGGCAGATTCCGCTTGAGGCGATTCAGGCGCATTGGTGCCGCGCTTTGCGGAATTCCGGAGAGCATCGATTGAAAGCGCATCGCCACAAGGGCTGACCGCAAGGATTGCGAGGAACCAAAGCAGGTGGTGGTAGTGTTCAACCGTTCCGTAAAACTCCGGGACACCCAGCACGTAGAAAGAGCCAATCAACGCCAGCAGGGCGGAGGTGCGCGCAAAGAAACCGAGAAGCCCTGTGGCGCAAACAAGATAAAGGAAGGTCACGGCAGAAATCATTGAAGCGTGGGACACCGGCAGATGCGGTAGAAGCCAGCCAACTCCAAGCGGCGCCATTTGCAGGGCATGCGGAACGCTACCAAACCAAATCGTTTCCGAGGCATGAATTTGCGACACCACGCCGAGGAATACGACGATACGGAAGATCGCAAGGTTCCGTGGGGACGTCGGAGTAGAGAAAAAGTCCAGGACGACGCGCCGAGTATAGTCGTGCGCAAGAACAGCCGCGAGGAATAAGTGGGTGGCAGCACCGAGAAAGATGAGATAGGAGGAGAGCAGTCGCGCATGGCCGATGTAATAGGAGAGTGGAGTGTTATCTGTATTGTGAATTAGATGATTGAAAAACGGGAGGGACTCTCCGCGGTACATCGCCGTTACCAGTCTGTCGAGACAGCAGTTATAAAGAGTGAGTGCAACCAACAAATAGAAGAACAGCGTGAACAGCGTGACTTTGGCCAGCCGCCTGACGCCAATCGACATATTTATTTTGCTCAGCTGGGCGCGCATCTTACTTTAGACTTGACCCCATTGCAATTGCTGCGAGTTGGGTTATGAATTGTGACGAATCGGACGTTGGAGACAAATGTGGATGGGCGCTCAACATGATCTCTTTGAACGCGGGGCATCATCGGAGTTATAGGCAAGAAATAATGTGAAATTCGACGCCTCGGGCTTCGGTGCTCACCTGGCGTAGATCGCGCAGCGCGCTGTCGTTTCAGAAGATTTCACTAATAATGATGCCGATCAACTAATCGTTTCAGTGCTTTAGCCGTAATCGGACGTGGGTTCGATTCCCATCGCCCGCTCCAGAAATCCACGGTTACGGATCAAATAAAAGTATTCGTGTCTACTGATCAGCGAGCAAATAACTGCGTGTGAGCGCATCGCGGGCGATTAGGGCCGGGCGCGGCCGCTATTGGACTTGTGCTGGGGCCTCACGCGACTTCCTGGCGTAGTGGGTCTCGCTTAGCTTTTCGTATTTTCCGGAGTTGAGAAGTTCGATCAGCACGTTGAAGTGATTGTCGTCGACTTTGGTCATGGTGTAGCGATAGTCGTGGAAACGCTTTGACCCGTAGACGGTGCCTGCAAAAATCCAGCGGCCGGGTGGCGCGTCGACGGCGTGGCTCCGGTCCATGCTGCCGTCGGTGTTGTAGGCATGGAAAAAAAGTTTGTGCGTGTCTGGATCTATCCCGTACACCGCGCAATCCCGGTACACGATCGCGCCTTGCTGGTCGCGGAGCAGTTGCTGGGACATCACCCATTTGCCGTCGAGAATCGCCGAGTAAGTCATCTCCTCGGTGTACTTTGCCGGCGTCTTGACAGATTCCGGGGCCACTTGCCACGTTCCGATCACAAACTTGAAATCGGCCAGCGCGTCCGTTGGCGCTGTATCCTGCGCGCGCCCTGCCACTCCGCTCACGCAAAGCAACATCAGCAACACCAACAGCGTCGCTCGGCTCTTCATCGCGTTCCTCCGTCTTGTCAGTGGAATAGTTCGCCCCTAGTTTCGGCTCGATTCACGCGATTCAGCAAGCCAAGTGGTCCCGCACGGGAACGCATCGGCACCGCAATCCTGTGCATCTGTCCTTCGCGGCGTCCCGCAACGCCATGTCCGAGTATGCTTGGCGTCGGTCGCAGTGATGCGTCAATGGCGCTTGGTCTGCACGGCAAGCGTTGCGCAAGGAGAGGATCCGTTGGCCAAGTCGCCATTCGCGGTAGGAATTGAGAGCGTTACCATTCTGGGCAGCTGCGTGGTTGGTGCCCTAGCTTTTTATTCCTGTACACACGCCGCCGATCAACCACAGAAACCGCCTTACGCCGCCGGTCACGCAGCCGAGCCCCGTCTCTTCGCCGAAGGCGTCATCTCCACTGAAGACGATGAGAGCAACGGTTCGTTCAGCCCGGACGGCACGGAATATTTCTTTGCCAAGGCCAATCTGACCACCACGTTTCCGCGCATCGGTATTCTGTGCGTCTCGCACTTCCGCAACGGCCGCTGGTCCGAGCCAGAAGTTCTGCCGTTTTCCGGCGGCCCGTACCTTGATCTTTCGCCGCGCATGTCGCCGGACGGCAAGACGCTGTTTTTTTCGTCGCTGCGCACAGTTCTCGGCGTCAGCATTCGCGCGATGCGGGTCTGGTCCGTGCAGCGCACCGCAACGGGTTGGGCCGAGCCCCTGGCGCTTCCCGCTCCCATCAACACGGCGGATAACCACTGGAACTGGGGACCTTCGATTACCCGCGAAGGCACGTTGTATTTTGCCTCCAGCCGCGACGGTGGGCAGCCGCATATCTTCCGCTCGCGTTTGGTCAACGGCACTTACACCGAGCCAGAAAAACTCGGCCCGGAAATCAATTCCAAGTTCAACGAAACCGATCCGTTCATCTCTCCGGACGAGCGCATCCTGGTCTTTGCCTCTTCCGGCAGCGATCTCTCGGGCATCCAGGACCGCCCGGAGACGCTGAAAGGGGGCGGCGTTCTCTATCCGCGCGGCGATCTCTACGTCAGTTTTCAGCAAGACGGAAAATGGTCGCCGGCGAAGCATCTCGAACATCACATCAACACCGTCGCCGACGAAAACGCTCCCTCCATCACTCCCGATGGCCAGTATCTCTTTTTCAGCAGCGAACGCAGTCCGTTTACGATTCCCACCGCGCATCGGCTGAATTACGCGGAAATCGAGCGGATGTTGCACTCCACGCTGAACGGCCACGGCAATATCTTCTACATCAGCATCGAGGCTCTCGATGCGCCAAAACCCGCAGCGTCGCCGAAGCCGGAAGGGAAGGAGCGTCCGCGATGAACGTAATGGAAAAGGTGACCGCCATTCGCCGTCTCGGCGCGGGGCTTATCGTGTGCTTTCTCGTCGTGCTGGGCTCCCGCGCCGCGCGATCCGCGCCGCCGGATGCAGACGCGCCTGTTCCCGAAATAATCGGCGAAGGCATCATCTCAACGCCCGATGACGAACTGGGCGGCACCATCACCGCGGACGGGCAGACCCTCTACTTCGAGAAGAGCGCCGCACCTCATTACCTCTATATCCTCTATGAATCGCATCCGGTTAACGGCAAATGGGCCACGCCAACAGTGCTGCCGTTCTCCGGCCAGTATCGCGACACGGATCCAGTGCTTTCTCCCGACGGCAAGACCCTGATGTTCGCTTCGGATCGTCCCGTCAACGGGAGGGACGAGCATCACTTCTACATTTGGGCGGCCAGCAAGACCTTGACAGGATGGAGCGAACCGCAACTCATGCCCGGCCCGGTCAATTCCGGCTTCAATCAGGTGTTTGCTTCCATCGCCAGTAACGGGAACATTTATTTCGCATCCAGCCGTAAGACCGGTCATTACGACATCTTTCGTTCCCGCCTCGTCGATGGAAAATATCAGGACGAGGAAGATCTCGGGCCCGATTTCAATGGCCCTACCATCGACAGCTTCGAAGCGTTCATCGCTCCCGACGAAAGTTTTCTGCTGATGGGTAGCTTTGGCCGCCGCGAGACTTTCGGCAGCTCGGACCTCTATATCAGCTACAACCAAAACGGTGTGTGGACCAAACCGAAGAACCTTGGCCCGGTGATCAATACATCCGCGCGCGACTACAGTCCGCGGATTTCCGGCGACGGCAAATGGCTGCTGTACACCAGTGAGCGCGGACAATCCGCAGCGCCGCGCACTGCGCCCTACACCTACTCCGAGTTTGTGCAGGAATCACGCGGGTTGTACAACAGCCTGGGGAATCTCTATCGCATTCCGCTGGATTACGTTCTGCGCACCACCCACCCTTAGGCGCTGAAAACCGCGCGGCCTACTCGTTGCGCAGCGTAACCATCGGATCGATTCGCGCTGCGCGCCGCGCAGGCACGTAACTCGCCGCCACCGCCACCAGAATCAGCAGCGCGGCAATCCCGGCGAACGTCAACGGATCCGTGGCCCGCACGCCAAACAAGAAGCTCTGTAAAAAACGCGTCAACAAAAGAGCTCCCACCAGCCCAATTCCCACGCCACACACGGCGATGTTCAGCCCGCGTCCCACAATCAGTCGCAGAATGCCGCCTTGCGTGGCTCCCAGCGACATGCGAATCCCGATTTCGCGGGTACCCTGACGCACCAGGAACGCCAATACGCCATAAATTCCTACGGTAGCCAGGACCAGCGCAAACCCGGCAAACACCGTCAGCAGCAGCATGGAAAAACGCCGCCGCGCCAGCGACTCCTCGACGCGTGCGGCCATGCTGCGAACGTTATAGAGGGGCAAGTCCGCATCGACTTGGTGAATGGCGTTCTTCACGGCCGGTGCTAACGCCGCGGGATCGCCCGCACCGCGGACCGCGATATTGAATTCACGCGACGGAGACTGCGTCATCGGCAAATACAACGCGATTCGTGAATCCTCGTCCAGAGTGTATTGCTTCACGCGTTCCACAACTCCCACGATCGTGAACCAGGGGTCGCTTGAATCGCTTGCGTCAATGCCTCCGAATCGAAAGCGCTTGCCCAGAGGATCTCCGCCGGGCCACAGCTGATCCGCCATGTGCTCGTCGATGATCGCCACGCGGACACTCTTATCGGTGTCAAACTCGTTGAACAAACGGCCGCGCCGCAGGGGAATTTGCATGGCCTCAAAGAAATGTCCGCCGGCCACGCGTTGATCGGCGTTGATGAAATTCTCGCCAGGTTGGGGCACTCGCCCTTCGATATTGATGGGTCCCCAGGCGTACATCTCGCTCATCGGCAGCGACGAGGCTCCGCCCGCGGCGCTGACGCCCGGAAGCTGCTCCAGCCGCTCCCAAATCTGCAAATAAGCCTGCCTCACGCTCGTCGCGTCGTTGTATTTCCGCCCGCGCATCATCAATTCGAGCGTAAGCACATTCTTTGGATTGAATCCCGGCGCAACGTTTTGCAGGCTGGCGAAGCTCCGGATCAGCAACCCGGCGCCGATGAGCAGTACTACGGACAACGCCAGCTCTGACACCACGAGTAGACGCCGCATGCTGTTGCCGCGTCCCCACACGGCGCCTGCTCCACTCGAGCCGTGGCTGGCGTCGGTCAGCGCTCCGCGCAAATCCAGACGCGAAGCACGCAACGCCGGTGCCAGTCCAAATACGATTCCCGAAAGCAGCGAAACCAGCAGCGTAAACCCCAGCACTTCGCCATTCACGGAAATATCTTGCAGCCGGGGCACGCTGTTCGTCCCGAGCAAGTGAATCATCCGTACGCCGAAGACTGACAACGTCACTCCGAGCGCGCCGCCTAGTAGTCCCAGTAGCAAACTTTCGGTGAGCAGTTGCTGCACAATCTGAGCGCGCCCCGCTCCCAGTGCCGAACGAATGGCCATCTCCCGCTGCCGGGCCAACGCCCGCGAGAGCAATAGATTCGTCACGTTGGCGCAGGCAATCAGCAGCACGAAACTGACCGCGCCCATCAGGATCAACACGGAACGCCGCGCATCGCCCACCACTTGCTCTTCCAGCGGCACGATGCCAAACGTCAACCCGCCATTGGGAGGATAAAACTTCGGATAGTCGCGCCGCAGTCCCGCCGTCAGAGCATCCATCTCCGCTTGTGCTTGCTGCACAGAGACACCCGGCTTCAGCTTGCCCATCACGTTGTAGTCTTCGTGACCGCGCTGTTGCGCTGCGCCGGAGTCCAGCGGCAACGGCAGCAGAATCTCGGCGTCTTCCGCGCGCCCCAGCGTCGGCAGTACCTCGCGCGGCAGAGAAAAGTTCGCTCCCGTTACGCCAACCACCGTGAACGGCTTCCCGTTGATGGCAATCGATTTTCCGATGACCTGCGGATCACCGCCGTAGCGTCGCTGCCACGTTCCATAGCTCAGCAGCGCCGTCGCCGCGGCTCCAGTCAAATCCTCTTCCTTCACGAACAGCCGGCCCACTGCCGGCCGTGCTCCCAGCATTTCCAGCAAATTCGACGAAACATGAATCGTGCCGATGCGCTCCGGTTCGCCGTCGCCGGTCAGGTTGTCGTTTCGGCCGATGGCAATCGCCACATCCTCAAATCCACCGTGCCCATTTTTGATGTCGAAGTACTGCGCGGTGGAAAACCAATCCTGCGTGATGTTCAGACCTGGCGAGCGGTTCCACAGAATGACCAGACGTTGCGCATCCTTGTAGGGGAGGGGATGCAGCAGCAGCGCGCTCAGCACGCTGAAAATCGCAGTGGTCGCGCCGATCCCGATGGCCAGTGAAAGCACCGCCGCCAGCGTGAACCCGGGATTCTTGGCGAATCCGCGCGCCGCGTACAACAAATCGTCCGCAACCCTGTTCATCGAGTTTCGCCGTTTCCCTATCCCACCGTTCTCGTCAGCAGTGGCTCCAGATTCTCGCGGTATCCCCGGCTTGCCGGCAAATCTTTTTTGTCCGACAGCGTCACGATGAACTCCCCGCTGTTGCACGGCCGCACTTCCTTGATCCGGTCGGTATTCACGATGATCGACCGGTGAATCCGGATGAACCGGCTTCCCGCCAGCTTTTGCTCCACTTCGCTCATGGTGCTGCGCGTCAGATAGGAAGCCTGGCCCACGTGCAGGCGCACATAGTTCGAGGCCGCTTCCAGCCAGTCGATTTCCGCCAGCTTGAGAAACAGCAGCCGCCCTTCCGTCTTGATGACAAAGCGGTCTCGTTCGACACGCTCTTGCGCCAGCGTTTTTAGGGAATTTACCAGCGACGATGCGCTCGAGGCTTCCTGCGCCATCGCAAGCTGCGTCTTGGCGCGCCGCAACGCTTTGGCAAACCGCGCCTGGTCGAACGGCTTCAACAAATAATCTAGCGCATTGGCGTCGAAAGCCCGCAGCGCGTACTGATCGTATGCCGTGGTAAAGATCACGTAAGGCATGGCCTCCGGCCTGAATTGGCTCAGCGCTTCGAATCCGTCGCCGTCCGGCATTTGCACATCCAGAAACAACAGCGCGGGCCGCATGGCGTTCACCGCGCCCACGGTTTGCCGCACGTTCGCGCATTGCTGCACGATTTCGATTTCAGCGTCGTTCTCCAACAGCATGCTGAGCTTTTTTCGTGCCAAGGGCTCGTCGTCCGCTACGATGGTGGCGATTTTCTTCATGGCTCTTACGCTCCTTGTGGAATGTGCGGCGGGATTTGCGCTACCGGAAAAAGCCGCGCTTTCCCGGCGTCAGTGTCGTTGCGAATCTCCATCGGCAAACAAAGCTCGGCAATCGTGCCGGTTTCTCCCGCGCGCGATAGCCGCAACTCGAATCGCTCGGCGTATACTTGCTGCAACCGCGCCCGCGTATTCTTCAATCCGACTCCCTCGTGCATCTTGCCCGCGGCTTCCGCACAACCCGGCCCATTGTCCGTAACACTGATTCTGAGTCCGCCGGCTTCCGCCCGGGCCTTCACGACAATTTTGCCGGCTCCAATGTTCTTGGAAATACCGTGCCGCACGGCGTTCTCCACAATCGGCTGCAAAATCAGGTAGGGTACCGGAGCCTCCAGCGCTTCCGCGGCAACGTCGAACTCCACCACCAGCCGGTCCGAGAACCGCGTCTGCTCGATGGCCAAGTATTTCTCCGCAAAGTCCAGCTCTTGCCGCAGCGGCACGAATTCCACGGCCCCGGCATTCAGGGCCGCGCGCAGCAAATCGCTCAGCTGCGCGATCATCCGGTCCGCGCCCGTGGCGTTGGTGTGCACCAGTGTGGAAATCGAATGCAGCGTGTTGAACAAGAAATGCGGCTGCAGTTGCATTTTCAGCGCCCGCAGCTGCGCTTGCGCCAATTCGGTGGCCAGCGTCGCCGAGCGCAGTTCCTGCTCGCGGAGCCGCGCATAGTACATGGCCACGTAGCCGCCCACCAGAATCGGTCCGTAATAGCGAATCAGCCCGCCGGAAAACGCGATGTACAGCGTCTGCAAGAATTCCGCGGAGAGCGGCTTGGCGTTGGCCGGTGTCTGCCACGTGTCGACGACCCAGTAGTGCACCGAATACAAGCAGGCCAGGACAAAGTAAAAGACCAGGTGCACCGCGCCATTCCGCAGCCACAGTTTTTTTCGCAGCGGGAACCGCCACATCCACCACAGAATTAGCGGGGCAACAAACGACCAGAACGCGAACACCGCCAGATGCCCCACTACCCAGTAGCGCAATGGCAGTGGGGAACCCAGTTTGATGGACACGGCGTAGTCGCGCGCCGCGGACAGCAGCGCAAAAACCGCGCCCAGCGGAAAACTCCACCGCCAGACTCGCCAGCACCAGCGTACCAGGCCGCCGGAAGGGTCACCCATTGTCAATGCTCACGGAGCGCACCACCACATCCTTTTCGACGCGTTGCAGGGATTCCGGGTAGCAGGAGAAGCGCGTCCGGCCATGCTGTGGGCGGTCCGTCGGGACGCTTGCGGTTTCGCAACGCGTCCCTGTTTCTAAGGGTTCTGCATGGCGTAATCCCAAGCCAGCCATCGAAAACACGGTGTTCGTCCCATTCTTGTATCGAGCTAGGCCAGCGGTTTCTGGCTGTTAAAGCGGGGCGATTCGGGCCTGGTGAAACAGATGCTCAATTCGTGCTTGGCTGGCGTTGACAGCGCTTCGCGTTCGCGGGTACCTTGTTTTCCGCTGCGTCGGAGGAGGATTCATGCGTCGATCCATCGTTATTACTGCCGCGCTCTGCGCCATTGCAGTTGGCGTGAGCGCGCAGGACGTCGCGGACAAGCCCGCGGTGATCCACAACACCAATCCCAAGTTCGCGCCCCTGCCCGGCGCGCCTGACTGCGTGACGGTGGCCCCGCAGCACGGCGATCCGGCCACGGGCCCTTCCGTCCTATTATTGAAATTCGATTCTACGTGTGTGGTTCCGTGGCACTGGCATTCGGTTAACGAGACGCTGTTCCCAGTGGTCGGCTTGCTGCAAGTCACCGGCAAGGGCGAAAAGTTACAAGTAGTTTCCGGCGGCGACTACGCCTATATGCCCGCCAAGCACGTGCACCAGGCCAAGTGCGCCGGCAGCAAGCCGTGCACCGTGTTCCTGCAATCGGACGGGCCCTTCGATCTGCATTATGTCGACAAAGACGGCAATGAAATCGCGCCGGAGAAAGCTCTCGCTGAGGTCAATAAGCCAGTCGACAAACCGGGCGCCAAGCCGGCAGCCAAGCCTGCTCCTAAACCGTAGTGCCTCCGCTTCGGCGTTGTATCGCGTGATCGAGCGAGAGCTTCTCGGTTGGCGCGAGCGGCCGCGTGGTGCCCTTGGGTAAATCGGCCAGCGCCAGCGGGCCGATGGCCACGCGAATCAAGCGCAGCACTTCGATGCCGCGGTGCTCGAACAGGCGGCGAATCTGGCGGTTCTTGCCTTCGTCGAGGGTGATTTCCAGCCAGGAATTCTTTTCACCGCTGCGCAGTATTTCGGCGCGTTTTACGCGCAGTATTTCCCCTTCTTCGACAGCGAATCCTTTTTGCAATTCGGCGAGCAGCGCTTCGTCCGCGACTGCGCCGATTTGAACGTGATAAATTTTGTCGAGATGCGTTTCCGGAGCGGCAATCCGCGCCGCCCACTCTGAATCATTGGTGAGCAGCAGCAATCCTTCGGAGGCCATATCGAGGCGGCCCACCGGCCCAAGCCATGGCGTTCCAGGCGGCAGCAGCGAATAGACCGTATCGCGGCCTTTCTCGTCATCCGCGGTCGTGACGACGCCGCGCGGCTTGTTCAGCACCAAATAGGTTTTGGCCTCGGCCTTCACTGCCTTGCCGTCGATGTCGATCCGGTCCTTGCCCAAGTGAACCGGTGCTTCCGGGTCGCGCCGCAATCCGCCGTTGAGGCGAACGCGCCCGGCGCGGATTAGTTCGCTGGCTTGCGAGCGCGAACAATACCCAAGTTTCGAAAGCGCCCGGGCCAGCCCGACTTTTCTTTCATCTTGCGGTGAGTGATCCGTGTCCCGCCGGCCGTTCGGGGACTTAGCTTTTCGCGGGCGCCTGATTTTGCTTTTCTTCATGCTTCACTTCGCCGTAACGCGCAGCCAGCCAGGCGCGCAATTCCTTGGGATTGTAGTTGAACGGGCCCATGCCGCCGCGGTAGGCGATGTGCCCGCGTTCGTCGATCACGTATAGCCGTTCCGGCCAAGCCGAATACGCATCGTTGGCCGCGTTGCTCATGTCGTCGATGCCGAAGGGAACCGGATAGTGGAAGCGCCGGATGAAATCGTTGGCGATCGTCACGCGTCCCGCGAGATTCTTCGGCTGCGCGTAGCACACATCGTCTTTCACGTTCGACTTCATCTGCCACTCATCCGTGGGATGCGCCTCCCGGACGTACACGGTCAGAAAATCCGCATGCTCTCTGTAATCGTTGTAAATCTGCACGATGTCGCCGACCTGGCGACGGAACGGCGGTCAAGTGAAGCTGCCGAAGACCAGCACCAGCGGGCGGCCTGCGGTGCGTTCGCGAATATGAAAGCCGCTCGATCCATCGAGCGCCACAAGGCGCGCATCCGGCGCGTCGTCGCCAACTCTGAGCGTACCGCGATGCATGTGCGGCAGCGCGTAGCGCACCATGCCGTAAGCATCCTTCGGGCTGCCAGCCATGAACGACAGTATCGTGAAAGCCGCCAGCAGCAGCAACGCGGCGATTCCAATCGTCCATTTCCAAAAACGCTTCATTCCACTTCACTCCGAACGCGCAGGATCTCTTTGTACTGGCGCACCATGCTGCGCCAGTATTCGATGCGTACGCCGGTACGCCGGCACACGCAAACGCCGGCGCCGTAGCAAGGGTGGGTGCGTGCGACGCAATGCATTTGCACTACCGCCCATCCTTAGCTAGCAACTCCTCGCGCTTTTCCTGGTACCGCGCCAGCGCCCGCTCAATGACCGTTAGAGCAGCATACGCGGGGCGGATCTCATCGACCTGCACTTGTTTGCCTTCCAGTTGCTTGTAGTCCTGGAAGAAGCGCCGCAGCACCAGCAAGCGATGCGGCGGCAGATCGCGAGCTTCGAGGTAGTCGCTGAATTCGGGATCGTTGGTGGCTACGGCGATGATTTTGTCGTCGGTGGCGCCGGAATCGACCATGGTCATCACGCCGATTGCGCGCGCTTTGATGAGGGCAAGCGGCTGCACGGGTTCCTGGCACAGCACTAGCACGTCGAGAGGATCGTTGTCTTCGGCGTAGGTTTGCGGGATGAAGCCGTAGTTGGCCGGGTAAAAGACGGCGGAATGGATGATGCGGTCAACTTTGAGCAAGCCGGTGGCTTTGTCCAGTTCGTACTTGACGTTGGAGCCGAGCGGAATCTCGATGACCGCTTGAAAATCGCGGGGAAGCTCTTTCCCCGGTGAAACGTCATGCCATGCGTGGAGCACAAGAGGTCCTTAGCACTGGAGTCAGCAGCGCCATACGTCCGCCGCCCCGCTATTATCGCCCGAGACGGCACGCGAGGCCAGAAGCGCAGCATGCTGTGCCACGACAAGGACCTAAAGTGGGCGCGGTTGGACGCCCACTTTTGTTTGTGGTGCCTAGCGGGCGTCGCAGCGGGCGAACTGGTCGCGGTCTTTTACGGCGACATCGGAAGACGCGCAGCCGAAGAAGCCGAGCAGCCCCGGTGCGCCGGCGTAACCGAGGTGCTGGTCGAGGTCGAAGATATCTTCGATGGTCTTGAGCAGGGAATAGTGGTTGAACGGCGTATCGGAGGCGGTGCCGGGCTTGAGGAATTGCGAGAGCAGCACGGTGCCGGTGCGGTCGCCGCCGTAGCTTTGGAAGGAGAGCGCTACGCCGGGAGCGATGTCGGTGGATTGTGGGAATGGGGCTAGATTGGGGCCGGGCTGTTCGTTGCAGCAGAACTGGCCGGGCGCGCTGACCAGAATCCCGGGGCCATTCGGGTTGGGGCCGACGGAGAGGCCGCCTTCGTCGAACGTGATAACGATGAGGCCGTCGCGTTGGTAGGCCTTGGACGCCTGGATCATGGGAATCCACTTTTGCAGGAACGCATCAGCGGAAATCAGGCCGCCGGGCTGGCCGTTCTTGCAAGGCGCGTCGTGGCCGTCGTTGCATAGATTCGGAGTGATGAAAACAAAGTTCGGCGTGCTGTGCTCGGAGGCGAGATCCTGGGGAAGCTGGTTGAGGTTGACGACGTTCTTGGCGCAGTCCGGCGAGTCGATGATGGAGTGGAAATAGACGAAAGGATTGTGGCGGGAAGCGTACTGGTCGCCGAGCGGGACACCGGCGGAGGGCGCTTCCGCGGCTTGCGTGTGATCCGCGGTGTTGAGGTCGGGATGGCCGCAGGTGGCGGCTTCACGCGCCGGATCGTTACCCATGTCCTCCATGTAGCCCCGCCAGGTTTTGCCGGCTGCGGTGAGCTGATCGACCAGAGTCTTGACGCTGGCCGGATACACACAGCCCGTGCCGATAGCTTGTCCGTCGGAAGTCGTGCCGGTCAGCACGAAGTCCGCGTAAGTGTTGCAATCGTTGCGGGTCTGCGGAGTGGCGGCCTGGCCGCTCATCATGGCGATGTAATTGTCGAGGCTGACGTGGCCAGTGCCGAAATATTGATTGAGCAAGACGCCGCGGGAAGTGAGAGTCTTGGACAGGAAAGGCGCTTTGGAGTTGGGACCGAAGGTTACGTCGAAGCCTTCATTTTCGAGGACGATGACAAAGACGTGGCCGATGCGATGATCGCGATCATCATCGCGGTCATCATGACGATTGGGAGCGCCCACCAGGGGATGCCCCAGGGCACAGAACAACATTGCGAGCAGACTTCGCACTACTAACAATCGAAGCATTCGATGTCTCCAGAAAAGCAGATTTTAGTTTGCGGAGTCCCCGGGCTCCTGACACGCCACTGGGAGAGCATAAGGATGCAGTATTACGGAGCGGTGACCGCGAAATGGCATTTGCGCGACTGCGAAGAAAGTAAAGTGAGCAGGAGGTTTTGAACTGTGGCTAGCGGAAGGATCCGAACGGCTGTTGCGGGAGATGGCGACGCGCTGGCCCGCATGCGGGCGGAATTGTGGCCGGACTCACCGGTCGAGGAGCATGCCCGGGAACTGCGGATGATTTTGGCGGGTCAGGCCGGGGCGGCGTCTGTGCTGGTGTTGGTTTGGGAGACGAATGGTGGGATGCTCGCTGGCTTTGCGGAGTCGCGGTTACGCTCGCATGCGGACGGGTGTGATGAATCGCGTCCGGTGGGATATTTGGAAGGTTGGTTCGTCAGGGAGGAATACCGGTGCCAAGGAATCGGGGCGGCGTTAATACGGGCGGTGGAGGATTGGGCCCGCGGGCAGGGATGCAAAGAAATAGCTTCGGACGCTGAGATCGCGAACGAAGTGTCGCAGCGAAAGCACGAAGCCTTAGGATTCCAGGCGGGGAGCCGGGTGGTGACCTACCGGAAGTCGCTCTGACCGGGCGCGGGAGAAGGTTGCACGAACCACTTTTCGTACTCGATCAACGGCATGCCGAAGAAGTTCGTAACTTTGCCGGAGCGGCGAAAGCCGTGTTTTTCGTAAAAACGCATGGCGCGCCGAAGAGGTTCCGTGGTGTCGAGCGTAATGCGCGCGCATCCTTGGCGGCGTAGCACGGCTTCCGCGTGCTCCAATAATTGAGCGGCCAGGCCGCGGCCTTGCCACGCTTGGAGCACCGCCATACCGCGAAGGTGCCCCTCCGTGGGGCTGCTGAGATTGCCGGCGATGGTGCCAACGAGCTGCCCGGCAGGATTCAGGGCGACGCAAACCTGCATGTCGACCAGTCGTTGGTTCAGGGTTTCCGAGGTGAGGACGGTATCGAGAAACGCTCCGGGTGTGTACAGGTTGCGATACGGCTCGAAGGCGGACCGCAGGCACGCGAGAATCCCAGGAACATCTTCGTTGGAAGCGGACCGAATCGAAATCGGCGGAAACTGTGCTGGGGTAGTCATGGTCCGCCCGCCAGCGCCTGTAGTCAAAGCCCTTTGTGTAAGGGCCTTGCTGGCCCGGGCTCGAGTTCGAAACTGGTGGAGCGCGTTACCGTTGCCACTTCCATTTCGTAATAACGGTACCAGCGCTGCCTTCCGGTGCTTTGCGCTTCGCGATGGCGGGCTAGATTGCGCCACTCGCGCAACGATTCCTCATCACGCCACCACACCACTGTCATACGCTCGCCGTCCGGCGCCTGGTAGCTCTTGGCGCGTATGAATCCTGGGTTTTCCTTTACCAGCGATCCCAACTCGGCGTCCATCGCGGCGTAGTCGGCGCCGGCTTGGTCGGTCAACTTCGATCGAAACAGAATTACCAGCATGAAGGGGGCTCCTGGACGTGTGCAGACGCTCTCGCAGTTCCATTTTGCTGCGGATGCACATTTCGCAGGGCGGATTTCGACGAGTGATGAAGAGCGCCGCTCCGCCAAAATGGGAGGCCCACCATTTTCCACGACAGCCAAAATGGCGGCTCGCTGTGTTGCCGCGCGGTCAGCGCTTGGGTGAAATCAGCTTGGCTACGTCGACGGCGTTCGGATCTTGCACCAGCACGGGCGTATCGAAAAAACGGTTTCCGGCGATGATGTCGCCGGCAGAGCCCGTGTCTTTGAGAATGCCGATAGCGGCTTCCGTGATTACGTTGTCGGACACGACGTTGTTGTTCCCGGACAGAAAGATGCCGGACTCCGCGCCGCTCACAGCGTGATTCTGGCGGACGCGGGACTGATTTCCTTCGATGCGAATGCCGTCGAAAACGCTGGTAGCGAACGTTCGATTGTCGGTGACCCGCGCGTTATTCCCATCGACGAAGATGTTCACTTGGCCGATTCCCGCGGTGTTGCCGGAGACTTCCACGCCATCGGACTGCGTAACCAGAATGTTGGTGGCTACGGTGGTGCAGGTGGCCACCGCGGTACACGGCGCCCAGATGTTGTTGGTCACCACGTTATCGAGGATCGCTCCCCCGGCTCCGAATCCGATTTGCACGCCATTCTGTGCCGCGCCCGTGGTCGAGCCGGCTCCAGTAACGACATTGCGGTGAATGATCGCGATAGTGCCTTTTTCGTCGGCAGTGATGCCGTTCTTCTGAAAGTCGTGGACTGTGGAATGATCGATTTCAACCCGCGAAACGCCGCCGCTGCCGCTTTGCACGAAAATGCCAGTGCCGCTCTGGCAACCGTTCAGCGATGCAACCAGCTTGAAATTGCGGACCGCGACATGATCCAGTTCCCCGGAAGCGTTCAAAAACGTAATGCCGATCAGATCCGGCGCGCATGCGGAGATCCCATTGTTCGCTCCGTCGACGGTCAATCCGGAGATGGAGACGCCGGTCGTGTCTAGAACCAGCAATGCGGTAGCGATCGGTGCGGCGTCGAAGAGGCTCGCGGCGTTTGCTTGCATGGCTGCGGGCATCAGGATGGCGCCGTTGTCGGCATCGATATCGAGCGGCTTATTGATGCTCACCTGCTCGACGTAGACACCCTTGCAGATGTGAATCTCGTCACCGGGAGAAGCAGCGTTGACGGCGTCCTGGATACGAGTGAAGCCGGCGCCAGGACACTCGACTTTGTCGTCGTCAACGACCAGCCGGGCGCGGTGGGCCGGCGAAGCCTGCGCCGGGCCAACGCCAGCCGAAATGGAGAGGAGAAGCAGGGGAAGAGAAAATGTGGATGTGATTCTCACGAAGAAGTGCCTCGCTTTCTGGAACTTAGGAACGAAGACCCAAGGAGGAGGCAGGGCTGAATGGCTCCGAAGACGCGGGTCCAGTTTTCGGTACTCGCAAACGCAAATTCAGGCTGGAGATTCCGGAATATAGCAGTCGAGTGGCCGGAGAGCAATAGAACGCGAGGCCATTGGCCTGAAAGGGCTTCCCCTTGATTATTGACAGGAGAGGACTTAGAGTCCTGTCAACGAATTAGGGGAACAAAGTTTTAGGAGCATGCGTACAGACGATTGGAGGCCATGAGTGGGAAAGCCGACGGACCTGGTGCAGGGCACTCTTGACTTGCTGATTTTGAAGACGCTCGCCAACGAGGCGATGCACGGGTGGGCCATTTCGCAGCGTATCCATGCGGTTTCCAAGGAAGTCCTGCAGGTGAATCAGGGCGCGCTGTACCCGGCGCTGCACCGCCTGGAACAGAACGGATGGATTAAGGCCGAGTGGGGCGAATCCGAGAACAACCGCAAAGCTAAGTACTACTCCCTGACGCGGGCAGGGAAGAAGTACATGGAGAAAGAGGAAGCGAATTGGGAACGGTTGTCCGCGGCGATCGGGTTGGTGCTCAAAATCGGATAAGCACCAGAAACAAAACTAACCGTAGGCGGGGAGAAAACGTCCACAGGTCAGAACGCGAAGGGCAGTGAGGAAACGACCGATGATGCGCTGGGTCCACAAACTTCGGAACGGATTGCGCACCCTGCTGCAGCGACGCGCAGAAGAGCGCGAACTCGATTCCGAACTGCGATTTCATCTGGAGCACCAGATCGCACAGAACGTAGCCGCGGGAATGAGCGCGAGCGAAGCTCGCCGGGCGGCGCTGATCGATTTCGGTGGCGTCGAACAATTGAAGGAGGATTGCCGGGACATGCGCAAAGCCAATTGGATCGAAGACTTCTTGCAGGATTTGCGTTACGCGGCGCGCATGCTGGCGAGCAGCCCGGGCTTCACAGCCGTTGCAGTGTTGACTTTGGCGCTGGGCATCGGAGCAAATACCGCGATCTTCTCCGTGGTAGACGCGGTGCTGCTCAAGCCGCTGCCGTTCCGCCAACCGGAAAATCTGGTGGCCCTGTGGGAAACGGAGACCGCGCCGGGATCCTTTCCGCTGAACGGAATGGACTACCTGGATTGGCGCAACCTGAACAAGACTTTTGAGAGCATGAGCCTGTATTCCTGGCCAAACAGCGCCAACCTAAGCGCCAAGGATGTATCCGAAGGCGCCACCATCATTCGAACGCAAGCAAATTTCTTTTCCCAACTGGGTGTGCGAGCGCAGATCGGACGCACCTTCGCCGAAGGAGAAGATCAAAGCGGCGGCAATCATGTGGCGGTTCTGAGCGACGGCTTCTGGAAAAAACAATTCGGCGCGAGTCCAACCATCCTGAACAGTACGGTGAAGCTGAACGGCGAGCCTTTCACCGTCATCGGTGTCATGCCTGCATGGTATCGCATGCAAGCCCTGGCCGATCTGTGGGTGCCGCTCGATATGGCCAAGGACAAGCTCGGCCCTCGCGGCAATCACCAGTGGCGGGCCATCGGTCGTGTGAAAAGCGGCGTCACGACAGCCCAAGCCCGCGCGGACTTGCACACCATCGCGGAAGGGCTGGTGAAGCAGTATCCTGGAAACAATCGGGGCGTGGACGCCATCGTGAAGCCCATTCGGGATGAATTGATTGGTGATTTTCAAAACCAGGCCTTGATTTTGTTTGGAGCCGTGGCGCTGGTGCTGCTGATCGCGTGCGCGAATGTCGCCAACCTTCTGCTGGCACGGTCCACCGGACGCCGGCGCGAGATTGCCGTGCGCAACGCGCTGGGTGCTGGCCATGGGCGCCTGGTGCGGCAGATGCTTACAGAGAGCCTGCTGCTGTCGCTGGTCGGTGGCTTGCTGGGCGTGCTGGTGGCCTATGCCGGTGTCACCGTAATGCGCAGCTCCCTCCCGGCAACAATCCCGCAGCCCAACCCAATCTCCGTGGGCGTTGTTCCACTGCTTTTCACGCTGGTGATCAGCGTATTCGTCGGCGTGCTCTTCGGTATGGCGCCCGCCGTACAGGCGTCCTCCGCGGATTCCTGCGAAGCGCTAAAGCCGAAAGGAATGGCCGGCGACGGTGGCAACCAGCGCGGACATTGGTTGCGCAACACGCTGGTCATCGGCGAAATCGCGTTGTCCCTGGCGCTGCTGATCGGCGCGGGTCTGCTGCTGCGTACTTTCGCGAACTTGCGCGCCACGGACACGGGCGTCCGTGGAGAGGGCGTGCTCACCGCGACAGTTCGCCTGCCAGAAAATAAGTACGCGGCGTTCGAACAAGGCCGCATCTTTTACACCCAATTGCTGGACAAGCTGCAGGCTGCTCCCGGCATTCAGGCCGCGGCCATCACCAGCAAACTTCCGGTGCTGGGTGGCAACAACGGCTACATCAAAATCCCCGGCCAACAGGAACAGGAAATGACCGGGCCGCTCGTGGAAACCACGTCCATGATGGGCGATTACTTCCGCGCCTTCCGCATCCCGCTCCTGTCCGGCCGTGACTTCACGCCGGCAGATCATGAGTTGACGGCGAAATGCATTCGCGAATATCTGGCGGCCAAAACCGATGCCGAGCGTGCCGCCCTCAAGAAGTACGAGTTGCCGGCAGTTATCAACCAGACCATGGCCAGGGCGTTCTGGCCCAATCAGAGTGCCATCGGCAAGGTGTTCGAGAATTTCGTGCTGTTTCGCGTGATTGGTGTCGTGGGCGATGTAAGACAGCAAGGGCTGCGGACCGCGCCGCTTCCGGAAAGTTACTACCCAATCGAGTGGGACCTGACCAGCCCGACGGCTCCCTTTGCCATCGTGGCGCAAGGTTCCGGCACGCGTGAAGGTCTGACCGGCACGGTCCGCAACACCGTGCGCTCGCTGGATGACACTCTGGCGCTGATGAACGCGCGGACTATGCCGCAAATCATCGCCGATTCCATGCCGGACACCCAGTTTGAAGCCGCGCTGCTCGCCACTATGGCGACCCTGGCCCTGATCCTTGCGGCGGTGGGGACCTATGGCGTGATGTCCTACGTGGTTGGCCGGCGTACCAACGAAATCGGAATTCGCATGGCTCTCGGCGCCGCCCGTCCCCAGATTACCGTCATGGTCCTGCGGCAAGCTGGTGTCTTGGTGGTTTCGGGTATCCTGCTTGGATTGCTCGGCGCCGCAGCGGGCGCGCGGCTGATGCAAGGCCTGCTTGTCGGCGTGCAGCCGATCGACCCGTTGACCTACAGCAGCATGGCCGGAGTGTTAGCGGGCGTGGCTTTGCTGGCGTGCTTCTTGCCGGTGCGCCGAGCCATGCGCGTCGATCCCATGGTGGCACTGCGCTACGAATAGATCGGCGCAGGATTCCGGCGCGATGCCAACGGTTCGAGCGCCGCGCGCTGATCGCTAGCTCGTTTGCGGAAGCTCCTTGCGCTTGTTCCAGAAATATACGGCAAACGCAACGGCCACCAGCGGTAGCACGATTCCGAACTCATCGATGTACCACGCCGTCTTGCCGGTGTTGCGGGTCAGCGGCGTGAAAATCGCCTGCACGTAGAGATTGTGGCTTCCGTGCAGGATCGCCGCGGTCCACACACTTCCACTTTTCAGCCGAATCCACGCGAACACAAAGCTAATCGCAATCACCATCACCGTAAAACAGGTGAGGCTGTACCACGTCGGTGTCCCGCCGTTGTAGCCGCCGAAAATCAAGAGCGGATAGTGCCACGCCGACCAAATCACGCCGCTGATGATTGCAGTCACCGTGAATGAAGTGGTCTTCGACAGTTCCGGCACCAGAAACCCGCGCCAGCCGATTTCTTCGCCCAGCGCGCTGGCCGTGCTGCGAATCAATCCGTACACGCCGGTCAGCACGATGCCCAGCACCACGGAAACCCACGCCGGGCCGCCCAAGTGCATGCTGGCTACCAGCGAGTTCGTGAATTCCGGATTGCCGAAGCCGCCGAAACCGAAAGTCCACACAATTGCGTACCCGATGAACGCGTACAGCAGCGGAATGTACCAGCTCTGGATCTGATATTTGGTTTCGCCCCATTTCCAACCCAGGTCCGCGATGCTGCGCCCGTTCAATCGCAGCGTGGCCATTCCTGCCAGCGCCGGGCACCACATCAGCCCCAGCGTATACATGCCGCGACCATAGCCCAGGCCTCCGGATTTCCACACCAGGAAATAGAAAACGCAGCTGAACAGAAAGACGAACAACACATACTGTGCCACTTGTACCCGAGAACGCGCAGGCTGAGCCACGATGCCTCCTGGAAATGAAACGAACGTTACACCGCGGAGCCTGTGGGATTCAAGGACGTATTAAAAGCAGCGAGTTAGCGCGCAGCGAAAGCGTTCCACGGGTCAGGCGCGGGCTTTGTCGATCATTTCTTCCCAGATGCCCTGGGATTTCAGGATCAGCTCGATCAGTTCGCGGGCAGCGCCTTTGCCGCCTTTGGCCTTGGTAACGTAGTGTGCGGCCAGTTTTACCTCGAGCGCAGCATCGCCTACAGCCACGGCCAAACCTACGCGCCGCAGCAACGGAAGATCCGGCAAATCGTCACCGAGATACGCGACTTGCGCTTCCGTCACGCCAGCCTTGCCGAGGATCTCCTCGTACGCTGGAATCTTGTTCGGCTGCTTCTCATACACAAATGCAACACCCATTTCTTTCATGCGCCGCCGCAGCGCGGCACTCTCGCGTCCGGTGATTACGCCAAGCTGCAAGCCCGCGGTTCGCGCCAGCGTCATGCCCTGGCCGTCATGCGCGCTGAACGTCTTGATCTCGATTGCGCCTCCGTCAGGCTGAGAGAGCAGCGTCACGCTGCCGTCGGTAATCGTTCCGTCCACGTCCATCAACACTAGTTTGATTTGCTTGGCGCGCTTCAGCACTCCGGCGCGAATTCGCGAAGGCATTTAGATGAGCTCCAGAGTCCAGAGATCGTGCAGATGTACGACGCCAAGAACCGCGCCGGCTTCGTCCACCACTACAATCGAAGTGATTTTCCGTTTCTCCATCAAATTCAGAGCTTCGCTGGCTAGCAGGTGCGGGCCGATGGTTTGCGGATTGCGCGTCATGGCGTCACCAGCGTTCATTTCCAGCACCGCGCCGCGATGTTTTTCCATCAATCGCCGCAAATCGCCGTCGGTCAGAATCCCCGCAAGCCTGCCGTCGGCCTCCGTCACGGTGGTCATGCCCAGTTTCTTCGCGGACATTTCATGAAACACGTCGGGCATGGGCGTATCGAGAGCCACGCGCGGCAGAGCTCCCCCCGCGTGCATCAAATTCTCGACGCGCAACAATTTTTTCCCCAGACTTCCCGCCGGATGCAGCGCCGCAAAATCGTCGGTCTGAAATCCGCGCTTCTCCAGCAGAGAAACGGCCAGCGCATCCCCAACCGCCATCGCCACCGTCGTGCTCGCCGTCGGCGCCAGATTCAGCGGGCAAGCTTCTTCGCGCACGCTGACGTCCAGCGCCACGTCGCTGGCTTCACCCAGTGTCGATGCCCTCTTGCCGGTCAGCGTAATCAACGGAATCTCCAGCCGCTTCAACGCTTCCAGCAGCGCAATAATTTCCTGTGTCTCTCCGCCGTAAGAGACCGCCAGCATCATGTCGCCGCGCGCCAGCATTCCCAAATCGCCGTGCAGCGCCTCAGCCGGATGCAGAAAAAAGGAAGGTGTGCCAGTGCTCGAAAGTGTCGCCGAGATTTTTCGCGCCACCAATCCGGATTTGCCCATCCCGGAGAGCACCACGCGACCCTTACAGGCAAACAGCAACTCCACGGCGCGCTCGAAGCTGGCATCGAGTCTCGCCAACACTTCATCGATGGCTTGCGCTTCAATCTTCAGCACCCGCCGCGCCGTTTCCAGGCTCATGCGTGATCCCACTTGCGCACGAGTTGCGACATTTCTTTCAGCCGCGCGAGCAGCGCAGGGAGCTGCGCCAACGGCAACGCATTCGCGCCGTCGGAAAGCGCCGCCGCCGGATTGTCGTGCGTCTCTAGAAAAACGCCGTCCACTCCGGCCGCCACTGCCGCGCGCGCCAGGGCCTCGATAAATTCCGGCTGTCCGCCGCTCGCATAGCCCTGTCCACCTGGCAGCTGCACCGAATGTGTTGCATCAAAGACCACCGGATATCCCAGATTCTTCAAAATCGGAAAGCTGCGCATATCCACCACCAAATTGTGATACCCAAACGAAGCCCCGCGCTCCGTAACCACAATCTGCGTGTTCCCGGTCGAAGCAATTTTCTCAACCACGTTGCTCATGTCTTGCGGCGCCACAAATTGTGGCTTCTTCACATTGATCACGCGGCCAGTCGTGCCCGCCGCCACCAGCAAATCCGTTTGCCGCGCCAAAAACGCCGGAATCTGCAGCACGTCCGCAACTTCCGCGGCAGGCGCAGCCTGAGAAGCATCATGTATGTCCGTCAAAATCGGCAACTTCAACTCCGCCTTGATCTTGCCGAGAATCCGCAACCCTTCTTTCAACCCCGGCCCGCGAAACGATTTCACCGAAGATCGATTCGCCTTGTCATAGGAAGCCTTGAAGATAAGCGGCACGCCGGCACCCGCGGCGATCCGCGCCACCGCCTCCGCAATTTTCATCGCGTGCGCCTCAGACTCGATCACGCAAGGCCCCGCAATCAGAAATAACGCATGTCCGCCGCCAAAGCGTAGTGAGCCGACTTGCACTTCGTGTTTAGGGTTCATGCGGAGAATCGACGATAGCACACGACGGTGGAAAAGCGGCGGCCAGCCTCGTCATCCCATCGTTATCCCAGATGCACAATCAAGCCGAAGCGGATGGCGCCGCGCTCATCGCCGAAGCTCGTGGCTGTTCCGTCGCCGGAGTGGGAGCATGCTGCGTCTGCGGCGCAGCCGGATTCGCCGGACGCCCACGATGTTTCCGCTGCTCCAACGCCGCTCCGATGAACGCCGCAAACAACGGATGCGGCTCCAGCGGCTTGGATTTGAACTCTGGATGAAACTGGCATCCCAGAAACCACGGATGCTCCGGCGCTTCGATAATCTCCACGTAATTGTCGTCCGGCGTCCGCCCGGTAATCTTCAATCCTGCCGCTAGCAAAGTCTTTTCATACTCGCGGTTGAACTCGTAGCGATGCCGGTGCCGCTCGCTGATTTCCAGCTTCCCGTAAGCCTTGGCCGCAAACGAACCGGGCTCGAGTTTGCAAATCCACGCACCCAGCCGCATCGTTCCGCCCATTTCGTCGACGCCTAGCAACTCGCGCAGTTTGTAAATCACGCGATGCGGCGATTGCGGATCGCACTCGGTGGTATCCGCCTGCTTCAGCCCAGCCACATCGCGCGCATATTCCACCGTGGCGCACTGCATACCCAGACAAATCCCAAAGAAAGGCACTTTATTTTCGCGCGCGTATTGAATCGTATAGATCATTCCTTGCACGCCGCGTTTGCCGAATCCCCCAGGTACCAGAATGCCGTCGTATCCGCGCAATCGCGCGGCGGCCGCCTCCATGGAATCGATTTCTTCGGATTCGATCCATTCGATCACGGTCTTATGTTGGTGCGCCAGACCGCCATGCAGCAAAGCTTCGCGCAAGCTCTTGTACGCATCTTCCAGTTGCACGTACTTTCCGACAATCGCAATGCGCACTTCGCCTGCCGGATGATGCATGCGCTCGACCAGATCGATCCACGGTTGCAAGTTTTGCGGCCGGTTTTCCAGGTGCAGCAAACGCAGAATCTGCGCGTCCAGGCCTTCACGATTGAGTTCCGCCGGCACCGCGTAAATCGTGTCCACGTCTTCCATGGAAATCACGCACGATTCGCTCACGTTGCAGAACAATGCGATTTTCTTCTTCAGCTCGGCGGGAATGTGCCGCTCGCTCCGGCACAGCAACACGTCCGGCTGAATCCCAATCCCCAGCATTTCTTTCACGCTGTGCTGCGTCGGCTTGGTTTTCAGCTCGCCAGCCGCCGCGATGAATGGAACCAGCGTCACATGCACAAAAAGCGTATTCTCCGCGCCCAACTCCAGCCGCATCTGCCGGATCGCTTCCAGAAACGGCAGCGATTCGATGTCGCCCACCGTTCCGCCAATTTCCACGATCACCACATCCACGCCTTCGGACACTTTCTTGATGATCGCTTTAATCTCGTCGGTGACGTGCGGAATCACCTGCACGGTTTTGCCCAGGTAATCTCCGCGCCGCTCTTTGCCCAGAATCGTTTCGTAGATGCGCCCAGTGGTCCAGTTATTGTCGCGAGTCAGTTTGGCGTGCGTGAACCGCTCGTAATGTCCCAGGTCCAGGTCGGTTTCCGCGCCATCTTCGGTCACGAACACTTCGCCGTGCTGAAACGGGCTCATGGTCCCGGGATCGACATTGAGATACGGATCGCACTTCTGCAGGGTGACTTTGAAACCGCGACTTTCGAGGAGACAACCGATGGAGGAGGCTGCTACGCCTTTTCCTAGTGAGGAAACCACACCGCCAGTAACAAAGATATATTTTGGCGCCATCCATGGAGCCCGGCACGTTCTTTCCGGGCTGATCAACCCTCCGCAGGAGTGACGTACAAACAATTATGTCTTCCAACGTCCCAACTGTCAAATCCAACTCTTATTTCCCGCAAAGCGAAAAAATTGCATGCCTGGCGCCAGAAACTTTTTCGCACATCGCGGGTTTTACTTTCTGTGCGTGTCGCGGGAGTGGCCTGCCTGTGCGCTTCGCCCGTGGCCTTTGCTCTTGACGCACATTTGATGCGATTCACGGAAACCCATCGTGAGTAATGCTTCATCTAAGTTATCGAGGGCTAGCTTCGTCGATGGTGGCGGCGACGCCTGTCCGCGGACATCTCAACATCTTCAAGCGTGGAAAGGGTTCAAGGCGTGGAAAGGGCTATGAAACCAAGAATTCGTTCACTCTCCGTTAGCTGCGTCGTTATCTGCACCATCGCAGTCCATCTCCTGGCCGCTTCGTTTGCCCCTGCGCAACAGAAGACGGCTCCGGCGACCCTGCGGCACACCGCCAACAACGGCACTCCGAACGACACAGTTCTCCAAGGCACGGTCGTCTCCTTCACCGAGCACTCGGCCGCGGCCCCGCTGGGCGCGCATGTCGTCGTGCGGACCTCCAGCGGCACCGTTGATGTGCATCTCGGCAACGCCGCGCTCCTCAAGCAAAACAATATCTCGCTGCAACCCGGCGATTCCGTCCGCATCGCCGGCAGCAGCGTTCCCTACGGTGCGAGCACCGTCTTCGCCGCCCGCATGCTGCAGAAGGGCTCGCAATCCGTAGCTCTGCGCAATCCCAACGGCATCCCCCTGAAGGCCGCACGCGGAGTAATGCCGGCTTCTGGCGCGCTGACTCCGGGAGGTGCGCGATGAAGCGCGCACTCCTTCTCCTCACCGCCTTTATCGCACTCTACAGCGCCGCCTGCAGTGGCGGCGGCTCCACGACGCCACCGCCTCCTCCCCCTCCGGGCCCATTCAAAGCAGCCAGCCTCAACGGGCAATACGCCTTTTCCATGTCTGGCAGCGAGGCCGCGACGACGAACGGTGCTGCTGCCAATTTTTTTACTCGAGCAGGCACTTTCACAGCTAATGGAGCTGGTGTCATCCTCGGCGGAGTTGAGGACGTCAATCTCATCACCGGCTCGACTCGCCTGGCCTTCACCGGAGGGAGTTACACGATTAACGGCGATGGTCGCGGCACCCTCAGCCTGACCAACAGCACCGGAACGCTGACATTCAGCATTACTCTAACGTCTACCTCCGGTGGTCTGTTGGCGCAGATGCCGCCGGACGGCTCGGCCACCGCCAGCGGCAGCTTCATCAAACAGACCGCCGCAGCATTTTCCAAGGCCGGCATAGCCAATGATTACGCTTTCGACTTTACGGGAATCGATCCTACCGGCAACGCCGAATCCATCGTCGGACATGTCCATTCCGACGGTGCCGGTTCCTTCACTACCGGCATTTGGGATGATAACGACGGCGGCTTCACCACTCCGCCCACGGCAGCCACGCCCATCACCGGCACCTACGCCGCCGATTCCATTAACCCCGGCGACTTGGCCGCTTTCGGCCGAGGCGTCATCAGCATCGGCGGAATCCAGGGTGCCTTCTACGTTGTCGATCAAACTCGCTTCATCTTCATCGAGACTTCCTCCGGCGGCGCTATCATCGGAAGCGCTTCCTTGCAGTCCAACGTACCCACGTCCACCGCTGGAATCACCGGCGGCTTCGCCTTCGTGATGGCTGGCAATGCTCAATTCGACCCATTTGTGCGCGGCGGTCGCTTTTCCACTAGCGGCGGCGCGCTCTCTTCCATTCTGATCGACCAAAACGACGCTGGAATAGCCGGATCGTTCCCGACCGCCGGTTCCAATACCTCCGGAACCTACACAATTGATTCGAGCGGGACGGGCCGCGGTACGGCAACATTCATTCTTCCCGGCGCAGGCTCCGGCGCGTTTACCTTCGTTTTCTACCTTACCTCGGCGACGCAAGGCGTGATCCAGGACCAAAGCCCCGGCGTCGTTGCCGACGGCACGCTCATCGGGCAACCTGCCACCATCACCAACGCCTCCCTTGGCGGCAACTACGCCTTTGATTGGAGCGGGATCACTTCCAACGAAGAAGACATCATCGGGCAATTCAAGCTAGCCACCGGCAGCTTCACCGGGAACGCCGACCTCAACGAGTTTGGCCGGCTCCTGCCCGCTACCGGCATTCCTGTGAACGGAACACTCGCTCTAAGCGGCGACGGCTCCGGCCACAACGTGTTCACCATAAACCTGCAAACCAATCCGGCGAACAACAACATCACCTTCTTCGCCTACGTCGGCAACAACAACACCATCTTGCTGATCAGCACCCAAAACGTCCGAGTAGCGGCAGGTGTCGCGAATTTTCAACCCTAGCTCCTCAAGGTAGGGGCGCAGCACTGCTGCGTCCCAGCTAGGCAAGACCTTTTTGGCCAAGTCCAAGCCGCAAGGAAACGACAATCCATCAACAATGCCCGGCGGAGTCCCCGCCGGGCGCTTTCATTTCTGCAGCAATTTTTCCACGCGGGCCACGTCTTCCGGCACATCCACGCTCACCGCGTCATGCTCCACTTCCGCCACGCGAATCTTCCAGCCGTTTTCCATCCAGCGCAGTTGCTCCAGCTGTTCAATCTTCTCCAGTTCGCCTTGCGGCAATGTCGGATACTCCAGCAGCGCTTCGCGCTGAAACACATAAAGTCCCAGGTGTTTCCAATGCCGCACCTGCAACTTCGCCGCCGTGTCCCGCACCCACGGCACTGGCGCTCGCGAAAAATACAGAGCATTGTTATCGAAGTCCAGCACCGCCTTCACCACGTTCGGGTCCATGATGTCGCCCGGCACGCGAATCGCCGTAGCCACGGTGGCCACTGCAGCCACCGGCTCCTCCAACAAAGCGTCAATCGCCGTATCCACCGCTGCAGGATCCAGCAGCGGCTCGTCCCCCTGCACGTTCACGAACACTTCGCCAGCCACATGCGCTGCCACTTCCGCCACGCGCTCCGTCCCGGTCCGGTGATCCGTCCGCGTCATCCGCGCCTCTCCGCCAAATCCCTCCACCGCCGCAACGATCCGCGCGTCATCCGTCGCCACAATCACCCGCCCGGCCCGCTGCGACTGCTTGGCCCTCTCGTACACCCGCTGAATCATCGGCTGCCCCGCCAGGGGCACCAACGGCTTGCCCGGCAGCCGCGTCGACCCGTACCGCGCCGGAATCACAATCACAATCTTGTCCGAACCCATCGTCGATTTCTCCCGCTCTCGGGAATTTTGCCCATCCCTCTGCAGTCTTTACCTGATGGGCACGCCTATTACGGCGCCCCAGATTAATAGAATGGATTCGCAGTATGACGGACGCCGCCGCGATGCTACCACGAAGGTCCAGCCTCGCTCAGTACTCGCCGCCTGAGCGTACTGTTACTTTTATAGCCTTGCCTTCGCTCCAGTCGGTGATAGACTTACTCGCAGTTTTTTCCGCGCGGCCATCCCGGCGAGCCGGGTGCGATGGGGGAGCCGTGAAACGCGACCGCCAGATGTTTCGCGTTCTAAACCAGGTACTCGTTGCTATCTTCTTGCTGGGTCTCGCCTTTTCGCTCTCCGGGATCACTTGCTCCGCTCAAGCTGGCGACGAAAATAAGCCGAAAGAAGCCGCGAAGCCCGATGACGGCAAGAAGCCCGACGAGCCTGCCAAAGACGACGTCCGAAAAGACACTCGCGGCATTCCGGTCAAAGCCGGCCAACTCCTGCTAAACGTCGAACTCGCGCTCATCAACGTCACCGTCACTGATCCTTACAATCGCCTGGTCACCGGCCTCGAGCCCGACAATTTCCGCGTCTACGAAGACAATATCGAACAAGAAGTCGTCGCCTTTTCTTCCGAAGATGTCCCCATCTCCATCGGCGTTATCTTCGATTTCAGCGGCAGCATGGCCAACAAAGTCGCCAAAGCCCGCGAAGCCGCGGTGCAATTCTTCAAAACCGCCAATCCCCAGGACGAATTCTTCCTGGTCAGCTTCAATGAGCGCGCCGAGCTCACCAGTTCTTTCACCAACAGCGTCGAAGATTTGCAGA